>JAABUZ0100008482.1_pt1 | contig 12066 bp, 12 predicted proteins | sample 5562091 | NCBI WGS metagenome assembly JAABUZ01 (sample SAMN12813069, study PRJNA571459) | rock metagenome | isolation source: Antarctica rocks | place: Antarctica: Victoria Land, Linnaeus Terrace sud | collected 2015-12-21
GCGGGGGGCGCCGCGCGTCGAGGCCCCTGCATCCCCGCCCCAGCACCCCGTCCTGAAGGGACACCCATGCCCAAGACCATCCTCTACGACGAGGCCGCCCGCGGCGCGCTGCTGCGCGGCGTCGACCACCTGGCCGACGTCGTCAAGGTGACGCTCGGCCCGCGCGGCCGCAACGTCGTCATCGACAAGAAGTACGGCTCCCCGACGATCACCAACGACGGCGTCACCATCGCCCGCGAGGTCGAGCTGGAGGACCACTACGAGAACATGGGTGCCCAGCTGGCCAAGGAGGTCGCCACCAAGACCAACGACGTCGCGGGGGACGGCACCACCACCGCCACCGTGCTGGCGCAGGCGATCGTGCACTTCGGCCTGCGCTCGGTGACTGCCGGCAGCAACCCGCTGGAGGTCAAGAAGGGCATGGACGCCGCCGTCGTGGCGGTCGTGGAGCGACTGCGCGAGGTGGCCGTGCCGGTGGAGACCCGCGAGGCCGTCGCCCACGTCGCGACGATCAGCGCCCAGGACGCCACCGTCGGCGAGCTGATCGCGGAGGCCTTCGACAAGGTCGGCAAGGACGGCGTCATCACCGTCGACGAGAGCCAGGGCGTCGGCACCGAGCTGGAGCTCACCGAGGGCATGCAGCTGGACAAGGGCTATCTCTCGCCGTACTTCGTCACCGACCCCGAGGAGCTCGAGGCGGTCCTGGACGACCCCTACGTGCTGCTCGTCAACGGCAAGATCAGCTCGGTCAACGAGATCCTGCCGCTGCTCGAGGCCGTCGTCGGCGCCAGCAAGAGCCTGTTCATCGTGGCCGAGGACGTCGACGGGGAGGCGCTGTCGACGCTGGTCGTCAACGCGATCCGCAAGACGCTCAAGGTGGTGGCGATCAAGGCCCCCGGCTTCGGGGACCGCCGCAAGGCCATGCTGCAGGACCTCGCGATCCTGACCGGTGCGACCCTGGTCAGCGCAGAGGTTGGCATCAAGCTCGACCAGGCCGGCCTGGAGGTGCTCGGCTCCAGCCGCCGCATCGTCGTCACCGCGGACAACACCACGATCATCGACGGTGGTGGCTCCTCCGACGAGGTCGCCGACCGGATCCGCCAGATCCGGCTGGAGATCGAGGCCACCGACAGCGACTGGGACTCCGAGAAGCTGCAGGAGCGGCTGGCCAAGCTGTCCGGCGGGGTGGCCGTGCTGCAGGTCGGCGCCCACACCGAGGTCGAGCTCAAGGAGCGCAAGCACCGCATCGAGGACGCCGTCTCGGCGACCAAGGCAGCGGTGGAGGAGGGCATCGTCGCCGGCGGTGGCAGTGCCCTCGTGCACGCGGCCACCGCGCTCGACGGCGACCTCGGCCTGGCCGGCGACCAGCTCGTCGGCGTCCGCGCCGTGCGCCGCGCCCTCGACGAGCCGCTGCGCTGGATCGCCGAGAACGCCGGCATGGAGGGCTACGTCGTCGTGGCCAAGGTGCGCGACCTGCCACCCGGCAGCGGCCTGAACGCCGCGACCGGGGAGTACGGCGACCTGCTCGCCCAGGGGATCGTCGACCCGGTGAAGGTCACCCGCTCCGCGGTGGCCAACGCCGTGTCGATCGCCTCGCTGCTCATCACCACCGAGACGCTCGTGGCCGACAAGCCCGAGCCGGTCGCCGCCAACGGCGGCGCGCACGCCGGGCACGGCCACTGAGCTAGCCCACGCACGGCCAGGTGGTGTGGTCCCCGCGGCGCACAGCCGCAGGGACCACACCACTTCTCCCGTGCAGCGCGGCTGGGGCAGGATGGTGGCGTGCCCGCCCTGCAGCTCGCCGCCGACGCTTCCGCGATCGCCCCCATCCCGGCCGCCGCCTGCGCTCTCGGCGCGTTCCTGGCGCTGATGTTCGTCGCCTTCCGTCCCGACCAGGCCGACCAGGCCGACCAGGCCGATCAGGCGGATCAGGCGGATCAGGCGGATCAGGCCGACGAGGGCAAGGCGTCAGCCCCCGAGCCCGGGGCCGGCGCCGACCGGGGCGAGCGGCGGGCCGCCCCCGCGGCGTAGCCACGCGATGTCGGGCGAGCCCGCGGTCAGCGCGCGGATCCGTGCCGCACGTCGGCCTCGACCGCGTCGAAGGCCTTGCGGGCCGCGACGAGCACCGGGTCCCACACCGGGGCGAACGGCGGGGCGTAGCCGAGGTCGAGCGAGAGGATCTCGTCCACTGTCATCGTGTTCCAGATCGCGGTGGCCAGCACGTCGATCCGTTTCGCTGCGCCCTCGCGCCCGACGATCTGCGCCCCGAGCAGCCGGCCGCTGCGCTTCTCGGCGATCATCTTGACCCGGATCGGCTCGGCGCCCGGGAAGTATCCGGCCCGGGTGGTGGAGTCCACCGCGGTGGTGACAAAGGCGTAGCCCGCCTCTCGGCACTCCTGCTCCGACAGCCCGGTGCGGGCCACCTCGAGCGAGCACACCTTGGTGACAGCGGTGCCGATGACCCCGGGGAAGACGGCGTACCCGCCCCCGATGTTGATGCCGGCGACCCGCCCCTGCTTGTTGGCATGGGTGCCGAGCGCGACCACCACCCGCTGCCCGGAGAGCCGGTGCAGCGACTCGACGCAGTCCCCGGCTGCCCACACGCCCGGTGCCTGGGTGCGCATCTGCTGGTCGACGGCGATGCCGCCCGACGTGCCCAGCGGCACCCCGGCGTCCCGCGCGAGCCCGACCGCCGGGCGCACCCCCAGGCCGAGCACGACCAGGTCGGCGGGCAGCACCTGCCCGGACGCCGTGTGCACCGCGACCGCCCGCCCGTCGGAGCCGGTCTCGATCGCGGCCACCCCGTCGCCGAGCACCATCGTGATGCCCATGGCCCGGACCGCCTCGGCGACCCGGTCGCCGATGTCGGGGTCGAAGGTCCCGATCGGCTGCGGCGAGCGGTCCACCACGGTGACCTCGAGCTCTCGCACCCGCACGGCCTCGGCGATCTCCAGCCCGATGTAGCCGCCGCCGACGACCACCACCCGGCGCACCCGGCCGCTGTCGAGCTCGGCCCGCACGGCGAGGCCGTCGTCCAGCACCTGCACGCCGAGGACGTTCGGCGCGTCGATGCCGTCCACCGGGGGCCGCATCGGGATGCTGCCGGTGGCGAGCACGAGCGTGTCGAACGGCTCCGCCCACTCCCGGGCCCCACCGGGGGAGTCCCCGTGCGAGCGCGCGTGGACCACCCGGCGGTCGAGATCGACGCCGGTGACCTCGGTGCCGGTGTGCACGTCGATCCCGTTGGCCGCGTGCTCGGCGGGGGTCCGCACCACCAGGCTGGCCATGTCGGGCACGACGCCGGAGACCCAGTAGGGGATGCCGCACGCGGAGTACGACGTGTGCTCACCGCGATCAAAGGCGGTGATGGCCAGCTCGTCCGCCGTCCGGCGCCGCCGCGCCTGGGAGGCGGCCGCCATCCCGGCCGCATCGGCACCCACCACGACCAGCCGCTCCGTCATGCCCCGACTCTGCCGCACCGCGGTTTTGCGGCCCGGCTGGCCCGGGGACCCCCGGGGGCAGCACGCTGCACAGGTGACACGTCCCGCGGTGCCTGGCGCGCCAGCGCCAGCACCAGTGCCTGAGGCGGGCGCGGAGCCGGGGCTGACAGTCGCCGCGGTGGCCCGGCGGCTCGGGGTCGCCCCGGCGACATTGCGCACGTGGGACCGGCGCTACGGGCTCGGGCCAGGCGGGCACGAGGCGGGCACCCGAAGGAGGTACGCCGCCGGCGACCTCGCCCGACTCGAGGCCATGCGCGGGCTGGTGCTCCGGGGGGTGGCCCCGGCGGAGGCCGCGGCGGCCGCCCTGCGAGGCGGCGGCACCGGTTCCGGCGAGCCGGGGACGGACGGGGCGGGGACGCAGGTCGGCGTGGATCCGTCGTACCCCCCGTCCGGCGTGGCCGTGGTCGCGGCGTCGCACGGCGGCCGGGTGCTCGCACTGCCGGGTGCCGGGCCCGACATGCGGGGCCTGGCTCGGGCCGTGATGTCGTTGGACGAGGCGTCGGCGCGGGCGCAGCTCGTGGACGAGCTGCGGGCGCGCGGCGTGATCTCGACCTGGGAGATGCTGCTGCGGCCGCTGCTCCGGGCGCTGGGGGAGCGTTGGGCGACCACCGGCGAGGGGGTGGAGACCGAGCACCTGCTGGCGATCACGACGGTGAACGCGCTCCGGGAGGCGGCTGCGGGCGCCGGGCCGGTGGGAGCCACCCGCCCGGTGCTGCTGGCCAGCGCCGAGAACGAGCAGCACAGCCTGCCGCTGCACGTGCTGGAGGCAGCGCTGGCCGAGCGCGGAGTCGGGGCGCGCACGCTCGGGGCCGCGCTGCCCTCCAGTGCCCTGCAGGCCGCCGTGGCGCGCATCGGCCCGGCCGCCGTACTGGTCTGGTCTCAGTTCGCCTCCACCGCCGATCCCGCGGCGCTGGACGGGCTGCCACAGACGCGTCCGGCGACGGTGCAGTTCGTCGGCGGCCCGGGCTGGACGGACGACCGGCTGCCCCGCCGCGCCAGGGTGCTGGCCGACCTCGGCGGTGCGGTCTCCGAGCTCGCCCGTGCCGTCGGTGCCTGACGGACGGCGACCTATCGGCTCATGCCGGTCCACGTCTCACGTGCGAGGCAGATCGTGCCGACACACCTGCTGCGGTGCCCGGAACCGGTGCACCGAGGGGCGAGGGCACAGCGCGTCGACGGCGCGCACAGTGCGAGAGGGGGTGGACGGTGGTGACCATGCTGCCCGCAGAAGCGCGTCTCCCCTCCGCTGCCCTCGACGCCCTCGACCGCCTCCTTGTGCTGGAGGAGCGCGAGCGGGGTGCGCTCGCCGACCGGTTGCACGACGGGCCGCTCCAGGATCTCGTGGCCACCCGTTACCTCGCCGACCTCACCGTCCAGGCGGCGGCCCGCTCGGCGACCCCCGCGAGCGTGGCCGAGCGGCTCGGTGCCGTCCGGGACGCCGCCCAGGACGCCCTCGTCGGCACCCGCCGGCTGCTCGGCAGCCTCACCGCCCGCTGCGCGGACGGGACCGGCCTCACCCAGGCCCTCGCGGCGTTGGGCACTGCTGCTGGTGCTGCCGGCGGTGGCGGCGGCCTCGCGGTCGAGGTGCAGGCCGCGGACGCCGGCACGCTGCCGCCCGGCATTGCGATCGTCGCCTACCGGCTGGTGCAGGCGCTGCTGGCCGACACCGCCGAGCGGGGCGCCACCACCGCGGTGGTGCGTGCCCGCCGTACGTCCGAGGCCCTCGAGGTGTCGGTCGCCGGCTCGGTCGCCCCCGACCTCGAGGCGGCAGCGGTCGCCCGCTGGGTCGTCCGGATCGGCATGCTCGGCGGCACCATCCTCACCGATCCGACCGGCACCACGACGGCGCGGCTGCCGATGGCCGCCGGCGCTGTCCCCGAGCCCCTGGTCGGCACGCCCGACCCGGCGCACACCACCACGATGCGCCCGGAGGCCACGTGAACCCCCAGCCCGCCCCGCTCCCCGGCAGTGTCCGGCTGCCGTACCGTGCGGCACCGCCCATCCCGGCGCGCGCCGTGTCCCTTGCGGGCGCCCGCTCCGAGCGCACTGGACGTGCCGTGGCCACCGTGCTGATCGTCGACGATCACCGGATCGTCCGGGAGGGGCTGCGGCAGTTCGTCGCCGAGGTCCCCGGGGTCGAGCGCGTCGTCACGGCAGCGAGCGGTGAGGAGGCCCTCGCCCGCTACGAGGCCGAGCGCCCCGACCTGGTGCTGATGGACATCCAGATGCCGGGCCTCGGCGGGCTCGAGGCGACCCGCCGGCTGGTGCAGCGCTATCCACAGGCGACCGTGCTCGTGCTCACCGCCGCCGACGACAGGGAGAACGTCGCGACTGCCGTCGCGAACGGCGCTCGTGGCTACCTCCACAAGGACGTCTCGCACGAGGAACTCTGCGCGGCCGTGGCCACCGCCCTCACCGGCCAGGACCTGCTGGCGCCCTCCATGCGCCGCGCCCTGGAGTCGACCATGGTCGCCACCAAGGCCGTCGACCCCTCCACGGCGCTGACCGAGCGCGAGCTGCAGGTCCTGCGCGGCATGAGCCAGGGCAAATCCAACGCCGAGATCGGCCGCTCGCTGTTCCTGTCCGAGGACACCATCAAGACGCACGCCCGGCGGCTGTTCCGCAAGCTCGGAGTCAACGACCGAGCCCAGGCCGTCGCACTGGGGTTCCGCAAGGGCTACGTCAGCTGACCTGACTGCGGCGACGTGCCGCCGTGCTGTCGGGGCCGGTGCACAGAGAAGTGACCCTGGTGACCGGAAAGCGGTCGCGGCAGGTGCTTCTGTGTGCGGCTTGTGGACAGCCGGAGCAAGGTTCGCCCAGACGAGCGATTCTGCCGTGGTGCTGCTGCTTCCGCCCGAGATGATGGGACTGGTCGGCGAGGCCATCGCCGTGCCGGGCGTCGTGCTGTCGGGTGCGGGCGCCGCGGCGGCGTGGGAGCTCCCCGTGCTCGGCGCGTGTCCCGGGCCCCTGGTGTCGGTGCCGATGTCGTGGTCCCGAGCCCGGCCCGGGGGGCTGCGACCACACCGCACTCACCTGCGAGACGATGAGATCCGGCGGCTGGGCGACACACGCGTGACGAGCCCGCTGCGCACGGTGCTCGATCTCGCGCCGCGGCTGAGCCTGCCCGCCGCGGTGTCGGCGATGGATGCCGCGCTGCACCGCCACCTTGTCTCGCACCAGCAGTTGCGGACGGCCGCAGAGACGTCGAGGGGGCCGGGTGCGTCGGCGGTTCGCCGAGCGGTACGGCTGGCTGACGCGCGGGCGCAGTCGCCGTTCGAGTCCATTTCTCGGGTGGCCGTGGTGGAGGCGGGGTGGGGGCCGGTCGTCCCGCAGTGCGCGCTGGGCGACGATCCGCACCACTTCGACCTGGGCCTGCCGTGGGCGCGTGTTCTGGGGGAGTGCCAAGGCCGCGAGTTTCACGGTCAGTGGGTGGATGTCTGCAGGGACTACGACCACTCTGTGCTCGTCGCCCGCCGTCGCGGGTGGGGGCTGGTGCCGTGGGTGTGGCGCGACATGTGGCCGCACCCGCAGTCTGGGCTGCTGAAGCTGCTCTCCGTGCTCGTCGCGCAGCCGGGGCGCCGCTGCAGGCGGCTGCGCGAGCGACACCTGCGCGCGGATGGCTCCGTAGGGCTCTGATCGGCTCTGACCGGCGGGGGCCCAGCTGCCCGGAGAGACGACCATGGCGACCGGAAATCGGTCAGACGAGGCGCTTCTCCGTGCGGGCTCCCGGGCAGGCGGGATCGCCCGCTCAGTCCTCCTCGGCGTCGGGGACCTCGTCGGCGAGGACGCCGTCGGCGAACCCCCGCGCGTAGTCCCAGCTGACGTAGCGCGAGGGGTCGGGGTCGAAGGCCGGCTCGTGCACGCGGGGGGAGCCGGCGTCGAGCAGGTGGCGCAGGTTGGCCCGCAGCAGGTCCCAGCCGAAGAAGTGTTCTTCCTCGCAGTCGCGGCAGTCCACCACGATGCCGTCGACGTCGCGAGGCCCGAGCAGGGTGGAGAACACCTCGATGTCCTCCAGGTCGACGAGCAGCCCCTCCCGCTCGTGCGGGGGGATCGGCTCGAGCGCCTCGTCGTCCTCGTCGTCGAGCCGGGCCAGCTCGGCGACCAGCTCGGAGTCCAGCTCGGAGCCGCTGGCGTCCCCCGTGAAGGGGTCGCGCGGGGGGTCGGCGTCGTGACGGTCCACGTGTCCGACGCTACGCCGCGGGTCGGTCCCAGCCCGCGGCTGTCCACAGCTCACCCGATAGTCTGGGCCCACCGCCGAACCCCTGGAGGCCGCGCCATGCCGGACCAACGACGGCCGGATCAAGGACGGCCGGATCAAGGACGGCCGGACGAACGACGGCCGGACGAACGACGGGACTACGACCCTGCCGACCCGCTCGCCGGCAAGGTCCTCATGACCGGGCTGACCTTCGACGACGTCCTGTTGCTGCCGGGTGCCAGCGACGTGATCCCCAGCCAGGTGGACACGGGCAGCCGGCTGACCCGCGGGCTGACCGTGCGGGTGCCGCTGCTGTCCAGCGCGATGGACACCGTCACGGAGGCCAGGATGGCCATCGCGATGGCCCGCCAGGGCGGCATCGGGGTGCTGCACCGCAACCTGCCGCCGGAGGACCAGGCCCAGCAGGTCGACCTCGTCAAGCGCTCCGAGGCGGGCATGGTGGCGGCGCCGATCACCTGTGGGCCGGACGCCACCATCGCCGAGGCCGACGCGATGATGGCGCGCTTCCGCATCAGCGGCGTACCCGTCACCGACACCGTCGACGGCCGCGACGGGGTGCTCGTCGGGATCGTCACCAACCGCGACATCCGCTTCGAGACCCACTTCACCCGCCGGGTCGGCGAGGTCATGACGCGGATGCCGCTGGTGACCGGGCCGGTCGGGATCAGCGGCGAGGACGCCATGGGCCTGCTGGCGCGGCACAAGATCGAGAAGCTGCCGCTCGTCGACCACCTCGGTGTGCTCCGCGGGCTCATCACGGTCAAGGACTTCCGCAAGGTCCAGCAGTACCCGCAGGCGAGCAAGGACGGCCGCGGGCGGCTGCTCGCCGCCGCAGCCGTCGGGGTCGGCGACGACGCCTACAAGCGGGCCCAGCTGCTGGTCGACGCCGGCGTGGACCTGCTGGTCGTCGACACCGCGCACGGCCACGCGACCGCCGTGCTCGACACCGTGCGTCGCCTCAAGGCCGAGACCTCCGTGCAGGTGGCGGGGGGCAACGTCGCGACGTACGCCGGGGCGAAGGCCCTCGTCGATGCCGGCGCCGACGCGGTCAAGGCAGGCGTCGGCCCCGGATCAATATGCACAACTCGTGTCGTGGCCGGTGTCGGAGTCCCCCAGATAACCGCCATTGCCAGTTGCGTGGCGGCGTGCGCGCCGGCGGGGGTGCCGGTGATCGCCGACGGTGGGGTGCAGTACAGCGGGGACATCGTCAAGGCCATCGCCGTCGGCGCCGACACGGTGATGCTCGGCTCGCTGCTCGCCGGCGTCGAGGAGAGCCCGGGGGAGCTGCTGTTCGTCAACGGCAAGCAGTTCAAGAGCTACCGCGGGATGGGGTCGCTGGCCGCCATGGACGGTCGCGGCAAGGCCGGCGGTCGATCGTGGAGCCGGGACCGCTACTCCCAGGACGACGTGTTCTCCGATGACAAGCTGGTGCCGGAGGGCATCGAGGGCCAGGTGCCCTATCGCGGTGCCCTGCAGGCGGTTGTCTACCAGCTCGTCGGGGGCCTGCGGGCCGGGATGGGCTACGCCGGGGCGGCGACGGTGACCGAGCTTCGCGAGCGCGGCCAGCTGGTGCGCATCACCGGCGCCGGCCTCAAGGAGAGCCACCCGCACGACATCCAGATGACGGTGGAGGCGCCCAACTACCAGGGCCACTGAGGCGTCGGCCCGCCATCGTGTCCGACGCCGTCGGTAGGTTGGCGGCCGTGATCGCCACTCTTCGTGCGGTGTCGCTGGACTGCGACGACCCGCCTGCCCTGATGGAGTTCTACCGTCGGCTGATGGGCGGTGAGGTCGTCTTCGCCACCGACGACTTCGCGGCCCTGCAGGGCTCCGGTCCCGTCTGGTTGACGGCACAGCGCGTGGCCGAGCACCGGCCGTCGACCTGGCCCGGCGCCGACACGCCCAAGCAGGCGCACCTGGAGTTCGCGGTCGCCGAGCTCGAGACGTCGGTCGCCGAGGCGGTGGCAGCCGGCGCCCGCCTGGCCGACACTCAGCCGAGCCCCGAGCGCTGGCAGGTCCTGCTCGACCCCGCCGGTCACCCGTTTTGCCTGACCACGATGATCTCGCCGTCCTGACCCGTCGGCGGGTCGGGATTGCCGCAGCTCAGCCGCTGATGTAGGCGGTGAGCTGGTCGCGCTCGACCTGCAGCTCGTCGATCCGGTGCTTGACCAGGTCCCCGATGCTGACCAGTCCCACCAGCGCGCCGTCGGCGAGCACCGGCAGGTGCCGGACCCGGCGTTCGGTCATCACGCCGAGCACCGAGTCGACGGCATCGCCGGGGGCGCACGCATGCACCTGGCTGGTCATCAGGTCCCCGACGGTCTGCGCCAGCAGGTCGGCGCCCACGGCGTGCATGCGGCGTACGACGTCGCGCTCGCTCACGATGCCGGCCACGGTGTCGCCGTCCTGCGTCACCACCGCGGCACCGATCCGGTGCTCGGCCAGCACCGCCAGCAGCTCCGGCACCGTGGTGGCGGGAGCCACCGTCACGGTGCCGCTGCCCTTGCGCGCCAGCACGTCGGAGATCATCATCGGTGCCTCCCAGGGGTCGTCCCGGGACGCTACCGCCGCTGGTCCACCCGCGGGGGCCTCCTCAGGTCACGCGCAGCAGGGGCACGTCATCGCGCCGCACTGCCGAAGCGGTCGAGGATGTGGGCTGGCAGCGGGCCTGCAGGTCCGTCCCCCTCTTCTGGTCACTTGTCGCCGGCGGCAGACTTGCCGGGTGGCTGACACCGAGATCGGGATCGGCAAGAGCGGACGCCGGGCGTACGGATTCGACGAGATCGCGATCGTGCCCTCGCGCCGCACCCGCGATCCCGAGGACGTGTCGACGGGCTGGGACATCGACGCCTACCACTTCGAGCTTCCGGTGCTGGCGAGCGCCATGGACAGCGTGGTCAGCCCGGCGACCGCCGTACGGATCGGCCAGCTCGGCGGTCTCGCGGTGCTCAACCTGGAGGGGCTCTGGACGAGGTACGACGACCCGGAGCCGCTGCTCGCTGAGATCGCGCGGCTGGCAGACGATCCAGACGGCGCGGCCACCCGCCGGATGCAGGAGGTCTACGCGGAGCCGATCAAGGCCGAGCTGATCCGGGCGCGCATCAAGCAGGTGCGCGACGCGGGCGTCACGGTGGCGGCGAGCCTGAGCCCCCAGCGCACGGTGCGCTTCCACGACGTGGTGATCGACAGCGGGGTCGACCTGTTCGTCATCCAGGGACCCGTGGTCAGCGCGGAGCACGTCTCCAGCCGGTCGGAGCCGCTGAACCTCAAGCGCTTCATCGCCGACCTCGACGTGCCCGTGATCGTCGGCGGCTGCGCGACGTACATGGGCGCGCTGCACCTGATGCGCACCGGCGCGGCCGGCGTGCTGGTCGGCGTGGGGCCCGGGCAGGCCGACAACGTGCGCGGCGTGCTCGGGATCGGCGTGCCGATGGCGACCGCGGTCGCCGACGCGGCGGGGGCGCGGCGGGACTATCTCGACGAGTCCGGTGGCCGCTACGTGCACGTCATCGCCGACGGTGGGATGCGCACCGGCGGCGACGTCGCGAAGGCGGTGGCCTGCGGAGCGGACGCCGTGATGCTGGGGTCACCGCTGGCGCGGGCGGTGGAGGCACCCGGTGGTGGTTGGCACTGGGGCATGGAGGCGGTGCACCGCGACCTGCCGCTCGGGGCGCGGGTGCGGGTCGGCACCGTCGGGACGCTGGAGGAGGTGTTGCGCGGGCCGGCGCGGATCGACGACGGCACCACCAATCTGGTCGGCGCGCTGCGGGCCTCGATGGCGACGACGGGGTATTCCTCGCTGAAGGAGTTCCAGCGGGTGGAGGTCATGGTGGCGCCGGCGGTGCGGACCGAGGGCAAGGCCCTACAGCGCGCGCAGGGAGTCGGCATCGGCCGCTGAGTCGGCCGCGGTGGGGCGGCCGCGGTGGGGCGGCTGTGTCGCAGCCGCGGTCATCACCGATTCGACCTACTTCTTGCCGACCGTGAACTCCGCTTTCGCGTCGAACTCCTGGCGATAGACGACGCCGTCGCTGCTATAGCGGACCACGAGCGGACCGAGGTCGTAAGTGCCAGGCTTGTCGGCGCGTAGACGCACGGGCTACCAAAGGGGTTGATCGCCGCTGCTGTAGGCGGCCACAGTCACTCCCACGAGTAGACGGGCGCTTCGTCTTCCCGGCCGCCAGGGCTAGCTGGCCCCCCACGTCCTTACCACGCGGCGGAGTCCTGCTTTGTCACCGCGTAGTCGAACACCCAGGGCTCCGTCACATCGACCTTATGTGCTGATGTGACCGATATGACTGGAGTGATGTAGAACCTCCGCGTTTCCGGTGAAACGTGCTAGCGGGCACG
>JAABUZ0100008483.1_pt1 | contig 12064 bp, 9 predicted proteins | sample 5562091 | NCBI WGS metagenome assembly JAABUZ01 (sample SAMN12813069, study PRJNA571459) | rock metagenome | isolation source: Antarctica rocks | place: Antarctica: Victoria Land, Linnaeus Terrace sud | collected 2015-12-21
GCCCAGAAAATCCAGGACATCACCAGCCGCCAGGACCCGCCCGCCCTGTGGCTCGACGAGCCGGCCCAGGTGGCCGTCACGACCAGCAGCTTGAAAGGGTTGCTCATCAACCCGCTCACCGTCCTGACCTACGACTTCTACGCGCTGCATCGCTGAGGACGCCGTCACGTTGGCGGAGCAGTGCCGTAAGAGAGGGAGGGCTCATGGAAACGTGTGTCGCGCCGACGCTCTGTAGACGATGGGGCGCAATCTACGCGTCGGCCTGACACAGCGTTGTCGCAGCCGATAATCGCGCCGGTCTCTAGTTGTGCGGAGGGGTGAGGGGGACGAGAGATGCCAACACCGTATGATGCGGTCATCGTCGGCGGCGGTAACCTGGGCCTGTGGACCGCCTATGGCCTGGCCCAACGGGGTATGCGGCGGATCGCGGTCTGCGAACGTTACTGGCTGGGTTTCGGGGCCACGACGCGGTCGGCCGGGGTGGTGCGCCAGCAGGGCGGGTCCGAGACGGCGGTCAAGCTGGGCAAGCTGACGCGCGCGTTGTACCTCCGGCTGGGCGACGAGTTGGGCCTGGACAGCGGCTTCACCGAGACCGGCTACTACGTCCTGGCTGAGACCGCGGAAGAGGAAGAGGGCTTCCTCGATCTGGCGCGCTTACGCCGAGCGTGCGGCATCGCCAACGAGTGGGTCGACGCGGACGAGGGCCGGCGGCGTTTCCCCGCGCTCAACTGGGACGGCCTGCGGGGCGCGACCTACACGCCCGACGACGGGTACGTCCACCCTCCCATCGCGGCGCGCAACATCACCCTCGCCGCCGCGCGGAGCGACGCCATTACCCTGCGCGAGATGTGCTCGGTCGAGGCCATCGAGGAGCGCAACGGCTGCTATCAGGTCCACACGCGCCACGGGGTGTTCGAGACCGAGCGCGTGGTCAACGCGGGCGGCCCGCGCGGCGCCCGCCGGGTCGGGGCCATGCTCGACATCGATATCCCCGTCTCGGCGGCGCGGCACGAGATCGTCACCTTCTCCACGCTGCGCGGCGACGTCCCCCAGCGTTTCCCGATGTTCTTCGCGCTGCGCCAGGGCTACTACGTGCGCCCCGAGGAGCAGGGCGCGCTGCTGGGTCTGAGCAACCCCGCGGAGGGGGTCGACCCGTCCGAGCGCTTCCAGCTCGATTTCGATTGGGACTACTACGAGCGGGTACGCCCCAACTGGGAGCTGCGCTTCCCCGCCATCGCGGGTAAGCCGATCGCGCGCGCCTGGACGGGCTCAATCGACTTCACCCCCGATCACCTGCCGATCATCGATCAGCCGTACCCCGGCTTTTATGCCCTGGCGGCGGGCGGCCACGGTATGATGTGGGGGCCGGCGCTGGGCCTGAAGATGGCCGAGCTCGTGGTCGACGGCGCGGTGCGCGACCTGTCCGCCGACGAGATACGGTTAAGCCGGTTCGCGGAGGGCCATGTAGGCAAAGACCTCATCGCGCTCCCCTTTCCGACGGCGTACCAAGCCTAGATGGAGGCCTGAGACGATGGCGATGACCACGAGGACCGCGTCCGCCGGCGTCCTGACGCTGCCCGGCCGCTACTACTACGACCCCCACATCTTCGCGTCCGAGCAGGAGCGTCTCTTCTCCGACATGTGGGTCTGCGTCGGCCGCGCCGACCGTATCCCGGACCCAGGGGCGTATTTCCTCGCCCCGGTGGCCGACGAGAACGTGCTCGTGCTGCGCGATCGCGGCGACGCGCTACGGGCGTTCCTCAATGTGTGCCGTCACCGCGGCGCGCGCCTGTGCGGCGCGGAGAGCGGCCAGCTCCGGTCGACGGTGCAGTGCCGCTACCACGCGTGGACCTACGGGCTGGACGGCCGGCTGGTCGGCGCGCCCAACATGGGGAATGACCCTGCATTCGACCCTGCCGCATATGGCCTCGTCCCCGTCGCGCTCCAGGTCTGGGAGGGGCTGGTCTGGCTCAACCTGTCCGCGAAGCCCGCCTCGCTGGCCGACCAGATGGGCATGCCCTTCGACCGTTACGCCCGCTACCACGTGGGCGACCTAGCGGTGGGCGCGACGATCGTCTACGACCTGCGGTCGAACTGGAAGCTGATCGTCGAGAACTTCAGCGAGTGCTACCACTGTGCTGTCGCGCACCCCGAGTTGAGCGCGGACGTGCCGAGCTTCAAGGCGGGGATCGTGACGGGCTACCTCGGCGGCGGCGCCGATTTCGCCGATGGGGTCGAGTCGCTCACCGCCACCGGCAAAACCGCCCGCCCGCCCTTCCGCGACCTGCGGACCGAGGATCTGCGCCGCTACTACGGGATGGTGCTGCGGCCGAACGTCTTCCTCAATCTGCACCCGGACTACGTCGTCATCCACACGCTGTGGCCGCAAGGCCCCGACCGCACGCGCGTCACGTGCGACTGGCTCTTCGACCCCGCGATGGTGGCCGCGCCGGGCTTCGATCCCAGTGACGCCGTCGCGTTCTGGGACCTCGTCAACCGGCAAGATTGGGAGCTCTGCGAGATGAGCCAGCAGGGCGTTGCCTCGCGGGCCTATCGCGACGGCGGACGCTACACCCCGGTCGAGCGCCACATTCGCGCCTTCAACGACTTCGTGCTCGAGAAGCTCGGGGGCGACGGCGCCGAGGGGAGCGCTTTGTCATCATAACGGATCGTGTCGGCGTACGTTGGCATGGAGATTGGGGTTCTTGTCACAGCGCGCCGTGTACACGGCGCGCTGTTTCGCCCTCAGTGCCACGCGGCACGCACGGCACGCACGGCACGCACGGTACGCACACGCCGCGTCCATCCATCAATCGTCACCTTCCCTGCCTTCCCTTTGCCACGCCCCTCGGTAGGCCGCGACGACCGATCGCTCACACCACACGGCGCATACCTCCGTCAGCCAGGTTCTCTTGGGGTTTGCTGATCCGCGCTATGCTACAGCGTGACGGACAGGTCGGAGGGAGCGAGCAATGCGGTGTGATCGGTGTGGTAGGGGGCAGGTAACCAAGGCGGGACGCGATCGCGCCGGTCGCCAACAGTACCGCTGCCGTCCCTGTGCTCATCGCTTCACCGCGCGTACGACCTCGGCGTTCCGCGGCTATCGCTTCCCCGACGCCATTATTGCCCTGGCCGTGCGCTGGTACCTTCGTTTCCGTTTGCCCTATGCAGTTATGTGGACATTTGCAGAGACGACTAGCCCAAGCCGTGATACAAGACGCGGCAAGGAGGTCATCCTATGCATGTCCACCACGCGCACCATGATGGGGAGAGGGCCGTCGCACTCATCGACGACGCCGGTGAGCCCATCCCCGTCGTTTCCGCCTTTCTGCGCCACCTAGCGGCGCGGGACTGCTCGCCGAATACGCAACTCGCGTACGCCTACGACCTGCTCCATTTCTTCCGCTTCCTCGCCCGGCACGATCTCGCCTATTACGACCTCACGCCGCCGTACACGCTGGCCCTGCTCGACTACCTCCGGGCCGTGCCCAGTCGGCGTCCCGCCCAACGCCTCGGCCTCGCGGCATGCGTGATCGCTGGCGGCCAGCCCGCCCCCCGCCTTGCGGCAGCGACCGTCAACCGCATCTTCGCCGCCGTTTCCTCCTTCTATGAATACCTCATCCTGGCGGGCCAGCTCCCTGATCGCGAGAACCCTGTCCAGAAGGTGGAGGATGTGGCGGCCGCGCGTGTCCCCGCGCGCCACCAGCCCGCCCTGGGGCGCGCCAGTCGCCAACGTCCCATGCGGCGTGTGGTACGTGTCAAGATGGCGCAACGGGTGCCGCGCCCATTGAGCGAGGACCAAGTCGCGCTGCTGCTCGGCTCGTTGCGCCGCCTGAGGGACAAGACCATGATACTGCTCATGCTTCAGGGTGGCCTCCGCCCCGGCGAGGTCCTCACCCTCCACCTGGACGACATCCAGTACGGGCGTCGCCGCATCGTGGTCCGCTACCGCACCACCCATCCCAAGGGCGTGCGCACCAAGTCGCGCCGCGAGCGGGTGGTCGACCTCTACGAGCCGGAGACCTTGGACACCGTGAGCGCGTATGTGATGCGGGAACGCCCCGTCGATGCCGACACCCCCTTCGTGTTCCTCGTCGGCGGCCGGGGCCTGAAGCGGCGCGAGCCCCTGGGCTACGACGCCCTGGTCCGCCTGTTCGCGCGCCACTGTGAGCGCACGGGTATCCGCGCGCCCTGGGTGACGCCCCATGCTCTTCGACACACGCACGCCACACGGCTGTGGGAGGGCGGGATGCGCGAACTCGCCTTGCAGCGCCGGCTGGGGCATGCCTCCCCGGACTCGACGCGTCTGTACACCCGCGTGTCGGATGCGGAGGTGGTCGCGGACTATCGCCGCGCACTGGGGGAGGAGGTACAATGACTATCCTCCCCGTCCCCGCGCCGAATGCCTCCGTCGTCCGGCACGCGAGCGCCGATACGTATGCGGCGTTCGTCCGCGCCCGCGTCGGCAAGGCGAGTTCCGCGCGGCACTTCCTTAGCCTGCGCGAACGCTTCGTCCAGGCCTATCCCGACCTGCGGGACTGGTTCCATCGGCCCCTCGCCGAGCGGGTCGGTCGCTTACCCGGTGAGCCGAGCCATCGCCCGCACAACGACGTCTCCTACCGGGCGCGCCCGTACCTGTACTTCCTGGCGCTGCACGGCGTCGCGCGCTTCGACTGGGACTGGCTCATCGCCGCCCAACAGGTCCACCTGCTCGACGTGCTCGAGCGCACGGGCGCGCACCCGGGCGTCGCAACCCTGATCGAAGAAGCAGTGCGCTTGGGCTACGAGCGCGTGACCGCCACGCAGAGCGTGCGCTGGGCACTCAGTCGCCTCTTCATGCATCTCGGCCATGCTCAGATCGAATGTCTCACCGATCGAGAGTGCGGCGCAGCCATCGAGGCCATCCGCCGCTTCGGTGAGCGGCCGGATGTCGCCCCCTTCTTTGGGGATGCTGAGCGGTATCGCGCCGTGGCCATCGGCTATGGGGCGCATCTGCACCTGCTGCACGTCGTGCTCTACCACCGCGGCCAGGCGTCGGCAGAGCCGTACCGCGCCCTACCAGCGCGCGCCCGACGGCCAGACCTGCCCCCGCGGATGGCAGCGGTCGCCGACCGCTATCTCGCCGTGCGGCGCCTGACCGATCGTCCGGCGACCATCCTGAACCTGGAGCGCGCGCTGCGCCACTTCATGGCGTGGCTCGCCTGGGCGCACCCGGCCCTTGCCACCTTCGCCGCCGTGCAGCGGGAGCATATCCTGGAATACGCCGCGGACTTGGAGGCGCAACGAGCGGCGCGCTCCGGTCGCCCCCTGACGACGCTGACCAGACGGGGCCTCCTCTCCGGGCTCTCCGTCTTCTTCCGCGACACGGCGGCGTGGGGGTGGGCCGACGTGCCCGGCCGCCCCCTCCTCGGCGCGGGCGATCTGCCCCGCATCCCCGAGCGCGTCCCCCGCTACATCCCTGAGGACGAGTTGGCCCGCCTCATGGACGCCATCCGCGCGCTCGAATGCCCGTACGAGCGCGCGGCCCTCCTCGTCGCGCGCTGGAGCGGGGCGCGCCGCGAGGAAATTCGCCGCCTGGAACTGGACTGCCTAGACAGCTATCCCGATGGCACGCCCCGGCTGCGCATCCCAGCTCGCCCGTCAGCTCGGGATGGCGCGGGAGACGGTCCAGCGCTTCGTGCGCGCCGAGGACTTCCCCGAACGGCAGGCCAAAGCCCGGCGCCCCACGCAGCTCACACCCTACGAGCCCTACCTCCACGAACGCTGGGCGGCGGGGTGTCACAATGCCTATGCCCTCTGGCAGGAGGTCCGGGGGCAGGGGTTCCCTGGCTGCGCCTCCAGCATTCGCCACCATCTGGCCACCTGGCGCCCCGCATCGGCGCAGGGCCGCCGCCAGCGGCGTGCCGGCGTGGCGGGGCCGCCGGAGCGCGCGGCCACGGCGTACACGCTACGGCAAACGCTCTGGCTCCTGCTGCGGCCCGCCGATGAGTTGGATGACGACGAGCAGGCGTACGTGGCGCATCTCTATCACGCCTGTCCGCACGTCGCCCTAGCCCAAGCGCTGGTTCAGGACTTCCGCACGCTCCTGCGTGAGCACGACGTCGACGGCCTCTATGCGTGGCTGCGGGGCGCGGAAGCCTGCCCCATCCCCGATTTACGGCGCGTGGCCAAGGCGATGTGGCTGGACCGGCGCGCCATTGAGGCCGCCGTGGCCTTAGAGTGGAGCAATGGGCAAGTCGAGGGGCGGGTGAACAAGCTAAAAGTGCTAAAAAAGGGCATGTATGGCCGGGCCAAATTCGATCTTCTCCGCCAACGTGTGCTGCATGCGGCCTAGGCTGGCCGGTCCGGCGCATCAAAAGCGCCCAAGAGCCAAAAATAAATCGCCCTTGACAGCCTGCCCAAACGCGTCCAAAACGCGTCCAAACGCGGCGCGATGTGGCGTCACGCCGCGACAATCGACGGCATGAGAACCTATAAAATACGGGTGGGACGGTATAGAATGATCCTTGGGACCACCGGGGACGCGGACTCTTAATCACTAGGTTGCGGGTTCGATTCCCTCCGCCCTCACCCCAAATCCACACGTAAAATCGGCCCCGAACAGCCTCGGAATGGTTGTTCGGGGGCCGAGGCGCACAAAAGGCGCACAAGCGTTTCAGTCCTCACCCTCCTCCACGTCCCGCGCCGCCTCTCCTTCCGTCGGCCCCTCCCGCCTGATGGCCTCGGCGAACACGTCGGTGGCCTGTTGCTGCATCTGCGGCAGAACGTGGCTGTAGGTGGACAGCGTGAGCGTGATGTCTGCGTGGCCGAGCCGCTCGGCGACGACCTTGGGGTTGACGCCGTGTTTCATGAGTAGCGTGGCGTGAGTATGCCGCAAGCCATGCAGTGGGATACGCGACACGCCTGCCTTGGCGGCCAGCGCGACGAACCGGTGGTACAGGTTCATCGGGTCGACCGGTCCGCCGACCTCGTTCGTGAACACGAGATCCCCCTCGCGCCATTGCGGCCCCAGCGCCAGCCGTCGCTCGATCTGGCGCGCACGATGCTCGCGCAGCACCGCGACGCAGGTTGTGTCGAGGGCGATGGTCCGCCGCCCGCTGTGCGTCTTGGGCTCACCGAACGTGACCTTGGGCCATCGTCGGTCGAGACGACACTCAGCGCCTGCCGCACGTGCAACACGCCCGTGTCGAGATCCACGTCCTGCCAGCGCAGGCCCAGCAACTCGCCGCGACGCATGTCGGTGTGCAACGCCACGAGCCAGACCGGGCCATACCGACGATCGCCGGCGGCGGCGTGGAGGAATCGCTGGACATCGGCCACGTCCCAGCTCTCGACCACGCGCCGCCTGTCCTTGGGTGGGGCGACAGCGTCGGTAAAGAAGAGTTCGCTCGCCCAGCACCTCGTCCACCACGCTGTCGCAGCGGACGACATGCAGGTCGTCGTGATCGACCCCGACGCGGACGTGGTGAACGACATCGTGGGCTGGCTGCCCGACGCGCAGAAGCTGCGCGCGGTCGTGGTCGACGTCGGCCACCCCACGCTCGCCCCCGGCCTCAACTTGCTCGACGCGCGCACGGGCCGCGACGACGACCAGGTGGTCGGCGCCATCGTCGAGGCGTGGCAGCACACACGAGCGTGTGCGCAAGACATGTTGAGGGGTGGCACGGCGTGGCAGCCTATGCCAGTCGGTCCAGAGCCAGCAAGCCCGCTCCAACCACACCGGCCTGATTGCCGAGCGTGGCGCGCGTCACTCCGAGGCGATCGACTAAAAGCGGCATGCCGACATCCCGCATCGTCTGGACGGCGGTGTCGAGCCATGCGCCACCTGCCGTCGCCACGGCTCCCCCAATAAGGATATGTTCGGGCGCATAGATACAGGCCCAGCTCGCCAGGCCCACACCAAGCCAGTGTCCGGCGTCACGCAGGATGCGGAGCGCGGCCGCATCGTGCGCCGACGCCGCGGCCGATACACTGATGCCGGTCACCATCCCCGATTCTCGTAACGTGCGCGCCAGCGCGTCAGATTCACCGTTTATCGCCGCCCGCACACCCTCCCGCGCGATCCCCCGCGCCGATGCCATGGTCTCCAGACACCCGCGGCACCCGACTGGACAACGCTCCGTGCTCCCGTGATTGACGATGAGGTGGCTAGCATCACCCGATACGCCATGCATCACGCGCACGACCGTGCCGTCCGCGACAAGGACGACGCCGATGCCGGATCCAACCGTCACGAAGAGAATGCGCTTTTTGTCCGAGAGACCCCCGAGTCGCGCCTCGGCGAGCGCCGCCACGCACGCATCGTTGTCGACGGCGATGGGGAGGTCGAAACGCGCTTGTAGCCACGGGACGATCGCGCAGCCGTCGAGCGCGGGCGTGTTGTTGACGACGATGCGCGTCCCCGTGGGATCGAGGTAGCCTGATACCCCGCACCCCACTCCAATGACGGACAGGGTGTGCTTTGTCGCCCTGGCGCGCATCGCGTCAACCACCACGGCGATCGACGACAACAGCATCTCCGCATCGGTCGCCGTGGTCGTGTCCACGCTGTCGGCGTCCAAGACCTCACCGGACCGCGCGATAAGCGCTACCTTGGCACTACTGCCACCGAGATCGATACCGATGGCACAAACCATACACCTACCTCCTGTCCGCACCCGTTAGCGTGGCCACCACGCGACCACGCGCTCCTATTTAACCCCTGTGAACCGATCCCTCTGAGCCCGCGCTGGATGGGGAGTGCATGGAGTTGGTGCAAGGAATCGCTCACAGCGAGAACCGGGCCACCCCACGGTCTGTCACGTCCTGTTGCACATGGAAAGACCCGTCCACGATTACCCCCCCTGTGCGTCTCTCCGTGTCATACGACGGTAGCTTGCTTCCCAATGTGGATGGTCGCTGTCGATCCCATGCAGGGCGCCGACGCGCCCGGCAAGCATGAACAGAGGACTACTATAGGCTAACGGCAGCAACAGGTCATGGCACGCTATCTCGAGATGTAAATCGTCCGCTGTCGGCCCAACCTCGACGATTGTCGCGCCCAGCGTCGCACACGCGGTGACGATATCCTGGACCGTCTTCCGGCCCCGACCGGGCGGGTTCATCACGATCACGCCCACGGTGGGATCGACGACGGCTGTCGTGCCCTGCGCCATCTCGCGGGTCTGCACGGCCTCCGCAGGCCGGCTGGCCACCTCTTTGAACACCAGGGCTACCTCTTGCGCCAGCGGGTACAGCGGCCCTGTGCCGAGGACGAACAGTCGCGTACATCCTGCCAGACGCTGCGCGATGGCCTCGACCTGTCCGCGGGCCTGCACAATGGCCTCGTCGACTACCTGGGGAAGGGAACGCAGCTCTGTGCGGAGCCGCACCGCCTCTGTCACCCCCTGTCGCGCGAGGAGACTGAGCCACAATAGATCGAGCGCGGCCACGCTCGTGACGAAGCTTTTGGTCGACGTGGGAACCATGCTCTCGCCGGCTTGCATGAGCAAGACATGGTCGACGAGGCGTGTCAAGGAGGCGTCGGCCCTATTTGTAATACCGATGAGCGGGTGGCGACCGCGGAGGATCTCCATGAGGGCGAGCAAATCCATCAATTCGCCCGATACCGACACGCCGACGACAGCGTCGCGCGCGGCGAGCGGCAGGGGATAGAGGCTGTAGTCGGCGCTCGCCGCCGCAAGGGCGAGCGTGCCGTTCGCCGGGGCCAGCGCGTTGTGGACGTACACCGATGTCGCCGCCGCGAACCAGGAACTGCCGCTGCCCAGCGCGACCACCCGCCGCACTCCGTGATCCAGTAGCGTCGTGGTCACAGCGTCGATGTGGTCGTCGAGATACGAGACCGTGTCCGCCAAACTACGCGGCGTATTAAACACATCCTGAAGGAACAGGCTGTCGGCCATGATGAGCACTCCTTTCATCCCGCGTCGGCGCCCGCGTGCATGCCGACGCGGCTCTGTCGACGGATCAGGGGGCAGACAACGCACAACGCGCCCCCTATTGACAGCGTTTCACCGAACTGCTACCTTTCTTACAGATTATTTTATAAATATACTTTAGATATTGGCAAGGGGGACGAACGTGGCTGCGACCCAGGCGCGCAACTCTCTGCCGGCGGACATCAAGCGGCGCAATATCGCGCTGATTTTGGAGACGCTTGTGGTCTCCGGTCCCCTTTCCCGGGCGGACTTGGCCCGGAGCACGGCGATCAGCGGCACGAGCATCTCCAAGTTGACCGCCGACCTCCTGCGCGCCGGTGTCCTTGACGAGGACACCGGCGCGCAGGACGGGAGCGCCGGTCGTCCGGCCCGCCGACTCCGGGTGCGGCAGCAGCGGCGTTACGTCGTCGGCGCCGATCTTGGCGCGAGCAATACACGCCTCCTCCTCGTCGACTTCGCCGGCGCGGTCGTCGCGCAGGAGACCTTTGCCACCGACCGTACGGCCACCGCGCCGATGCTTCTCGCGGCCATTGATGCCTGTTTGGACCGGATGCTTGATGTACAGACCTTGCCGCGGGATGCCGTGCGCGCCATGGGGCTTGGCGTGCCCTGCAGTATCGATCCGACTAGCGGCCGTCTCTGGCGTACCGAAATCCTGCCCGCCCTCGATAGCATCGCGATTCACGATCTGACCGAACGTAGCTTCCCCTTCCCGGTCGTGTCCAAACGTGACACGAACCTGGCTGTCATCGGCGAGCACGCATTCGGTGTCGCGCGCGCCTACCAGGATGTCTTTCTGCTCTCGGTCGGCACCGGGATCGGCGGGGGAGTTCTCCTCCGCGGCGCTCTATACGAAGGGGTCCAGGGAAATGCCGGCGACATCGGGTATCTACGCCTGCCGGTGATCGGTGGGGAGGCGGAGACGCTACCGATCCTGGAGGACATCGCCGCCGGTCCCGCGCTCATCGCCGACGCGCGCGCGCGCGGGCATGCCTATGGGACGCCCCCCGACATTTTTGACGCGGCGCGTCGGGGTGACGCGGGCGCGCGGGCCCTGGTGGATGAGGCGGCGCGCTATCTTGCGCGTGCCCTCGCCGCCGCGGTGTCGCTCTACGATCCCGCGTTGCTTGTCCTGACCGGCGGGCTGGGGCAGCCCGATTCGCCATTGTTAGGCCCCATGGATCGCTGGCTGGATCGCCTGTGCGCTCGACGACCGCCGCTGGTCGCGGGAACTCTATCGCAGATGGCGGTGGCGCGCGGCGGAGTGGCGGTGGCCCTTGACGTCGTGCATGAGCGGACCGTGCGCGCGGGGCTGGATGCCGAGCCGGCCGCGCGCCACCTGGCGTTGACGATCGGCGGGGCCCTGGGTGATCTGGAGCGCCGAGCACACGACGGGGAACGTCCGCGTCCGCATGAACGGTGGTAAAAGGAGTGGAGGGATGAGGGGTAGAGCACCCGCGGAGATAGGGGGAGAGAAGGTATCGGGACAACGACACGGGAATGGACGACACGGCGACGACGAGATCATGATGCGGGTCGCCGCGCGTTGGATCGCGGCGCTCGACGTACGCAGGCGTACGCGCCTTGGACAAGGGAGGATTGACATGCTACGACAGCACACGCGGACCCTGGCCCTCGCGGCCGTGGCCGCATCTCTCTGCGTGTCCACGACGGGCACGTTCGGCGCGCGCGCATCGGCGCGCGCCGCCAGCCCCACGGTCACCCTGCTCATGGAGCATCAATGGATCGGATCGCAGGAGACGTACCTGCGCGCGGTGATCGCCCGATTCGAGAAACTCCACCCCACCATACGGATTAAGGAGTCGGTCGTCGCCGATACGACCAAAATCATCACCGCTCTCTCCGGTGGCAAACCACCGGACATCGTGGACTTTGGGTTGGGCCAGTTCGTCCCCGAACTGGCGTCGAAGAACGCCCTCTCCGATCTCGGCCCGTATATCGCGTCCACGCGCCTGAATCTCTCCCAATTCGTGCCCGTGAGCCTCCAGGTCGTGACGTACAACCGGCACATCTACGGTCTGCCGTTCATGAACTTCAACCACGGGTTGCTGTATAACAAGAGCCTATTCCGCAAGGCCGGCATTCCGCATCCTCCCACCACGCTT
>JAABUZ0100008484.1_pt1 | contig 12064 bp, 11 predicted proteins | sample 5562091 | NCBI WGS metagenome assembly JAABUZ01 (sample SAMN12813069, study PRJNA571459) | rock metagenome | isolation source: Antarctica rocks | place: Antarctica: Victoria Land, Linnaeus Terrace sud | collected 2015-12-21
GCCGCGGGGCCGGGCGACGCCGACTCCCCCGTCGCCGCCGCCGCCCGCGCCCCAGCTGACGGTGCCGCCGTGCGCGTGATCATCCTGGCCCTAATCTGCATGCTGATCGGCATCGCGCTGGGGCTGCTCTCGCCGGTGACCATTCCAACCACTTATGCCCGCTACACGGCAGTGGCGCTGCTGGCCGGGCTGGACTCCATCTTCGGCGCCTTCAAGTCTTACGTCGCGGGTGCCTTTGCGCCGCGCATCTTCCTCTCCGGGCTTGTCACCAACAGCCTGCTGGCGGCCGGACTGACCTACGTCGGCGACAAGCTGGGAGTGGACCTCTCAATCGCGGCCATCGTCGCCTTCGGCGTCCGAATCTTCAACAACCTGGCGGCGATCCGCCGCCAATACCTCTGATACCCAAGGGGAGTTAGGACCGGGCGCAGAGGTGGCCAGGTTGCCGCTTCCAATACGGGCTCTCTGCGCTGCTTCAATGTCCGATGGGTCCAGAGGCGGCGGTCTGCCTTGAATCCGCGTTCTTGCGTCGGTCCGAGCACCGGGTTCCGGCCGGCTGAATCTGGCCCCAGTCGACCGGACGCTGGACCCCACCCACGCGGTCCGAACCACCAGATAGGCAGGCCCCGCGCGGGTGGGGCCCTACATCTTGGCAACATCCGTTGGCCAAACGCCTGGCTAAGCGGTATACTCGGCGAGACCCGCCAAGTCTTTCTCTACATCTTCCATTGGAGGCTCACTACACCCCCTTGTCCAGGCGGAAACGAGTGGTCGGACTCGACCTCGGAACCAGCAAGGTGGCTGCGGTCATCGCGGAGGCGGACGAGTACGGCCAGCTCAACGTGAGCGGCGTGGGTGAGGTGCCTTCGGACGGGCTGCGCAAGGGCGCGGTGGTCAACATCGAGAAGACGGTGCAAGCTGCGCAGCAGGCGATCCTCATAGCCGAACGCATGGCCGGGGTCCGGACCGATTCCGTCATCGTCTCGCTGGGCGGTCCCCAGATCCTCTCCCGCAACAGCCAGGGCGTGATCGCCGTGAGCAGCCCGGACCACGAGATCGGACAGAGCGACATCGACCGCGTGGTGGAAGCCTCGCGGGCGGTCAGCATCCCGAATGACCGCCAGGTCATCCATGTGCTTCCCCGCGGCTTCAAGGTCGACAGCCAGGAGGGCGTGAAAAATGCCGTCGGCATGAACGGCCGCCGCCTCGAGGTCGAGACGCAGATCGTCACCGGCGCCAGCACGGCGGTGCAGAACGTGATCAAGTGCGTCCATCAGAGCGGCTTCGACGTCGACGAGGTCGTGGCCCAGGCGCTCGCCTCGGGCGAGGCCGTCTTGACGGCCAACGAGATGGATCTGGGCGTCTGCCTGATCGATGTCGGGGCCGGCACCACGGACATCGCGCTTTTCGAGGAGGGCTCGCCCAGGCACGTGGCAGTCCTTCCGGTGGGCGGCAACCATGTGACCAACGACATCGCCATCGGCCTCCGCACCACGCTCAACGAAGCTGAGATGCTGAAGCTGAACTACGGCCACACCCTGCCCGAGGTCATCCCGCACGAGGAGAGGATCGATGTTCGCCAGGTCGGGGGCGATCGCCTGCAACCAACGCCGAGACGCCTGCTGGCGGAGATCATCGGCCCGCGCATGCGGGAGATCTTCCACCTTGCCTGGGAGGAGGTGGGGCGCAGTGGATACGGCGGCCCGCTGCCGGCCGGGGTAGTGGTGACCGGAGGCGGCGCCCGACTCATGGGCACGACCGACGCTGCCCTGGCAGTGTTCGACACCTCGGTGCGCCTGGGACTGCCGACCGGTGTCGGCGGCCTGGCTGACCGTGTGGCGGCGCCGTCCTTCGCGGCCGGCCTCGGGCTGTGCAAGTGGGGCCAGCGCGTGCAGCCGGCCAGCGGTCACGGCCAGCCGGAGACGGCCGCGTTCGCCGGCGCATACCACAAGACGGTGAGATGGCTCCGTGATTTCTTCTAGATGGTCCGTCGCAGGCGGCGGAAACCCGACCCGGGACTCAGAAAAGCGATCCAGTTGGGGTTGTTGAACGAAATGCAGGAGGACAACATGCAAGGTATGGACAGGCAGGACGGCCGGGCCCGGATCAAGGTGATCGGCTGTGGTGGCGGCGGCGGTAACGCAGTCAACCGGATGATCTCGGCCGCGGTGAAAGGGGTCGATTTTATTGCGGTCAACACGGACATGCAGGCGTTGGAGCGCTGCAACGCAGATATCAAGGTCAATATCGGGCGAAAGCTGACCCGCGGCCTCGGCTCCGGCGGCGACTGGACCAAGGGCCGCGACGCGGCCGAGGAGAGCCGGGCCGAACTGACCGAGCTGGTCAAGGACTGCGACATGGTGTTCATCACCGCCGGCATGGGCGGCGGCACCGGAACCGGTTCCTCTGCCGTCATCGCCGATCTGGCCAAGGCAGAGGGAGGCCTGACCATCGGTGTGGTGACGCGGCCCTTCCGCTGGGAGGGCAAGGTGCGCAACGAGTCGGCCGAGGAAGGTATCAAGCTGTTGCGCGACAACGTCGACGCACTCATCGTCATCCCGAACGACCGCCTGACCCAGGTTGTCGACAAGAAGAGCACTCTGGAGGACGCCTTCCGCATCGCCGACGACGTGCTCCGGCAGGGCGTCCAGGGCATCGCCGATCTGATCGTCAACTCGGGGCTCATCAACCTCGACTTTGCCGATGTGAAGGCGGTGATGCTGGACGCGGGGGAAGCGCTGATGGGCATCGGCTACGGTTCCGGCGATACGCGTGCCGAGGACGCGGCCAAAGACGCCGTCTCCAGCCCGCTGCTGGAAACCTCCATCGACGGTGCGAAGGGAATCCTGCTCAACATCACGGCCGGTAAGGACATCACGCTGTTCGAGTGCGAGAAGGCCGCCGAGATCGTCAAGGCCTCCGCTGATCCCGGCGCCAACATCTTCTTCGGCGTCGTCAACGATGAGCGGATGCAGGGAGAGGTCAAGATCACCGTGATCGCCACCGGGTTCGGCAAGAGCAAGCGCGCGCAGGTCGGCCAAACGCAGTCCAACGAGAGCACGACCATCGAGTACTCCCGGCCGCTGGTGGAGAGCCGGCCCGCCTACCAGGCGGATGCCGATGATCTCAGCATCCCCGCCTTCATGCGTCCGCGACGGTAAGACCAGAAGGCTTCCGGTGCGCTGTCCCTTCTGTGGCCACCCTGATCTCAAGGTTGTGGACTCCCGCGACTCCGAGGTGGGGGAGGCCATCCGGCGCCGGCGGGAATGCCTGGAGTGCGGGCAGCGCTTCACCACCTACGAACGGATCGAGACCGTTCCCTTCTACGTCATCAAGAAGGACGGTCGGCGTGAGGACTTCGACCCGCCCAAGCTCTTCGGTGGCTTGAAGAAAGCGACCGAGAAACGCGACATTTCACCGGAGAGGCTGCAGGCCATGGTGGCCCAGATCGAGTCCGAGCTGCGCCGCACTGGCCGAGTCGAAATTCCCAGCGCAGACATCGGCGAGATGGTGATGAGCCGGCTCAAGGACCTGGACGAGGTGGCCTACATCCGCTTTGCCTCGGTCTACCGACAGTTCATGGACCTCCAGGACGTTCGAGGCGAGATCGACCAGGTGCTCTCCAGCCGCCAGCGAGAGAAGGCGCCTGCCAGCCGGCCGCGGTAGGCTCGCCGTAGATGGATTGGCTGGGATGGTTCATCCCGCGGGGCCTGCTGCGGCGGCCGGTGACCGAGAGCCTGGCCACGCCCGATCCGGCGGACCTGGCTCAGCTCGACGCCCTGCGTGAGCTTGGCTCGCGGCTGGAGCTGCCGCACCCGGTGTGCGCGCTGCTGGAGTTCGCCAGCGAGAGCGACGCGCGCTCAGCCGTCGATGCACTGGGGCAGGAAGGCTTTGCCTGCAAGGTGCAGGCGCTCGCGGGCGGCCGCTGGGGAGTGCGGGCCAGCAGCACGCTGGTCCCCACGCCGGGCACCATCACCCGCCTCCGGGAGCGGCTCAAGGAAAGCTGTGAGACGTTGAATGGCACCTACCTCAGCTGGCATGCGCCGCCCGTCTACTGAACTCGCTCCCCGCCCGGAGGCAGCCGTGCTTCAGCTGCCTCAGCTGGCGGCGGTATCCGGCCTGAAGCACGGTTTCTCCACGCTGGCTCTCGGCTCCATGGCCCGGCCCCCCGGCAGCGCTGACATCCGCACCCCGGCTCGACAGGCGCTGGCCCGAGCCCTGGGCCTCGACCCAGCCCTTGTCGTCACCGCGGGAGCGGTACATGGTTCGCGGGTCACCCGTGTGGACCAGCCGGTTGAACTCGTGCCCGAGACGGACGGTCTGGTGACCGCCCGGGCCGGCTTGGGTCTCCTGGTGACGGCGGCAGACTGCTATCCGGTCCTGCTCTTTGACCCGGTGCGGAAGGTGGTCGGCCTCGCTCACGCCGGCTGGCGGGGCACCGCGGCCGGCATCGCGGGAGCGCTCGTCGGCGCTCTGTCCTGGCACTACGGCAGCCGGCCGGCCGATCTCCTGGCCGGCATCGGTCCAGGCATCTGCGGCCGCTGCTACCAGGTGACGCCCGATGTGGCGGAATTCTTCGATCCGCGCTTTGTCACAGCCACCGCCAAGCCGGGTCGATATCACCTCGACCTGAGGTTGGCCAACCGAACTCAGCTGGAGCGGGCCGGCGTGGCGGCCGAGGGCGTCTACCAGCATCCAGCCTGCACTTATCAGAGCGACTTTCTCGCCTCGCACCGCCGGCTGGCCGACGGCTCGCGCTTCGCGTGCCTGGTCGGCCTTGCCTGAGGAGAGCCTAACTGCCGAGCTGATCTCCGAGCGACTGCTCGAGGTACGGCGGTGCATCGAGCGGGTCGGCCGCGATCCGGACTCGGTCGAGATCGTCGCGGTGACGAAGGGCCGCCCGCCAGCCGACTGCCGGGCGGCCCTTGCGGCCGGTCTCGCGGTCCTCGGTGAGAATCGGGTGCAGGAGGCCCTGACCAAGATGCCCGAGGTGACCGGCGCCAGCTGGCATCTGATCGGCAATCTGCAGAGCAACAAGGTGAGGCACGCCGTCCGCTTCCAGCTCCTGCAATCGCTCGACTCGCTATCGCTGGCGCGTGCGCTGAGCCGCCAGATGGCGCCCCCACCGGCTCTTCTTCAGGTCAACGTCTCGCGAGAGCTGCAAAAGCACGGCGTCCGTCCCGAGCTGGCGGTGGCGACAGCCCAGTCGGCGGCCGAAGTGATCGAGCTCCGCGGATTCATGGCCGTGGGCCCGCGAGGCGAGCTGGCTGCCGCCGCGTTCGCGGAGCTGCGGCGCATTCGGGATGAGGCGGAGCAGCGACTCGGCCGCCCGCTGCCAGTGCTCTCGATGGGCATGAGCGGCGACCTCGAGGCGGCTCTCCGAGCAGGCAGCACCATGCTTCGCCTCGGCACCGTCCTGTTCGGAAACCGTAGCTTGGAGCAGCGATGATCGGTGCCGTGACCCTGCTGCAGGCCTTCCTCTGGGCCTTTCTGATCTGCCTCGTGGTGCGCGGAATCTTCAGCTTCGTGGAGCCCTACCCGCGCAATCAGATCCATCTCCTTGTCTACCGCGTCACGGAACCGGTGCTGGCGCCGGTGCGTCGCGTCATCCCACCGATGGGTGGCTTCGACCTCTCGTTCGTGGTCGTGTTCTTTGGCATCCAGCTCCTGGTCCAGCTGTTGGGCCGGCTGGTCCGCTAGACCGGGGCACGGGGGGCAGGCGCCCTTCCGAACCCCATCCAGGCGGTGACTGATCTCCCGGGATGACAGTGGGGCTGGTCGTCGTGCAACTGCCGGCGACCGTCGAGGCGGATCGCGCGAGCTTCCGAGCGAACCCGGCCTGGCGACCGAATGAGGTCCCGCGTGTGGCCTGGCTGCCACAGGTAGACTTGGAGAGTCGTCCGGCGCTGAAGGAGACGGGTAGGCCTTTCGTCAAACCACTCACAGAGAGCTCGCGCAGCTGAGATGCGGGCAGTGGCCGAGAGGCTGAGATCACTCCGGAGCCGGAGCCACATCGAGAGCCCGCTGCGTGGCGGGAACCTGGGTGGTACCGCGGGCCGCACCGGCTCGTCCCAGATCAAGTCTCTGAAGGACGGACCAGATGCAGACGGATAAGCGATTTCAAGAGGTTTCGCCCCGAGTCCAGTTCCCGGAATTGGAGCGGGAGATGATGGCACTGTGGGCGAAGGAGGACACGTTCCGCCGCAGCCTGGAGCACCGGCGCGACCGGCGGCCGTTCGTCTTCTACGAAGGTCCGCCCACCGCCAACGGCCGCCCCGGTACGCATCACGTGCTGGCCCGGGCCTTCAAGGACCTGTTCGGCCGCTACCAGACGATGAAGGGCCGGTACGTCGAGCGCAAGGCCGGCTGGGACACGCACGGCCTGCCCGTCGAGCTGGAGGTCGAGAAGACGCTGGGCATCTCCGGCAAGCAGCAGATCGAGGAGTTCGGCATCGAGCGGTTCAACCAGCTCTGCCGGGAGAGCGTCTACGAGTACGTGAGCGAATGGCGCGCCTTCTCCGAGCGAATGGCCTTCTGGCAGGACTACGACGACGCTTACTGGACACTCAACAGTGACTACGTCCAGTCCGTCTGGTGGTCGCTGAAGCAGATCTGGAACCGGGGGCTGATCTACAAGGGATTCAAGGTTGCGCCTTACTGCCCGCGGTGTGCGACGCCGCTCTCGAGTCATGAGCTGGCCCAGGGCTACGAGGACGACGTGCCCGACCCCAGCGTCTACGTGCGCTTCCGCCTGAAGCAGGAGCCCAACATGTGCCTGCTGGCCTGGACCACGACCCCCTGGACGCTCCCGGGGAACGTAGCGCTGGCGGTTGGCCGCGACATCACCTACGTGCTGGTCCAAAAGCGCAGCGGCGACCCCGAATCCAGGCAGCCGGGCGAGAAGCTCATCCTGGCCGAGGCCAGGATGGAGGTGCTGCAGGGCGACTACGAGGTCCTGAAGCGGTTTGCGGGGGAGGAGTTGCTCGGCCTGGACTACGAACCGCTCTTTCCTTATCTGCCGCCAGACAAGCGCGCCTTTTTTGTCATCGATGCGGACTTCGTCTCGACCGAGGAGGGCACTGGCGTCGTCCACACCGCGGCCGCGTACGGCGCCGATGACCTGCGCGTCTGCCAGGAAAAGGACGTCCCCGTCCGCCACACAGTTGATCTGCGCGGCCGGTTTCTGTCCGAGGTCGAAGCGTTCGCGGGCATGTTCGTCAAGGACGCCGACCCGTACGTCATCGGCGACTTGCGGGAGCGCGGTCTGGTCTACCGGGAGGAGCAGATCCGCCACACGTATCCCTTCTGTTGGCGCTGCGGCACGCCGCTCATCTACTACGCGCTGGACAGCTGGTACGTGCAGACAACGGCGGTCAAGGACGAGATGGTGGCCAACAACCTGGCCGCCAACTGGGTGCCTGCCCACGTCCGGACGGGGCGCATGGGCGACTGGCTGGAGCACAACGTCGACTGGGCGATCTCGCGCTCGCGCTACTGGGGCACGCCGCTGCCGTTCTGGGTCTGCAGCTGCGGCGAACGGCGCTGCGTGGCGGCCGCCGAGGAGCTGGGCCTGGGTCCCGAGGCGGACCTGCACCGGCCCTACATCGACGCGGTGAAGCTGCCCTGCCTGGCCTGTGGCGGGGAGATGGAGCGTGTGCCCGACGTGCTCGACTGCTGGTTCGACTCGGGCGCCATGCCCTTTGCCCAGCGGGGCTATCCTCGCGCTCGGGTGGAGCAGTTCCAGAGCACCTTCCCGGCGGACTTCATCAGCGAAGCCCAGGACCAGACCCGCGGCTGGTTCTACTCGCTGCTGGCCATCTCGACGCTGCTCTTCGAGCAGAACGCCTACCGCAACGTCATCTGCCTGGGGATGCTCCTCGACGACGAGGGGCACAAGATGAGCAAGTCGCGCGGCAACATCCTGGACCCGACCAAGCTGTTCGAAGAGTTCGGTGCCGACGCGGTGCGCTGGAACTTCTTCGTCTCTCCCGTCGGTGAAGATCAGCGGGTCGGGCCCAAGACCTTGCAGAACGTTGTCCGGCAGTTCCTGCTCACGCTCTGGAACGTCTACTCCTTCTTCGTCACCTACGCCAACATCGACGGCTTCTCTCCGCATTCGCCGCAGGTGCCGCTGGCCGAGAGGCCGGTTCTGGACCGCTGGCTCCTCTCGCGGCTGGACCACCTGATAGAGACGGTCGACAGGGGCCTCCAGGGCTACGACGTCAACGGAGCGTCGCGGCCGCTGCAGGCGTTCGTGGAGGAGCTTTCCAACTGGTACGTACGCCGCTCGCGGCGCCGCTTCTGGAAGTCGGAGTCCGATGCTGACAAGCTGTCCGCCTACCAGACGCTGTACCAAACGCTGGTCAGCCTCTCCCAGCTGCTGGCCCCCTTCACGCCATTTGTCGCCGAGGCGCTGCACCGCAACCTCTGCGCCGGAGCCAGCGTCCACCTCGCCGACTTTCCGACCACATCCGGGTCGACACGTGATCGCCAGCTGGAGCAGGAGATGGCCGCGGCCCGGCAGGCGGTGGTCGAAGGACTGGCCGCCCGCGACTCCGCGCGGCTCAAGGTGCGCCAGCCGCTGCAGTCGGTGACGCTGCCGGCCACATTCCGGCCCGAGCTCGCGGCCATCATCCGCGACGAGCTAAACGTGAAGGAGGTGTTGAGCGGCAGCGAGCTCCGCCTAGACACCGAGATCGGCGAGGAGCTCCGCCTGGAAGGCCTGGCGCGGGACCTGATCCGGCGGGTGCAGGAGTTGCGCAAGCGCAGCGGCCTGCAGATCGAGGACCGCATAGTACTGTTCGTGTCGGGGGCGAGCGAATGGCCCAGGGTCATGAGCCGGTTCGGCCGCACCGTCGCGGCGGAGACGCTGGCCCTCGACGTGGTCGACGAGCGGCCGGCCGACCTGGCCGGGGTGGAGATTGGAGAGGACCTCTGGATCGGCCTGAGACGCGCGAACTGAGCTCCGGCCGCGTGCTCTTCGCGGTCGTCGCGGTTGCGGTCTTCGCCGTTGACCGGGTGACGAAGGGATTGGTCGTCGCCAACCTGGCGCCCGGAACGGCGGTCGGGGCCGGCCCTGGAGTGCAGATCGTGAACGCGCACAACTCGGGGGCGGCTTTCAGCCTGGCGCCCAACGCCACTCTGGTCTTCCTCGTCGCGTCCGTTGTGGTGGCCGGCGGTCTGCTCTACTACGCGGTCCGCAACCCGCTGGGGGCCGCGTTGGGCGGCACCCTCGGCCTGGTGATGGGTGGAGCGTTGGGGAACGGGTACGACCGGCTGATCCATGGCACGGTGACGGACTTCATCGCCGTCTTCTTCTGGCCCGTTTTCAACGTCGCCGACTCCGCGATCACGCTGGGGGTCATCCTGCTCCTGCTCGGGTATCTGCGACGCCAGCGCGGCGCTTGATCGCCAACGACGCGGCCGTGGGGCGCTTGGACCGAGCGCTCGCCGTCCTGGATCCCGACCTGAGTCGAACCACTGCCGCCCGCCTCATCCGGGCCGGGCACGTCTTCTTGAACGGTGCTCCAACCAAACCGGCCGACGCCGTGCGAGCGGGTGACCTGGTCGAGTACAGTCGACCGGAAGCCGAGTTCGCTGAGCCGGCAGCCGAGGCGATACCGCTGCGGCTGATCCACGACGATCCGGATTTCGTGGTCGTGGACAAGCCGGCCGGGATGGTGGTCCATCCGGCCCCCGGCCACTCAAGCGGAACGCTCGTCCAGGCGCTGCTCGGGCTAGGCGGCTCCTGGTCCTCCGCCGGGGGCGAGACCCGGCCCGGCATCGTGCACCGACTCGACAAGGGCACGTCGGGCCTCATCCTCGCCGCCCGCAATGACGTGGCACATCGGGCGTTGGCCGCTCAGCTGGCGGACCGCAGTCTCAGCCGGACGTACCTCGCCGTCGTCCGCGGCGGACTGTCGCGGCCAGCCGGCATTTTGGAGGGTCCGATCGGCCGGGATCCGGCCAACCGCCTGCGCATGGCCGTCGTGGCCGGCGGCCGCTTTGCCCGCACCCGCTATGAGGTGATGGAGAATCGGGCCGGCCGGACTCTCGTCCGCTGTGAGCTGGAAAGCGGCCGGACGCATCAGATCCGCGTCCACCTGACGGCGCTGGGCCATCCGCTTGTCGGTGATGACCTGTACGGCGGAGCGCGCCGGGGCGAACCGCAGCGGCCGCTCCTGCACGCCTGGCGCTTGCGGTTGCGCCACCCCCGGACCGGTGAACCGCTCGGTTTCGAGGCGCCGTTGCCGGACGACTTCAGCGCCTTCTGGGAAGGATTGTGAGCGCTCCTGCAGGCATCTCCGATGCCAGCCGGAGAGCGCTTCTGGTCGTCATCTCAGGGCCCGGCGGGGTGGGGAAGGACACGTTGATCGAGATGCTGCTGCAGCGGAACCCGAAGCTGCGCTACTCCGTCTCCTACACAACCCGACCGCGCCGCGACTACGAGATCGAGGGGGAGCACTACAGCTTCGTCAGCGTCCCGGAGTTCGAAACGCTGAGTGCTGCCGGCGAGCTACTCGAACACGCTCGGGTCAACGGTCACTACTACGGGACCTCTGGCCGGCGGGTGGAGGAGATCCAGGCAGCCGGCGTGGACGTCATCTTGAAGATCGACGTGCAGGGCGCCGAGCAGGTGCGGCGGCGGCGGCCGGACGGCGTCTACATCTTCGTCCTACCGCCCTCCATGGAGGAACTGGTCCGTCGCCGGAAGGACCGCGGCGACCCGCCCGAGCTTAATGCGGAGCGGCAGCGGCTGGCGGAGTGGGAGATGGGTTTTGTAGATCACTACGACCACGCCATCGTGAACGACGACGCCGAGCGCGCTCTCGCCGAGCTGGAGGCGGTGCTCGAGCGTGAGCGCGCCCGCCGACGGGGTCGGTAGTTGCTCTACGCAGAGATCGCAGTCGAGGCGGCGCGCTCACTCGGGCGGGAGGCGTACACGTACGCCGTTCCCGCCAGTGCGGACGTTGTGCCCGGCCACCGGGTCTGGGTTCCGTTCGGGCCGCGCGGCTCCTACGGTTACGTGCTCGACGTGCACAGCCGCCCGCCGGACCGCGCTGTCAAGGAGATCGAGCGGGCAGATGTAGAGCCGCTTCTCCTGCCGCACCACCTGCAGCTGGCTCGAGCTGTGGCCGACCACTACTGGGCGCCTCTCATCGAGTGCCTGCGGGCGTTCCTGCCACCGCGGGTGCGGGCGGGACGCTCCAGCGGGGCCGGGCCGTCCCGGCGGCAGACCCGCCACAGCCGCCTTCTCCAGGTATCCCGCCCCGAGGGTGCACCCCAGGCCGGCCCGGAGCTCAACTGGGAGCAGTCCGCCGCCGTCCAGGCCAGCCGAGAATGCCGGCAGCTGCTCCTGCATGGCGTGACCGGCAGCGGCAAGACCGAGGTTTACCTGCGAGCGGCCGAGGAGGCGCTGGGCCAGGGCCTTCGCGTGCTGATCCTGGTGCCAGAGATCTCGCTTACGCCACAGTTGGTGGCGCGGGTGGCTGGCCGCTTGGGCCGGTCGGCAGCGATATTGCACAGCCAGCTGACGGAGTTGGAGCGAGCCCAGCAGTGGTGGCGCATCCGGCGTGGCGAGCTGGACGTCGTGGTGGGCAGCCGCTCCGCCGTCTTTGCGCCGATCCCGCGCCTGGGCCTGATCTGCCTGGACGAGGAGGGCTCCAGCGCTTACAAGCAGGATCGCACGCCTCGCTACGAAGCCTCCTGGGTGGCGCGGCGGCTAACCGAGCTGACCGGTGCGCATCTCATCCTCGGCTCGGCCACTCCGAGCCTCGCCACCTATGCCGAGGGCCGGACCGGCCGGCTGCGCCTGGCTGAACTCAGGAAACGAGTGGTCGGGCGGCCGGCTCAGGTGGAGCTGGTCGACATGCGACGTGAGGCGCGGTCCGGGAACCGATCACCGATCAGCAAGCGGCTGAGTGAGGTCCTCGAGCGTACGCTGGCCCAGGGCGAACAGGCCATCCTCTTCCTCAACCGGCGGGGTGCCGCAACCTTCATCCTCTGCCGAGACTGCGGGGAATCGACCCGCTGCCCTGGCTGCTCGGTGGCGATGGTGGAACAC
>JAABUZ0100008485.1_pt1 | contig 12064 bp, 9 predicted proteins | sample 5562091 | NCBI WGS metagenome assembly JAABUZ01 (sample SAMN12813069, study PRJNA571459) | rock metagenome | isolation source: Antarctica rocks | place: Antarctica: Victoria Land, Linnaeus Terrace sud | collected 2015-12-21
AGGTACCCGGACGTGGACATTTGCGTGACGGCGCTCTGGCGCACCGGGGACGAGTCGACGTGCTCGGACCACCACGCCGTCCACTGTGGCTGCGTGGCCCACTTGATGTAGGTCCAGGCCGCCGCCTTGACGTCCGCGGGCGCGCCCTTGAACATGAAGATGTTGTCGCCAGCGTTGCCGTCGTCGTTGTTCTTGGGGCCGGCCGGCATCGGGGCCGCGCCCATGGTGAACTTGGCGCCGATGAGTTGCTGTACGCCCGAGGCGCCCGAACTGCTGTAGACCTCGAAGGCGACGTGGCCGCTGGCGAAGTCCTGCTGCCACTGGCTGGTCGAACTATTGGTGTGGTGGACGTAGCCCTTCTTGACCAGGTCGACGAAGTATTGCAGCGCGCCGACGCCGGCCGAGGAGTTGAAGGCCGTCTTGGTCCCGGCGCTGTTGACGAGTTGGCCGCCCCACTCGCGTACCATCGGCTCCCACAGCGTCTCTTCGTTGTCGGTCGTGTCCATGCACCAATTGCCGTTCTTGGTGACCTTGGCGCAGTCGGCGGCGAATTCAGTCCACGTCTTGGGCGGCGTGGTGACGCCGGCGGCCTTGGTGATCTTGGGGTTGTACCACATGACGGTCACCGAGGTGTCGTTAAAAGGCATCGAGTAGAGCCCGCCCTTGTAGTAGCCGTTCTGGAGTTGCGGCTTGAAATAGTCGGACAGTTGCGCGTTGCTCAAGCCGTTGGAGCCATGCACGTAAGGCGTCAGATCTTGCACCGAGCCCTGGTCGACGTAGGTGGCCACGGCGAAGGCGTCGGTCTGCGAAAGGGCGGGGGGCCGGCCCTGCTGGATGGCCGCGAGCAGGCGCGGCTGCAGCACGTTGGCGTTAGAGAAACAGACCGGCTTGAGCACGATGCCGGGGTGGCTCTTGTTGAAAGCGGCGACCATCGTCTGTAGGTCGCTCTTCGCCGGCTCGTAGCAGAGGTTTTCCCAATATTGCACGACGACGGGGCCGGCGTGCGCGGGCGCGGCGTGGGCCGCGGCGCCACCGGCGCCTAGGACGGCGACCAGTGCGCCGGCCGCCGTGGCGTGGGCGTAACGGATGGGCTGTGCCACGATGCGATACTCCTTTAAAAATCTCCCCCTCCGCCCCCTCCGGGGGAACCTGGGGGGATGGCTCCCCCCAGACCCCCGCCATACAGAGGCGCGTGGGGATGGACGGGTGCGGTCATAATAACGATTCACGGACCCTCTGAAAAGACCAGATGGCGCCCATGACGCTGGGATCGGCGTATCTACTGGGCGCGAAAAGCTGCTATCACCCCCCTTCTTGATGTCTGAGCCGCGCGAGCGCTACCCTTTGAGCGCGCCGCTGCCGGCGGTCGCCACGCCCGCGATGATCTGTTTCTGGGTCAGGAAGAAGACGATCAGGATGGGCAGCGTGGTGAACACCGACGCGGCGGCGAGCTGCGACCACGCCGTGCTGTGCGTGCCTAGGAACGTGGCTAGGGCCACCTGGAGCGGTTGCACGTCGGGGTTGAGGCCGGCCACGACGAGCGGGTAGAGAAATTGGTTCCATGAGCCCAGGAATGTATAGAGGGCTACGGCCGCGAGCGCGGGTCCGGCCAGCGGGGCGGCGATGGAGAACAGGTAGCGCGTCCGTGTGCAGCCGTCGAGTTGCGCCGAGTCCCACAGGTCGCGCGGCAGGGCCAGGAAGAATTGCCGCAACAGGAAGATGCCAAAGGCGCTGGCCCCGAAGGGCACGATCTGCGCCTGGTAGGTGTTGAGCCAGCCGAGGGCGCCGAGCACCTGGTACTGCGGGATCAGCACGACCTCGTCGGGGACGACCAGTACCGCCAAGACGGCGAAGAAGAGGATGCGCTTGCCGGGGAAGCGCAGCGCCGCGAACGCGTAGGCGGCGAGCAGCGAGGTCAGCACGGCCAAGGTGGTCGTGGCCCCGGCGATGAACACCGTGTTAAAGAAATAGCGCGGCCAACCCGGCGCCGACACAGCCGTCCAGGCGTTGGCGTAGTTGCGCCAGTCCCACAGCGGCGCCAGGTTCGGCGGCGTGTCGCTCAAGCGGCCCGCCGGCTCGACCGAGGTGACCACCATCCAGTAGAACGGGAAGGCGAACAGGACGGCCAGCGCCAGCAGCGCGGCGTAGTGGGCGACGCGGGAGAGCCGCGCGGCGGGGCTGACGCGGCGGCGTACGCCGCGCTGTATTGGCGGGTTCATGAGTAAAACACCCAGCGACGCGCGATCGCGCCCTGCGCGGCGGTGAAGGCCATGGTCAGCGCGAAGATGATAACGGCCACGGCGCTAGCGAGGTCGAGGTGGAAATACTGGAAGGCGTCCTGGTACAGGAAGAAGCCGACCGTAGTTGTGGCTCCGGCCGGGCCGCCGCCGGTAAGGGCGAACACCTGTGTGAAGACCTTGAGCGACTCGATCACCGCGACAACGAGCACGAAGAAGATGGTAGGCGTGAGCAAAGGCAGCGTAATATCGCGGGCCACACGCCACTCCGAGGCACCGTCGACGCGGGCCGCCTCCTGCAACTCGCGCGGGATCGCCGTGAGCGCGGCCAGGAAGATGATCGTGTTGAAGCCGGCCGACTGCCACAGCGAGTAGATAATGACCGAGGGCATGGCCCAGTGCGGATCGTTGGTCCAGCCCAGCGCGGGCAGGCGGATCAGGTGGAGCAGGTAGTTGAGCAGGCCGAATTGCGGGTTGAAGATCCACAGCCAGATGATCGCGGTGGGCAGCGCAGGCGTCACGTAGGGCAGGAAGAAGGTTAGCCGGAAGAAGGCCCAGCCACGCAGTTTGCGCTGCAGCAAGAGGGCGCACAAGAGCGAGAGCACGATTCCGGCCGGGACTACGCCGGCGACGTAGGTCAGCGTGTTGGTTAGGGCCGGCAGGAAGCCCGAGAGCTGCGATGGGTCGAGCAGGTAGCGATAGTTGTCCAGCCCCACGTAGCGTTGGGCCGGCGTGCCAGGCGCGTGCTGCGCGCTGGCATAGAACACGTAGAGGAACGGGCCGAGGCTGAAGGCAAGCAGCAACAGAAAGGCGGGGGCGAGGTAGAGATAAGCCAGCAACGCTTCGCGCATCACGGCTCGGTCGCGCGCAACCGCACGCGTGCGAGACCGGGCCACACCATGGACGGCGGCGCCGCGCGCCACGGGCCGCGTGACTCGTTCCACCATCCCACTCCCTTCGTCGCGTCGTGAGCGACGGCTGGGAGACCATCGGGGGTATCCCCCAGCGATTTCGTCGCCGCGCGGATCACGTTGTGGCAGGTGTAACGCAGCGCTTTTTGTTGCATGTAACAAGCGCCGCGCACATCTCCCACTCTAACAGCGGCGCGTTAAATGGGAGTTAAGGGGGTGTTAAGGATGCGTTAAATCGTGCGGCCTGGTGGGAGCAGGCCGCGCGAGGCCAGCGCGCCGGCGAGGGTCGCGGCGTGGTCAAAGAGGACGCTGGGGATGCCCAGTTGCTCCGCGACCGCCGTATTGCGCCGCTTATCGTCGATGAACAGGATGGCCTCCGGCGCGACGCCCAGCGCGTCGAGGGTAGACGCGAAGATGCGTGGATCGGGCTTGCGCAGGCCGATCCGTGCCGAGTTGATGATGGGATCAAAATACGGCGCGACGCCCAGCCGCCGCAGCTGATCTTCGAGACGGATAGTGGCGTTGGACAGGATGGCGAGGCGCAGGCGGCCGTGCAGCGCGCGCACAAGGTCCATGACCCTCTCGTCCACGCGGTTTGGCTCCCACACCGGCGCGGCCAGGCGCCGTAGGTCTTCCGCCTTCCACCCAACACGATCGCCCAGCGCGCGCCAGTAGGCGTCCTCCTCCAGACGGCCGGTCGAGAGCGCGTACCAGGGCTCCCATTCGTAGAACAGCGCGCCTATCTCGGCGGCTGACAATTCGAGCAGTCGGGCGACCCGCGCCAGCGCGTTGGGGTCAGCGGGCGGCACGATCACGCCCCCGACGTCGAGCAAGAGGACCTCGATATCCGTATCCACGTCCATGAAGCGCTATGTTCTCCTTCGGCCAGAGCGTCCCTTTCTATCCGTCCCGGCGTGCTCATCCGTGCGACGAAAGATTGTACTCCACCGCAGGGATGAGCCGGTAGCCAGGACAGTCGCTGGCGCTACGTCTCTTGATGTCCGCGACGGTGGCCTCGCCCTTCTCCCGGTTGCGCCCCACGGCGACCACCGTGGCGCCCATCTTGGCCAACGCGCGGGCCGTCACTCGCCCGATGCCCGAGGTCGCGCCCGCCACCAGGCAGACCTTGCCGTCCATGATGCCGCTCACACTGCTCTCCTCCTCATTATGTATTATGTGTGACGTCCAAATGGACGTCCCGTCCAGTCGGTCCGCGCCTATCCACGGCTGGTAGACAGCCGCAGCTGGCCGGGGACGGGCTGAAAATATGAACAACCAGTTGGTTGATCGTCAACTACAGCGTAGCAGAACCATCACCAGATGTCAACTAACAGGTTGGTTGTTGTATACTATGGATATGAAACGCGACGCCCAATCGACCCGCCAGCGCATCCTCGACGCGGCCACCGCCGAGTTTTCTCGGTACGGCATCGCCGGGGCGCGCATCGACCGCATCGCCGCCGCAGCCGGCAGCAACAAGTCCATGATCTATACCTACTATGACAGCAAAGATCGGCTGTTCGACGCGGTCTTCGACGCCAGCGTTGTCCGCTGTGTGGATGACGTCCCGATCGACGCGCACGACCTCCCGGAGTATGCCGCGCGCCTCTTCGATCAGAACTGGACGCGCCCGGAGACCATCCGGCTGGGGACCTGGGATTGGCTCGAACGCGACGGGGAAGGGATGAGCATCGACGCGGTCGCGCAGGCCAACGCGCACAAAGTCGACGCGATCCGCCGCGCCCAGCACGACGGCGTGATCAGCGCCCACTACCCGGCCGCCACGCTGCTCGAACTGATCCTTGCCCTCTCGCTCACGCGCCCCACGCCCACGGACGGACACGCGGATACGACTGAAGCCAGCAGACGTCGCCAAGCCATCAAGGACGCGGTGACCGACCTTCTGCGCGAATAGCGCTCCAACCAACGATAGCCGGCGTCACCCTGGCGCGCCGAAGCCCGGTCACCGTTTCTAGGCGCGCACGGCAATGTATGCGCGCTCCTCTAATGAGCAACTCATCTGTGTTTTGAATCCTGACGCAACGTCAAGAGACCTAATAGGGGCGCGCGGACACCTGCTATGTCCGCGTCATATGAGGCCGGTTGCATTATTAACACACGCTTAACGCGGGCTTAATACAGTCTTAACAGCCGCGACCTACCCTGGAAGGCGGACACGTTTACGCTCGTGTCGTGTCACCAAGTCGCAGTCCAAGGAAAGGATAGGTCCTCACATGCAGCAGCCCGCCCGTCACCGCATAGACGCCGTCCCATGGCAATCACCACGTCGCCATCGCTGCGTCGTCATCGCCGCCGCGGCCCTCCTGGTCACCAGCCTCGCCATCCCCTCGTCCTTCCTCGCCGCCAGCCGAACCCACACGGCGCGCGCCGCCGACTACACCGTGGCTAACCAGGACGAACCCGAGCCGGGCCATCGCTCCAACAACAAGGGTCTGCTCATCGACAACCGTACCATCACGCCCGCCGGCACGCAGTCGTCGCTCGGCAACCTGCCGCTCAACGCCGTGCTCTCGCCCGACGGAACCCACCTGCTGGTAGCGAATAGCGGCGCCGGCGAACAGTCGCTACAGGTCGTTTCGACCGCCACGGGCGGGGCCGTGCAGACGATCCGCTACGACGCGCCCAACAGCGTCTTTTATGGCCTGGCCTATAGCCCCGGCGGCACACGCGCCTACGCCTCGGGCGGCGGCAGCGACGTCATCCACACCTACGATGTCGGGCCAAGCGGGACGATCTCGGCCACGACCGATATCAGCCTGGGCCTCTCCGGCTCACTCTATCCCGCCCTGGGAACCGGCCCCTGGCCGGCCGGTTTGAGCGTTTCACCCGATGGGAATAGCCTCTACGTGGCCGATAACCTGTCCAACGCGATCTCGGTCGTCGACACCAGCGGGGCGACGGCCCCGTACACGATCCCGGTAGGCCTCTTCCCCTACACCACGCTCGCCGACCCCATCAATCCGCGCGTGTACGTCTCTAACTGGGGCGACAACACGGTTTCGGTTATCGACACGGCGAGCCGCACCGTCGCCGCGACGGTCACGGTCGGCCTATCCAATACGGTGGGGACGGCGACGAGCCATCCCTCGGCCATGGCGCTCTCGCCCGATGGGCTCCTGTTCGTTTCCCTCTCCAACAGCGACAAGATCGCCGTCGTCGACACGCGTGGATCGACGCCGCGCCTGATCGGCCGCCTCTCCGACGCGCCGTATCCCGGCGCGCCCCTCAGCAGCAGCCCGCAGGGCCTCGCCGTCAGTCCCGATGGGTCGCGCCTCTACGTGGCTAACGCGGGCGACGACGCCGTAGCCGTCTTCGCGTTGCGCGGCGCCAAGGTTCCCGGCGGGCGCATCGGGCGTATCCCCACGGCCTGGTATCCCACGTCGGTCGTGCCCAGTATCGACGGGCGCAACATCTACGTGACCAACGGTAAGGGCTTCGGCGCCGGGCCGAATGGACCCAAGGGGACCGGTCTCTACCCGAACCCGACGCGCCGCAATGCGCCCATCGTCGACGCCGTCACCGGCTACAACGACGGCTATTGCACCTGTACGTTCGACAAGTATACCGGCAGCATGATCGTGGGCACGCTCTCGACCGTCCCCGTGCCCGGTACGGGACGCCTGCGCGTCTACAGCGGCGAGGTGGCGACGGACAACCGCGAGAACGATAGCGCCATCGACGACCGCGACGCCGGTAACCCCATCCCCACGACGGGCGAGCCGGCGGGAACGTCGCCGATCAAGCACGTCATCTACATCGTCAAAGAGAATCGCACCTACGACCAGGTCTTCGGCGACGAGCCGATTGGCGACGGCGATCCCTCGCTGACCCTGTTCCCGCGGCTGAACACGCCCAACCTGCACGCCCTGGCCGCGCGCTTCGGCCTGCTCGACAACTTCTACGCCGACGCCGAGGTCAGCGCCGATGGGCACAACTGGATCAACGCGGCCAACGCCAGCGACTACAACGAGAAGATGTGGCCGCAGGACTACTCGCCGGGCCTCGGCCGCAACCGCGGCTACGACTTCGAGGGCGGTAGCAGCATCAACCTCGCGCCCGGCGGCTACCTGTGGGACGCCGCGGCCCGCGCCGGCGTCAGCTATCGCGACTACGGCGAGTTCGTGAACAACGGTCCCGCCTCGACGGCGGTGACGCAGGCGGCCAGCGCGCCGTGCGCGGGTCCGGTCGCGACCTCGTATGTCGGCCGGACGCTCCCGGCTGGCGATGTGCTGTGCTTCGGACCCACGACGGTCACGACGGCCACCACACCCGCCCTGGTCGGGCACATTGACCCCAAGTTCCGTAGCTTCGACCTGCGCTACAGCGACCTCGACCGCGTTTCCGAGTGGGCGCGCGACAATGGGCTCGGCGGCGCCAGCCCCTCACTGCCCGCGTTGACGATTCTGCGTCTGCCCAACGACCACACGGAAGGGACTGCTCCCGGCTTCCCAACCCCTCAGGCGTTCGCGGCGCAGAACGACGCCGCCGTGGGGCAAGTGGTCGACCTGGTCAGCCACAGCCCCCTGTGGGGCAGCACGGCTATCTTCGTCACCGAGGACGACGCGCAAAACGGGGCCGACCACGTCGACGCGCACCGCACCGAGTCGCTGGTGATCAGCCCGTACACGTCGCATGATAACCGCTTCGTCGACCACACGCTCTACGACACGGCGGCCATGATCCGTACGATGGAGTTGATCGTGGGCCTGGCGCCGCTCTCGCAGTTCGACGCCAACGCGACCCCTATGTGGCGCTCGTTCACGAGCACACCGGACACGTCGACGTATAGCACGATCTCGTCGACCGTGGCGCTCACGCAGATCAACACGCTCAGTTCCTACGGTGCGCTGGAGTCGGCGCAGATGGACTTTGCCAAAGAGGATCGCGCGCCCGCGAGTACGCTCAACCGTATTCTGTGGCACGCGGTACGCGGGGCGGAGACGCCCTACCCCGACCTCAACGCGCCGAGCGCCGTCCGTGGACAGGGCGACCCTGACTGATGCGCCGGCGCGAGCCTGATTCGGCAGCGGGGAGGCAGGTAAAACCTCACTCCGAGGCAAGCGGGCTTGCGGGTGTTACGGGATGTCTGTCATGACCTCATCCGTACGGTAGTACCGGTCGGTGATACCATCGACAGTAGTCATGGGGGGCTTCTCTCTTCTGGTGTCCTGATACCAGAAGAGAGAAGCCCCCCATGTCTCTATACTCAGCATGTCCCATTGGAACCGGCCGAAGACCTCAAAAGATTTTACCTCGATTTAACGCCCCTTTAACCTTGTCTTAACACTGGAGCGGCACTCTGGAACGGCGCCGGCCCAATGACGTCGTGGGACAAACACATAGCCTTCTCGTCTCAGTAGCTGTAGAGGGCGGAACGCTGTCGCGTGCCCCACTACAGATAGCGGGGAGGTAGAGGTAAGGAGAGATCGTCATGAGCGCTGCGGCCTCGGGCAACCAAGACATCCTCAAGCAGTTAGATGACTCCAAGATAACGGGCTTTCACTGGAAAATCATGTTCGTGTCCAGCATGGGCTTCTTCACCGACGCCTACGACCTGTTCATTATCGGCGTAGCCCTCGCGCTGATCAAGCCGGAGTGGCATCCGTCGAGCTTCGAATCCTCGCTGGTCAGCGCGCTGGCCCTCCTCTCGGCGGCGATCGGCGCCATCGTCTTCGGCCGTATCGCCGACCTGTTGGGCCGTAAGCGCGTCTATGGGTACGAAGTGCTGATCCTGGCCGCCGCCGCCATCGCCTGCGCGTTCTCGCCCAACATCTGGTGGCTGATCGTCTTCCGCTTCATCCTCGGTATCGGCATCGGCGGCGACTATCCGGTTAGCTCGACCATCATGAGCGAGTACGCCGGCCGCTCCTCGCGCGGCCTGATGGTCTCGCTGGTCTTCGCGGCGCAGGCGGCCGGGCTGATCGTCGGCCCGCTCATCGCGGCGGCGCTGCTGCTCAGCGGCGTCTCGCACGACCTGGCCTGGCGTCTCATGCTCGGGTTCGGCGCCATCCCCGGTCTCGCCGTCTTCTACCTGCGCCGCCAGATCCAGGAGACGCCGCGCTTTACCATGGAAAGCGGCCACCACGAGGAGTTCGCGCGCGCGGCGGGCAATATATTGGGCCAGCACAACCAGCCGGGAAGCGCGGGCGGCCCGTCGATGCACGACGCGCGTCCCTCGTTCATGGAGGGCTTCGCGCTCCTGGTGAGCAGCCGCCGGCTGCTGGCCTGGACGATCGCGGCGTGCGGCGCCTGGTTCATGATGGACTTCGCCTACTACGGCAACACCATCTCCGGCCCGATCGTGCTCAAGGCGCTCGACCCCAAGGCCGACTTGCTGCGCACCACGCTGGAGCAACTCGTCGTCTTCGCCATCTTCGCCGTCCCCGGTTACGCCCTGGCGGCGCTCACGATGGACCGCCTCGGCCGCAAGTTCATCCAGATCATGGGCTTTATCGGGATGACCGTTGCCTTCGGGCTGATCGCGTTTATCCCCGGCGTCACCAAGCTGGTGATCCCGTTCCTGATCCTGTATGGGTTGAGCTATTTTTTCACCGAGTACGGGCCGAACACGACAACGTTTGTGTACCCGTCGGAGATCTTCCCGACGCGTGTGCGCACGACCGCCGCCGGACTGGCCACGGCGATTTCGCGCATCGGCGGATTCATCGGGACCTTCCTCTTTCCATTCTTGGTGACCGGCTACGGTCTCGCCGCGGCCGAACTCGTCGCGGGGGTCACCGCGCTGATCGGCATCGCGTTGACCTTACTGCTGCCGGAACCCAAGGGCAAGAGCCTGGAGGAGTTGGCCGCCGAGGCCGAGGCATCCCCCGCAGAGATGCGGGGCGCGGGCGCGCAGAACATGTCGCCAGCGTGAGAAGCATACCGCATACTAGAGTCATAGGACGCTGATGAAGCGCAGGGATACAGGAGGGAAAGAGCCGTGTATGACCGCATTCTCGTGCCACTCGACGGCGCGTCCGTGTCCGCGCAGGTGCTCACGCATGTGGCGGCGCTGGCTGGCCGCTTCAACGCTTTGGTGACGCTCGTCCAGGTCGTCGCGCCGCCCGTTTACCCGCCCGTTCCCGTCCTGCCGGGATCATACACTGATCCCGAGCGGACGGTAGAGCGGGCGCGTCAGGAGGGTCAACGCGAACTCGACCGGCTCGCCGAGGTGTTGCGCGCTCAGGGGTTATCCGTGGTGACAGCGCAACTCGAAGGGACGCTGGCCAACGAGCTCGCGGGGTACGCGCGCCGTCACGACGATGACCTCGTGGTCATGGCCGACCCCGCGCGGAGCGGGCTTGGCCGTCTCTTCTCTGATCGCGTGGCGGAGACGCTGTTGCAGGGCGCGTCGTGCCCGGTGCTGCTGGTGCCCGTGCCGGCTCGCTAGGGGCCGCATCTACCTCCGTCGCTATCCGTCACATCGTGTGGGGTACATGGCGACTCTACCGCTCCCCGATCGTCGTGGGGCAAACCGCCAAGGACGGGGACAGACACGACGGTGGCTGCCCGCGCGTTGTCCTGCGCTCTCCCGTTCCGCCGAAGAGGGGTTGGCTTACCCACTCCCTTGGGGTGGGCGCGCCTCCGCGCCCAACCGGGCAGCCGTATCTCGAAGCAGCGCAATGAAGGCTGTTTCCGCGGCGGTGAGCCGTCGCCCGCGCCGTCGCGCAATTTGGAACTGTCGCTGGAGCGCTAATCCGCGCACCGTCGTCCGCGCCAACCGGCCATCCGCGAGCTCGTGCGCGACGGCGCAGGCCGACACGAAGGAAAAACCGAGCCCCGCTGCTACGGCCCCTTTCACGGCCTCCGTGCTGCCCAACTCCAGCCCGATGGCCGGTTGTACGCCCGCGTTGGTCAGGGCCTGCTCGATGATGGCGCGGGTGGCTGACCCATGTTCGCGCAGGATCAGCGACTCGGCAGTCAGTGCGGGCGCCTCAATCTCCGCGCCGGCCCAACGGTGGTCCGGCGGCACAATAGTCACGAGCTCATCGTCGCGGTACGGTTCGACCTCCACCTCGGGATCCTCCAGACCATCGCTGATGAGGCCGAGGTGCAGTTCACCGTGACGCAGCCGGTCCACAATGGTCTCGGTGTTGACGATCTCGACCGTGACCGTCACGTCTGGATAGTGGCGGCGAAATACCCCCAGGTCGGCGGGCAAGAGATAGGCTCCTACCGTGACGCTGGCTCCCAGCCGGAGTTGGCCCGCCCGTAGTTCCTGTAAGTCGTCCATCGCCTCATCGAGCTCGACCGTGAGCGCCAGGATGCGCCGGGCATAGTCTCGCGCCACTCGACCCGCCTCGGTCAAGCGGATGTTGCGGCCGGCGCGCTCGATCAGGGGCGCGCCGAAGTGACGTTCGAGGTCGTGCACATGGGCCGAGAGGGCGGGCTGGCTCATCCGCAGTTCCACGGCGGCCCGCGACACATGCTCGTGCTCCGCGACGGCCGCGAAGACCCGCAACTTATGCAAGTCCAACCACTCCGCCCGCGCTCCGATCGTCCGTGTCATCCCATCACCTTCCAAACCCATAGGTTTTACCTATGGATACGTCGCCATTCTTGTATCGGAATTATACGATGGTTTAACACGGCGATAACGATCTATTAACGCGCGCTTAACACGCCCTTGGTACGGTTAGGATGTCATGCGTTGTTAGGCTCGGACAGTCAGCGGCGCACGACGCGGGCGAGTACCCGCTCCATGATGCGGCCTTCGCCGTGGCCGTGACAGGCCCAGCGGCGCGGCAATCATCCGGTTAGTTGTGTTAAGGGCTTTTTCTACAAGTTAAGGACTTTAAGCCGTTGTCAAGGGTCTTTTTGCAGCTTTTGGGCCAAACAAGCGCCTATCGCGTTGCGCAAACGCATGGGGCGCATGGTGAAGCGACAGCCTTGTGC
>JAABUZ0100008486.1_pt1 | contig 12064 bp, 12 predicted proteins | sample 5562091 | NCBI WGS metagenome assembly JAABUZ01 (sample SAMN12813069, study PRJNA571459) | rock metagenome | isolation source: Antarctica rocks | place: Antarctica: Victoria Land, Linnaeus Terrace sud | collected 2015-12-21
ATCCCTCGGATCTCCTCCGCTGCGCCGGTGAGCTCCTCGTCAGCGTCTAAGACACATATGCCTGGGCTAGCTCGTCTTCTTCTCTTCGCCGGTGCCGTGCTCATCGTTTCAGGCCTTCTCGTGGCCGCGCTCACCCGCCTCAATCTCCCAATTGGACGACTTCCGGGAGATCTCTCCTGGCGCGGCCGCGGCTGGACCGTCTCTTTCCCTTTGGCCACCTCGCTCCTTCTCAGCATTATCCTCAGCCTCGTTCTCTGGGCCGTAAGCCGGCTTCGCTAACGTCCACATTCTGCTGGAATGACGGTGCTAGACTCAGGCGTTATGGAGCACGAAGAGACACCGCCGACACTTGCAGCTCTGCGCTCCGGAGGACGTCGTGCTCGACGTTCCGAAACCCCTTCCGTGAACCAGGATCCTCAATTCGGTCTGCTCTTCAACCGATCGGATCTCTCTCTGACCAGCCCAACAGCTGCCCTCGCTGCCTCCCGTCCCACTCCGGGGCCGCAGGACAACCTGCCTGCTCGACTTCCGTTACCCCGCGTCTCCGTGAGCCCAGAGTCGGAGCAACGCCGTATCTGGACGGTCCGCTCTCTCGTGGCGGATATCCGCCAGCGAATCGAGCTCGGTTACACAGATCTCTGGGTCGAAGGTGAGATCTCCAACTGCCGCCCTGCTCCCTCCGGCCATATATATCTCACGCTTAAAGACGGAGAAGCCCAGCTTCCCGTCGTGCTCTTCCGCCGCCAGGCCCAACTCCTCCGCTTCCGCCCCACAGACGGCCTTGCCGTCCTCCTTCGTGGCCACATCTCCGTCTACGAGACCCGTGGCCAACTCCAGCTGATCGCCGAAACCATGGAGCCCCGCGGCGCGGGCGCCCTTCAGCTCGCTTTCGAACAGCTGAAGGCGCGCCTTCTTGCCGAGGGACTCTTCGAAGCCGCTCGCAAGCGTCCATTGCCGGCCTACCCAAAATGCATCGGCGTCATCACTTCGCCCGCGGGCGCCGTAATCCGCGATATCCTCACCGTCATCCGTCGCCGCCATGGCCGCCTCAACCTTCTCGTCCACCCCGCCACGATGCAGGGCAACAATTGCCCCTGCTCCGTCGCCCGCGGCATTCGCTGGTTCAATGCCAATCTCGGCAAAGTAGACCTCATTATCCTCGCCCGCGGGGGCGGCTCTCCTGAAGACCTGGCCGGCTTCAACGACGAGGCCCTCGCCCGCGCCATTGCTGCCTCGCACATCCCGGTCGTCTCCGCCATCGGTCACGAGACCGACTTCACCATCGCCGACTTCGTCTCTGACCTCCGGGCCCCCACACCCTCCGCCGCCGCCGAGATCGTAACGGCGTCGCAGCACCGCATCGAGGAGCGACTCGAAAACCTCCGCCGGTCCGTCCTCCGTGCCGTCCGTTTTCACCTGCTCCAAGCCCGGCAGCGCTTCGCCCGTCTCTCTTCCGCGCACGTCCTCGCCCGCGTCTACGATTCCATTGCCCGCCGTCAGCAGCGCATCGACGATCTTCAACAGCGTCTCAGCAGCGCCACCTACCGTCGCCTTCGCACATGCCTCCAGCGTCTCGAGGCCCTTGATTCCCGGCTACAAACGCAAGATCCCGCAAGTCGCCTCCTCACGGGACGTCACCGCCTGCGCCAATCTGGCCAGTGCCTCGACCGCGCCGCGAGGCAGATCATCTCCACGCGCCGTTCCCGTCTCGACAGCGCTGCCGCTCGTCTCCAGGCGCTGTCACCTGTAGCCGTCCTTTCTCGCGGGTACGCCCTTGTCTACGTCGAAAGCGGTGTCGCGGCAGGGACACTTTTACGAGACACTCGGAACATAGCTTCCGGGGATCGTATCCATGCCCGTCTTGGACAGGGTTCCCTTAAAGCCCAGATTTTGGAAGTAAGACCGGAAACAGTCATGGAGACAGAACAGCAATGAAGAAGCTCTTCGGCACCGACGGCATTCGCGGCATCGCCGGCCAGTCGCCTCTCGATCCCACTACCGTCCACGTCATCGGCCTGGCTCTCGCGCATTCGCTGAAGGGCAACACAGCCACGCCCAGAGTCCTGCTCGGCCAAGACACCCGCGAGTCCTCCGACTGGATTGCGGCCGCCCTTACCACTGGCCTCGATGCTGGCGGAGCCTCCGTCGAAAACGCCGGGGTCATCACCACTCCCGCGATCGCTTTCCTCACTCGCGAGCACAAGTTTGCCGCCGGTGCCGTGATCTCCGCCTCCCATAACCCTTGGGAAGACAATGGCATCAAGCTCTTCGGGCCCGACGGCTACAAGCTCCCTGACTCGACCGAGATGGCCATTGAGCAGGAGATCTTCCGCGCCATCGAGAACACTCGGGCACAGATCTCCGAGACCGGCGTTGTCACGCCCCCGGCCGTAAATGAGGGCGACCGCGCCGAATACGTCCGCTTCCTGCTTGCGGCTGTTCCCGGCCTCTCGCTTGATAACCAAACCATTGTCGTCGATTGCGCTAACGGTGCTGCCAGTTCCGTCGCTCCGCAGCTTTTTGCCGATCTTGGCGGCGAAGTCGTCATCACTCACGCCTCACCTAATGGCCGCAACATCAACGAGGACTGCGGCGCGCTCTACCCCCAAGTGGTTGCTGCCGGGGTCGTCGAGCAGCACGCCTCCGTCGGCATCACCTTCGACGGCGATGCCGACCGTTGTCTCCTCGCCGACGAGCACGGCAGTGTCGTGAATGGGGACGCCGTCCTCCTCCTGGCCGCTCGCGACCTACAGGCCCGTGGCCTGCTCACCAACAACATCGTCGTCGCCACAACCATGTCCAACATGGGTCTGGAAGCCGCGCTCAAGCGTTCCGGCATCACCATGCTCCGTGCGCCGGTAGGCGACAAGTACGTCCTCGAAAAGATGCAGGAGACCGGCGCAGCGCTTGGAGGCGAGCAGTCCGGCCACATCATCTTCACGGGCCGCTCCACCACCGGCGATGGTCTTCTCACGGCCCTCCTTGTCCTTGACGTTATTCACAGGACAGGGAAGTCCCTGGCCGACCTCGTCTCCGATCTTAAAGTATTCCCACAGATCATCGTCAACGTCAAAGTTCGCGAGCGGAGACCCCTCGACACCATCCCGCCAGTAGCCGATGCTATCCGCCTGGCGGAGGCCGACCTGGCCGACTCCGGCCGGGTCGTCATCCGCTACTCCGGCACCGAGACCCTCGCCCGCGTCATGATCGAGGCCGACAGCGAACTCGCTATGCGCACCCATGCTGAGAATATCGCGAACGCCATCCGGCACGAGATTGGCGTTTAATCGCATGGCGATGCTCCGCTGGTGATCGCATGATCGTGACAAGGTGTAGACATCTCTATGACAACTCCTCTCGTACGGCGGAGCTATCGTTGCTCCGTCGATGAGAGTTCCCGCACTGCTAAAAGGGATCTCCTCAGCCGTCATCTCAGGAGGAATCTGTTATGCATGCACGCACGTCAGCCGTTCCGAAACGTCCGTTTCTTCTCGCCTTGGCTGTAGGCTTCGCTTTGCCAAATCTTGCCCAGGTTCCCGCCGTACAGCACTACACCATCTCGAACCTTACCTCAAACCTCAACTCGCTTGCTCACGTCATGGATCCCAACCTCATAAATCCCTGGGGGCTCTCGCGCAGCACCGGCGGGGCTTGGTGGGTGAGTGACAACGCCACCGGACTCTCTACTCTTTACGATGGCACCGGGCTGGTACAGTCGTTAGTTGTTCCGGTTCCTGCGGCCGATCCATCCGCAAAAGGCACACCCACCGGCACCATGTTCAATGGTGACCCGAATTCCTTCCAGGTCGCGCCCGGTAAAAACGCTATATTCCTTTTCGTGACTGAAGACGGAACGATCTCCGGCTGGAACCCTGGGGTCTCCAAGCAGGCCATCATCGTGGTTAATACGAAGGGCAAGTCCGTCTTCAAAGGCGCGACCGTCGCTACGGTGGATAGTTCGCAAGGGTCCATCCCTTACATCTACGCAGCTGATTTCCGGCATCGACGCGTTGCCGTATATGACGCCTCCTTCAATCAGGTTCGCCTGTCTGAGGAAAGCTTTGAGGACGACCGCATGCCCGAGGGCTACGCGCCCTTCAACGTCCAGAACATTGGCGGCAGCATCTACGTCGCCTACGCCAAGCAGGACGCCGCCCGCCATGATGAAGTGGACGGCGCAGGAAAGGGCTTCGTAGACGTCTTCTCCGCCACGGGTCGCCTCCTTCGCCGTATGGAACACGGTCCCTGGTTCAACGCTCCCTGGGGCCTCGCGCTTGCATCCGGAGACTTCGGCGCCCATAGCCACGATCTGCTCGTCGGCCAGTTCGGCAGCGGCGAAATCCTGGCCTTCGATGCAGCTAGCGGAGCGTACAAAGGCAAACTCCTCGGTCCCGATAACAATGCACTTAAAATTGAAGGCCTGTGGGCTGTTGCCTTTGGCGGAGGCACTGCCGCAAATGGGCCCGCCACTACCCTCTTTTACACCGCTGGTATTGATCATGAATCCAACGGCGTCTTCGGCAAGATCACGGCGGTTGAAAACCTTCAAGGCAATGACCGGTAACCCACTCCTCTCCCGGGACACGGCAGATTCTGATTGCAACCACAGAGAAGGGCCAGCATCATCGCTGGCCCTTCTCTGTGGCTCCAAGCTCAATGTTAAATCACATGCATTACAAGCAAGATGATGACAATCAGAAGAATCAAACTGATTCCACCGCCGCCATAGTAGCCAAGCCCCGGCCCCATACGGTATCCACCAAAACCAAACACCAAGAGCAACACAAGCAGAACGATTAGCATAATCTCTCCTTACAATCTGACACACGACCTGCCGACGAGCGTCCGTCTTTACTCGCACTTTATACGATGCAATTATGCCCGAAGATAACCTGTATCCTCAAACTCTTTTCTGTCCAGTTTCGAATCCCGAATGCCGCAGAACTTTTCAGCTAGTCCAGACAAATGCCTGTTCTTAGCTGAGCTATACAGACCACCGTTGCCATCCTTCTTGCTCCACCCTCACGCGTCCGCTAATCTAATCCCATGTATGAAGATTTCACGGTAAGCGACCGCTGGACAGGCGAGTCCCTTCACATAACCTGGAAGGGCAACTATGTGGCAATCGCAACTCGCCACGTCGACGCCACGGACATCCGCTTTGCCGTAAACGGTCGCAGTCTGTACATCGCAATGCCCAACATGGCGTGGGTTGAGCAGAAGCGCCGCACCGGCCATGTCATCACCGACTATCTCGCCGCCCAGACCGCCGGTCGGTACCTCAAGCAAGCCATAGCGTCCGGCTATGACAATGGCCGCGACATCTACACTATGACTGTCGACGAGGTACTCGATCACGCCCAGGCCGTCGTCAAGGAAGCGGGTGGCACTGATAACCTCCCTTCGCTGCCGGTCATCTCCGATAACATCAAGCCCGAAACCTTCCTCGGTCGTCTTCCCGCAGACCCGGGGAGCCCTGTCTATGCCGGATCTCCTGCGCCTGGACCGAACGACTTCGTCAAGACTCCGGACCAGATCAAGCGTTAGAAGAGCTTCATGGGCTTGAGAAAGGCCGATCTTATCGTGATTACTCGCCGTAGAATGCTCCTTACCCTTTCCGCGTTTGCTGCTCATTTGCAAGCCTTCGCGCTCCAGTTCCCGCACCGCCGGCGGCCTCCTGTGCTCTCTCATCTCTCTCCCGTCTACATCGGGGTCGACACCGCGAAAGGCAGCGGCAAGGGGATTTATCTGTGCACCTTCGACTCCCGCACCGGCCAACTCACACCACCTATCCTCGCCGCGGAGACACCCCGCCCAGCCTTCTTCGCTCTCTCGTCGGCCGCTAGCCGTCGTGTTTTGTATGTTGGCAATGAGCTTCCCGACGCTTCCACAGTCACGTCGTTCCTTGTCGATCCGCCCGGCAGTAAATCACAGGGCATGCTGCGTCCCTTAGGCAAGGTCCCGGCCGGCTTTCCCGGCCCTTGCTACGTCTCGGTCGACTCTACCGGCCATGCTGTATTCGCCGCCGAGTACTCCGGCAGCGGTATCTCTTCCTTCCGCATACTGCCGGACGGCAGCCTCAGTGAGCCCGTCGAGCGCCTTGACTTCAAAGATCATGAGAAGTTTGGCACTCCCGGTCCGAACCATGAACGTCAGGACGCTCCGCACCCGCACTGCGCCACCATCTCTCCGGACAATCGCTTTCTCGTCGTCTGCGATCTCGGCAACGATCATATTTCCACCTTCCTTATCGATCCCGCCACGGCACGACTCACCACCTCAGAGCCTCACCTCTTCTCCAATAATCGGTCCGGATCAGGTCCCCGCCACGTTGCCTTTCACCCCAACTCCCGCTGGGTCTACTGCATCAACGAACTTGACTCCACCATTGATCACTATCTCTGGACCACCACCCATGCGCAGCCATCCCCACAGGCGCTCCTCGTCGTGGCCGGTCCACCCGTAAAGACCGTAGCCGACGATTTCCCCGTCCCCAAGAACACCGCCGCAGAGGTCGCCATCTCTCCAAATGGCTACCACCTCTACGCCAGCAACCGCGGCGAAGACTCCCTGGTAGTCTTCGCCATCGATCAGAGCTCCGGCGCCCTCAAGCTCACACAGCGCATCTCGTGCGGCGGCCGCATGCCCCGACAGTTCACACTTGACCCCACGGGCAACTGGCTAATCTGCGGAAATCAGGACTCCGGCACCCTAACCATTTTCAAGCGTGACTCCGCCACAGGCCAACTCTCCGGTCCCACCCAGACGGTCTCGATCGACGCTCCCCTGTTCACCCTATTCGCCTAGGCCAGCCAGCATGTTCGCTCGCAGACTTCGTATCGAGTACACCGAGGCCGCCGGTGAGCCGCAACTCTGCCCGGTGGGCTGGATCGACAACTTCGCCATGCGCAACTTCACCAACGACGCCATCTTCGACGACACCCTGCCCCTCCAAGATGGTCTGCTCGAAGTCGGCAATCGCGTCCCACTCGATTCACTTCAGCAGAAAATGCAGTCTTGGTTTCGGCGTAAGGGCTACCTTCAGCTTACGGGTGATCTCTATATTACTGAGCTACGAGGCGAGGAGCCCCTTGCTGCCAGTGTGCTACCCAAGCACGAGAGCGCCGGGACCTGAGCCCCAGCGCTCTTTGCATCAGCTTTGCAATTAGGCCTTGAGCGTCGCCATATCGATCACAAAGCGGTACTTCACGTCGCCTTGCACCACCCGCTCATATGCCTCGTCCAGCTTGTCCATCGAGGTCATCTCTATGTCGGAGACGATGTTCTTCTCCGCGCAGTAGTCTAGCATCTCCTGCGTCTCGGTCATTCCACCGATCATCGATCCCGATAGCGATCTGCGGTTCGTTACCAGCGAAAACGCCGCAACTGGCAACGGCTGGTCAGGCAGACCCACTTGGCACAGCGTCCCATCCAGCCGCAGCAGGCTCATATACTCATTCAGATCATGGGGAGCAGAGACGCAGTCCAGAATGAAGTCAAACTTGCCCGTATGGCTCTTCATAGCATCCTGGTCCTTCGAGACAACGACCTCATTCGCACCCAGCCGCTTCGCATCCGCCGCTTTGGCCTCGCTCGTCGTAAACAGCGCCGTCTCAGCGCCCAGCGAGTGCGCAAACTTCAAGCCCATATGCCCCAGCCCACCTAGCCCGACAATGCCAACCTTCTTCCCCGGGCCTACGCCCCAGTGCCGCAGGGGGCTCCAAGTTGTGATCCCCGCGCACAGCAGTGGAGCCACGGCCGCCAACTCCAGCTTCGGCGAGATCGAGTACACGTAGTGCTCCGGCGCGACGACATTGTTCGCGTACCCGCCGTACGTCATCTCGCCCGCATACGTTTTTGCGTTGTACGTTCCGACCATGCCCTTCAGACAATACGGCTCTGCCCCCGCTTTGCAGTTCTCGCAGTTCATGCAGGTCTCGACAGTTACACCGACACCCGCCAGGTCGCCAACCTTAAACTTCGTCACCTCTGCACCGACCGCCGTAACCTTCCCGACAATCTCATGCCCCGGAACCATCGGGTACATCGACCCGCCCCACTCATTCCGCACCTGGTGAATATCCGAGTGACAGATCCCGCAATAAGCAATCTCAACTACAACATCCTTAGGCCCCGCATCCCGCCTCTCAAACGAAAACGGCGTTAAGGACGACTTCGAATCCTGCGCGGCATATCCGCTCGACTGAATCATTTACTACTCCTCTTTGTTTGTTGTTCCAAAGTAAGATGCAGCCCGCACCCGTCATGACTCTCCCCTCTAATAAGAGATGTTGTAGTTCACCGTGATGGTCGTTTCTACCTCCGTCGGCTCGCCGTTCACTAAGTAGGGCTTGTACGTCCATTGCCGCACGGCCGCTATCGCCGACACTGCGAGAAGCCCTTCCGGATACGAGATCGGGATCAACGAATGCACGTGTCCATCCCTTCCGATAGTGGCGTGCAACACCACTGCCCCGGACATCCGCTTCTGCTTCGCTTCAATGGGATAGGCCGGTTTTATTCGGTTCAGGGCCTGGCCGGACATCACGCCACTTGGTACCCGAGCCGGAGCCTGGTCTGCCTTCTGCATGTCGGCCCCGGGAACGAAATCAGCCTCGGTCAACGCCGCCGTCTGTAAAGTCTCGATCTTCGCCCGCAACATGGACCGTCCACTCGAGCTCACAGCCTCTTCCAGCGGTACCGTGCGATCCAGAAATTTACCCATGCGGTTACGGACGATGTAGAGACCGCCGAAGTCATACGTCAGTCGTAAGGAATCGCCACCCGGATCAAGGCAGTACGTCGGAAATAGTCCGAGCGGCAATATGCCCACTCCGCGTATCGTCTGTCCCAGCATCACGCAATCCAGTTTGACCTTACCCACTTCCTCTGACCGCAAGACCAGCATTCCAAGATCTAGCTCGGTGAGGGTGGGCATCGGGTGCACCACCTGCCGCAACAGCATCTCCATGTCCGCGTCTTCCGGCCCTGCACCGATGCTGCGGTAGAATCCGTCCGCATTCTGCAACGCCGCTCCCTTGTATGCAGGGGTCGTGTACACCACACGGTTCAGTGTGGAACTTGCCCACCACTCCTCAATTGTCCCCTGCGCCTGCGCCTTCCCGTCAGTTCCAATAGCCTCGACCGCCAGTCTCAGGTGCCAGGGCCGCAACCCTGCCCAGTCCAGCGAGGTCAGCTCAGCGGCCCGATGGACCCGCGCTTGGAGCGCGACTTGCTCGTCAGTCCAACCCCTTACGCTTAGAACCAGAAACCACAAACACAACAGGACATCCGGTCCGTTCGCCACATGCACCCTTCTTCTCCATCCGCCCGAATGAATCACATCGATCTACACCGTCCGGATCGAGCTATTGCCAGTTCTACCGCAGTGATGGCATCGGTAACACCCATGACCGTCAAGAGGTTTGTATCACCGCAGTGACTTGTCTTCGCCCAAAAAAGAGCGGCGAGCTAAACTTTAGCCTGCCGCCGTTCCCGAAATGATCTTTGATCGAAACAGCTCACCTCTTCAGCAGGTAAGCCGCATCGTTCCACCGCAGCTCCTTGCGGAATGCATCTATCCGCGTATTTTCGTCGATCCGCAGAAACTCGATTCCGGCGATCTCACAGAAGTCCTCGATGTGCTCCGCTCTTAGTGCCAGGCTAAATCCGTTGTGGTGCGCGCCGCCCGCATAAATCCACGCCGCCGCCGCCACCTTCATGTTCGGTTTTGGCAGCCACACCGCCCGTGCGACCGGCAGCTTTGGCAGCGGCTGGTCCGGTGGAATGACGTCTACCTCATTGACCACCATCCGGAACCGGTTGCCCATGTCCACCATCGACGCCAGAATTGCCGGCCCGCTATCGGACGTGAACACCAGCCGCGCTGGATCCGACTTACCGCCGATCGTCAGCGGATGCACCTCCAATGATGGCTTCCCCGACGAGATCGACGGGCACACCTCCAGCATGTGCGACCCCAGCACCTTCGGTGGCGTCCCGAAGTCGTAGGTGTAATCCTCCATAAAGGATGTGCCTCCAGGCAGTCCTTGCGCCATGACCTTCATGGTCCGCACCAGCCCGGCCGTCTTCCAATCCCCCTCGCCGCCAAAGCCATACCCATCCGCCATCAGCCGCTGCACTGCAACCCCCGGCAGCTGCTCCATCCCATGCAGGTCCTGGAAGTTGTCGGTGAACGCCCCGAAACCGCCCCTTTCCAGGAACGCCCGTAGCCCCAGCTCAATCCTTGCCGCCTCTCGCAGCGTGGGCTCCTTATCGTGCCCCGTCGGGATCGTATAGGTCTCGCGGTACTCCGCCAGCAGCGTCCCGACCTCCGCGTCCGTTACCTGCTTCAGCTCTGCAACCAAGTCACCTATGCCGAAGCCGTACACGCTATACCCCAGCTGCGCCTGCGCCGCAACCTTGTCCCCCTCGGTGACGGCCACATCCTGCATGTTGTCGCCAAACCGGGCGATCTTCAGCGACCGCGACTCATGCCATCCAACGGCCCCCCGCATCCAGACGGAAAGCTCGTCCACCACCTCCGGGTCCTGCCAGAAACCCACAACGACCTTCCGCGCCAGTCGCAGCCGCGAGGTGATAAACCCGAACTCCCGGTCGCCATGCGCAGCCTGATGGAGGTTCATGAAGTCCATATCGATCGAACTCCAAGGCAGGTGGCGCCCAAACTGCGTATGGAGGTGAACAAACGGTTTCGTCAATGAACTCAGCCCCGCGATCCACATCTTTGCCGGCGAAAACGTATGCATCCATAGCACCAGGCCAACGCAGTTTTGTGTATTGTTAGCCTCCCGGCACACATCCCGGATCTCCTCGGGAGTCGTGAGCACAGGTTTGAAAACCACCGTGACTGGCAAGGCCGCTTGCCCGGCCAGCGACTCCACTATGGTTCGCGAATTCGCCGTCACCTTCTCTAACGCCTCGGCCCCATATAGGTGTTGGCTACCCGTCAAAAACCAGACTTCCAGTGTCTTCAGATCCGTCATCTGTCTCCTCTTGGCCAACGTCGTTCGGTTGCCTCGTTACTCGTCGTAGTGCAGCAGGCTAAGCACGTCATATTCACCAAACTTAGCTCGCCCTTTCAGGAAGTCCAGTTCGATTGCAAATCCCAGACCCGCGATCTCTCCACCCAGCTGCCTTACTAGCTGTACTGTGGCCTGCATCGTCCCACCTGTAGCAAGTAGATCGTCTACGATAATCACCCTCTGCCCCGGCTCAATCGCATCCAGGTGAATCTCGAGCGAGTCTGTCCCATACTCCAGGTCATAGGTCACCCGTGCCGTGGGTGCAGGCAGCTTTTTTGGCTTCCGCACCGGCACAAACCCCGCATTCAGGCGGTACGCCAGCGCCGGCCCAAAGATAAATCCGCGCGCCTCGATTCCCAATACGAGGTCGATCTCTTTTCCGATGTAGTACGCCGCAAACGCATCGATGAGCTGCGCAAATCCGGTCTTATCCTTCAGCAGCGTCGTTATGTCGTAGAACAGGATTCCCGGTTTCGGAAAGTCCGGAACGGTCCTCACCAGTGGTTTCAAAGACTCGCAGTTCAGAAGTTTCGACATCGTCTCTACCAAGCTCCTTCAATCTCAAATGCGCCCAGCTTTGCGCCTTCACTCTCATCGAGCTCATGTCGCTCTACCGCATCGACCCGGCTTCCCCGCGAGCCCCTTTTCAGCGCAGCTCTTAGCTCCGCCAGTTCAGCCTCACCACCCGCCGCCACGATCTCGACATGACCCTCGTTCGTGTTTCGAACCCACCCGCGCAGCCCGACTTCGGCCGCCTCTCGCTGCACAAACCAGCGGAACCCCACCCCTTGCACGCGGCCCCTCACCAAATAATGTTCCACCATCGAGCTCCCAGTCTCTCAGAGCAGAGAACACGGGGCAACTGGTCACCCTAAACAGAACTCCCGGCACCCTCGCGTGCACAGGCTAAATTGCCGTACACGCTAACTTAATGCAACCGCGGCACCCTGTCAGGCGTCTGTTACTGCATAGAGGGTTTGCTTCAGCCTCCTACCGACACAGCAAGGGGCGACTCTGCT
>JAABUZ0100008487.1_pt1 | contig 12062 bp, 12 predicted proteins | sample 5562091 | NCBI WGS metagenome assembly JAABUZ01 (sample SAMN12813069, study PRJNA571459) | rock metagenome | isolation source: Antarctica rocks | place: Antarctica: Victoria Land, Linnaeus Terrace sud | collected 2015-12-21
ACAGCAGCAGCTCCTGGTCCGCGCCCGCGGCCCATTGCGCGGCCGCCGCAAAGGACTCGAACCCCGCGCAGGCGAAGCTCACGACCAGGACCGCGAGCACGTAGACGGTCGGGTGCCGGCGGGCTCCACCCGGCCGCGGGTCGGGCACCGCGCGCAACGCGGTCAGCAGGTCACCCGCACTCTTGCCAGGTGGGACCCCGAGCGCGGCCATGGTGGGGGAAGATGAGCGCACGGGCACGGCTCCTGCCGACGATGACTGGCCTAGACACCGTGATCATCAGCAGGGTCGTGCCCGCCCCCACGTTTCACCGGAAACGCGGAGGGTCTATGACATTCCAGTCATATCAGTCACACCGGTATCAATCGACGATGTGACGGAGCCCTGGCTGAGGAGCACTGCCCAGCTACACCCTTCGAGAACGAGGACTACCCCAGCCAGCCGGGCGCTCGTCGGTACCCGAAGATGCAGCGATTCTCCACCATCACTTCGGTGAAGGCCGGTTGGCTGGTGAAGAACAAGGGCATCTGGTGCCTCACTGAACGAGGCCGCGAGGCCTTCGCCGACCACGTAGATCCGGCTGATTTTCAGCGCGCCGCTGTTCAGGGCTACCGAGAGTGGAAGGCGGAACAGGTAGAGGAGGGCTACGACGCCACCGAGGAGGCTGAGGACGCCGAAGCAGCCCGGCTCGAGACCGAAGGGCTTTCTCGGCGTGGAGCGCGTGACTGGGAGTCGATGCAGGCCGCGCTGGCGGGGTGCGCCCTGTCCGCCGGTCCACCCAGGAGCCTGCCGGCCGCGCTCGACGTCGTGTACGGGTCGTTGCCGGCCAGCACGGGACGCCTCGCCCTGCTGCTGCTCGGTGGCGGGCTCACCGAGCAAGTGATGCACCCGGCCGCGGTGGTGGCGATCGGGCGGCTGTGGGGGCTTCCCGTCCGGCCTCTTCCCCTGGTGACGCGCTACCGGGGGCGGGACCTGCTGGCCGCGCCGACGGTGACCGCGACGCTCAGGAAGGAGCAGCAGCGGGCCGGCGCGCTGGCCTGCTGCCCGTGTCGACAGCGGTCGACGCGCTGCTCGGGGAGGGTGCCGTGGCCAGCCGCGAGTCCGGGCTGGATGTGCTGCAGGCCTGGCACCTGCACGAGCCCGGCAGCCCCGTCGCGTGGGACCGGGTCTACGTCGGACGGCTGCTGGGACCCGTCCGCCGCACCCTGGCCGCGTGCGGCCCCCTGCCACCGCGGCCTGTGCTGAACGGCCTGGAACGGATCCGCCACCGCGCCGACGCACCCGCCCTCCCACTGCCCACGGCAGCACTGCTGGCGGCCTGGGCGCGGGAGCACCCCGGGCTGGAAGTTCGAGGCGACGGCCGCCTCGCGCTCACGGGCCACGACGGCCCCGCCCCCGCGCTCCTAACTGCCTCCACCGATCGGCCGCTGGCCGCCGAGCTGGCGGCCGGTCCGGTCCCCGTGCACACGCTCATGGACGCCCTGGTCCAGGCGGGGCTGTGCGCAACGCACAGCGCCGCGAAGACCTGCCTGCAGGCCGCCCCCTACCTGCGCTCGGTACGGCGAGGGCTGGTGGCCCTCTCCCGATAGCATCGCAGCCCTGCCCACGACGCGCCGCAGCGCGGTCCGCGCGCAGGACCGCGACCGTGCGACGGAGCCGACGGGCAGTCCCACCGCCCGGGTGTGTCGCTCCGGGTCGCGGCGGGTGCGCTGGTCGCACGGTCAGCGCTGCTCCTCCGGCGGGAGCTCGCCCACCTGTCGGGCCCTTGCGTGGCCAGCTCGACGGCGCGTGCTCTACGCCAGGCGGCGAGGGGGCGGTTGACGCGGCGCTGCGTCGCCGGATCAAGCAGGGCTGCGGCCGTGGAGTTCACCCATCCATGATGGACGACAGGCCGTTTGCGCCCCCGGCGGCACGGCCGAAAGGGAAGCTCAGGGTGTAAGCCATGCCGCTGCGCAGCCGCAGCACCCCGTGAGATCCCCGGGGGCGCGCGGGAGCGCCGCGCTCAGCGCTGTGCCGCGGCGAGCATCGCGCCGGCGTCGGGGTAGCGCTGGGACTTGACCCCGATCGCGCCCTTGACGAGGTCGCGCAGGGGCCCCTTACCGACGAGCTGGTTGACGCTCCACTTGGTGACCTCGTTGCTGACCGGCATGCCGGTGGCGAGGGTCAGGGCCATCAGACCGACCTGGTAGACGTCGTCGGCGTGACTCCACCAGGTGTTGAGCCCGGGTGGCCGAAAGGCGGCGGTGAAGGCGTCTGCGTGGACGCCCGAGGCCTTCAGGGCGGTGCGGGCCAGCCCGAAGTCCCCGAGCTTCAGGGCGCTCCGGTTGCCCACGAACACGTTTCTGGGGGTGATGTCCCGGTGCGAGGTTCCGAGGCGGTGCAGCGTGGTCAGGGGCCGCAGCAGCAGCCGGACCTGGCGCAGCACCCGGTCCTCGGGCCACGGGAGCCGACCGTCGTCGCAGGCGTCTGCCACCGTGCCGCCGTGGATGAGTTCCATCGTGATGCAGAAGCGCAGGCGGCCGGCGCGACCCTGGCCGAGCATGACCGGGAAGGCGTCCAGCATCTGGACGGCGTGGGGGTCGTTCCGGAGCAGTTCGCCGAAGTAGGCCTCCCCGTGCCACGCGCTCGCGTCAGTGGTGATCTTTAGGCAGACCAGGTCGCCCTCGTCGTCGCGGTCCTCATCCAGGGGCGCGACCGCGTAGGCCTCGCCGAACCCGCCGGCACCCAAGGGACGGCGCACGACGTAGCGCTGCTGGCTGACCTCGCTCTGCACGACCTGGCCCTTGCGCAGCAGTGGCACGCGGCGAGTATGGCTGCTCCCAGACCGGTCTGAGAGGCGCCCAGGTGCGCTGCCCAGGACCTGGCTCTGCCGGCGGGGCCCAGCGCAGGTGGCCAGCGATCAGCTAGCCACGCCAGCTGATGTTCACGTCGATCGGCTTGTCCCGGGCCCGACCGGGGGTGCCCCGCTCGACGGTCACCTGGGCGAGGGTGTCCAGGACGGCGCGTTGGATGTCCAGCGGTGCGTCGAGCCAGCTCTGCCCGGGGTCGGGGGCGGACAGGATGCCGCCGAGCTTGTTGCCGCGGCCGGCGCTGGCGAGCTGCGCTTCGACGTGGACGAGCTTGCCCTCGAGGTCGGCGGTGGCTACCTGGACCTGCCGGCCGGTGAGGAGCCCGTCGGCGTAGTCGGAGCCGAGCCGGTCCAACCGCAGCCGCAGCCGTTGGGCTTCCTCGCGTAGCGGCGCGACGTCGGGGAGGTCGGGGGTGAGCAGCTCGGCAATGTCGGGGCGGCGCAGCCGGGCAGTGATGACGTCGCGGACGAACGTGTCGATGGGGTCGGCGCTGCGGGACAGGTGCGCGCCGGCGGTGCACTGGTAGACGCGGGTGCTGTGGTGGGAGTAGTTGGCGCGCACCGGGGCGCCGCAGTGGCAGCGGTAGAGGTTGCTGCCCAGGTGCCGCCGGGCGGGCGGGGTAGCCCGCCGGTAGGAGCGGGCCGCGATGGTGTCGACGGTGGCCCGGTAGAGCTCCTCGCTGACCGCGGGCTCCCACGTCCCCTCGGCGACGATTTCTCCCTTGTAGGTGCGGTGACCGGCGTTGCGCGGGTTGGCCAGCATCTTGGCGACGCTGTTGCGGTTCCACAGCTTGCCGGTGGTCGTCGTGAACCCGCGGCTGTTCAGCCACTTGGTGCTGCTGTTGATCGACAACCCGGCGACGACCTGCGCGCACAGATCCCGCAGCGCGGGTGCCTCCTCGGGGTGCGGGCTGCCGTCGAGGGTGTGTCCGAATGCGCGCCGGGCCGGCGGGCATCCGGTCCCGGCTTTCTGCTGGTTGGCGAGCTTCTGCCGGGCGGACTTGCGCTCGACCTCCCCGCGGGCGACCGCCCCGAGGATCCGCCCGACCAACCGCCCTGCGTCGGTGGTGAGGTCGAGGTCCCCGCTGACGGTGGCGACCCGGACCCCGGTGCGCTCGCACAGCTCGATCAGGGATTCCAGTTCGGCCACTCGGCGGGTGAGCCGGTCCACGTGCCAGGCGACGACGACCTCGACGTCACCGGCCTCGGCGAGATGCAGGGCCCGCTGGTAGCCGGGCCGGTGCTTGCCGGTGCTGGCGGAGGTGTCGTTGTCGACGCACTCCTCCACGACAGTCCAGCCGCGCTCGGCGGCGAGCCGCCGGCACTCCGTGCGTTGCCGGTCGACAGCAAGCCCAGTCAAGCCCGCGTCCTTGCTCTGCCTCAGGTACAGCACCGCTCGCATAGAACGACAGTAGTCGCGTGAGCCTGGCGGGTGGGCGGGAGCACCGCGGGTGCCGGCAGGTCCGGTCCCTGGCGATGAGGGCGTACCACTGGGCGCGGGTCACGGTCCGGGCTGCGCGCCCGACGTACAGGGGTTCGATGGTCGCCCCGAGGGGGGCTGGCAGGATCCCGGCGAGCATCCCGGTGAGGTGCTGCCAGTCCTGATCGACCATCCCGGGCGTGATGGGGCCGAGCAGGGGGCTGGTCACGCCGAGCAGGGTGTGGGTGCCGTCACACCAGGCGTGCTGGAGTTGTTCCAGGGTCAGGGTCCTGCCGTCGGCGGTCACCGCCGCCGGGGCCCCGGGGGTCGCAAGGTGTCGGTGGCCTGGGTGGCGCGGGCGGAGGTCCCGACGGGGTCGGCGAGCTGCGCGGCCTGGGCGAGCAGCCGGTCGACGTCGTCAGCGCCAAGCCGGGGCCCGTGGGCGGCGAGCAGCCCGTCGAGCACGGCCGCGACCTCGCCGGTCACCTCGGGGGGCAGCCCCGCCAGGCCGCGGGCGGCGGCGTCGATGACCCCCGCGGACACGGTGCCCGCCAGCAGCCGGGCAGCGGTGCGGGGCAGCGCGGTCAGGGCGTGACTGCGGCGGGTGTCCCGGAACACGGTGGCCCCGGTCAGGGTCACCGGGGACAACTCGGCGAGCAGCGCCCGCGGGCGGGCGTCGTCCAGGCCCCGCTCCCGGGCCACCCGCAGCGCGACCGCGATCACCCCGTGCAGCCGTTCCCGGGAATCCAGCAGCCCCCGCAACACCGCCAGCACCTCCGCGTCGCTGGGCGCGTCTGCGCCGTCGAGGTCCCGCGGGGGGGTGAGTGCGGCGAGGACGGTGTCCAGCGCGACACCGACGACCTCGCTCGTCAGCTCGCCCTCGCACACGTGTTCGAATATACTTCGCTGCCTGTCGCCCGTCAAGGCTGAAATGCCTGCGCAGCAGCAGCTTTCGCCGTAGCACACCGGTCCGACAGTTTGCCTCGGCTGTCCACAGGCAGGCCCAAGCGTCCGGCACAGCCCAGTTCAGGTGCATCCACTCACGCTCGGCCTACAGGAAGGGTCAGCTGACGGTCCAGGTCGCTCGTGACAAGCATTGCACCTTGGGGTGACAGCGCTCGGCCGTCCGTCAGCCCCCGGTCAGGGGAGTTTTCGACGCCACATCAGGTCTGGCCGTGGCCCGGCGCGGGCCAGGGCGTAGAGATCGGGTGCGGCCTTGGGGCCAGTCCCTGCAGGCGTCGTCTCCGGTCACCGCCCTGCGGGTCTCGCTCGGACGTGGGCACGCTCGCCCTGCGGCCCGAACAGGACCAGCAGCTCGGCCACCCCGGGCCCCGGGTTCGCCGTGAAGTGCGGGGTGCGGGTGTCGAACTCCGCGACCTCGCCTGCCTCTAGCGTCACGACATGGTCGCCCAGGAGCAGCCGCATCCGACCCGAGAGCACGTACATCCACTCGTAGCCCTCATGGGTCAGCTGTTGCGGCTCGCGGTCCGTCGGCCAGGTCACCGAGACGATCTGCTTGTAGGCCTGCAGCCCGCCCGGCCGGCGGGTGAGCGGGACGAATGTCGCCCCGTGCCGGTAGAACGGCTTGAGGTGGACGCGCGGGTCCCCCGTCGCGGGCGCGTCGACGAGCTCGTCGAGCTGGACCTGGTGGGCTCGCGCCAGAGGCAGGAGCAGCTCGAGCGTGGGTCGGCGCTGGCCGGACTCCAGGCGAGACAACGTGCTAACAGAGATCCCGGTGACCTCGGACAGGTCCGCCAACGTGTCGCCCCGCTCGACCCGCAGGGCCCGCAGGCGGGGGCCGACGCCATTCAGCACGTGATCGTGGTCCACGTCTCAATTGCCACATCAGCAACTTCTCTTGTCAAGACGGCGAGGTCCGTCGCACAGTCGCCGGCATGGACGAGACGTACGACGTGGTGGTCATCGGCGTCGGCGCGGCAGGGCTCTCGGGAGCCCTAGCCCTGGGTCGGGCGCGGCGGAAGGTGCTCGTCGTTGACGCCGGCGAGCCCCGCAACGCTGCGGCGGGGCACGTGCACAACTACCTCGGACGGGAGGGCGCACCACCTCGCGAGCTGCTCGCGACCGGCCGGGTGGAGGTGGCGACGTACGGCGTCGAGGTGGTCCGCGGCGGGGTGACGTCGGTGACGCCGGGCTTCGTCGTTGCCCTGGAGGACGGCATGTCCGTGCGCGCCCGCCGGGTGCTCGTGACGACCGGGGTGACGGACGAGCTGCCGGATGTCCCCGGCTTGCGCGAGGGCTGGGGTCATACCGTCATCCACTGCCCCTATTGCCACGGCTGGGAGGTGCGGGACGAGCCGCTCGGCGTGCTGGGGACCAGCCCGCTCAGCGCGCACCAGGCGTTGATGTTCTCGCAGTGGAGCAAGGACGTCACCTTCTTCCAGCACACCGCTCCGGCCCTGGCGGCGGACCAGCGGGAGGAGCTGGACGCCCGGGGCATTGCTGTCGTGCAGGGCCCTGTCGTGTCGTGGGGTCCCGACGGCGTGCGGCTGGCGGACGGAATGGTGGTGGCGCGCACCGCGCTCGTCGTGGGCGCTCCCGCCACGGCCAATGCGGAGCTGCTGGCGCCGCTGGGCCTGGACACAGTGCCCATGGAGATGGCCGGGTTCGTAGTCGGGAACTACGTGCCCGCCGACCCGGCGGGCCAGACGTCGGTTCGCGGCGTCTACGTCGCGGGGAACGTCGCCGACCTGCGGGCGACCGTGATCGTGGCCGCCGCGGCAGGGCTGAACGTCGGCGCGGCGATCAACATGGACCTCACGCCGAGGAGACCTCGTACGCGGTGGAGCGGGCCCGCGTGATCGGCGAGGACGCGTGGAACAAGCGCTACGCGGACAAGGACGCCGTCTGGAGTGGGAACGCCAACGCTGTCCTGGTGGCCGAGGTGGTTGACCTGGCGCCTGGGCGGGCCCTCGACGTGGGCGCGGGCGAGGGGGCTGACGCCCTGTGTCTCGCCGCCCGGGGCTGGGCCGTGACGGGCGCAGACATCTCCTCCGTGGCCCTGGCTCGGGCGGCCCAGGAGGCGGAGCGGCAGGGGCTGAAGGTCGACTGGCAACAGGTCGACCTGCTGAGCGACCCGCCGGCGCCGGCGTCCTACGACCTGGTGACCGCCCACTTCCTGCACCTGCCCGGCCCCGACCGGCGTCGGCTCTACGCGGCGCTCGCGGACGCCGTCGGCCCCGGCGGGACGCTGTTGCTGGTGGGCCACCATCCGTCTCACCTGCCCAGCGGGGGGCACCGCCCGGCGCTGCTGGAGATGCTGTTCACCCCGGACGAGCTGGTCTCCGAACTCGCGTCGGATGATTGGGCGATTGACGTGGCCGAGGTGCGGCAGCGGGTCGCGAGGGACCCGGGGAACCCCAGCGGGCCGCAGATCACGCTCGCGGACACGGTGGTGCGGGCCCGCCGCCTGTGACCCGCACCGCGTCGGCCCCTCCGTCTGTCCACCGGTCCCGAGCCGCCGCCCGCCTGCGCTGCAGCCTGAGCACACTGGTTGACGCCGGCCGCGCTCACCGCGACCGCCACCTCTCGCGCCGGCGGGTCGTCGAGCTCGACGTCGAATCGCACGCTCTTCACGCCAGGACTCTTCCGGGCGATGGTGGTGAAGCTCGGTTAGGCCCAGCTCGGCATCATCACGGCGGGGTAGCGGTCACCGAAGGACCCGTGCGGCAGGATCTCCTGCACCCGCCGCAGGTCCTCGGGGGTGAGGGTGACGTCGGCGGCCCCGACGTTCTCGGCCAGCCGTCCGGCGTTGCGGGTGCCGGGGATCGGGACGATGTCGTCGCCCTGGGCCAGCAGCCAGGCGAGCGCGAGCTGGGTCACGCTGACGCCCTTCCCCTCCGCGAGTGCGGTCAGCTGCCCGACGGCGGCGACGTTCGCGTCGTAATTGGCGCCCTGCCAGCGCGCGTCGAAGCTGCGCATGTCGTCGGCGGGGTACTCGCTCGCCGGCTTGACGCTGCCGGTGAGGAAGCCGCGGCCGAGGGGGGAGTAGGGCACGAAGCCGATGCCGAGCTCGCGCAGGACCGGCAGGACGGTGCCCTCGACCTCGCGCTCGAACAGCGAATACTCCGTCTGCAGGACCGACACCGGGTGCACGGCGTGGGCCCGGCGAATCGTCTCCGGGCCGGCCTCCGACAGCCCGAAGTAGCGCACCTTGCCCGCCGTCACCAGCTCACCGACCGCGCCTGCGACGTCCTCGATCGGCACCATCGGGTCGACCCGGTGTTGGTAGAGCACGTCGAGGTGGTCGGTCTGCAGGTGACGCAGGCTCGCCTCGGTCACCTCGCGGATGTGCTCGGGGCGGCTGTCGACGCCGACGCCGAGCTGCGTGTCGCCGGACAGGTCGAAGCCGAACTTCGTGGCCAGCACGACCTCGTCGCGGAACCCCCGCACGGCCCGGCCGAGGAGCGCCTCGTTGGTGCCGGTGCCCATCCCGTATAGCTCGGCGGTGTCGAACAGGGTGACGCCGAGCTCGTGGGCCCGACGGATCGTGGCGACGCCCTCCTCGGGGTCGCTGGCGCCGTAGGCCATCGTCATGCCCATGGTGCCGAGCCCGATCGCGGCCACCTCGAGGCCCTGGCGGCCGAGGGTGCGGTGCTGCATCGTCGTACTCCTCTGTGCTGGTCGTGAGCGGTAAGTAACCGGATGGTTCGCAGCCTGGCACGAGCAGGCCAAGGAAGTCAACATCCGGTTACTTACCTGCTAGCCTGACGCCGTGCCCAGGGACTCGGCCGCGACCCGCGCCCGGATCCTGGACGCGGCGATCGAGGAGTTCTCCGCCTTCGGGCTCGCCGGGGCGCGGATCGACCGGATCGCGGCGGCGGCGGACGCGAACAAGCGTTCGATCTACGTCTACTTCGAGAGCAAGGAGCGGCTGTTCACCGCGGCCCTGCATCGGGTGATCGAGGAGTTGGTGGCCGTGGTGCCGCTCACCGAGGACGACCTGCCGGGGTACGCCGGGCGGATGTTCGACCACCTGCTGGTGCGGCCGCAGGCCCTGCGGATGAGCATGTGGCGCCACCTGGAGCGGCCGGACACCGGCCCAGACGCCGGTGACGTCTACGCCGAGAAGGTCGTGGCGATGCGGCGGCGCGGGAATGCCGCCGACCCGGGCGGGATCCCGCCGGTGGACCTGCTCGTGCTCACCCTGGGCCTGGCGAACAGCTGGCTGGTCACACCCGACGACCTGTTGCGGGCCGATGGCAGCGACCCACGCTCACCCGAGCGGTTGGCCGTGCACCGGGCCGCCATCGTCGAGGCCGCCCGCCGCCTCGGCGACCCCGTCCATAGCCCGCGGTGAATCGCCGGCCTGTAAGGCCACATCCCACGGGCCCGTCCACTGGTGGGTGTCATAATGCTCATTATCGGCGTGCTCGGGGTTGTGTAGGCCGTTATTCGGGCCTATCATGTGACTCATGCAGACGTTGCCGATCTCGAAGGTCAAGGACAAGCTCAACGAGTACGTCGACTCGGTGGCCATCACGCACGACCAGGTGACGATCACCAAGAACGGCTCACCAGCCGCGGTGTTGATCGGCGCCGATGAGTGGGAGTCGATCCAGGAGACGCTGTTCTGGCTGTCGCAGCCGGGCAGCCGCGAGACGATCGCCGAGGCCGAGGCCGACGTCGCGGCCGGCCGTACTCACGGCGAGGACGAGATCCGGGCCGAGTTCGGCGTGCCCAAGCGGGACAGCTGAGCCAGGAACGTGGGGTCTGACGTCCAGTTCACCGGCCCAGCGCGGCGCGCGTTGCAGGGCATCCCGCCCCGCGTCGTCCCGGCCATCATCGAGTTCGCGTTCGGCGATCTGGCGCGTGAGCCACACCGGGTCGGCAAGCGTCTTGAGCGTGAACTCAGCGGCTTGTTCGGTGCGCGTCGCGGTCCCTACCGTCTGCTCTACCGCATCGACGACGAGGCGCAGCGGATCTACATCGTTCACGTCGACCACCGAGCGGACATCTACCGCCCGCGCTGAACGCAATCCTTGGCTGATATGCCTGCCCATGGCGCAGGTAGCGCGCAACTGCGCGAGGGTCGGTGGCATCGATCAGCCCAGTGACGCGGTCGCCGTGCGCAGGTCCTCCAGGGCTGCCAGCGCGTGTGGCCCGAGCCCTTCGACGTCATCACGATCACTTTCGGACCACTGGGCGTAGCCCCGCTTGAACGCGAGGACCCCCAGCTCTCCCGCGAGATGCGCAGTCGGGTCGGGGACCCCGCGGCCGACGAGCGCGGCGGTCATGGCGGCGGCGAGACCGACGGTCTTGAGGGCGTCGCGCTCCTGGAGTTCGGTGCTGGCCGCCACGGCTGCTGTGAGGCGGGGGCCGAGCTCGCGGTTCGTCGGCCCCATTGCGCTCGATGCGCGCTCGAGACCGGCAGCAACCGCCTCGAGCGGGCTGGCGCTGGCAGGCGCCTCGGTGATCCCGTCGGCGAGCAGCCTGCTCAGGGTCTCCTGGCCGGCGACCAGGAGCTCACGCTTGTCGGAGAAGTGTCGGAAGAAGGTGCTCTTGGTGACCCCGGCGCGCTCGGCGATCTGCGCCACGGTGGTGGCGTCGTACCCCTGCTCGGTGAACAGGTCGACGGCCGCGACGACGAGTCGCTGGGTCGCCCCCGGTTGCCATCGAGCCATGAACCATCGTAGGTGGTGGGACACGTGTCCCATCGCCTGTACAGTCATGGGACAACTATCCCGTCACTTCTAGGAGAGCTCATGCACGTCTTCGTCACCGGCGGTACCGGGACGATCGGCTCTGCCGTCGTCGCCGAACTGCTCGGCAACGGCCACACCGTTCTCGCGCTGGCTCGCTCGGACAGCTCCGCGCAAACGCTCGAGGGCGCCGGCGCCGAGGTGCTGCGAGGAGGGCTGGCGGACCTCGACGTCCTGCGGGCCGGCGCGGCGCAGTCCGACGGCGTGATCAGTCTGGCGTTCGGCCGCGACTACAGCAGTCCGGACGCGCTCGCGCAGGCCATCGCCGAGGAGAGCGCCGCTCTCGCCGCGCTGGGGCAGGAGCTCATCGGAAGTGACCGTCCGGTTGTCACGGTCTCAGGTACGCCCTGGGTGCCGGGCCGCACCTCCACCGAGGCCGATCCGCTGCCGACCGACGGACCAGTGGGCGGTCGAGGCCGTTCGGTCACAGCGCTGCTGGATCTCGGGTCGCGCGGTCCGCGCAGCACGGCTGTCCGCATGCCGCGCACGGTCCACAACCAGGGCAAGGGCCAATACCCATAACTTAGGGTGGGCTGAGGATGCGTACGGCGCTCCTGCTGGGGATGCTTGGGGTGGGCCAGTTGCGGTGCTGCGTGCGTTTGACGTTGTAGTTGCTCAGCTTGCGGCGGACCACCCGGGCGTTGGCTCGTAGCCGCCGTTTCGGGAGCAGTCCGTGGAGGAGTTCACTGGTGGCGCGGCGCAGGGCGCTGGCGAGGTTCACGGTGTCTGTGAGGCCGGTGCGGATGCTGCGTCGGGCGGCGTGAAGGGCTGTGGTGAAGCTGATCCGGTCGGGGTCGAGGTCGTGGTCGTGGGCGGCGCCGTGGATCAAGGCTCGCAGCGCGTAATGCACGCACAGGTAGCCCCAGGCTTCCTGGTAGACCCCTTCCGGGGTGCGGGACCGCAAGACGACGCGGGGGCCGCGCTGGTGGGTCTTGAGCTCGTCGAAGATTGACTCGATCTCCCAGCGTTCGGCATAGAGCGCGGCGAGCTCGGGTGCGGGGGCAGCGGCCGGTTCCAGGATCGTGGTGATGAGTCGGTACTTCGTGTCGGTCGCGCCGGGTCGGCCTGGGTCGTCGA
>JAABUZ0100008488.1_pt1 | contig 12060 bp, 8 predicted proteins | sample 5562091 | NCBI WGS metagenome assembly JAABUZ01 (sample SAMN12813069, study PRJNA571459) | rock metagenome | isolation source: Antarctica rocks | place: Antarctica: Victoria Land, Linnaeus Terrace sud | collected 2015-12-21
AAGAACACCTGCATGAGTTCGCTACGGTCTAGCTCGATGTCTCGGCTAAGAAAGGCGCCGTACACGAGGTCGAATATGTCGAAGCAGTACCGCCGCTGCAGCAGACACTTCAACTTGTCCGCCAGTTCCTCCTCAAGCTTGACGCACCGGATCGTTGCGGCACACGTATCGGCGTCGGAGTAGGGATGTATCAGTTGACGTGTCTGGACCGGAAGGTAAAGACGGTCAAATTCCGTTACGTCCATTCGTACGCTTAACGTGATCTGTTTCGGGTTCCCGATGAAGTCCTGGAAGTACAGCCTGATTTTGTAGGCCCGCTTGCTGCCTTCGATCAACTGTTCATTCACGATACGGTTGCGGTCGAAGTCGAACTGCACGCCCGTGGCTGCTTGGATGAACTCACATACACCATTGAGCTGTTCGAGCTACGCTGGGCCATCGAGACCTTGCTCCGTCGTCAAATCTAAGTCATCCGAGAAACGAGTCCCAGGGAAGTAGCCCTTACGGAGCGCGTTACCACCCTTGAGAGTTACAGTGTCTTTCAAGGAAGTTTGTGTGAACACACCTGAGATGATCCAGCCAAATAAGTAGTCACGCTGAACGTCGGCCTGGTTAAGGTCGCTCGCTTGCGCCTGCTCGAGCAGTTCGTCTCTTGAGATCATTCTATTTGAACGGTAGCATAAGTAGACCAAGGTGGCGACAGGATTTGAACCGGCCTAACAGGGACAATCCCACCTGCGTGAGTCGCAATCGGGTTCAACATGCAAGAGTTAGAACCTTGTCCTTACTCTGTTAATATGGGTGTCATTTGTGTCGAGGATGATCATGGTAGTCCTCAGAACCCTCAAGCTGAACCGACTCATACCTGTTGGATCGCCTCCGTGGCAGCCAACAGCAGGTGAACCCGGCTATTACCCCGCGCCAGCAGGGCCGCGCCGGGTTCGAGTCACGGACCGGCTGCGTGCTGACGTTGTCTCGCGCTATCAGGCCGGCGAAACTAGTCGGGTGGTGGCTGAGGAGACCGGCGCTAGCAAAGCAACGGTGCTCAAGATCCTGGCCGAGGCCGGTGTCCAGATTCGTCCAACGGGTGCGCACTACTGACCTACTGTCGGACGCTGGTTCGAAGCACGTCAGGTGGAAGTCCTGAGACGACACTCCAGGACGCCGTACGTCCTCAGTCGTCTTCAGCGAGCCCTCAAGGCGACCGCTGAGCAGGGCAGGTGTGGTGAAGCATCTGCCAAGCCGGTCTATGCGATGACTCGTCGCATTCCAAGCTCGACGCAGGCCGAGCTTGTCGAGGCCTATCAGGCTGGTGCCTCCAGCCGTGACCTTGCCATGCGCTACGAGATCAGCAAGACGGCCGTCCTGCGTCTGCTCCGCCATCATGGTGTCACACGCAGACGAACAGGACCTCGGACCTCGGAATGTTGAGATTGAAGGTACCTGCGTAGTCACATGATGCTATAAATCCTCGTCGCTCCAGTCTTCTATAGTGTGAGTCCATTTATATTCCATAAGTCCCTCGGTCAACTGAGCACCATACCCGCTTGCTATCTTCTTGGCCTCATCAATTCCTTCCCTTTTAGTTCGTCCGGGGACAACAGTGGGCTCATCTTCGCCGGAACCGAGTTGTGGCAGCAATCGCTACAACTACGGAGTCTTCAGTTCGTTGCCCATGGGGCGATAAGCACTTTGTACATAGCCTTGTTCCCGGTTCCCAGCACGCTGACAACTTTAGTTCGCGCAAGCTTCAAGTCAATATCGTCACGACGCATCGCTGATTGAATCTCCCGGTCTTGCATGTTCGGATTCTTTGTCCAGGTCAATGCGCCGCTACTGAACGGCCCATCGCCGATCATTTCGAGCACCAGACATCCTAACTGCTTACGCAGCAGCCTGCGACCGAATGGAGCAGTTTCAGAGATTACCACCGCTGAAGGAGGGCAAGCAAGTATCTCTAGTCCTTTGCGCAATGTCTCATCCCGGTCGAATCCTCGAATCGTTAGACGCTTGCGATAGGAGGCTTTTGGGGTGCTGGAGCCGCTCGGCGGGGCAGGTTGTTTAGTGCTCAGATTACTGCCAGTGGATGGTGACCTAACCGGCGCCGATATGGTGAACGGGGCAGGCGATGAGACCGTCGACCCGCTTGAGGTTGAGGCAGCTGAGGTCTCACGCTTGCCAGTAAGGGCTTCCCGGAGCAGGTTCTGCCGGATCTTGAGTTGTGTCTCGAGTGACTGTGTAGGTCGACCATCGGCATCGGCAGCGTCAAGCCGCTTTTCGATGTACTTTATGATCTCGCGAAGCTTGGTGATGTGTGCGGCCGGGTTCAAATCCGTGTTCAGCCCAGCAGTTGGCTTATTCTGCGCCAGAAGGTCAACTAGCTCGTCGTCTGGTGAGGGCGGCCCAGATAGAGCCCGCGACGGATCAACGGCCTCAGGCCTATCCGCGATCTCCGAGACGGTCGCTATTGGTGCTAGCCCTCCGTCCTGCACCTCCAAGCGGGCAATCAATTGTAGATTTACCTGTTGACGTTCTTCATTGAATCCGATAACCCGAACTTCGATACGGTCCCCAACTTCGACCACGTCGCTCGGATGTGCGATGCGTTCACTCGACAAGTCGCCAATGTAAATCGATCCCTTTACGTCATTCTCGAGGCGAACCTTTACGCTCTTGGGATACAAGTACTCGACATGACCAATAACGGGGCTGCCGACCTCATGCGCTAGTTTGAAAGCAGGGAACGGTTTAGGCAGCAGGATCTTTCGCGACACCCGCGGACTGCGGTTCTTCGCGTCTGGAGCAGCCCTGAGTTGCACAGTCACTTCTTGTCCCACGTATAGAACGTCGGCTGGATGTCCGGTACGGCTCCAGGCGATATCGCCGACCGGCAGATACGCCTCCAGCCCCTTCCATACATCAATGAAAGCCTCCCCGGCTGACAACGTCGTGACTACCCCAGTACAAGAGTCGCCCAGTCGAACGGAGCTAAGGAACTCTTCCAGGAGCTGCCCGCGCAGTTCCTCACCGGTCTCTTCAACCAACTCGAACTCGGAAAGAGGCGACTCCTGCGGTTCGGAGGGTTCAGCCACTCGCAACGACTGCGGCACTACTTCTAGGTGGTGGCTCCGCGCCCAGAATGCCCACACCTCATTTTGCCACTGCGGTGACTCGTCCAGCTGAGCCAAATCCCGCGCCGTCGCTCGCAGCAACGGCCGACCCTGCGCACATTCAATCTGTGCGCCTGAGGGCAGCAGGGTCTCTTGATCGGAGTCGCTCGTTGCGGGTTCGACCAGTTCCTCCTCAACTGCGGCTAATTCGTCCGATCCCGGGGTCCGGTTGCGTGCCTCAACGAAGAAGATGCCCCGCGCCGACTCAAGAACGATTTCCTCGATAGCTGAGCGCGGTAGTTCGCCCACGTCAAGCCGTGACTTAGCCCGACGCCACTGTAATTCGCACGAACCGACGGGAACTTGCCTACTAGTTGCAGGCGTAGTGCCGATCTCGGTGGTTTTGGGAGCAGTTGACGCGTTCTTCTCTTTGGGTGCGCGCACGCTGAACCCATGAGATATTCCGCGCTCGCTATCCCGGAGAAGTAGCTGCACGTTCATCCAGCCATGCTCATTTGGCTTACCCAGAACCTCCGCCGGATACAGTCGTTGCGGGGTGGCTTTCGGGTCAAGCGGATCGATCCGGGTGACCGAGTTTGCCTTCTTCAGATGCTGGTGGAGCAACTCAAGCAAGGTGATGGTGAAACATTCATCGGCACGACCCGGGACAACGGTTGCGGTCAGCACTTGTCCTAGGGTCAGACTGGCTAGCAATCCTTGGTAGCCTGTGCTTAGTGAAACTGCAATCTCACCGCGGTCGAGTTGGGTGCGCAGGGAGGGGTTGGCCTCTCGAAGCAAAAACCGCCCACGGCCGTCTGTCCGAATAAACGTACGTAGTTCAGCGACGTGGTCTTTCACTATTGGACCAACTCGAACGGGCACCGCTTGTCCGGGCTCAATGCCGGTGTGCTTCGCTGGGTCCGGATCGGCGCCCTCGTCGCGCCAATCAGGCTGCAGGACCACGGTTGGCTGGGTGCTGTGTCCGTCGGTGTATTCCATAACTTCGAACCAGGAAGGCTCGTCGTCAGGTGCACCGTCTGGAAAGGCGAATTGCACCACGGACACAGTCCGTTTGATGTCTTGTTGTTTGGCGTTCCACGACTGCAAAACGTCCTTGCCGCTTATGTTCTCCTCAAGCACCAAGTGGCAGTTTCCAGGACGACCAGCCAGACAGTCCTTGCAATTCCCACAGGCGACGTGGCCGATGGCGGCTCCAACCGCATGCACTGCTGCGGCAGCTATTCGCTCTTCGTCGATCCCCGACACTCGGGCCGGCAGTTCGCGGCTGGCATCTGCCCTGCTGGCGTCCTCCTCCTCATCAAGACCCAGTGGTTGCTTGCGCCGTGACTTCCGGCGTCCCGGCTTAAAGCCCTCAGCCGCGGCTTCCTCATCGGTAGGGGGGCGGGGAAACGCAGGTCGCGTCTCGAGCTCGCGGCCTGGCGACTCGAGGTCAACTTTGCTGAGCTTGAGCCGCTGGCCAACCGGCCAGTCTCCGGCCAGCGTCAGGGCAACGTTGCGCAGAACCTTTGGTTCGACTTGCTGCTTGAACTCGATCACCATCGCCATGGCGTCCTTCACGCTGGACGCTGGGCGACTGGCTGTGGCCCTAGCGATGCCGTTCGGCAGAGCGATTAGATTCGAGATAAGACAGTCGTCATTGCGCGAGTCTCGACGTCGAAGCGCGAGCACTCGCTCGGGCCTTTGCTTCATCACGGAGTCAGACTCCACCGCGAACCGAGTCGGCTCACGTACGGGGTCACCCTCCACGGTCGGAATTACCATGACCGGGAGGTACTCGCCGCCGTCGCGTCGAAATTCGTGAGACTGCATGGTCCTGCCGAGTACCCCGCGGGCCCGATCGAGCAGGGCAAGCTCAACCGGGCGCTTGACAGCCTTCTTCATGCCGGGCGACAGGATGTCGAGGACTGCCTTTCGTCTGACCGCGCAGGCCAGGAGCGCTTCGTCGCTAACCCACCAGCTGCGCGCCCAAGCTCGTCGCTTGTTGGAAGGAACCCACGGGTCAGTGTCGTCCTTGCGCTCCCACATCGAAGCGACCAGCAGCGCAAGGTGAGCATCGTCCTCGGCCAGTGACGCTAGGCCTCGATGCCGGTTCGCAGCTTCGACCCGCCACTCGTCAGGCCATGAGTACTCATATGGGAGCAGACAGCCCGGACCAACCAGGCGGGCTCGGTTGTCCGGGGTTTCCTCGAGTAAGGCCAGGATCGTCAGTACCTCAGGCACACAAGACAAGCGGTCGGCGTACATCACGGCCATGGCACTGGCGGTAGAGCCGAGCCCCGAGAACCGTATGAGCTCCTTGCCGAACGACGTCGGGTGACCATCGGTGTCGACGGCACCATTTTGACGCAGCGCAACGTCGGCTCGATCACGCTCGAGAATGAATGCCTTGCGCGCATCTTTCGCCGGCTGGTCGAGCGTCGTGACAGTGGGCTCGAAAGCAGCTGGCCATGGGAAGGACTTAACATCGTCAACGCCACCCATGCGGGCGGTCATCATCAGACCTTCTAGGTTCTCTGTCGTTGACCCGGGCGGCGTGTCGGCCGCCAGTTGGGCGAACTGTGCCTTGGTGTACAGCGGGAAGACCCAACCGGGCACCTTGCGACCGACCCGGCCCCACCGCTGTTTGATGCCGGAGCGGCTGTGGTCTGTAGCCGCAACTCTGCCGGTCGCGAGATAGGGGTTCCACTCCGACTGAGCGATGAGCCCTGAATCAACGACGAATCGGACACCTTCCACGGTTAAAGAGGTCTCCGCCAGGTTCGTCGATATGACGATCTTGCGCCGGTCGCCCTTCTTCCTCGGGTTCAGTGCCCGGTCAATTTCGTCTTGCTTAAGGCTCGACAGCAACGGGCAGACATCCGCGCGGTCACCGACGGCATTTCGAATCTTGTCGCAGGCTTCGGTGATGGTCCGGGACGTCGGCAGAAAGCCGAGTATGTCTCCAAAGATGCCCGCCTCATGTAGTCCCCGGGTCAGCTGAATGACGAAGTCTGCAAGCAGGTCCGGCATGCGATCTTTCCACTGATCACGGGAGACGACCTTGTTTCCATCAAAGCGCAGTGTCAGCAGCTTCAGGGTCGTTGCATGCAAATCTTCTCGGGTACCGATGTCGTTCGGCTCGAGCACTTCGTTTTCTTTGAGTGGTGGTGCTTTAGCGATGGGCACGCCAAGATCATTGGTGTGTACTTCCCCACCGCGCTCTTGCGTCGGGGGCCAGTGATCGTTGATAAAGCGACCTGCGCGGAGATTCTCATCCTCAGGACGGTCGATGAGCCTCCATTGGCCTTGCTCCTGCCAGACTCCGCCCTCATCAAGGTGCTTCTTCATGTCGTCCGTCTTGGCATCAAGCTCGGGGAACAATGGCATGCCGTAGCCGACCGTCTTCACTGCCGGGACTTCCATCACCTCGGCAACGTTGGCACCGAAGTATTCGTGGTAGAAATTCGGATCAAAGGTGGCAGACGTGATGATTACGCGCAGATGGGGATACTTGGCGAGATCTCGCTTGAGGTAGCCCATGATGAAGTCGATATTGACGCTCCGCTCATGAGCCTCATCGACGATGACCGTTCCGATCCGGCTCAGCCGGCCATCCCGCAACCAGTTGATGACTGCGCCGTCCGTTGCGTAGACCAGTTGACAAGCGTCATCCCAGTTACGGACGCCCTTCGCGTGGTAGCCGACGGGAAAGCCGGGTCCGATGTGGCTCGAGCAGTCCGAAACTTCGCAGCTCTTCGGAATAGGGGCATCTTCAGGGCCGCCGGGGTGGCGACCTACGTGGATCCGGCTACACCGCTGGGTCGCGTCCTTATGGTCGATATCGGGACAGGACGGGCCGCGCACGCCCCCTTCGTCCTCGGGATGCGCCTTAGGGTTAAACGTGCCGTGCGCCGGATTGCTGCACTGCTTGAGTGTGCAGCCCATCGCAAGTCGCTCACCGACGAACTGCGACACGCTAGTCGCTGCGGCTACGCGCGGTTCGGTCACGATGATGGGGCCGAGGTTCGTCAAGCGGAAGGGCCCCTCGTCCGGCAGAACCATGCCCATCTTGGCGAGTTCCGCCTTGACTTTCGGCCGGATTCCAAGCCGGTCAAGGTCGGCCGTGGTCGGCGGGTCCATCAAGCGGAAGGGTCCGAACGTCGACTTGCCGGTGCCTGTCCCGGCCCTAAGGACCAGCACTCGCTTGGTTCGCAGAATCTCCAGCATCTTGACGATGTCACAGTCGTCCATGCCGAACTCAAACTCAGCGAGGTTTGCCGACCGAGGCTCGCGCGCGTGGTTCCCCGGTAGCGGACCCAGTCCGCCGAACGGACCCGTCGGCCCCTTGGGGCTGTCCGCGCCGAGCGCTACACCAAGCGTCTCAACATCGAGGTAGGCAACGGCCATGCCTTGGATATTCGTGCGGTGCTTTCGACGGTGCTCGAGACAACGATCTGACCTTGAGCCGCCCCGGTCTAGGACGCTGCTGGCCGCGAACTCGCTGTACGAGAACGTGCTGGCCTGCTTTTGCGCTAGCTCCTTTGCGTATTTCCGAGCAGCCGCCCCATCACCTGCCTTCTTGGCAGCGTCGATCTTCTTCTGCAGCCGCTCTAGATCTCGCTGACAGTCCTTACAGCTGGCAACGCGCATGGTCATAGAGGAAGTACCTCTGCCCGGACCGGCTGTCACGAACCACTCCTAGCTGCCGTCGTCCACATCGGACCATCGTCGTACGAAGCTTGGCCTTTGCCTGAGGCGAAGAACATTGGAATCACTGTTAGTGAACCTGGATGCGCTAGCAAGTGGTTAGCTACCGCGCGATAGAATCCAACAATGGCCGTTTCAAGTCCGGTCTGATACATCCGGATCAGCACGCGTCGCGTTCCAGAAAGAGTCAGCGCCGTCAGTTGATCCCTACTGATGGCATATACAAGGTCGTCGGTTTCGGCAGCGGTACGGTTCTGTGAGATCTGCAGATTTCGCAGCCACGCTCCATCGACGATCACATCAAGCTCAGCGTGCCGGATGGACAACAACGAGAAACTGAGCCTCAGCTGCGGCGGCTGCTCCGGCCTGGACAGAAAGACCAGGCTCCTGAGTGGGAATAAGTTTCGAGCTCGGCTTCCATCGCGGTACTCAACGGGGACGTCCACCTGCTGACTGCCATCGACCTGGACTACGTACTCTCGAAAGGCGTCCGTCAGCACCTTGTTCTGAATTCCGCTTGGCGAAATAGGTTTCGGAGCGTCAGCCCTGTGTGGTTCCACGGCGCGACGCAACTGCTCCTCAAAGCGTTCACGGACTGCGGCGGCGCCTTTGTTGTCGTCTTCGGAGCGCCAGACCTTTGCCGGTGCCGGTGGATCTAGACCCTCAACTCGGGGAGTCAACAAGCCTGGTTCGAGAGGTAGGGCCAACGCCAACAGGGCGCCACCCGCCGACACGATGTCCGCGACAGACTGACGTATCGGGCTTGGCACCCAAGTCGGCATCGGCAAGGCTTCCTTTTCACCACCGATCGGGATGACGACGTTAGGCATGTCAGCAAGCGGTGCCACAACGACTTCATCCTTACTCAGTTGCTGGAATGCCCAACTTTCGAACTGCGCTGACAGGGCTTCGAAGCGAATGATGTCGGAGCGGTCACCCGGCTCAGCCTTGGCAGCTCGAGCGGCAGCCGAGCTGATGTCGGCGAGGAGAGCGCTTCGCTCTTGGTCGAGCGGAAGGGCTATAGCCATAGGCTGCTCCTGCGTCATCCGCGGGCCAGCCTCGCCGACAGCAGCTTCTCCTCGATTATTCTATCAATATCTGGAAGCCGGTCTGGGCAGCGCAGGATCAACGTTTCACCAGAGAGCTCGGGGAGCTGAGCGTCTTCAGGCACTACCGAAGCGACCGTCCGCTCTCGCCCCTGCTCCCGCATCGCTCGGACGGTGCTTTCGGTCACGAAGGTGCGCGGAAAGACCACCAGGTGATCGTGGGTCACCTGAACGGCGGGCTCGCTCCAGGGCAGGGACAGCTCGGCGGCGATGCCCGAGAACACGACCGAGCCATCCGCCTCGTCGATGCTCCATTGGACGCCGACCTTGCGATCCTCCACCACCCGCGCCTCGCCGTCGGCACCGGCGGTGTCCGTGGCGTTCAGTCGCCGGTAGAGCATGCCAACCATCACGGCACCCGGCAGACCTCGCTCTCCGCCTGACGCGCGTAACGATCCTGCCAGCTGGCGCCACCGCTCAGAATGGAATCCACGCGCGCTGACGTCGCGAGCAAGTAGTCCAACTCGATATCTCGCCAGACAGGCTTCAGTAGCGCGAAGCACAAGCGTTCTGGACTCATGCCCTGTTGGTGCACCGCTTGCTGGAATCGCGCTCGTAAACCATCGGGCATGGGCGTGACGGCCTCAAATAGGCGACGTGCCTGCCCGGGCGAGATGGCACCCGGATCATCGTCCGTTCCGAGCTCAACGTGAACCGTTCGGCCGTAGCGCCGGAGACTGGCAGGCACGCGGTGCTCTGGGTGTCCATGAGGGTAGGACTTCTCCGTCTGCCTGCCGTCGGGACCCTTGAGTAGCACTCGCGCCCGCCTGTCGAACCGGATCTCCATGGTTCCGCCGTTTTGAAAGGCGTCACACAGCGTCAGCGCCGCTAGCGCCCGGTTCGCCTCATGGGCAGCCACATGAGGAACCTCGCACGTCTGCCAGGCAACGACCGCCAGTCCATCAAAACTCGATTCCTGAGCAATGGCAGCGAGCCCGATGATGACGTTTTGACAAGCGAGGCGGACAGGGCGGACGACGAAGTCGCGCGGTCGCTCCTGCCGGTCGATGTAGTTAGCCTTGTAGGTCGGACCGACCTCGTAGAGCATGCGATCCAGGCCAACTTGCCTGGCAGCGAGCTCCTCCTTGACTGACTGCACGTACAAGAAGCAGTCGACATCCAGCAGGGCGGCCTGATGCTGCTCGCCGCTCACCTCGACGTGCCAGCGCACGACAGCACCTTCACCTGGCAGGCGAGCGTCATCTAGGTCGGACGCGACGACGCAGGCGAATGACTTCTCGTCCACCGCCATCAGCGGCACCAAGTTCGGCAGCAGCGGCCAGGCGGACGCATCGATCAAGGCTTCCACCGTGCCGAGGTCCCAGGGCAACTCTGGGCTGTCGGTCGGGCGGTACAACAGCTGTGCCACAGCCGGGGGCCACGCGGTCTTAAAAAGTTTCACGAGCGACTCGGGCGCGCTCAGCTTGCGGTTCACCTTGAGGTACTCAACGACACGATCGGAACCGACGGTGGTGCCCTGCGCCACGCGACCCCCCAGTCCGCACTGATCAGTATCGTGCGGCCAGAATGACAGAGGGCCCGCGCCGAGGCAAGATGCGTCAACGTCCGACGCGGCAGGTCGGTGGCTGGGCTCAACGGGGCGGGGCACTGTGGTTTGCGGCAACAACGATGTATCTGGCGATGCCCTTCGGACCTCGCCCGCTAGTGCACCCCCAAAGCCTTCCGTGCAAGTGCTAGAGCGCCCCGTCCAGGCAGTCGAACAGGCACGAACCATGGTCAAGGCTAACTTGGGTCACGCACGACGTCAGTTGCGCCAAGCGCAAAGCGTCGCTGACGTTCAGAACGCCGTGGGAAATGCCCAGCAGGCACTAGACCAAGGGCGCCGTGCGGGCTTCGACCGAGAATCGCTACGTGAACTAGAACGTGACGTGGAGAACTTGAAGCGGGATGCCTCGAATCGCCGGCGTGAAATCGAGAGCTGGGAACGAGGCGCCGACGCGGCACGACGCATGGTTGAGGTGGCGCGGGGACAGCAGGGAGACCGGCTATCTCGACTGTCGCTGGGCATTCCGACGACACCGCGACCGGCGGCTGCATTCTCCGGATTTGATGCCGCAGACGTCCGGGCCCGCGACGCAGCGGCTAGGGATACTGAGACGAGAGATCTCCTCCGGAACAAGTCCGCCTCCCCATCCGTCAACAGGAAACTTCAACAACTCTACAACGCTTTCATCGAGGCACACGACCCCGTTACTGGGGAAATGGACCCCGAAGCCTGGATGCGGGCGGTCAATCCCGACTTTGAGGGGTATGTTGATTTTCGTGGAAAGATGCCGCACAATATCAACTGTGGCTTGTCCGCTCAGGCCGTCGCCTTAGCTCTCGACGGCCGGCCGAGAATCGCCGAAGGCTCCGAGCGCGGGATGACCCCGACGCAAATGCGCGAGTGGAGTCAAGTCGAACAAACGCGATTTGGAGTTCGAGTCTACGACATCGAAGCTCGACTTCGCACTATGGCTCCTGGCGCCCACGCGATCGTTGGGCTGGACTACCGCAACGGTGGCGGTCATTGGTTCAATGCCTACTGGGATGGGCAACGTGTATGGGCGCTCGATGGTCAAGACGGAACTTGTAAGGAATGGCCGCCAGATTATTTCAATGTCGCTTCTTATGACGCGATTTTTACGGAGGCCCATATAATGGACTGGGGGAAACTAGTTAATGAATGATAGTGACTTCTCCGATGTAGGGGAACTCCTGCGCAGACAACTTGAAGGCGAACTAGGACCGCTTACCACGGGCGAAGAGATTCTCCCCGGCCTTATCCGATTTCATGAGCAAGTGCGAGGAGGCTCCTCCTTCCTGGTGGCTCGCACCGGCGAGTTCCTCGAATATGTTCGCCCTACTGTAGATGACGACGAGGCGCTTCAAGCGTTTGAAACCGGACGTCGCACCCGAACCAACCCTAGGTGATCCCTTTTGTTCGAATGACGGGGCGCGACCGCGCTCAGCTGCGCCTCCATTGGCATACCTATGCGTGATAGTCCTAAAAGGGTTCTTCGAACTTGAGGGGGAGGCAGGACACGATCTTCGTGCTGTGAGCTGAGGGCTCGCGGCTCCTTGACACTGGCTGTGTCTGAAGCAGCTGGTGAAAGGAACCGCGAGCGTGGAGAACG
>JAABUZ0100008489.1_pt1 | contig 12059 bp, 4 predicted proteins | sample 5562091 | NCBI WGS metagenome assembly JAABUZ01 (sample SAMN12813069, study PRJNA571459) | rock metagenome | isolation source: Antarctica rocks | place: Antarctica: Victoria Land, Linnaeus Terrace sud | collected 2015-12-21
CGTCGCGGTGGTGCGCCTGTTCTTCGTGCTGCTGTTCTTCACCGGTCCCTGGCACGCGCTGATCCCGTACGTGCTGCTGTCCGTCCTCGTGCCCGAGGAGCCCGCGGCCACGTACGTCTAAATCGACGACGTAAGCGTCGGGGGCGGCGAGGCGATAGGATGGAGTGTACATCCGTGCGTCGTCGCCCTTGGCCGAGGGCTACTCGCTGTCCGCCGGGTCCACCGGGCGCGCTTTGCGCCCTTTGTGTCCCTCTTCATCCGCCATGCGCACGATGCGCGGGGTGAAGCGCCCGATGGTCGAGACGAGGTCGGCTTGCGCCGCCATGACCGTGTCGATGGACTTGTACGCCTGGGGCGCCTCGTCGATGCCGCCGCCGAGCAGCGTCACGCCGCGCTCCGCTAGATACCGATCACGGTCGGCCTTGGCGATCTGTTCGATCGCCGCGCGCCGCCCCAGGCGGCGGCCGGCGCCGTGGGACGCCGAATTGAGCGCCTCTCCGACGCCGCGTCCCCGCGTGAGGTAGCTCGGATCGGCCATGGTCCCGGGGATAAAGCCGATGACCCCCTGATGCGCCGGCGTCGCGCCCTTGCGATGCACGATGGCCTCCCGCTCCGTCCCATCGGGTAGTGCGATAACCTCTCGCGAGGCGATGTTGTGCGGGTTCCCGACGAAGAGGAGCGGGCGCAACCCGGCCAGGCGGGCGACGCGCGCGTGCAGCGCCTCGTGATTCGCGCGGGCGAAACGGAGCGCGAGGTTCATCGCGAGCCAGTACTCCGCGCCATCGGCTTCGTCGAGATCGAGGGCGGCCACCTTTTTGGCCGCGCCGATGCCAGCGCGCGACTCTTCGGCGCGCTTGCCGTACACGTCGGCGATCTTGAATCCGACGCCGCGTGAGCCGGAGTGCGACACCAAGGCGACGTAGCGCCCGGCCGGTACCCCGTCGGTATCCTCGTACGCGTCGAAGGCGCCGAGGCTCACGAAATGGTTGCCGCTGCCGCTCTGCCCGAGTTGCTCGGCGGCCTTGGCGCGCAGGCCACGCAGCAGCGGGAGGCTGTTCCAGTCCGGGTCTTCTAATACGTCGTGGGAGGGGCGGTCGCGCGGGTCCTGCTGTGCGCCGACCCCGAATACCGTGCCGCGCAGGATGGCGCGACGCAGCGTATCGACAGGGCCGGCCCTATCCAGGACCTCGGGCGCGGCGTCGAAAATGGTCACATAGACCGAGCAGCCGATGTCCGGGCCCACCGCCCCGGGGCTCACCTCGTTGTCGAGCGCGAATACGCCGCCGACGGGGAGGCCGTACCCGATGTGCGCGTCGGCCATCAGGCCGCCGGCGAGCGCCGACGGCAGGCGCATCGCTAGATCCATCTGCGCCACCGCGCCATCGTCTATCCCGTCGCGCCCCCAGACGCGATAGGGCAAGGGGTCCGGGCGCAGGGCGAAGGAGGCGCGCGCCGCCGCCTTGCGGTCGCGCTCCATATCCGCGAGGACGGCCCCGGCGAGGGCTCCGAGGTCGGGGTCGGCCTCGTGCGACAGCGGCTGCATGCGCACCGCGTCCAGCGTATCGAGGACGGCTTCGGGTACCCAGCCCTTCCGCAACAGCCCTGCCCCCGTTTTCTTCGCCAGGCCGAGGAGCGGTCCTTCCCGCCATCCACGCGCCTGCAACGCCTTGCCGCTGATCATCTCGGCCATAGACCAAACTCCTTGCCGTCACCTCGTAGCCGCGAGCCATTGCCCCGCCGTCGTGAGCCCGCGCATCCTGTGCGCCGGATGTACCGTACGCCAAAGTATACAGGTCAGCGCGGCCTCACCCACGGCGAGCGGCAGCAGCGAGGCTGGTCCGCGCAGCCCGAGGAACATACCCCAGTTGTTCGACACGAGGCCGTGCAGCAGGTGCGGCAACGCCAGCGTGAGGATGGGGTCGGGCACGCCAGGCAGGAAGATGATGACCGAAACGCAGCAGAGCGCCACGACCCCGATGGAGAGAGGGATCAGCGCGCGCCCGACGCGGTACCACCGTGGCTGGCGCAGCGCGACGGCGACTGGGAAGACCAGGAACAACAGCGCGGGCGCTATATGGCGCGGCCCCAGGCTCACGCCGCCGTCCCAGAAATAGTAGCCGCTCTCGAACAGCAGCATGGCCCCGGCGGCGTAGGCGCAGAGCAGCGCGGCGGGGCGCTGTCCCCTCCCCTGCCCGCCAGATCGCCACATCATGACGAGGCCGGGGAACGCCAGCAGCAGGAACGGCGACAGGACGAAGAGACCCCGGTAGGGCGAAAACGTGATGCCCCACAACGCGGCGAGGCTCGGCAGGCCTACCCCCTCCACGCCGTGCCCCATCCCCGCCACGAACTCGTGCGCGCCGTGCAGGTGGGCGTAGCCCTGCGAGAAGGCGCTGCCGTAGACGGCGATGTTGTAGGCCGCGAGCGGCGCCAGGGCCGTCAACCCCGCCACGACGAAAAGGGCGAAACGGATCACAGCGCCTGATACCCACCGAAACCGGTGGCTTCCCAGGGTCTGTGAAAAGTCGCCTTCTCTCGCCCCCCCCGCCCCCATGGGGGAACCTTCTCTCGCCGCCTCCGCAGCTGGACCTTTTCCTCTCGCCCCCCCCGCCCATGGCGACTGGCCCCTCGGCCCTACCCGCGGGCCGACGGTCCAGCGCGCCTCCGGGGGAGCCTGGGGAGAGGCCTCCCCCCAGACCCCCGCCAAACAGACCGTGTGGCCGATAGTGGAGCAGGTGCTGGTGAGCGAGTCAGCGTTAGTGGATACGGTCGGTGTGATAGACAGGCGCGGCGCATGGAGGGACCGCAGGATCCACAGGGACCGCAGGAGCCGCAGGAGCCGCAGGAGCCGCAGGAGCCGCAGGAGCCGCAGGAGCCGCAGGAGCCGCAGGAGCCGCAGGCAGTCTCCCATCTCCAGGTTCCCTGAATCCCGCGATGAGCGTATGGCGGGGGTCTGGGGGGAGGCATCTCCCCAGGCTCCCCCGGAGGGGGCGGGGGGGGCGAGAAGGGAAGGCCCCGTCCGTGTAAGGGGGGCGAGAAGGGAAGGCCAGGCTCCCCCGGAGGCGCGCTGGACCGTCGGCCCGCGGGTAGGGCCGAGGGGCCAGTCGCCATGGGCGGGGGGGGCGAGAGAGAGAGATTCTGTGGACATGAGTGGGTGACAAGCCACATAGGCCGCATAAGCGGCCACGCCGGCCACGACGAGCGCGGCGGGGTACTCGCAGAGCACGGCCAACCCGCAGAGCGCGCCCGCCGCCGCCCAGCGCCACCACGCCGCCGGACGACGGCCTGTAGCGACAGGATAAAGCAGCATAAAAGCGCCAAAGGTGGACATAGCCGCGATGGTGTGGCTGAACAGCAGCGCGGAGAGCGCCCAGACCATCGTGCCAAGTCCGTAGCCACACGCCAGTAGGGCGCCGCGCCGGCGGCCGATCATCGTCGCTAGGAACGGGTACAATAGCCCCACGAACAGGGCCGACGGCAACCCATCGATGAGAACCGTGAGCAGGTAGCGAACCACGAAGAACAGGCCGGGCGCGAAGAAGGCGCGCGGCAACAGCAGGCGCAGCAGGGCATAGGCTGGAACGGCCAGCAGCGAGAGCCCAGGAGCTTTGTCGGTGTAGAAATGGCCCCTGTACGCGGAGCGGTCGGCTAGGCCCGCCGCGTAGCGGTCGATGCGCAGCGTGTGGTCGTCGACGATGGCCCGCGCCAAGGCGATGTGGCTATCGGCGTTGGCGAGCGCGCCGCGCGGGATCGCGTAGGCATAGGCCAGCAGCATCATCAATACCAGGCATAGGGCGGGCCGGCGCAGCCGCTCCCCCTTATCATCTTTTCCTGGCGGGGGCTTTCTCAACATGCGCCTATGCTAGACGCCAAAAGGGAGGGGTGCAATAGCAGCTATAGGCTATCATTTTTCATGTAAATCTGACTAGTATGTTCTGACGTAGACTTTGGCGACATGGCGACGCCGGGACCCCTTTGGAGGGGTCCCGGCGTCGCGCATGAACCGTCCGTACCTGTCCGTGTCGGCCTTGATGGACGACTAGCCTGTTAATCTTAATGCGAGGCGTGGTCCGCGCCTCTAGCGTCGACCGTGACGCCGAACAGCGTGTGGAGCCGCGCGTGCCCCGCGCCGGCCTTGACGGGCGCCGGGCGCGCGTGCGGGTGGTAGGTGAGCAGGAGGACGCGTTGCGCCGTGGCGCCGTGCCTCTGCGTCGTTACGCGCAAGAGGCCCCGCCGCGCTAACGCGCCCGCATTCGCCGGCGGCGTGTCCCCACGCGGTAGCGCGATCGCCAGCGTCACCGCACTTCCCGTGGCGCGCGCCGCGCCCACCCCTGTCACCCGGCCGCGCACCTGGAAGGTCATGACCGTCTCAAACACGCCGCAGGGCTCCTGGGCTACGACCTGCGTCACGATCGTGCCCGTCCGTGCGGTGCGGGGGATCGCGAAGGTCAGCAGCGCCAGGCCCGACGCCGCGACCCGGAAGGCGTAGCGGTAGCCGCCGCCGGAGGCATGCGCGCCGGCGAGGATGACCCCGAAGCCGCCGGACGACCCCAGGCTGCTGTCGGTGTAGAGCGTCGCTTGGGCCGGATACGTGGCTCGCACGGTGAGCGTGATAGCGGAGTCAGGCGCGGCGTCCACGAGCAGGGCCTGGTTACCGCCACGCGGGACGGTGTCGAAGGCGGGCAGCGCGAAGAGTTGGCACACCGGCAGGGCCGTTGGCGTACCCGTCGCCGTCGGTGGGACGGCCGTGCTCGTGGCCGACGGCGCTGGAGCGCTCGTGGCCGACGGCGCTGGAGTGCTCGTGTTCGTCGGCGGGACGGCGGTGTTGGTCATAGTCGGCGCGGTCGTGCTTGTGGCCGCTGGCGCCGATGTACTCGTGCTCGTGGCCGCTGGCGCTGTCGTCCCTGTGCTGGTCGCGGACGGGACGGCAGTTGTCGTACTGGTTGCCGTCGGCGCTGACGTGCTAGTACCGGTCGCGGACGGGACAGCGGTCGTCGTGCCCGTCGCCGTCGTTGTGCCGGTCGCCGTGCCAGCCACGGTTGTCCCCGTCGCGGTACCCGCTACGGTCGTGCCCGTCGGAGTCTGCGTGTTCGTGCCCGTGCCGGCTAGCGCCGCGATTTGCGCGTCGCTCAGCACCCCTTGATAGAGGCGTACTTCGTCGATGCGGCCGGGGAAGAAGTCCACCGGGTTGTCGTTGAACTTGCCGCGGCCGATCGCGGTGTGACCCGTCGCCTGGAAGGCGCCGAAGTACGGCTGCGTGTCTTGCAGGACGCCGTCGACGTACAGCTTGATCACCCCTTTAGCGGCGTCGTAGACACCAGTGAGGTAGTACCACTGCCCGACTTTGGGCGTCCCGATGGTGGCCTGGGCGCGGATCGACGCCGGGTTGAGCGCGTCGCTGCCGGGAGCGGCGAAGGCAAACGTGCCGCATACCCCGCAGTACTGCAGGAAGAAGGCGCTGATATGCTGGCCGTCGATGCTGACCACCGTGTGGAAGCCGCCGGTATCGTTGAGATTGACCCAGGCTCCCACCGAGTAGCTCTCGGCGGTGTTGATCACGGCCTCCGGCACGTCCACGTTTCCGGTCGCGCCGTTCGTGTCGGTCAGAACCAGGGTGTAGGGGCTGTTGTCCTGCCCCGGCGCGGCATAGCCGGTGACGCCCTGTAGCGTCCCCGTGTGGCCGTTGCCCGAGGAATCGTTGGCCGTGGTTCCGCTGCCCTCGTCGAACTTGTAGAACGCATTCAGCGCCAGCGGGACCGGCGTGACCGTCGGCGGGACCGGCGTGGCCGTGCTCGTCGGCGGAATAGCGGTGACTTGGTGTAGCGTCGCCGCCTCCAGCACGACGCCGCCGCCAGCGTAGTCGACCGCCGTTTCCCAGTCCACGGTCAGCGTCTGGCCGGCCGAGGCGGCACGGTAGTAGAGCGTGTAGACGCCGGCCGTCGTGCCGCTCTGACTGCTCAACGAGTCGTCGCTATAGACCGGCCCGCTGTTGTCGCTCAACGAGGCGGTCAGCCGCCCCCTTGCCTTGGATGCGCCGACGTAGACGCGCAGTTCCCGCGTCGTCGTGTCGGCGGATACCTTGAACTGGAAGCCGCTGCCGGAACTGGGCGGGTTATTGGAATCATTGACATTGCCGGACACGTAGACGCCCTGCCCGTTGTTCGTGCCGCTTTGCGTGGGCGTGCCGTCGCTCCACGTCAGGACCGTCCCGCCGCCGCCGGACTGGCTCTCCGTGCCGTAGCCGACCGGGTTGAACGTGCTGATCAACGGCGCCACGCCGGCCTTGCGATTGTAGTCCCCGGTGTAGTCGCTGTTGGTGGCGCCGGCCAGCTGGTCGCCCCACTCGATCCAGTCCGTCGTGCCCTCGGTCGTCAGGTTAGCCGAGGCCGGGGCGGCGTCCTGGCTGCCCTGCAGGGCGCCCATGGCCGTGCCGGGCGTGGCCGGCGTGGAGGCCGGCCCCGAGGTCGCCGTGTTCGCCGGCGTCGCCGTCGGTATAGTCGTGCTTGTCGCGGTGGGGACCGAGACACCGGCCAGCCCCGCGATCTGCGCGCCGGTCAGCACACCCTGGTAGAAATGGACATCGTCGATCTTGCCGTTGACGTAGTCGCCGGGACCACCGAACTTGCCCCGCCCGATCACGGTGTCTCCCGTGCCCTGGAAAGCCGTGGTGTACGGGGCGCTGCCCTGGAGTTGTCCGTTCACGTATATCCGGATCTGCCCCGCCGCCGCGTCATAGACGCCCGTCAGGTGGTACCAGGTGTTGGTGTTCGGCACGAAATTGGCGACAGCGCGGACACCGCCCCCGCCCGTCGAATCGGAGTTCTCGACGGCCATGGCGAACTTATGGCCGACCGCGGGGTCGCCGACTATTTGCAGGTAGAACGCGCAGACATTGGCGCCCTCGATGCAGGCGAACGTCTGGAAGTTGTCGCCGATGGCGTTGAGGTTGACCCAGGCCGCTACCGAGTAGCTCTGCCGCGTGTCCAGGACCTGCCCCGGAACATCGAAGAAGGTACCGGCGGAGCCGTCGACGCCGAGGGCGGCGGCGCCGACCTTACCCGGCGAGACATAGGTGGCGGCGCCTTTGAGCGCGCCGGTGTGGCCGTTGCCCGAGGAGTCGTTCGGCGTATTGTCGAACGTGTAGTACGCCTGCAGCGAGGCAGGGGCCGGTGTGGCCGTCGGCGGGATTGCCGTGGCCGTGCCCGTCGGCGGGAGCGGCGTGCAGGTCGGGGCCGGGGTGCTGGTGGACATGCCCGTCCCGCCGCCCGTGGCGCCCCTCGTGCCGGTGATCCGGGCGACGAAGGCGCTGGAGGAGTCGCTGTTGGCGCCGTCCGCCGCGCCGGTCGTCGTGGGGAAGTTGCTGGAGTAGGTTTGCCCGGTGACGTACGCGCCCGTGCTGTTGGCGGCGATGCCGTAGCCCGTGTCGTCGCTGCCGCCGCCAAGATACGTGCTGTAGAGCAGCCCATGGCCGGCCGCGTCGAGCTTGGTCACGAAGGCGTCGGCGCCGCCGCTATTGGTGGCGGCGTAGGCGTCGGTCGTGGTCGGGAAGTTGGTCGACGTGGTCGAGCCGGTGACGTAGGCGTCGCCCGCTCTATTGACGGCGATGCCATAGCCCGCGTCGGTTCCGCTGCCCCCCAGGTACGTGCTGTAGACGAGCGCGCTGCCGGTGGGGTTGAGCTCCGTCACAAAAGCGTCCACGCCGCCATTGCCGCTGGGACCGCTGCATCCTGACCCGGTAGCGCTCAACGAGTTGACTTGGGGGAAATTAGCCGAGCCCGTCGAGCCGGTGACATAGGCGGCGCCGGCGCTGTTCACGGCGATGGCCTGACCATGGTCGTCGCCGCCGCCGCCAAGGTAGGCGCTATAGGAGATGACGCCCGTGGCGTCGAGCTTCGTCACGAAGGCGTCGGACCCACCGCTGTTGGTGGTGGAGTAGGCGCCGGTCGTGAACGGGAAACCGGTCGAGCCCGTCGAGCCGGTGACGTAGGCGTCGCCGGCGCTGTTCACGGCGATGCCGGCGCCCGTGTCGAAGCCGTGGCTGCCAAGCAGGGTGCTGTAGACCAACGAGTTCTGTCCGGACGCCGCTGTGTTCAATGCGGCCACGAAGACGGCGCCGCTGTTATCGGCGGCGCGGTAGGATGTTTTGGTCGGGAAATCGGCCGAACTCGTGGAGCCGGTTACATAGACTTTGTGCGGCCCCGCCAGCGCGATGGCGGCGGCGCTATCCACGTCGTTACCGCCGAGCAGGGTGCTGTAGACGGGCGCGGCGCCGCTCGCGTTGAGTTCCGTCACGAAGGCGTCGGAACTGCCGGCGGTCGCGCTGGAGTAGGCTCCGGTCGTGGTCGGGAAGTCGGTCGCGCTCGTCGTGCCCGCGATGTAGGCGTCGCCGGCGCTATCGACGGCGATACCGGCGCCCGCGCTGGTATCATTGCCGCCGAGGTAGGTGCTGTAGAGGATGGTCCCTCGGGGGTTGAGCTTCGTCACGAAGGCGTCGGTAGCGCCGCTGCTGGTGGTGGAGTAGGCGCCGGTCGTGGTGGGGAAGCTCGTCGCGCTTGTATAGCCGGTGACGTAGGCGTCGCCGGCGCGCGTCACGGCGATGGCGTTCCCCGCGCTGTCGCTGCTGCCGGCGCGGCCACCCAGGTACGTCGCGTAGCTCAGGATGGGGTCGATGACGAGGGGCGCATGGGTATCGTGGCGACCAACCACGAAACCGACTTCGTCATGGCCCAACAGCGCGTAGCGGCCGGAAACGGCGACGCGCCGGCCCCCAACCTGCTGGTAGACGACGGGCCGGGCCTGGCTCAGGTCGCCGTTGGGCAGGCGCAACACCAGATTGCCCGCCCGGTCCAGGCGTAGGCCCCGCGCGCCCAGCACGTCCAGTTTGATCGTGGCGGGGGAGACGCCGGGCGTGAGCACGAAATCATACTCCAGTTGGCGTTGCGCCCCGTGGTAGACGAGGTTGACGCCGTGGTAGATGTCGCGGTAGGACACCCGCGCGTAGGACTGCACGCCCGTGCGCCACTGGCTCCGCTTGTGCCCGAGGAGGTAGTTGCTGGCGCCAGGCAGGCGGTCGAGCCCGCTGATGGCGGCGTGGGCGTTGGCGCCCACGAGGCGCAGGCGCACCACGTCCCCGCCCGTGGGGCGGGCAGTAGTTGTTTTGCCCGCGCGCGCCCGCCCCGCGGTCAACGTCGTCACGTTCAGGACGGCGGCGGTCGCCGTCAGAAACAGGGTGTAGCCGCTGCCATGAGCGAGGAACTTGACGCGGCGGTCCGTCTGGCCCCGATTGAGTTCGAAGCCGGCGGGCAGCGCGGCGCCGGCGCGCGCCCGCGTCGTCGCGGCCGGCTTCGCGGAGCGGTGGGCTGCGGCGGTCGCGCCGGTGGGTGGGTGTGAAGAGGCGGCGGTTCGTCCCGGCGCGTTGAACGCGCCGACCGTCAGCATGACGAGCGCGGCGACGGCGAGGATACGCCACTTGGTCGAAGCAACAGTCATGAGTCTACTCTCCTTAACGACGCGCACTGCTAGTCGATTTAGCGGATGACGTGGATGATACCGGCCCCGCCAGCGTGCCCGCAGTCAAGGTCAGGATGGCGAACATGCCGCCGACGACGGGGCGCGCCTGGAATCCGGCTTGCTGTGCGGTGTTCTGGTTGTAGAAGTCGGTGAAAGGCACGCGCGACGGCGAGTTGTTGAGGAACGCGTAGAGGAGGCGGATGATGTCGGCGCGCAGCGTCGCGTCGTCCGTCGAGGCGGCGGTCCACAACTCCCAGTCACCCTTTGTATAGGTTCCTTTGTTGCCTGGGGCCGTGGTGTGCCGGCTGTCCAGCGCGATGCCGTAGGTATCCTCCTGCGTCTTGTACCAGGCGGCCTCTTCCGTCAGCACCGGCTCATCGTTCGGATCGCCCCCGGCGGGGTTCGGCTTCAGGCCGGCCAACAGGTTCAGGCCCAACAGCTTATCGGGGAAAGCGTTGTACTTGAGGCTCCACGTCCCGGCGCCGTCGGTCGCGGCATTGCCGCCCTCGGCCGGCTCGGTGTACTGCAGCATGAGGTGCGCCTGGGAGGGATCCTGCCCCATGTCGGCCCATTGCTGGATGTAGCTCTTGGCGAGGCCGCTGTAGGTTTGCTGGTCGGTCGTCTGGCCGGCGAACCCGGCGATGATGCCCATGGCGCCGACGCCGAGGATGCCCTTGAGCGCCAGGTTGATGCTGTGGCCGATGAAGCCGCTGAAGTCGTCGGTCTGATTCTGGAACAGCGGGTCGAGGGCGTTGGAGTGGCCCTGCCCCGCGCCGTTGTCGCTGGTGAGGTAGACGCCCCACTGCTTGAGGATCGCGTAGTGCTGCGTCGCGTAGGCGGACGCCTCGCTCTTGCTCACACGAAGCATATAGGCGGCCGTCATAATCAGCATGTTGGCTGACTCTTCGACCGGCATGTCCTCCTCGTTGCCGTCGGGGTGGCCGGCGGCGTCGGGATAGTGCGAGCCGATGTCGTGGATGGCGAACTTCTTGGGCCAGCCGCCCCGGTTCACGGGGGTCTCACAGTTGGTGATGATCGGGTCGAGTAGAGGCTTCATCAGGTGTGGGTTCATGTAGAGCAGGGCTGGGCAGCCGGGATAGACCACGTCGACCGTCGAGACGTTGCCGTCGGAACTGATCTCCTTGAGGTACAGCCAGGGCGTCCCGCTCGGGCTTTGCACGAGCTCCGTGCCCCCGAATGCCTGGCGCAAGGCGAGCGCGCACAGGGCGTAATAGTCCGTCCCACCGGCGCTCACCGCGTCAGCCTTGATCTTGGCGTCGAGGGCGCCCGCGCGGGTTCGCGCGGATGCGGCGTCATCGAAGGCGAAGGACACCATGCTCTGCCAGCGCGGCCAGTAGGTTCGCCACAGTGGCAGCAAGGGCCGGCCGAGGTAGTTCACGGCCGGTTCGCGTACATGCCCGATTATCAACGAGAACGGGCTGGTGAGTTGGGCGCCGACCGTCCCGAGGTCGCTGTTGAAGGCGAGGACGGGGTAGCGGTCGTTGATGGCGCGAGGCATATCCATGTCGATCGTGTTGTCTAGCCGCCCCTTCGACGCGCCGGCGGAGCGCGCGACGGTGTCCGCCGCGATCTGGAAGGTCACGTTCGGCGCGTTCTGGGCGGCCAGCGTGGCAATGCCCCACGACGGATACTGGCTATACAGGTTGCCGTTGTCGTACTTCTCAGCCAAGATCGTTGGGTTGGCCGCCGTGACGGTCAGCGCCGTCAGCGAACCACGCGTGGTCGCCGCCTGCTGCCGGCCCCAATTAATGAGGGCGCCGGGGTTGGGGTGCGCCCACTCGCCCGAGATGTCGACGTATAAGCTGACCTGGTGCGGCGCGCCGTCGTTGCTCTGGACCTGCGCGAAGATGTAGCTGAGCGGCATGGAGAGGCGCCGCATGTCGTTGGCCTCGACGGGCGAGAGGAACGTCAGCGTCAGCGTGACGCCGCCGGCCTGCTGCGTATAGATCGACTGCGTAGGCGTCACTGTGAGATTGATTTGCGTCACGGGCGGCGCGATAGGGGCGCCGTTCACGCGCGGGTCGCCCATGAACACATAGGGCGTGCCGTCGACACGGATGATGCCGGCAAAGCCCTTGATAACGCCGTTCCAGAACGTCGGCCATTGCCCCGCGAGGTTGTCGCCGAACTGCCATACGCTGACGTAGGGAGCGCGTACGACCAGGGGGACGGCGGGCGGGCGGACGGGCGTGAAGGTCGACGTCGACGCGGCCGCTCCCCTGGTTTCGGCGTAGGCCCTATCCTGCCGCTGGAGGAGCGTCTCCGCCAGCGCGGGGGAGAGGCCCAGCACGCCGGCCCACTTGAGAAAATCGCTACGCCTGACCCCTGCCGACGCCGTAGGCTGCTCTTGCTCTTGCTCATCCATCTTTGGATTCCTCCTCGCTATCGCTATGGCTATCTAGGCTCATACACACTTTTGATGATGGCGGTTGGTAGCCTGAGCGCTATCTACAGTGAGACCGCCTCCCACACACATTTGAGGAGGCCCGTAAGCCCTGTAGCCCGGCTTTGGGGCGTTCTACCAGCCA
>JAABUZ0100008490.1_pt1 | contig 12059 bp, 14 predicted proteins | sample 5562091 | NCBI WGS metagenome assembly JAABUZ01 (sample SAMN12813069, study PRJNA571459) | rock metagenome | isolation source: Antarctica rocks | place: Antarctica: Victoria Land, Linnaeus Terrace sud | collected 2015-12-21
CTCACACGCCGGTTCCTCACGTACTCCTCTCCATCCCGCTCGCCGGACCCAAACCATCTGGCAGTACTGGCCCGTCCCGGCTTTGTCAGGGCTGCTCCCACCCTCCCCGGCACCACCCGGATCAGGCTGCCCCCAGCTCCACCGTCCTGCTGCGACAGGATCAGCGGCGAAGGTCTCTCACCTCCACTCGAACCTCAGCGCCTCACGGCGCACCCATGAGCTGCGCCACACCGCGGCGTCGCTGGCGGTCGCGTCAGGGCCCAACGTCAAAGCGGTTCAACGGATGCTCGGGCACGCTTCGGCGGCCATGACCCTCGACGTCTACAGCGGGCTGTTCGATGACGACCTCGACGGCGTGGCGGACCGGATGGACGCGGCAGCTTGGCGGCAGGAGCGCTCTCGCGTGCCCCTGGTGTGCCCCGTTTGTGCCCCGGCACGACTGTCAAGCCGATTACTCGGCGTGAATCTGGCACCTGAACTGCCCGTTCACGGGTGGAGGGGACGCCTCCCGATACGAACCGCGGAACAGCGGTTCGCGGACCCTGGATTCCGCTCGGTCCGCGTCGGGTGGCGCCGAGTCCTGCCAGCGATCCGTTCTTGACGCTCGCGGCTCTGGCACTTCCCATCGACCGGAGCGTCACGGCGGAGGCCGTCCATTCACTGATGAGCAGCAGAGGCGGCCGCAGCTATCCAGTCGACACCGTGTACAAGAGCATGCGACGCATGGTCGGCAGCGGGCTGCTGAGCTGGCAGAACGGCCGCTTCGCCATGGCTGACCCAACACAGGCGAGGAGTAGCCGTCCGTGATCGGACGGCAAGGTCAACGCTGGATGACCCACACCGGGGCTGCTGCACACGCTCAGAGCTACCAATCGAGACTTCCGCGACCCCCGACGCCGCGTGCATGGTTCGCTACCTGAATGCGGAGGCCTCCGGTTCGCGGGTGCCATGGGACGGGTCCGGTCTGGATCCGGCGTCAACCCCGGTGAGCATGCAGCCAACATGCGGTGTGGTCATCGGCGCGCCACCACCCGCCGCGGAGCCGCGGTTCACATGTCCCTGCGCGTGCACCGGAATTACAGCGTCAGCGGAAGACGCCGGTGTGGCCGAGGGAGTGGCGGCCGGGCTGGGGGTAGATGCATAGGCCGTGTGGCTGGATGCCGACGTGGATGCGCGCGAGGAGCTTTCCGGTGCGGGTGTCGATGGCGTAGACCTCACGGCTGTAGCGGCCTGAAAGCCAGAGCGCGTTGCCGTCGATGGACAGCCCGCCCATGTCGGGGGTGCCGTTCGGGATGGTCCAGGTGGCGACGACGGCCCGTTGGGCGAAGGCGACCACTGAGACGGATTCGCCGAGCCTGTTGGTCACGTAGAGGTGTTGGCTATCGCGGCTGACGTAGAGGCCATGCGCGCCGAGTCCAGTGGGGATGAACCCGGTGACGGCGAAGGTGTCACCGTTGATGAGCCATACGCCGTTGGCGTCCTGGTCGGCGACGTAGACGGTGTGGCCGTCGGGCGCGGTCTTGACGTCTTGCGGCGAGGACCGACCAGTCAGCTGAAGGGTGCGGAGGATGCGGTGGTCCACCATGTCGATCTTGATGAGTCGGCCGTTGAACTCGCAGCTGAAGATGGCGTAACGGCCATTCCCGGAGAAGTCGGCGTGGTCGATCCCTCGGCAGCCGGGAGTGGGTAGGGAGAACCGCAGCGCCATGGTGTGGGGGTCGCGGAAGTCGAGTCGGCGCAACGCCTCGGCGACCACGACGGCATAGCGGCCGTCGGGGGTGAAGTACATGTTGTAGGGGTCGGTGACCGGGAGGATCCGCCCGGGGCGTCCGGTGGCCGGGTCGATCTCGGTGACCTCGTTGGCCCGGTCGTTGAGCACGAACAGGGTCTTGAGGTCGTAGGACGGGGTGATGTGCTGCGGGTTGGTGCCGGTGGCGAAGTGTTCGACGATGCGATCGGTGAGCGGGTCGATGACGTCGACGCTGGCGGACTCGCTGTCGGGCACGTACACGAGCGGTCGGAAGTCACGCACGGTCGGGGAGAGGGCACCGGGACGGTCCGCGGCGTAGATGTCGTGAGGGTCCAGCGGAGGCGGCATGCCGGGCAACAGGTCAGTCCCCGGGATCTTCGACGCGAGGCGGGGTGGCGCGGTCGCTCGGACTGCCATGGCCTGAGTGCGGGGCGGGTCGCCGGTCCCGGTGGCGGGGTGGCTGGCGCCGGCGCTGCAGCCGGCTGCCAGCAGGCACGCGGTGACGACACGTAGCCGGGCTCGCTGGTGCATCGAGGAGGCTCCTTCGGGGTATTCGTCGGTGGCGGGTCACGTGAGCCAGCGCAACGATACTGCAACCGTGGTCGCATAAGGAGCCAAGCGAGGGGTCGGGTGCCGTGCGTGGCGACCTGTCGGGTCTTTCGACGCGTACAGGTTCGGTGGTTCTATGCGGGCGGGCGCCCGGTGAGCAGGTGGCGTCGGATGTGCTCATGCAGGCCGTCGAAGAGCCGGTCGGTGATGGCCAGGGTCGCCTGGTCCGACGGGCTGGTCAGGCACAGGCCACGGATCAGCACGTCGAGCCCGGGCGCGGCGGGAGCGTCGAAGGTGTCATCGGCGAGATCGGCCTCGTGCACGATCCGGCCGATCTCCTCCAGCGCCGGGTCGGCGGTGAGGTCGAAGTGCGTGAGAACGGTTTCGAACGAGCAGCGGTCGTGGTGGTGGCCCAACTCGGCGCCACGCATGTCGAACGGGGTCGCGTCGCTCGGCAGCGAGCCAGGATCGTCGCGGAAAAGGAACTCGGCGTCGGCATCGATGAAGCGCCGGATCAGCCAGGCGCATGCCGCCCGGTCGACGTGCACTCCGGGGCGAGTCACCCATCTCATCGCTGGGTCGCCGTGCTGCCCTGGACGGCGGCCAGCTGCTCGACGGCCCGGCGCGCATGCTCACGCTGCGGGGTGGCGAAGAAGTCCCGCGCTTCGATGCGGTGCAGCTCCCGACGCAGCCGGGCGACGACCCGCCGCCGGGTCTGACCGTCGGCGTCGCAGGTGACCGCTGCCTTGGCGATGACCGCGTCGTACTCGGCCGCGAGGGCCAGGTTCATCTGCTCGACCAAGGCCTGCTGACCGGAGGGATCGGCCGGCCGGCCCAACCAGAGCAGGGCTTCACCGTGATGGTCGACGACGGCTTCGGCGATCCACTCCAGTTGCTCGCGTGTGCGCGCGTCGGCGGGCAGCCCGACCAGCCCGTCCGCGAGCTGGACGGCGCCGAGCCGCTTGAGCTTGCGCCAGATCGCCGAGCGCGGTGTCGAGGGCACCCGCGGGAGCCGGTACGCCAGCAGCACCCACTCCTGGTCCTGCGCCATGGCCCCACCTTTCCTCAGAGTCATTGAAGCAGGTCCCTGCGACCACGGTTGCGTGATGTGCAACCATGGTCGCACCATCGATCGAAGTGAGGGTGACATGCGAGCAGGGCGGACCGGTGGTCGCCCTCTGCTGATCCTGTCTGTACTGGCGGCGCTCGGCGTCACTGCGGCTCTGGGATGGCTCCTCGTCTCGCAGCTGACTCCTACGGCGCCGCCGGCCCACCTGATCCCGCTCCCGCTACGGCATGTCGGGGTCGTGGCGCTGCCGGGAGGTGCGACACGGTTCGACTATGCCGACATCGACCCGAGTGCCCACCGGCTTTTCCTGTCCCACATGGACGACAACACGCTGCTGGTAGTCGACACCGCGACCCGGCAGGTGACCCGTACCGTGACCGGGTTGCCGGAAGTCACGGGCATGATCGTGGTGCCTTCACTGCACCGAGTGTTCGCCAGCGCAGCCGGCGCCGGCCAGGTGGTCACCCTTGACGAGGCCACCAGCGCCGTCCTCGCCCGGGCCCCCGCCGGGTCATTCCCCGATGGCCTGGCCTACGTTCCCACGACGGGGCAGGTGTGGATCAGCGATGAGGACGGCGGCGCCGAGACCGTCATCGACGCCACCACCGGCCAGCGGGTCGCCACCGTCACGCTGGCTGGTCAGGCGGGCAATGTTCGCTATGACCCCGTCGGCGATCGGGTGCTCGTCGACGTGCAGACCCGCGACGAGGTCGTGGTGATCAATCCGCACACTCGACGCATCGAGTCGCACGCCCCCGTACCGGGGTGCGACCACGACCACGGGCTGCTCCTGGATGCCACCCGGGCGTTTGTGGCCTGCGACGGTAACAACGTCCTGGTCATCTTGAACCTGCGCACCCTTGCCCGCGTGGGCACCCAGCGGGTCGGGGAGCGGCCCGACGTCCTGGCGCTGGACCCGGTGCGGCACCTGCTCTACGTCGCGGCCGAGTCCGGTGTGCTCACCACCATCGACACCACGCCGACGGACGGACGGGTGACCGGATGCGCGGTCCTCGGTGACAACGCGCACGTGGTCGTCGTGGACCCCACCACCGGCGCCGCGTACTTCCCGCTGCCTCACGGGCGGCACGACACCCCAGAACTGCTGATCACACAACCAGCAACCTGATCACCGCACCAAGGGAAGGAGCAGCGATGAAGCACCACCCCGCGAGGCGGCTGCGCCGCTACATCAGCCGGTCCCCGTTGCTCCAGATCCTGTTGTTCGTCGTCGGTCTGATCGTGTTCCTGCTACTCGCCGAACGCAGCGGTGCGTTCGGCGGCTGACCAACCCGTTCAAGGAGGCGCTATGCCAGCCCAGCCCACATCGTCGTCGAGCCGACGAGAGCGAGCAGCCGCCGCCCGCGCCGAGGCGGCCCGTGAGGGCCGCCACCGCCGGCGGCTCACCATCGCCGGCGCGACCGTCGCGGTGCTGGCATTGGCCGGAGGAATCACCGCGCTCGCTGTCGCCGGGCACGGCAAGAGCATACCCTCGACCATCCCCGCCGGGGCGGCGCAGACCACGCCGCCGCCGTGGGACGCTCCGGCACCGTCAAGGGTGCCTGCCCTGGTCGCCGCCGCCGGACTGCCGCTGCTCGGCACCGAGATGACCGACGTGCACTTCCACGCTCACCTGGGCGTGATCGTCAACGGCAGCCCGGTCGTGGTGCCAATGAACATCGGCATCGGCCTCAGTGGCCTGTCGCCCCTGCACACCCACGACCCGACCGGCATCGTGCACATCGAATCGGGCGGCGCGGCTCAGTTCACCCTCGGCCAATTCTTCACCGAATGGAACGTCCGACTTACCAGCAGCTGCCTCGGTGGGCTATGCACCGACAGCAGCCATCAGCTCACCGTCTACACCGACGGCAGGCCCGACACCGGCGACCCCCGCGCCATCATGCTGGGCACCCACCAAGAGATCGCGATCGAGTACGGGGTACGCGGGCACCTGCCCTCCCCGCCGAGCAGCTACTCGTTCCCGGCCGGGCTGTGACCCGATGATCGGCCCCACGTCGCGGTGGCCGCTGGGACGGGACGCGACCCTGCTCGTCGCCGGGCAGGCGGTCCGGGCCGCGGGGTACGGCTTCACCGCCGTGCTGCTCGGGGCGCTGCTCGCGGCCCGCGGCTACAGCCACCTGCGCGCCGGTCTGGTGCTGACGGCGATCATCGCCGGCACCGCCATCGCCTCGCTCGTCGTGGGTGCGCTGGCAGACGTGATCGGTCGCCGACGCAGCTACGGCGCGTTCTTCCTCGGCGTGGCGACCGCCGGGGCGGTCGTCGCCGCGGGCGCGCCCTTCTGGGTGCTGCTGATCGTCGCGCTCACTGGGACGCTTAGCACCGACGTGGTCGACAACGGCCCGGCCACCACGCTGGAGCAGACGATGCTCGCTGCCGACGATGCCGGCACCTCCCGGGTGTACGGCGTCTACAACGCGATCGGTGCGGCGGGCGGTGCCCTCGGAGCGCTCGCCGCCACCCTGCCCGGCTTGGCCGCCCATCACGGCAGCAGCGGCGTCCACGCGTGGCTGTTCGCAGCGCTGGTCCCGGTGGGACTCGTCGGTGCCCTGCTGGCGGCCAGGCTCTCCCCCGCGGTCGAAGCCGACGACCAGCCACTCACGTTGGCGGACATTGTGTCGGCTCGCCCCCGGCTCGGACCTTCCCGGCACGTCGTGCGCCGGTTGGCGGCGCTGTTCGCTGTTGATGCTGCCGGCGGCGGCCTGGTCACGACCGGGTTCCTGGCCTACCTGTTCGCACAGCGCTACCACGCCACGGTCACCGCGCTAGGCTGGCTGTTCTTCACCGTCGCGGTGGTGCAGACCCTGTCGGTCGCGCTCGCGCCACGATTGGCCCACCAATTCGGACTGGTCCCGACCATGGTCGGCACCCACCTGCCCAGCAACGTGCTGCTCGCCGCAATCGCCTTCGCACCCACCTTCCCGGTTGCCGTCGTTCTGCTGCTGGCCCGCACAACGCTGTCGCAGATGGACGTCCCGACCCGGCAGGCACTGGTGATGACCGTGGTCACTCCGGCCGAGCGGACCTCCGCGGCGGCCGTGACGAACGCGGCCCGCTACACCGTGCGTCCCCTCGGACCACTGGTGGCCGGCGCCGTTCAGCAGATCGCGCTCGGCGCGCCCCTGCTCGTGGCCGGCACAGTCAAAGCCGGGTACGACCTGGCCCTGTGGCGCTTCGCCCGACACCTCCTGCCACCCCACACCCAGCAGTCAACGGCTCTCCCGGCGGAGGCGTTGTGATCATCTGTCTACGCACCGTCGCAGTCCCGGCCGCGTGGCGACAGCGCTACCTGGACTGGATCGCCGCCGGCCGTGCGATCCGAGAAGACCACGGCATCCTCGCCGAGCTGGTCTGCGAACCCGCCGATACTGGTGGCGACACCGTCGTCATCACGGTCTGGTCCAGCCACGAGGTCTTCGACGCCTGGATCGCCACACCACACCGCGATGCGCTCACCGCCAGCGAGGTGCACCAGGCCGTCCAGTATCAGCCGATCACCCGGTATGAGGTGCCCGGTGGCTACCTCAACCTGCCCGGCCTGACCGTGCACCAGCCCACCGCACCGATCCCTGAGGAGATGCCATGAAGTGGGTCACCCGTGCCCGCCCGAAGACAGACCGGATCGCCTGCCCCTGGCTCATCCGCCGCTTCATCGACCCCGACGCCGAGATTTTCTACGTCCCCAAGGAGCAGGTCCTCACCGTCGCCGAACGCCAGGCCGCACACAGCTTCGATGCCCCCGGCGCCCGCTACGACCACCGGGACGGCAAGTGCACCTTCGAAGTCCTGATCGACGAGTACCAGCTCGGCACCGACCCTGCGCTGGTCCGGCTGGCCCAGATCGTGCACGCCGCCGATATCGACGCCGACCTGCACACCGACCCGGCCGGACCTGGGCTGCTCGCGATCGGCCTTGGCGGGCTGGATGTCGAAGCCGACGACCACCAGCTGCTCGAGCGCGCGAGCTTCGTGTACGACGCCCTCTACGCCTGGTGCACGCAGCAGGTCACTGCGCAGGCGACAGCGTGACCGCTCCGATCGGCTACGACGACCTGCGCGCCGAGACCGTCCTTCAGGTCGCGAAGCTGATGGCCGCCGCAGCGATCACCGCCCCGAAGTCCGGCGGTCAGCTGTTTCTGGCCGGCAAGAAGAACTTCCTGGAGACCGTCATTATCGACGATCCCGGGCTGCGCGGGCAGCTCGCCCAATGGCTACGCGCCCGCGGTGCAGAGCGTCAGGAAGCCATCTGGTTTCGCGACGCCGAAGTTGCCGAGACAGTCGACGCGATCCTGTTCGTCGGTCTGCTGCCAGGCTGGTACCCACCGAACTACGACTGCGGCGCTTGCGGCTACGCCACCTGCGTCGAGTTCCTGCACGCGGCCAAACCCCTGCGAGCAGGCTCGGCCAACCTCGAGTTCGCCGGGCCGGTGTGCAACCTGCGCGACATCGACCTGGGCATCGCAGTCGGCTCCGCCGCCAGGACCGCCTCATTGCACTCGATCGACTGCCGCTGCCAGACCCGCGTCGCGACCGCGGCCCGCAAGCTCAACCTCATCCAGGCCGAACACGCCGTCGCCATGTCGCTGTCGATGACCCACAAGGCGATCGGCTTCGACCGCCGGATGCCCGAGATCGACTACGACACCCTCGACCTGCCCGACACGGGCACCCTTCCCCTCGCCGTACCAGGAGCAGCACGCCAAGGCGGAGCCCGCAACAAGCAGCAGCCTCGGCGGCCCGTATCGGCGACCGAGCCCGACCAGCAGGCACAGTCCGCCGCCTCCGCCGGCCCAGTTACTCGTGCCGCGACAAAGCCTCGGAGCCGACAGCGATGACGGGCGGAGTCTTCAGCACCACGCACATCCTCGTGGTCGCCGCCGTCAGCGGGCTACTCGGTGGCGCGGTCACCTGGTGGTGGACGGGTCGGCGCGCCGACGGGCTCGCCGTGCTGCTGCTCGCCTTCACGGCGACCGCACTGTGGCGCAAGTCGGCGAACCTGCCGCAGCTGAACACCGACGGGCTGCCCGGCTTCTCCGCCAACGACTGGGCCGCACCGATGCTCACCTTCGTAATGCTCCGCTGCTACGCGCTGACCAGACCAGGAGTCCTGGGCACTGCGTTCGCTCAAGCGACAGTGTTCGCCAGCGCACTCGCGGTCGGAGTCAACGTCATCGGCATCTAGCCTTCCCCCTCGATGGCTGTCCACCTGCGTTTGATCGCAGCCAAAGACCAGGCTGTGGCAGACGACTCGGCTCGAGTACCGAGTGACGTGTTGGGCGTCCAACGCTCGCAGCGAACACCGCAAGGCCGGCTCCTCGTAAAGACAGGCACGCCCGCGCGCCCCAAGAGTCAACGGCGCGGAGATAACCAGATCGTGCCCGCGTCAAGACGACCCTGCGTGGGGCCGGACCGGGCTGCATCGTCCTCGTGCTGAACCGCGCGGTTCGTATGGGCCAGCGGGCTTGGGACATTTCCGCTGGTCAGCGACTTGCGTGGAGCTGAGGGGACTCGAACCCCTGACCCCCACAGTGCCAGTCCGTCCTGTCGAGATTCGTGGACGTGCGCAGACGAACAATCCCTTGCCGCATAAGGATTCTCTCGCACTGGCGAATGTTCGCGAACGACGTTGCACGCGGCGATAGGCTACCGAACTGGCTACCAGACGATCTTGCAGTCCGACGGCGACCGGCCGTGTTCGCCGGTGAAGGTATCTGCCTCGTCGATACCGCTCCAGTCCAGCGTCCTGCCGCGACCGTCGCGGCGTAGCGGCCGTTCACGAAGTCGTCGATCGCCTCCGGGCCAGCCTGGAGCCGGCGCGGACAGCCGCCGCATCAGGGCCGGCTTGATCTGGCTTGGAGGCGGTCGATGGCGGCGATCCGGCGTCCGGTGTTCGGGTGCCGGTTCAGCGCGGCCTGCGTCCGGGTCTGCCTTCGGTCCCGACCTCGATCCAGCCGGGCCAAGGCCGCGGCCAGCTGCAGTCCGACGCCGTGTTGGGTGGCGAACCGGTCCGCGGCGCACTCACTGTGGCGGCTGATCGCGGCGTCGGCCAGTGGGCACAGCACCGCGCACACCGCCAACGTGGACAGCAGGACCGCGACCGCCACCTGACCCTGAGAGATGGCCTGAACGACGGCTCGAATGACCGCGGCGCCGACGACCAGGCCCAGCAGCCCCATCGGCTGCCGCCGGCCAAGCATGGCCAGGCCCAGGCCGAGCACCGCCCGGGACGAGAGCCGCCACGGCAGCGCCAGCCAGGGCGAGATCAGCGTGGGTCTGGCTGCTCCGGTCGCATAATGTCCGAACTCGTGAACGAGGACAACCTCGATGTCCAAGTTGCCTAGTCGCCGCGCCAGAAGTTCGTTTAGGGCGCCGCTGGTGACCGCGATGCTGCGGCGACCGACCATGTAGGCGTTCACTTCGGCGCCGGGCGCCACGTACAGGTCGACCGCTTCGCGGGCGATACCCGCCCGGTCCAGCGCGCTGTCCCACGGCATCGTGAGTGCTGCCCACTGGGCCGAGCTCGGCCGCCGGAACCCGAACCCGATCGTCACCGCGAACCTTTCCCCGGCCCGGGTGCACACGGCCGCCCGAGGCCAGCCAGCCCGCCAGCCCCAAGCCTTCCCAGCCGCCCATCCAGCCGAAGGCCACCAGCAACAGCAGGAAGCTGCCTGCCATCGCCGGCAGCGCCGCGACCGCCCGCCACGCTCCCAAGTGACTCCCGGGCGCTACGGCACCCGCCGACACCGTCGGCCGACTCGCCGGGGCCCGAGTCATCGTCATCACGGTCGCCCTCCTTGCCACTGATTTTCGGGGCCCCCGACCGTGGCACGAGATAACGACGCGGGTCGGCAATCGCTGGCGTTGGGCGCATGAGCAACTCCGAAACTCGGTGCGCGCCGCATGTCACCACAAGACCCACGACAGCGCCCTATCCCAGTGAAGACCCCCTCTGGCACCGGGAGACGCCGTGCATCACGAGCCCTGCAACTTCCGGAGCGCCGGACGCCGGGCGCCGGGCCACCCGGCGTGCAGGACCCAGTCACCGGGCGGGGATGCGGTGCACGGTCCGGCCGGTGCGTTCGGCCCAGTCGGCGATGTCCGCATACGACCAGATCTGCCCCACCCGCAAACGCTCCACCGGCCGCGGAAAGCCGGGCTGCTTCACCAGCCTGACCACCCACGACTTGCTCACCCCCAGCATGTCGATCAACTCGGCCATGGCCACGATCTGCGGCTGACGCTCACTCACGGGACGCACCGTACGCAACCAGTGTACTACACCATTAGTGTAGTACACCTCTGGGGTACTTACGCTGCACGTGGGTGCGGGGTTCGGGGGTGAGCGGGATGACCGCCCCCCGGACCAGCAGGGCGGCCGTGCGCAGCCATCGTGTCCGGCTCCCCCGACGGGCCGGCTCGGCACCCGACCGGAGGTTTCGGCCCGCCCAGGTCGCGGCACGCCGCGCCGAACGTGCGCGCGGCCGGCCGACGCGCGACTGCGCCCACTCCGGTCAGCCCACCGGCACGGGCAGCGCGCCGCCTATGTCAAAGACCGGTGCCGCTGCAACCCCTGCACCGCCGCCAACACCGCCGCCGGCCGCACCGCCGCCCGCGGGCGGGCACTCGGGCGTCCCGGCCCGCTCGTCGACGCCGGCGACGTCCGCGCCCACCTCGGGCAGCTACGTCGCGCGCACGTCGGCTACGCGCAGATCGCGCGCCTGTCGGGAACTTCCGCAACCCACATTCGCGAGATCGCCGGGACGGTCGTCCGTAGCGGCAACCGGCCCCCGATCCGGCGGATCCGGACGGACCTCGCCGTCCGGCTGTTGGCGATCGAACCAACCCCAGCCAACCGTGCACCGCACTGCCACGTCGACGCCACCGGGGCCCGCCGGCGGCTGCAAGCGCTCGTCGCCATCGGCTGGCCGCCCGACACGCTCGCCCACCGGCTCGGCCGAACCCCCGCGGACCTGCGCCGCACCCTGACCTGCACGACGGCCGTCACCGAGCGCTCCGCCCGGCACGTCCGCGAGCTCTACGACCGGCTGTGGGACACCCAACCTCCACGCGCCACCCCGGCGCAACGCCACGCGGCCGAGTCGGCCCGCACCCATGCCGCCAGCCACCGCTGGGCCCCTCCCCTTGCCTGGGACGACATCGAGACCGACCGGCGCCCCCGCCCCGACCCGGCAACCCCTAGCGCCCAAGCCAAGCCCCACCTAGACGAGATCGCCGTCGAACGCGCCGTTGCCGGCGACGGCGTCCTCCTGGGCGACCTCACCTGCGCCGAGCAAACCGAAGTCGTCCACCGCCTCACCGAACGCGGCAAGTCCATCCGCGACATCGCCGACCAGCTCGCAACCGCCACACGCACCGTGTCGCGCCGCCGCAAACCCACCGCGAACGCAGCCTGACTTTACTTGTTTTCAAGATCAACTCTGGGAGGGTCCGGACCGGCCCCGATTCGCAAACGTGAAGGTCAAACAGGGGTGCGACTCACCGCTCGTCACCCCTGATACCCCCTCCGCGCCGTTGCTACGGGCACGTAGCGGGCACGAAATCCGGCGCTCAAATCAGGTGCGTGACCCGCCGCGTCTCATCGGCCGAGGACCACACTCTCCGCGACCCGACGCTACGTCTGACCAGATCTAGGCCACTCTAGTGACAGCA
>JAABUZ0100008491.1_pt1 | contig 12059 bp, 11 predicted proteins | sample 5562091 | NCBI WGS metagenome assembly JAABUZ01 (sample SAMN12813069, study PRJNA571459) | rock metagenome | isolation source: Antarctica rocks | place: Antarctica: Victoria Land, Linnaeus Terrace sud | collected 2015-12-21
CCGGACGCGGGGGGGGGGGAGGCCCGGGGCGACAGCCACGAGGCGGGGAGGGCGGCTGATCTGACGAAAAGCGCGAGGGCGCGACGCTATCCAGCCGTCCCCGATCCAGCCGCCCGTCGCGCGTCGTGCGTCGTGCGTCCGCGGACGCCGGTGTCGCCCCGCCCTGCCCGGGTCGCCCCAACGCCCTACCGCTACGCACGGCGACGTACACGCCCCGCGACGTCCCGCTCTCCCCGTCGCCCCACCCGAGTCTGCAGCACCGGGCCGCTCGCCCCGACGCATCAGCAACGCGCGTACGGCGCGACGAGTCGGGCGCATGCCTACCCCCGCGTCACCCGAACGCCCGCTTCCGGAACCCCCTCATCCCGAGCACGCAAAAGCCCACGAACAACCCCGCCAGCGCCGCGACCACCGCCGCGAGCGGCATGTGCGGCATCCCCGGCGTGAGCACCGCGCGCATCCCTTCACTCACGTACGTCAGCGGGTTGAGCAGCACGAGGTACTTCACGACCGGCACCGCGTCCAGCCCCCGCCACGGATAGTACGCACACCCGAAGAACACCATCGGCGTGATGATCGCGCTGAACAACAGCCCGATCTGCTGCGGGCTGATCGCCGTGCCTAACACGAGCCCCGCGGCCGAGAAGGTGAGCGCGCCGAGCACGGCGACGAGCGCGACCACGCCGAGGTTCGTCGGCGAGAGCCCCGCGATCGGCCCCATCACGAGGCGCGCGATCGGAAGGACCACCGCCGCGCCGACGAGCGCCTGCACCGCGCCGCTCGCGATCTTCTGCGCGACGAGCAGCCCGGTCGGGATCGGCGCGAGCAGGCGGTCCTCGATCTCGCGCGTCCAGCCGAAGTCCTGGACGAGCGGCAGCGCGACGCTCTGCACCGCCGCGAGGCCGAGGGTGAGCGCGAGCACGCCCGGGAGCATCGCCGCGCCGTACCCGGTACTCACGAGCCCCATGCGCGGCATGAGCGCGCCGAACACGATGACGAAGAGCAGCGGCTGCAGAATCGTCCGCAGCAGGAAGAACGGCAGCTCGCGGCGCAGCGCGCGGAGGTCACGCCGCATGAGCGCCGCGAACGCCGTCGCGCGTGCCGGCGCGGCGTCGGCGGGGAGCACCGGCGCGGCCGGCAACGTGGCGGTCGTCATCGATGGCGGTCGGGATGCGGTCGGAATCAGGTGAGCGCGCGGCCGGTGAGCGAGACGAACAACGACTCGAGGCTCGGCGGCACGAGCCGAATATCGCGCACCCGCCGCCCGCTCGCCTCCGCGACGTCGAGCAGCGGCGGCAGCGCCGCGCCGCCGTGCTCCGCGTACACGCGGAGCGTCGTCCCGGCCCCCTCGCTCCGCAGCACGCCGGCGACCGCCTTCGCACGCTCCGCGGCCGCGGCCGCATCCCCGTCGAGCGTGAGTTCGAGCAGCGTGCCGCCGGGCGCACGGGCCCGGAGCGCGGCCGGCGTGTCGAGGGCCAGCAGCTCGCCGCGGTCGACGATCGCGAGCCGGTCGCAGAGCTGGTCGGCCTCCTCCATGTAATGCGTCGTGAGCACGACCGTGCGGCCATCGCGGCGCAGCCCGCGCAGCACCTCCCAGAGCGCGAGCCGGGCCTGCGGGTCGAGGCCGACCGTCGGCTCGTCGAGGAAGAGCACCTCGGGCTCGTGGATCAGCGCGCGCGCGATCATCAGCCGCTGCTGCTGGCCGCCGGAGAGCGCGTCGACCTTCGCGCCGCGCTTGTCGGCCACGCCGAACTGCTCGAGCAACGCGCCCGCGCGGCGCCGCGCCGTCGCCGCGTCGAGCCCGTAATACGCGGCGTGGAAGAGCAGGTTCTCCTCCACCGTTAGGCTCCGGTCCGGGTTGGGCCGCTGCGGCACGACGCCGAGCCGGCGCCGCGCACGCACCGGGTCGCGGAGCACGTCGGCGCCGGCCACGTGCGCCTCGCCGCCCGTCGGGAGGACGCGCGTCGTGAGGATCCCGATCGTCGTCGACTTCCCCGCCCCGTTCGGCCCGAGCAGCCCGAAGCACTCCCCCGCCGCGACCTCGAGGTCGAGGCCGGCGAGCGCGACGACGTCCCCGGCGGGGCGCGGGGGCCCCGCCCCGACGGGCGGCGGGCCAAACGGACGGGGTCCGCCCGGCCCTCCCCCGCCACGCCGCACCGGTGCGGCGCGGTACACCTTGCGCAGGGCGCGCGTCTGGATCGCCGAACTCATCGCGGCGAAGCTAGCAGGGCGTCACCCGAGCGCTTCGATGTCGTGCTCCGCGCGCTCGAGGATCTGTCGCATCGCCCGCAGCTTGGCCCGGTCGCCGCCCGCGCGCCTCGCCGCGCTGAACGCCGCGCGCCCGAGCGCGCCGAATGTGGACGCGAGCTCGCTGAACATCTCGGCGCCCGCGCCGGCGACGTTCGCGACGCGCTCGAACACGTCGTCCGCCGTCGAACGGTGCTCCGCGAGGTACGTCCGCCCCTCGTCGGTGATCTCGTAGATTTTGCGCCCGCCGCCCTCGTCGACGGCGCGTGCATACCCGAGCTCTTCGAGCAGCTGCAGCGTCGGGTAGACGGCGCCCGGACTCGGCGAGTACAGACCGCCGGCCCGCTCCTCCAATACCTTGATGATGTCGTACCCGTGTCGCGGTTTCTCGTCCAGCAAGTGGAGCACGACGAGCTTGAGATCGCCCTGGTCGAACATGCGGCCGCTCCGGCGCCCGGCCCCGCCACGTCGCCCGCCAAAGAGTCCGATGAACTCGCCGAAGTCGAACTCGCCCGCACGGCCGCTGCACCACTGCCAGCCGTCGCCCTGTTTCGCGAACCCTGCGTACATGCACTCCTCCGTCGCGTAGTGGTCCGCGCACCACCGTGCTGGGGCACGATGTCCCGGACCGTGCTCCGCGAAGATATTACGTGCGATATATCGCGCAAGGCTCCACGGACGGGTTCGATGCGCGCCAGGTGCGCCGCGCTACGAATCGTCGCCGACGACCCGGCGCCGACGACCCGGCGCCGACAACCCGGCCGGGTGGGTCGCCGACGCGGCTCTCGCAAACCCGAGACCTGCGACGTGCGCGGGAATGTCGATTGCCGTGAGGGCCGCCATGCCGCCGTCCCGAACGCTCGCCCGCTTGTCGGTCCTCGACGTCCGGCGCGCGTCGGTGGACGACGGTGGCGTCGAGTCGCTGGAGCTCCTGACCGACCGCGGCGCGATCGCGTGCCGCATGCAGGACGCGCTGGCGGGCGACGCCGCGGTGCTGTGGGTGTTCGGCGCCGGCGGCGGGTTCCACGGCCCGGCCGGCGGATTGTATGACCGACTCGGCGCGCGCCTCGCGCCCGAGGGGCTCGCGTCGTTCCAGGTCGCCTACCGTCGCCCGGCCGACCTCCCCGACTGTGTACTCGACGTGCTCGCCGCCCTCGACTACCTCGCCGGCCGCGGGCGAACGCGGGTCGTGCTCGTCGGACATTCGTTCGGCGGCGCGGTCGTCATCTCGGCGGGGATCGCGAGCGAGACGGTGATCGCCGTCGCCGCGCTCAGCAGCCAAACCGCGGGCACGAGCGCGGCCGCGCGTCTCGCACCGCGCCCGCTGCTCCTCGCGCACGGGACGGAGGACGAGATCCTCCCCGACCAGTGCTCGCGCGACATCTACGCCCGCGCGGCCGACCCGAAGCGCCTGATCCTCTACCCGGGCTGTCGCCACGGGCTGGACGCATGTCGCGACGCGCTCGATGCCGACCTCGGCGCCTGGCTCCGCGACGTCGTCGGCCTCCCCGCGCCGTCGTGACCGGCGCAGCACCTGAGGTCTCCGTCCGCCAGGTCACCGACCCGGAGGAGGTCGAGTCGCTGTTCCCCGTCCTGCTCTTGGCCGAGCCGAGCGAGCGGGCCCTGCGCTGGAGCCTCGGCCATTTGAGCGACGCCGTCTACCGCGCCGACGTCGGCGACGCCCTCGCGGCCGCGGCGACGATGCGCTGGCGCGGCGACCCGTGCGAAATCGTCGAACTCGGCGTCGCGACGGCGCGGCACGGCCACGGCGTAGGGCGCGCGTTGGTCACCTGGCTGTGCGACGAAGCGCGCCGCCGCGGCAAACGCGCGATCGAGGTCGGCACCGCGAACGCGAGCATCGGCAACCTCGCCTTCTACCAGAAGTGCGGTTTCCGCTTCGATCACGTGCGGCACGACTACTTCCGCTACCACCGCACGCCGGTGTACGACAACGGGATCGAGGTGCGCGACCTGGTCGTCTTCCGCCGCGACCTCGCCACGAGCTAGGCGTGCCCGCCAGCTACCGTCCAGGCGCGTCGGACTCGCCTTACGCCCCGCCCTCGTCGCCTCGCTCCTTCGCCCCCGCCCGCTGCGCCGCGGCGTGCGCCACCGCGAATGCACGATGCTCGTCGTGCCCGTACTCCTCGTACGCATGGTTGAACGCCTCGAGGAACGCCCGCTTCTCGTGATGGTCGTAGCGGGCGACCTGCGCCGCCGGCAATTCGGCGAGGGTGCGATAGGGCGGCACGCGCGTGTCCTCCGTGTTAGGCCGATGGCTCCGGTCAGCCGATCGGGTCGCCGCCCGTCGCGCCGTACACCATCCCGGTGATGTAGCTCCCCTCGTCCGAGGCGAGCAGCACGTAGATCGGCGCCAGCTCGCGCGGCTGCGCGGCCCGCTTGAGCGGCGTGTCCTGCCCGAACGTCTTCACCTTGTCGGGCGGCATCGTCGACGGAATGAGCGGCGTCCACACCGGCCCCGGCGCGACCGCGTTCACCCGGATGCCCTTGTCCGCGACGCCCTGCGCCAGCCCCTGCGTGAAGTTCTTGATCGCCGCCTTGGTCGACGCGTAGGCGAGCAGCATCGGCTCCGGCGTGTACGCCTGCACCGACGTCGTGTTGATGATCGCGCTCCCCGGCTTCATGTGCGGCACCGCCTCGCGGCACAACCAGAACATCGCGTACACGTTCGTCTTGTACGTCCGATCGAACTCCTCGGTCGAGAACTCGCCGATGGTCTCGTGCGTGCGCTGGAACGCCGCGTTGTTGACGAGCAGGTCGATGCGCCCGAGCTCGTCGACGCAGCGCCGCACGAGCGTCTTACACTGGGCCTCGTCGGCGATGTCGCCCGCCACCGTGACCGCGCGTCGCCCCTCCGCCTCGACCAGTCGCCGCGTCTCGGCCGCGTCCTGCTCCTCGTCGAGGTACGAGATCAGCACGTCGGCGCCTTCGCGCGCGAACGCGATCGCCACCGCGCGCCCGATCCCGGAGTCCGCGCCGGTGATGAGGGCGACCTTGCCGGTCAGCTTCCCGCTCCCGCGGTACGACGTTTCGCCGTGGTCGGCGTTGGGCGTGAGACCCTCGTCGGCGCCGGGGGGCGCTTGCTGCTGGTCGGGCCGCGACGGCTGCGCGCGGGTATTCGTCGGGTCTGACATCGGATCGATCCGTGTGAAAAGGAAAGCGTCAGCCTGCCGCGAGCGCGTGCTCGACGGCGACGAGGTCGTCGTTCGTCAGCTGCCACGCCGCGGCGGTCGCGTTCGCCTGCACCTGCTCCGCACGCGTCGCGCCCGCGATCACCGACGCGACCGCCGGCCGTGCGAGCAGCCACGCCACCGCGAGTTCGAGGACCGTGTGCCCGCGCGACTCGGCCACCGCCGTCAGCCGCTCGACGCGCGCGAGATTCTCGTCGTTCAGCCGGTCGCTCCCCCACCCCCCGGACCCGAGCCGGGTGTCCGGCGGGGGCGGCGCGCCGCGGCGGTACTTCCCGCTCAACAGCCCGCTCGCGAGGGGGAAGTAGGGCAGGAACCCCAGCCGCTCGCGCTCGCACTCCGCGAGGACGCCGTCGTGCTCGGGGTCTCGGTGAAACAGACTGTACTCGTTCTGCACGCTCGCGAACTGTACCGCTCCAGACAAACCCCTCGTCTGCACCGTCCGCGACGCGCGGATCTGGTCGACCGAGAAGTTCGAGCACCCGATCTCGCGCACCTTGCCCTCGCGCACCAGATCGTCGAGCGCGCCCATCGTGTCCGCGATCGGTACGCTCGGGTCGGGGCGGTGCAGCTGGTACAGGTCGATCACGTCCGTGCCGAGCCGGCGTAGGCTGTCCTCCGCCGCGCGCCGCACGTACGCCGGGGCGCCGCCGCCGGGCCGCGCGTCGTCGAGCTTGATCCCGAACTTCGTCGCGACGACCACCTCGCGGCGGCGCGCGCCTAACGCGCGGCCGAGGAACTCCTCGCTCTGCGTGCCGCCGTAGACGTCGGCGGTGTCGAAGAGCGTGACGCCCGCGTCGAGCGCCGCGTGCACGACGTCCGCCGTCGCGGCCGCGTCGAGCCGCGCGCCGAAGTTGTTGCAGCCGAGCCCGACCGCGGAGACGGTGAGCGACCCGATGCGGCGTACGTCCAGAGCTAGCGTCGTCATGCGGCTCCGCCCGTGCGAACCCCGTGCCGCTCCTCGATTCCGAGCGAGAGCACTTGGACGGGATTGGGGGGATTGAACTCCTGCGGGACGGACCGTCTTGCGCGCGCCCAATCCCGTTCATCCCGTAAATCCCGTCCAAGTGCTCTCGCCCTTACGGCGTCGCCGCGCCGGGCCTCGGCTCAGCGGCGGCCGGCCGTGCGGCGGGCGACCCGGACGGCGCGCCCGGCGTCCCGGTGCCGGGCTCCGCCGCGATCACCGGCGCGCCGAACTGGTCGCGCCCCTTCCGGAGGTACGGCACCCCCGCGCGCATCCACTCCGGCGCGGGCTCGCCTTTGAGATGATGCGCGAAGAACTGCTGCATCCGCCGGTCGACGTCGAGCTGGTTGGCGCGCTTGCGCGGGTTGTGCCCGTCGCCGTTGTAGTCGAGCAGGTACGCCTCCTTCCCGAAGCGCCGCAGTCCGACGAACAGCTCGATCCCCTGGTACCACGGCACCGCGCCGTCCCCGTCGTTGCTCATGATGAGCGCCGGCGTCGTGACGCGGTCCACGTAGAAGAGCGGCGAGTTCTCGACGTAGCGCGGCAGCGCGTCCCAGAGCGACTTGCCGATGCGGCTCTGCCCCTTCTCGTACTGGAACGCGCGCGCGACGCCGCTCTCCCAGCGGATGCCGCCGTACGCGCTCGTCATGTTCGCCACCGGCGCGCCGAGGAACGCGGCGTGGAAGAACGGCGTCTGCGTGATGATGTACGCGCTCTGGTAGCCGCCCCAGCTCTGCCCCGCGATGCCGACGTGCTGCTCGTCGACGAAGCCGCGCGCGGAGATCGCCTGCACCCCGGGCAGGATCGACTTGAGCGCGCTCTGCCCCGGAAACCCCGTCGTGTAGGCGATGTCCGGAAAGAAGACGAGGTAGCCGTTCGACGCGTAGACGGTCGGGTTGACGACGTTGCGCCCGGCCGGCGCGTTGTACTGGTACAGATTGTCCGACAGCTGCTCGTAGAAGTAGACGAGCATCGGATATTTCCGCGACGCGTCGAAGTTCGCGGGCTTGTACAGGATGCCCTTGAGCGGCACGCCGTCCGTGCTCCGCCAGCGCACGAGTTCCGCCGTGCCCCACGCGTACTGCGCCTGCTGCGGGTTCGCGTCGCTGACCCGCGTGAGCGCGTCGAGCCGCTCGCCCACGTACAGGTCGGGCGACGCGGTGAACGTCTGCCGCGTGACGGCGTACACCTCCGCGCCCTGCGCCTTGAGCGGCGGCCCGAAGCGCGCGTCGGCGATCACGATCCGCTCGGGCGCGCCGCCGCCGTCGACGCGGTCGCGGTAGAACCCGCTCGCCTTCGTCTCGTCGTCGAACGCGCTCAGCAGGAGCGGCGCGCGCGCGTCGAGGAAGCGCGCGTCGCGGTCGGTCCGGACCACGCGCAACACGAGGTGCCCGCGCGCGCCGGCCGAGTCGGTCACCACCCGCGGCGCGCGCCGTCCCGTCGGGTCGAGCGCCCACACGTCGTAACGCGAGTAGACGAGCAGCTCGCGCTCGCCCGCCGTCCACCCCGCCTCCCCCCACGGCGCGGGCTCGCTCGGCGTGTCCCACGTCTCCTCGTCGAAGCGCACGCCCGGCACATTGGCCGTCAGCGGCACGGTACGCCGCGTGCCGACGTCGTACGCCTGCCACCCGCCGTGCGCCGCGCCCGCGTACCACGTCACGTAGCGACCGCCGGGCGAGAGCTGCGCCGAAAACGGCACCTTGCGCGCGACCGTCGTGCGCGCCCCGCTCCGCGCGTCGAGCAGGTACACGTCGCTCCCGCCCTCGCCCCACATCTGCGCGACCGCGTACGGCACGTTGGTCACCGCGAGCGCGAGCCGGCCGTCGTCGCTCACGGTCACCGTGGGCAGCGTGTCGGAGCCGAGGCGCACGAAGCGCCCCGTCGCCGGCGTGTAGACCGCGGTGTACGCCCGCCCGCGGTCGCGCGCCGCCTCGAGCCGCTGCTGCGGCTGCAGACGCGCGTCCTGCCAGTGCCAGAGGTCGAGCACGGCCTTGTCGGCGAGCGAGTCGGCCGGGACCGAATCGGCCGGCGCGGGCGCGAGGCCGAAGACCACCGCGGAGCCGTCGCGCACGAAGCCGACACCGCGGTCGGCGATCGAGAGCCCGCGCTCGACCGCGGCCGGCGCAACCACCGCACGCGTCTCGGGCGCGCGCGCGTCGAGCCGCGCGCGGAACAGCGCCCACCGCGGCTTCGCCAGGAGCGAATCGTCGCGATTGGAAACGAACGCGAGCTGCCGCGCCCCGCGGTCGAAGGCGAGCGCCTTATACTCGCCGCGCCCCGCCGCGAGCGCCACCTCGCTGCCTAACGCGCTCCCGCCGCCGAGCGCGCGGGCGTACACGCCGTCGCGCCCGGGGGCGCGCGACGACACCGCGTAGGCGAGCCAGCGCGCGCTGTCGCCGAACGCGTACGAGACGACGTCCGCGATCCGGGTCTCCGCGCCCGTCGCGAGGTCGCGCACGACGAGCGTCGACCCGTACTCGCGGCGCTTGGTCCCGCTGCTGTCGCTGACCGGCCGCGGCGTCCCACCCGGCGTCGCCGCGGCGCTGCCGGCTGGCGCGCCGCCGCCCGGGGGCGCGCCCGTGGGGCGCGCGCTGCTGTCGCGCCGCGCCATCGCGCGTAGCGCCGTCGTGTCGGTCGGTTCGAGGAGGTACGCCATCCAGCCGCCCGCCTCGCGCGGCATCGCGACGCTCCGGACGCGCGGGATCGACTCGACGCGCCCGTCCGCGAGCGAGACGACGGCGAGCGACGGCGTGAGCGGCGTCTTGCGCTTCTCGCGGCGCGCGCGCTCGTACTCCGCCTGGGGCGCGTAGGTGAGCGCGGCCAGCACGCGCCCGTCCGCCGAGAACGCGGGCGGCGGGGCCGTGAATCCCGAGTCGACGTTGACGGCGAGTTGCGGCCGGCCGACGAACCCCCGCGGCACGCGGTACTCCGTCGTCCCGCGCGTGGCGCGCACGACGAGCGGCCCGTCGCCCACCTGCGGCGCCAGCGTGTACGCGACCCAGCGGCCGTCCCGCGCGAGGACCGTTCCCTGCACGGTCACCCAGCGGTCGTAGTCGGCCTGCGTCAGCGGGCGCGGGCCGGTCCGCGCCGGCGCGGCGGTGGTGCGGACGGGTGCGGTCGTGCTCGCCTGCGCGCAGACGACGGCCGGGCCGCAGGCGAGCGCGGCAGCGACGAAGAACCGTTCGGCGCGCGGGCGCCGGGCGTGAGCGGGCATGAAAGCGAGGGCTGGACCAGAAAGCGGAGCCGCGGACCGGGCGTCCGCTCGCTTACGCAAGCCGCCGCCGCGGCGCTGCGCGCGTGGTTGACGGGCGGAGTGTCTCACGGCTAAGATAGATGCGACAACCGTAGCCCGTGGTCATTTGCCGCCGATTGCAACCACGTTAATCCCTGCTAAACCGCGACCGCCCGGCGGCAGCACCCCGCCCGGGCGTTTTCTATTTCCGTCGCCACGCGACGGCCGACCCCGGGCGCTTTCCCCCGACCAATGCCGACCTACGACTCGCCGAAGCCGATCGCGATCTTCCACGAGCACCCCGACTGGTTCCGCCCGCTCTTCGCGGAACTCGACCGCCGCGGGACGCCGTACGTCCGGCTCGACGCCGCCTCGCACGCCTACGACCCCGGCGAGACCGACGGGCCGTACTCGGTCGTCTTCAACCGCGCGTCGCCCTCGGCGTACCTCCGCGGCCGCGCCAACACCACGTTCTACACGCTCGACTGGGTGCGCCACCTCGAGCGCGTCGGCGTCCCCGTCGTCAACGGCTCCCGCGCCTACGCGATGGAGCTGACGAAGGCCGGCCAGCTCGACCTGCTCGCCTCGCTCGGACTCGGCTACCCCCGCGCCCGCGTCGTGAACAGCGGCGCCGCCGCGCTCGCCGCCGCCGACGCGCTCCGCTACCCGGTGCTCGTCAAGGCCAACGTCGGCGGCAGCGGCGCCGGCATCGTCGAGTACGCGTCGCGCGAGCAGCTCGCCGCCGCGGTCGCGGCCGACGCGCTGGATTTCGGCGTCGACGGCACCGCGCTCGTCCAGGAGCGCGCGCCGCTCCGCGACGGCCGCATCACGCGCGTCGAAACGTTAGGCGGCCGGTTCCTCTACGCGATCAACGTCTACCCCGCGGGCGACTTCAACCTCTGCCCCGCCGACGCCTGCCAGACCACCGGCGGCGCCGAACTCTCGCGCGCGGCCTGCGCGCTCGACGCGCCCAAGAACGGCATGCGCGTCGAGGGCTACACGCCGCCCGCCGAGGTGATCGCGGCGGTCGAGGCCGTCGTGCAGGGCGCCGGGATCGACGTCGGCGGCGTCGAGTACCTCGTCGACGACCGCGACGGCAAGGTCTCCTACTACGACGTCAACGCGCTCTCGAACTTCGTCGCCGACGCGCCCCGCGTGGTCGGCTTCGACCCGTTCGCGCGCCTCGCCGACTACCTCGAGGCGCGCGCGGGCCTGGTCGCCGCGGGCGTCGGCGCGGAGGCGTGACGATGCGCTACGGCTACTGGCTCCCCGTGTTCGGCGGCTGGCTGCGCAACGTCCCCGACGAGGCGATGGAGACGTCGTGGCCCTACGTCAAGCGCCTGGCCCAACGCTCCGAACAGCTCGGCTTCGGCCTGACGCTCGTCGCCGAGCTGTTCCTGAACGACATCAAGGGGATCGACGCGCCGTCGCTCGACGCGTGGTCGACCGCGGCCGCGCTGGCGGCGGTGACGGAGACGCTGGAGCTCATGGTCGCGGTGCGGCCGACGTTCCACAACCCGGCGATCCTCGCCAAGCAGGCCGCGAACATCGACCAGATCAGCGGCGGCCGGCTCTCGCTCAACGTCGTCTCGTCGTGGTGGGCCGACGAGGCGCGGCGGTACGGCGTGCGCTTCGACGCGCACGACGACCGCTACGCGCGCACCGAGGAGTGGCTCCACGTCGTCGACGCCGCGTGGCGCGACGCGTCCGTCAGCTTCAAGGGCCGCTACTACGAGGTCGACGAGACGGTGCTCGAACCCAAGCCCGCCCGCCGCCCGCGCCCCACGATCTACGCGGGCGGCGAGAGCGAGGCCGCGAAGACGCTCATCAGCCGCGACTGCGACGCCTTCGTGATGCACGGCGACGGCCCCGCGCAGATCGCGCCCAAGGTCGCCGACATGCAGCGCCGCCGCGAGCAGGCCGCACTCGCGCGCGCCGGCCGCGCCGACGGCCTCGCGCCGATGCAGTTCGGCGTCGCGGCGTACACGATCGTCCGCGACAGCGACGCCGAGGTCACGCGCGAACTCGCCCGCATCACGAACGTCGCACCCGGCACCCCCGGCTACCGCAACTACCAGGACTGGGTCGCGAACACGAAGCTCGAGAGCGCCCTCTCGCTCGAAGACTACTCGGTATCCAACCGCGGCCTGCGCACGGGCCTCGTCGGCACGCCCGAGCAGGTCGCCGAGCGCGTGCAGGCGCTCGGCGACGTGGGCGTGGACCTCCTCCTGATTCAGTGTAGCCCGCAGCTCGAAGAGATGGAGCGCTTCTCCGAGCAGGTCATGCCGCTCGTCGCGGAGATGGCGGCGGTCTGATCCGGGCCGCGCGTATGTTGCGGCATGCGCGCGCTGCTCAACTACTTTCTCCGCGGCGTGGCCGTGATCGCGCCACTGGCGGTCACGGCCTACGT
>JAABUZ0100008492.1_pt1 | contig 12059 bp, 9 predicted proteins | sample 5562091 | NCBI WGS metagenome assembly JAABUZ01 (sample SAMN12813069, study PRJNA571459) | rock metagenome | isolation source: Antarctica rocks | place: Antarctica: Victoria Land, Linnaeus Terrace sud | collected 2015-12-21
GTCGACAAAGACCGCGATATCCAGCTCACGTATCTGAAACCGGTCGGTCCGCACTCCCTGCAGTTCGGATACGATTACAACTCGGACGACAATTCGAATTTTTCGGGCGATCCGAGTTCGCTGCTACTCAAAACGTCGGCAGCGCGCATCCTGCCCGATCCGACGGGATTCCAGACGGTCGGGAACACCCTGATCAGCTATCCGCGTTCGATCCAACGGCGCAACGATTTCCAGCTCTCGGCGCTGCTGCAACTCGGCAACAACGTGCAACTCGCCCTCGGCGATTACTACACGAACGCCCGGCTCGGCTTCGGGATCGTCGATCCCGCGCTCTTCGCGCAAGTCGCCGCCGCAATCGCAAATAAAGATCCGCGCTTCAATAGGGCGGTCGGCGGGACGAACCCCAACAACTACATCTCCGAAGCGACCGGCTACGTTCCACGTGAAATCGCCGTGCATCACAACGATCCGCAGCTCGGCCTCACGATCGCGGCGACGCGCGATATCTCGCTGCGGCTCTCCGGCGGCTCGAGCACCTTCGTACCGTATGCGGGTCAAGTCGGCGGCAGGCCGCGACTCACGACGAACACGACGAGTTCCTCGCCCTATCCGACGGAAACGTTTCCCAATCCCAATCTCAAACCGGAGACGACCGTCGGCTATGACGTTGGAGCCGACATCCGTTATCCCAACGGAATCTTCTCCTTCGATCTCTTCGACAACACGATTCACGATAAGTTGACGAGTTTCAACACGTTAGTAGCGCCAAATGCGGCGCCGATCGCGCTGCCGCCGACGGTGCTCGCGGCGAGTCCGCAATTCGTCAGTGTGAGCCAAACGTTCAACGCGCCGGTTCAGCGCACGTACGGGTTGGAACTCAACCTTGACGGCACGCGCGAGGCCGGCTTCGGCTATCGTTTCACCGGAACGTTCGAACGCGCGTACTACGACCTCTTGCCGCCGAGCTTCTACCTCGGGCAGCAGACGACGATTATCAACGGCGCGCAGATCCCCAACGACGCGCCCTATTCACAGCTCTACGGCGAGTTGAGCTTCCACCAATCCAATGGCTTCGCGCTGCTCGGCGGGCTGCAATACACCGGGGCCAACAATCAGACCCTCGGCCCGGCGTATACGATCGGCTTCGCGACGCTGCGCCTTCCGGTCGCCGAGCGACGCGCGTTCCTCCAGTTTTCGATCGACAATCTCTTTAATTACACCACGGTCGGACTCGGCGGCTCGCTCAATAACGGCGGCATCCCGCAGGTGCAGTACGGCTCCCAAACACAGACCGACGCGCCCACGTTTACGACGCGGACGGCGAACCTGCAATTCGTCGAGCCACGTACCTTTCGCGTTCAACTCTCGACGCACGTCGGCCGGGGTGTCGGATCGTCGACGATCGGCGTACCGTACAGCGCCGCTACACCCTAAACGGAAACGCGTTTGCGCGGTGGCGGTGCACCGTGCGGATCGGCGAACGCGCCGGCCGGGGACGCGAGCAAACGGTCCAGCTCCTGGGCCGTAAGCTCCTGCGAAACATCGCGTGCCGCCGAAACCATGCAGAAGAAACCGAAATTGGCGTCGCCGCGATTGACAAACTGATGCGGTACGAGCGGCCCGACGTAGACGACGTCGTGCTGGCGCACCTCGCGAACGGCGTCCCCGACGATCGCATACCCGACCCCGGCGCCGATGATGACGAAGTGCTCGTGTTCGTGCTTCTCCAGGCGCGACACCGTGCCGGGCGGCAAATCGAAGTAGCGAAGCTCGTTCGCCGGGCCGGCGGCGCCGGGTTCATCCTTGCGGCCGCCGACGAGCGTATGACGCACGACGCTCGTGGCCGCACCGGCGACGTAGCCCTCGGGCTCGATGCCCTCCCAGCCGTCGGGCGTCTTCGTAATGATAGCGCGTTGCATATTGCCTTCGAGTATAGCAAGACCGTATCGTTAAGCCCCACCGCCTCTGCGGCCGCGCGGCGCCAAAGGTTCATTTTAACAACAGATGGGTGACTCAGTCTGCTTTTGTCGTGGTAAAACAACGCCGGTTCGGCGGCTCGCACGCGCTTGTTTGACGGGGGTTTATGAATCGAGCGTCGTCCGGACGAGTGCGGCTGCGAGACGCGCTCGGCTCGGCGCATCGGGCACTTGAACGACGATAGTCTTCCCCGTGACACCTTCGACGTGCAGCGACACGGCCTCATAGCCGTAGGGTCCGATGCCGGCAGACGTGATCTGCGTGTGCGACGTTCCGAACGGCGCGGCTATATCGTACGCATCCCATGCAGAAGCGAAAACCGGATCGTTGCGGAGATCGACCAGTAAGCTAGCATAAACGGAATCATCGAGCAATCTCGCCGCGCCGACCCGCACCATGCCGATTAATCGACGGCCGAAATCACCGAAGTTGTCGCCATGTTGCGACCTTAATCCCTCGTCGAGGAACATGCGGCGCACGATGTTGAAAGGCGACCCTCCGGGCGGCTCGATGCCCCAGACCAGCGACATCGCACGATTCCAGTGTAGCACCGTCCACTGCGACGTGCAGATGTAGGCCGGCGCCCATTCGATCGTGGCGAAAACCCCGAACATCTGTCCATTTACGTCGCTGTCGGAAGGCTGGTCGATGCCCGCATCGGCGAGGTTGTGGAGATAATGTATTTCTTCCGGTGTGAGACCTAACGCAAGCGCGATGGCATCGAGCGTCGGACGAGAAACGCCTTCGGCATTACCGCTTTCAAGCATCGTGTACCACTTGATGCTCACGCCCGCGAGCACGGCGACCTCTTCACGTCGGAGGCCCGCAACGCGTCGGCGGCCGACGCCGTACGAGACGCCCACATCTGCCGGACGCACGCGCGCGCGCCGATTACGTAAGAAACGCCCGAGCTCGCGTCTGCGCTCGGCAACCAAGGTTTCCTGATTCATAGGAATGACATTCTTCGGTGGCACTGCTGATGCCACCATGACCCGGGGACTGGTTGCGCTCCACGCGCGAGCGTATGGTCTTCCGGGTCGGGGTCTCCGGCACGCCTCGTGAAAGTGAACGATGACCGAGAAAAACAACCATTCGCCGCATCAGAGAATTGGCGTTTCTTTTGGAGCCGGCTGCTCGTGCCCGAGCCACACACCAGCGCCGACGCGAAGGGGAAACGGGATGAGTCGGCGCTCGTTTGCGGCGGCCGCGGCTGCCTTGATGGCGTCGCTGCCGGCGATGACGGCACCCGTGGCCGCAGCCGGTCCCGAAGCCGCGGGTATAAAGCCTCGGTCACCCGGTCTCGACGCGCAGACGACCGCGACGTATCAATTTACGGTCGGAGATGTCCGCATTACGGCCTTATCGGACGGCACGGTGCCCGCCAACCTCCACCAACTTCTTCTTCGAACGACGCTGGCACACACCGATGCGCTGTTGACTGAAGACTACCTCACGAATCCGGTCGAAATCTCGATCAACGAGTGGGTGTTCGCGCTCGGCGATCGCGTCGTGCTCGTCGACACGGGAGCCGGTCGTCTCTTCGGTCCGGGCTACGGTGGCAAACTCGTCGACAGTCTGAGCGCGGCGGGATTCAAGCCGAGCGATGTAACGGACGTTCTGATCACGCACATTCATACCGATCACTCCGGCGGACTCATGCGCGATGACCAACGCGTGTTTCAGAACGCGACCATCCACGTCGGGAAGCCCGATGTGACGTTTTTCTTAAACCGATCGAATGCGGCCAAAGCCCACTACGGCATCAAATATTTCGATGAAGCGATACGCACCGTAAAACCGTACCTCGATGCTGGTAGAGTGAACGCCTTCGACCGCACAACGACTGTTCTTCCGAATCTCGTCGCATCGCTGCACCCGGGCCATACGCCCGGAAGCGCGTTCTTTACGCTCACGAGCGGCAATGAGACGATTCAATTCGTCGGCGATATCGTTCACGTCGCCGCAGTACAATTTCCCGACCCGAGCGTCGCGATCGTCTACGACGTCGACCCCGCAGCAGCCGTTGCCGTCCGCCGACAAACGTTTCCGCAATTCGTGCAGGATCGAACGCTCATTGCCGTGCCGCACATGCCGTTCCCCGGCGTCGGGCACGTGCGTACGGCTGGGACGGGTTTCGAGTGGGTGCCGACCGCGTACGTGAATCGGAGAACATAGGCTGGCCGTGATAACGGTGTTCGAGAAACTTCAAGCGCTCCCGACGGCGACTCATTCGTCTCGTTCGAAACTCGTTATCGTTGCCGGGAGAGCGTTGTCGGGAAACACGGTATTTGACAAAGTGCCGCTGCACGTCGCCTGTTTTTGCCTAAGCTGGCCCGCTTAATACGGCTTCCGTAGCGTATCGTTCCATCAGCGCTTTGACGCCTTCCACCGTCAGATTAGAGCCGGTGGCGAGCGCCTCAATATCGAGAAATACTGGACGTAAAAGTCAGGCGTAAATGTCGTAATGAACTCGGGTCTTCGTCAAATGGACTTAAACGTTGCCGGCGTCTTAGAGCTTGTTCACTGCGACTCCGGTAGTGCAGAGCTCGGGCTAATCGTATCGGCGAGCTGGAGACGGATCGGAATCGGCACGGCGCTTCTCATGGAGGCCGTTGCTATGAGCACGCAATGCCTCGAATTGCGGCAGCTCATAGCAATCACGGGGTACGAAAATGTCCCTGCACGACGTTTGTTGCGACGCTGCGGTTCTAATGCTCAAGTGCAGACTCGGGCACTCTACGCTGGACGCAAATGCCCGTTGACGTTGCGGCGGAAGACTGATAGCGCTCCCGTGCCGTCTTCCTAATGAGCGCAGGGGAGAGCGTGATTGCCTTCGTGCTTATCGGCGCGCTGTTACGCACGCTTGGCGACTCTTGCGGTAGGCGAAGGTCCCGCCGTGCTGCTTGCAGGCGTTGAACGATATCGCTACAACGCATGAAGAGCACGCGTTTACCGGCATCGACGAGTGCGTGACCGATCCCGCTAAGCAAATGGCTTTTGCCCCCGCCCGGTGCTCCAAATGCGAGAATGTTCGCACCGCGATCGAGCCACTGCCGACTTTCGACGAGTGCGGTGACATGCGCTTTGGAAACCGTCGGGACGGCAGCGAAATCAAAGCTGCTCAAGCGTTTGTCGGGGTCGAGTCCCGACTCTGCGCGGTGCCGGTCGAAACGTCGGATTTCTCGCTCGTTCATTTCGTGTTGCAAGAGTTGCTCCAGCAGCCGGCGAGCAGGCCAACCTTCACGATCGGATTGCTCGCAGAAGTCGGCAGCCAGCCGCTTTATCGTGGGAAGCCGTAGCTCCGTAAGCATAACGCCGAGGTGCCCGTCGCTGTTGAGGGGAGAACCGCTCATCGCATCGTTCCTAAGAGGCCGTCGTACACGCTTGGATCCGGAAGAGGTACTTCGAGCGCCGGGAGCACGACCTGTCGTGTAGGAAACGTTGGCTAATCGCTTCGAGGTCTGGCAACTCGTTGTTTGCGCGTATTATTTCGAGTTCCACTGCGAGTTCGGCTTCGTGTCCGTTTGCGGCAAGAATCAGCAGTCCAACCATCGTCCGGCATGCCTCGCGTTCCGGCCTCCGCTCGATAAGCGCGTTCCAGGTATTCCGATAGATCGTGCGCGGAAATGCATCGTCGCGCAGCGTCCAACGCGCGAAAGCTCCCGGCTTCCGTTTAAGGCCGTCGATCAAGTGCCGATAGTCAATCTGCCGCGGATGGCGACCGTTGCGATTCGTCGCGCGGGGGCATTCGAGTACACGATTTCCACTGAGCCAGCATTCGACGCGATCGGAATACTGGCGAACGATGAGTCGATGTCCGATCAGCCGGCCCGGCGCGCTGTATTGCGCCCCTTTAATCGTAAAAATGCCGTACTTGCTCACGCGCGCCGATAACTCGGTGAACTCAGCGGTGCGGCGTTGTGGCAGTGGACGTAAACTCGCGCGTTCTATCGACGTGCGGTTCTCAACGCGCGCGTTCATGCGGTCGACGATGGATTGAAGAAAAGCGTCGTACGCGGCGCGATCGGTAAAATCGGAACTGCCGCGAAGAAGTAACCCTTGACGTAGTGCGTGCTTCAACGATCCGTTGCGCGCTTCGATGCTGCCGTTCTCGTGCGATTCTCCGGGATTGCATCGCGTAGCGCGCATATTGTAGTGTGTGCGAAGTGATTCGTAGCGTTTCGTGAGGTCGTCTTGGTCCGGTGCCGAGAGATTGCGAAACGCCGCCGATAGACTATCGGTGCGATGTTCTTCGGGAACGCCACCTAAATGCCAGAGCGCCGATTGCAATCCGCTTGAAAGCGCCTCGAAGCTTTCACCGCCCTCGACGACCGCTCCATGACACCATCCGGAATGAGCGAGTGCAAACTGATACAGTCGATGAGTAAACGCGACGCCATCGATTGTAACGCCCAGCTCGTCGGCAACCGTGAAATCCGATAAGCCTTGGCGACCGGGCGGGTGTTCCTGCGCGAAGAACACAGCACGGTCTGCGCCGTGTAACGCGCGCCAAGCGCGCACGCGACGCTGAGTTGTTCGCACTTGCCCCGGCGAATAGTTGCCGGGCTGGCGGCGCACGAGTTCTTCAAAGAGCGTCGTCGCGCTCAGGTGTGGGCTTGCCTCGAGCAACGGCAGGAGATCGGACTCCCACACACGCTCAAGCGGATCCCGGCGCGTTCGCCAATGGCGCTGCGGCTCTTGTGACGGCAATCCGCGTCCCGCTTCAACGCGGCGAGCACTGCGCTCGCTGATGCCGACGCTCGCGGCCGCCGCGACCTGCGTTTGTGTCTGACGCCGCTTCTTGTACTGGAGCACTTGGTGATCACTGATCTTCTTGCCGGGCATTCCGCAGGCGTTCAAGGTTCTCGAACGCGCCACGGCCTCGCTTCACGGCCGTCCGGCAGCGGCCCTCAACCGGCCACGATAGTTGTCGTCGACCGGCCAGGGTAGTCGTCGTCGGCCACAGCAATGCGGTCGTTATTGCTTACGGCGTAACGGCCAGCGGCTTTCGCGACGTGGTCGCGGTCGACGTCGTCGACACGGAGAGTAAGGAAAGCTGGACGACGTTCCTGCGTGCGCTTCGCAAGCGCGGTCTGGTTGGGACGAAGCTCGTCATCAGTGATGCGCACGAAGGGCTCAAGGCTGCGATAACGTCGGTCATGCAAGGCGCGAGCTGGCAACGCTGCAAAGTTCACTTCTATCGTAACATCCTTGCGCACGTTCCCCAGGCCCGCAAGCTTGAAGTTGCCGCGGCGCTACGAACCGTCTTCGGGCAAGTGTCGATGGAATCGGCACAACGGTCAGCGGGCGAGTTTCGTGGGCTATTTGGGAAGACCTTAAGCAAGGCGATTGCGATTTTCGATGCCGGGGTTACCGACGCGTTTGCGTTCTTACGCTTCCCGCTCGAGCATCATCGGAGCATTGCGACGACGAATCCCATCGAGCATCTCAACAAGGAAATCCGCCGGCGGACGCGTTCGATCGGCATCTTTCCATCACGCGAATCGGCATTGCGTCTCGTGACGATGATTCTTATCGAGCAGAGCGAAGAATGGATGGTCGAGCGAAAATATAGGTCGCCCGAAAGCCTCGAACTCGTTCTTCAGAATTAAGTTGCCTGTAACGTGATCGTTGAAGTTACACACAAATCCGGACGTGGTCAACTCGGCGAATGCTGGTTGTACCTCGCAGTCGTTATTGATCTCGCATCTCGTCGCGTGATTGGGTGGTCGATGAATACGACGATTGATCGACGTCTCGTAATCGACGCGCTTCGCGCTGCCACTCGCAATCGCCGGTCGACCATAGGAACGCTGTTTCACTCCGATCGTGGCAGCCAATATGCAAGCGAAGATTTTCGGGATCTGCTCAAATCGTGCGGCATGCGTGCCAGTATGAGCCGCAAAGGCGAGTGTTGGGACAACGCCTGCGTCGAGAGCTTCTTCGGCTCTATGAAACGAGAGCTTGGTGATCCGATCTGTGAAAGCCGCGCAATCGCTCGTGCAGCGATTTTCGAATACATCGAAGTTTGGTACAATAGGAAGCGTCGCCATTCAACAATCGGCTACGTCAGCCCGGAAGAATTCGAGTCGTCGCTGCCGATCGCAGCGTAGCAACGTGTCCGGGAAATCGGTACAAGCTCACGTCCCGGGACACGCTCTCTGAGTGGGTTGCGCCCGTCGGTTTGTAGCAACTAAATCATGAAATAATGATTATATTTAGTACAGTTGCGATCGTAATGAGTTCAGTGACCAAGCCCTCGCGTGATTCGCGAAGCGCGGAGAAAACATCTCCATTCCGACCCGGGCCTCCTGACCGACGTCCCGGTTTTGGCTTCGGCAGCGCGTTCATACATCAAATAGGAGAAAACAAAGTAGCTCCGCCGGTTCGTATCCATCGACGCGCCGACCATGGCGACGGTGGCCGACCGCGGCGAAATCAATGGATCAAGCCGGAGCCGTGTAACGTTCGTTAATCAGGGCCGCGATTCGCTTGCGACTCTCGGCGCTGTCGACGGTCTTATCGTTCTCGATCTCTGCCGCCGCTTCGGCGAAGTCGACGTCTCCAATGTCGTTTTGAAACCACGTTGAATAGTCGCGACGCTGACGATGAAACGTCCAGGTTTCCTCATCGACGCCGTCGGCCATTCGTAGAAACGTCTGCAAGTTGTTTGCTTGCAAGTGCAGCCGATGTTGCGGACCGGTGAACGTAAACGATTTTTCCGGTGCGAGATCGCCGCTTGCATATTTGCGGCGGTGACGCCGCCGGCTCGACTGCGACGGATTGAAGGCCACGCTGCGAACGTTTCCCGGATCGGAGCGTCTCCACAGAGCACCGTCTCCGTTGTTCGATACCGGGCACGACTCTGGCTGGACGTCGCCGAAACCGATAATGGCGATTGCTTCTTTTAGCGTCGCGTCGACATCGTCGCCGACGACGATGACGTTGTCCACGTTCTCGAGGGCGCTTGCCGCAACCAGCGATGGCCGCGTCGTCACGAAGAGCACGCTGTTCCACTGACCGGCCGGAATCGCAATGTTGGCATTTTGCACCGGCAGGAGGTGATGCGCTTCATCGATGACGATCCAATGCGGCCGGCCGTTCGCCGCGCGTGATTCGCCGAGTTGCGCGAGCAACTGTGTTGCGAAGGCAGGCCGATCGTCGGTCGAAATGCCCAGCAGATTGATAGTAAGCTGCGCACCGGTACGCACGAGTTCGATGATCTCTTCGAGGCGCGGCGCACGCTCGGTGTCCCCCAGCGTGACAAATCCGGCGAGGCCTTCATAGTCGCCTTCCGGGTCGACGATGCAGCACTGGTACGTTGCGTCGGCCAGGCGCTCGACGATCCCGCTGACGATTGTTGTCTTTCCGCCTCCGGACGTCCCGGCGACCAAAACGCCGCCGACGAATCCCGGCAGAACGATCTGCTGCTGGCTCGCGGTCCCGAGCGGAATGCTTTGTCGCTCATCTATCGAGATGACGCTGCGCAGATCGTCGGCAAGGAGTCGCTGGATCAACTCCCGCACGCCCGCGCCGTGATCGGCGCCGAGCACGAGGTCGCACGCGGTTTGCACGCTCGGCAGTGCGTTCGCGACCGCGGCTGATCCCTCGCAGGCCGTAAGAAGCGCCAGATCGTTCTCCGCGTCACCAACCGCGACCACGCTGCGGGCGGAGATACCAGCATGCTGCAACCATGCCGAAAGTCCGCTCGCTTTGTTGACGCCCGCAGGCAGCACCATGACGGCGCCCTTGTTAAAAATAACTTGCAGATCGAGGCCGAACTCGCGAATAGTCTCGACGACGGTCATTTCGTGCGGCGTCCACGTTGCGACGATCGCTTCGCCGATGTCGAGCGGCGTTACGCCCTTGGCTCCAAGCGCCTGCACAAACGCCGGCGGCGGCGGGGGCGCGAGCGGCGTCCGAAGATCGTCGGCTGGCAGATATAGCAGCGCACCGTTTTCCGCGACGACCGCATCGAAGAGGTCCAGTTCACCGAAGATGGCGCGAAGATCGGGGAGAATGCGTCCCGTGACGAGTACGAATCGCCGACCGCTCCTGCGGAGCTGGCGCACTGCTTCGCGCGTCGCCTCGTCGACGACGCCATCGCGGGCAAGCGTCCCATCGTAATCGCACGCCAGAGCGTGAAATCTCATACGCGACAGATTCTAGGACCGGTACACTAACATTACGTTAAGGAATCGTGACGGGTTGCGCGTGCGCGTCGGGCTTTCGCTATCGCGCGAAATGGATCGTATCACTACCATGGTCCTGAGTAGTGTCGGCCGCGGCCGCTGGCACGCGAGGTGGGCGGCGGCGAGCTGCTCAGTCTACTTAATCGAGCGCTATTGTAATATTCGTGTCACGCGTCGGTGATATCTCAGAACGCGAGCAATGCTCGGCCGAATGAGCTCGCATCGTCCCTAGCATTTTTACAACGGCTCCAGGAGCTGCTCGAGGAGCGGTGTGGCTGGCACACGGTGTACTTCATCCCATGACCCGGTTTGCACGACGTGACCGGCTTCGATGACGACGGCTTGCGCGCACAGGCGTTCCAGGATATGCACCTGATGATCGACGACGATCATCTTAAAACCGAGCCGCGCTTGCCACTGCACGAGATCCTCGAGGAGGCCGCGCACAATGTAGCGATCGAGGCCCGCGAACGGTTCGTCGAGCAACACGAGGGCCGGCCGGCGGGCAAGCATTCGCGCGAGCGCGACGCGACGCGCTTGACCGCCGGAAACGCGCGACGCCGGCGAAACCCAAGTCGCCTGGAGCTGTAGCCGGTCCCGCAGCTCAGAAGTCCACTCTCGATCGCTCGGATCACCGTTGAGGCCAAAACGGACGTTTTCGGCGACGGTGAGATGCGGAAAAAGATTCGCGTCTTGCGTCATGTAGCCGACAGGTCGCGACGAGAGCGGCGACGAGGGCGGAAACAGCTGCCGACCGTCGTGGCGAACGAATCCGTCATCCGGTTCTTCAAAGCCCGCGATACAAGAGAGCACGGTGCTCTTTCCGGCTCCTGAAGCACCGCAAAGGCCGATCGCCGATCGGTCCGGCAACTGAATCGTAACGTCGACGACCAGATCGCGCCGAAGCTTGACGATATGTGCGTTAAACATGGCGTCGCTGCGCGAAGACGTGCGCCAGCCAAGGCAAGGGCAGAGCCGCCATAAGGAAATGACAAGCAGCGGCATCACCGCCGGCAGTCCGAAGCTCTGGAGACTCACCCACAATTGGACCGGCATGCCCGCCGGGTAATACGCGGTAATCACGACCGCCCCGAATTCGCCAAGTGCGCGAACCCACGCGATACTCACTGCAACGGCAAGCCCGAGTCGCGCGAGTGGAAACGTTATGCGCCAGAAAACGTCCGGAGGACGCTTTCCAAGGAGGGCTGCGTGCAGCTCGAGAGTCTGTGGAACGCCGTCGAAGGCGGCGATCGCTGCCAAGATATAGTAGCCGATGCTGACGTAGACTTGCGTGACTACAAACGCGCTCGCGCTGTTGCTCGTGCGCACCCCGATGTGCTGCAACAGCGCGCCGATTGGTTCGTGAGAACCGAATGCCAGGGATAACAGAATACCGAGCGCGAGCGGCGGCAAGAGGATTGAAGCGAGCAAGATGGCCTGCCACCAGATCCGCTCCCTTGCTGCCGCGCGAGCGATGTAGAGCGCGACCGGGGATCGATCGCAACGACGATCGCCATCGCGAGTGCGGTGAGGAATAGCGAAATCTTTACCGCAGCGAGCGACGGGTCCGCAACGTCGGGGGGCCATTGCCAGGGTCCAATCGGCGCGACGAGCCCGACCAATGGATAGAGAAGCATGAGCGCGAACGTGCCTACGCCGAGACGAGCGAGCGAAGCCGTCGCCGAGCGCCTTAGGTGTGGAGCGACGCGGCGTTCCCTGGAATCGTAGCTATAGCGCCGGAAAGCCGCCTGCGCCTCAGTATCCCCAAGCCACTTTACGAATGCAGCGGCCTCATTCGGATGCGCGGCGCCCTTCACGACCGCAGCATAGTAGATCAGCGGCTCCCCACGTGCCGTTCGGCCGCATTCGAAATGAAAAACAACCCGATCA
>JAABUZ0100008493.1_pt1 | contig 12058 bp, 11 predicted proteins | sample 5562091 | NCBI WGS metagenome assembly JAABUZ01 (sample SAMN12813069, study PRJNA571459) | rock metagenome | isolation source: Antarctica rocks | place: Antarctica: Victoria Land, Linnaeus Terrace sud | collected 2015-12-21
GCCATCAGGCCGACCGGAGACATCAGTGGAAACGCCGGACAGACCGGCAGCCTGACCACGCCCCCAACCTGCAACCCCACCACGAAGATCAACTACGCAAGATCACCAGACCCCGCGGTGCATCCGGGTTAAGCGCCAGGCGTTCCACGACGGGCTGACCGGGCTGGCCAATCGGGTGCTGTTCCAGGACCGCGCGGCCTATCCGCTCGGCCGTTGCGGGATGCGTAGTGGTAGTCATAGGGAAGCTGTGTCGTGGATTGGTATGGCTATCGCCAGGTACTAGACCGTCTCGGAGTGGCAATGGTAACCTCAACCCCCCCGTAGAGGGTACGGGCTCGGTGCGGTCCCGAATACTTGTCGAGCGAGCGAAGAGGAGCGCAGATGACAGGCAGTCGCGCCGAAACAGGCGACCCTGTCCTCTCCCTGCGAGGCATCGGCAAGACTTACGGCACGGTCTCAGTGCTGCGGGACGTCGACCTAGACCTGCATGCCGGTGAGTGCGTCGCGTTGGCAGGAGAGAACGGCGCCGGCAAGTCAACATTGTCGAAGATCGTCACCGGCGTCACCACGGCCGCCAGCGGGACCCTAAGCATGGACGGACAGGTGCGTGAGTTCCGTACGCCGCGCGACGCACGGACGCTCGGGATAGCACTGATTCCACAGGAGCTTGCCTACGTCCCCACGCTCACCGTGGGCGAGAACATCATGCTCACCAACTGGCCGGAAGGGCGGCTGTTCACGTCCAAGTCGTGGACGATTCGATCTAGCCGGCAGCTATTGGGAAACCTTGGCATCGGCATCGATGTCCGCCGCCCGATGAACTCGCTGAGCCTGGCCGAGCGGCAAATCGTGGAGATCGCGAAGGCCCTCGCAGGTTCGGCGCGTGTGCTCGTGCTTGACGAGCCGACCGCGGCGCTTCCGCGCCGCGAGGTAGACACCCTGCACGCGCGACTGACAGCGTTGAAGGCTGCGGGAGTCGCGATGATCTACGTCAGCCACAACCTCGGCGACTGCTTCGACATCAGCGATCGGATCGCAGTCCTGCGCAACGGCTCGCTGGTAGCAGCGGCGAGAACAATGCAGACGACTCCGCAAGCCGTCGTCGGCGCCATGCTCGGTGCTGGCTACACCGAGCCGGTCACCTCGGGGGCGGCGGCCGATCCGGAGCGCGAAAGCATGCTGATCGTCCAAGGATGGAATGCCCAGCACCAGCCTCCGATTGAGGATGTGACCTTTCAGCTCGGCCGGGGGGAGATTCTGGGCATCTACGGGCTGGTGGGCTCCGGCGCGGAGTCCGTTGCCAAAGGGCTGGCGGGCCATGGCCGACGAGTGCAAGGTGCTATCACCATCCGCGGCCGCGGCCGCGTGCACGCTCCGCCACGCACTCCGAAACAGGCACGCCGGCTGGGTGTTGCGTACGTCCCGGCCGAGCGCAAGGCCGATGGCATTTCTGCCGGCCATTCGATCGCTGAGCACCTGACGCTGCTGAACCCGAGTTCGTCGTCCTGGCACGGCATCTCTCGGCGCCGGGAGGCTGGCCGCATCGCGCGTGAGCTCATCCAGACCTTCGACATTCGGTGCCAGGGGCCGGACCAACCGATCGGTCTGCTCAGCGGCGGCAATCAGCAGCGGGTCCTTATCGCCAGTCGACTCTTCGCAAGGCCGAAGGTCCTCGTGCTGCACGAACCGACTCGTGGGGTCGACATCGGTTCCCGAGCCAAGATCCACCAATACCTCGCTGACTACGTGCGTGAGCCGTCGAACGAAGCCGGCGTCGTTCTGGTCAGTTCGGATCTCGAGGAAGCGGTGAATGCCACTGACCGGTTGTTGGTTATGCGAGCCGGTCGCATCGTCGCCCAACTCTCCGGTATCGACAAGACCGAGGGGAACGCCTTGAAGTCCGCCTCGAGTGGAGGGATCGCGCAGTGAGTGTGGACGATGTCCAGTCCGGAGTGGCGCTGGCGCAGACTGCCGGCTCCGGCTCGCCCCCGCGGTCGAGCATTGTCAATGTCATCCGCCGCCTCGGCGTCGGCGCCGGGCTGCTGCCGTTGTTCGTAGCGTTGGTGATCGGCTTCAGCCTCGGCATTCGCGGCTTCGCTACATATCTGACCTTCGTCAACATCGTGTCGCTGGCATGCGTGCTGCTCATCGTGTCGCTCGGCCAATTGCTCGTCGTCATTGCCGGAGGCTTCGACCTGTCGGTCGGTGGCGTCGTACCACTCGCGGGCGTCGTCTATTGCGTCATCACGTCGGGTGGATCGAGCTGGGTGGTCGCGCTGCTGGCCGTATTGGGCATCGGTATCGTTGCCGGGGTCGTCCACATGATCGTCATTAGTTATTTCCAGATCAACCCGCTCATCACGACGCTGGCTACCTTGTCGATAACCGGCGGCTGCGCATTCCTGGTGGCGAACGGCAAGACGGTGCAGATGCCCGCGACCGCTGGCCATCTTGGTGACGTGGCCGTCGGCCGATTCGCCTGGTATACCTTTCTCACTATCGGCCTGGTCGTGATCGTCGACTCGTTCCTGCGGTGGACGATCTTCGGCCGCCGGGTGTACATGGTGGGCGGCAACCGCGAGGCGGCTCGGCTCGCCAGCGTCCGGGTCGTGCTGACCGAAGGCGGCGTCTACATCCTCTCCGGTTGCCTGGCCTCACTGGCAGGTGTCGTCCTCGCCAGCCAGCTGCTCGCGGCCGCCGGCAACATCGGCAGCGAGGTCACGCTGACCAGCGTGGCGGCAGTAGTCCTCGGCGGGGCCGCGCTCACCGGTGGTAAGGGCAGCGTGCCGGGAGCAGTGCTCGGCGTCGTTCTCCTCGGCACGATCGATCAAGCTCTGACGATCCTGCGGGTCGCTTCGTTTTATCAACAGATCGTGACCGGAGCAGTGCTGCTTCTCGCGGTTGCGCTCAGTAAATGGCAGGAAGTGTTGGCGCGAACGTAACCGCCACTGGCTTGGAGTCTCGCGGTAGCGCTGTTCGGCTCACCCCAACCGCCCAAGGAGGAAGCGTATGACCAGATTTGCCGCCTCATCACCCGTTCGACGATGGTCTTCCGTTCGCAAGCCCATGGCCCTCGCTCTGGCCGCGACTGCCGCTGTGACGCTGGCAGCGTGCGGTTCCAGCAGCAAGTCGGCCAGCGGTGGAACGGCAGGAGGCAGCAGCTCAGCCGGCGCGTCCAGTTCGGGGAGCTCCGGCAAGCAGATCAAGAAGGTCGACTTCGCGGTGGCGACCCTCCAGGGCGACGTGTACAACGAATTCGCCAACAACTTGAAGGCCGCCGGCGCCAAAATCGGCGTCGAGGTAAAGGTCTACAACAACAACGGCGCCGCGACCGACATGGTCAGCAACGCGAACCTGATGATCCAGGACAAGCCAGACGTCATCCTCGACGAGCCGGCGGTCGCCGATGCCGCCGCCAGGGTGGGCTCGCTCTTCAAGTCCTCGGGCATCCCTTGCATCGCCGTGAATGTCGGCATCCCGCAGTGCAAGCTCTTCAACTTCGACCAGCCGTACCTGTCCAAGCTCGCTGCGGCGTACTACGTGAGCGTGATGCAGCAGAAGCATTGGACTGCGGCCGACACGACTGTCCTGATCGGTCAGAACAGTTCGTATGGGCCGGGCGTCAACATCGCCGTCACGAGCTTCTACGACGCGCTGTCGGGCAGCTTCCCGGGAATGACGCACGTCGCCGCCTCTGATATCTCGGGGACTACAACGACGATCGGCCGCGGCCAGGATGTGCAGGTCGACCTCGGAACGACCCTTGACGATGCGTTCACCGCCATGACCCGCCTGCTCAGCAGCCTGCCGAAGGGCAAGCATGTTGTCATCTACTCGCTCAGCGACTCGAGCACGCAAGGTGTGATCAGGGCGCTGACCAATGCCGGACGCGTGAACGATGCGATCATCAACGGATACGGCGAGAGCAGTGAGGCGATCAACTCGGTTCGCAGGGGGTCGCCGTGGATCATGGAGAGCGCCGGCTTCTTCACCTCGTGGGGTCAGTTTCTGATCGCCGAAGGCCAAGCCTTGTTGAATGGGGTGAGCGTGCCGGATGTGACGGCCCCGCCGATGGTGGCGATCACGAAGGGCAACGTCGACACCTACTTCCAGCCAGGCGGCGCCGTGATCAAGAAGTTCCCACCGCTGCCAGCCGCGTCGTCTTACCTGGCAAAGACCGGCGTTCTGCAGAAGTTCGGCAACGTCGAGGGCGTCAGCTGACTCTCTGGTTGGTCGGGCGCTGAGCAGCCGCACGATAGGGGGAGACGAGCGTGAAGATCACGGTGATTGGGGCCGGCGTCGTCGGTGTGACAACGGCCTACTACCTCGCTCGTGACGGTCACGAGGTGACTGTGCTCGACAGCGCGAAACAAGCGGCGATGCTGGCGAGCGGGGCGAACGCTGGTTTCATGGCGCCCAATGACTCGTTCGCGTGGGCGTCACCGGCTGCGCCCCGTGACCTGGCCAGGTCGATATTCGGAGCGCCTACTGGATTGAAGTTGTCTCCCCGGCTTGACCCGAAGATGGTCGTGTGGGGGTTGCGGTTTCTGCGTGAATGCACTCCTAAGCGGACGAAGCTCAACAGCATCGCGCAGTTGCAGGTAGCCAAGCGCTCGCAAGACCTACAGCGTGAGATCGAGGCTGCCGAGGCGCTGACGTACCACGTCAAGCGCGAAGGAGCCTTCTATCTGTTCCGTGATGCGGCCGCCCTCGAGGCCGCGGCCGCATCACGGGCGATGTTCGAGGACTATGGCGTCAACCAGCGGGTCATGTCGATGGACGAGGTCATTAGCCTCGAGCCAGCGCTCGAGCGAGGGCGAAGCATCTTCGCCGGTGGCATCTACGGCATCGGTGACGGGGTCGGCGACTCCGAGACCTTCACTCGCGAGCTGGCGGCCGTGGGGGCCTCCAAGTACGGAGCGACCTTCCGCTACGGCACCGCGATAGAGCGGCTGGTTGTGCAGAACGGGCGGATGATTGCGCTAGACACCGGTGACGGTCGGCATCGAGCCGATCATTACGTGCTTTGCGCAGGCGTTGGCAGCGCCGCCCTTGCGGGGACGGCAGGCATCCGGTTGCCGATCTATCCGGTAAAGGGCTACTCCGCGACGTATCCAATCAAGGACAAATCGCGCATTCCGGTGCGACCGTCCGTCGAGCAGACGTCCTTGATCGCCTGGTCGAATCTAGGCGACCGGTTCCGGATGAGTTCTAGTGCCGAAGTAGTCGGCTATGACTGGACCTGCCCGCCGGATCGGACGAAGCGGATACGCGCGCTGGCCGAGGAGATGTTCTCAGACGCCATCGACATCGAGAGCGGCCGGTACCGCGCCTGCCTTCGACCGATGACTCCGGGCGGGCCGCCCATCGTCGGTCCAAGCCGAGTCGCCGACCTGTTCTACAACACCGGCCATGGTCACCTGGGCTGGACCATGGCCTGCGCGACGGCGCGGGTCACTGCCGATGCGCTGGCAAGCGCATGACAAGCGCAGCGCTGACGAACGAGGAGTGGTGACATGCAGACATCCGCATTCGTTTCGGGGTTCGACGTCGTCGGCGAAGGCGCCGCGGCCGTGCTCGACAACCTGCAGGGAAGGGGTGGCCTGAGCGCGGCGATGCTCTCGGTCAGCTACCACGACGGACGTGACATCTTCTCGCACAACCCGCTGGGCGTCCTCAGGTTCCTGGAGCCGGGTGCCCTCTACTTCCCGCCTGAGCAGTCGCTCTACGCAAACACCGCAGTGAAGCCGGTCGTGAGCGAATTCGTCGAACAGGGTACCGATGTGCTCGGCACGCTGGTGCAAGCGGCTGCGGAGCGGGATATGGGGGTGCATGCCTGGACGGTCTTCCTGCATCGAGACCTGGGTCGTCACGACAGCGACTGGGCGATCCGCAACTGTTTCGGTGATCCGCTGCTCACCGACCTCTGTCCGGCACATCCCGACGTCCGCGCCTATGCCGTTGCGCTTCGACCCGCGGCGTGCAATCGATCATGTCTGAGTCGCTGCACTTCGCTCCGCTGGAGCATGGGTATCACCACGAACGGTATTTCACTCCTCTGAGTGCGCTGTCTCGCTTTCTATTGAGCGTGTGCTTCTGTATTCATTGCACGGCACATGGGGAGCGACAGGGAGTGGATGTCAGCGCCGTGCGGGCCGCGGTGCAGGCCCATCTGCGCTCGGCGTTCTCCGACGGTGACCGGGTCTCGACGGACGTGTCCCGCGAGGAGGTGGCCGCCCTCGCCGGTGGACAGATGGCCGGCTTCCTTGCCGCACGAGAGAGCACCGTGTCGTCGCTGGTAGGCGACGTGTCGGGCGTCGCAAGACGGGCGGGCCTGACGTTCGCGTTCGGCGACCTGTCGGGTGCAGTCAAGGGATACGCGGATGGACGTCCGGCTGGGGCTCCCTCCGCGGAGATCGCGTGGAAGCTCGGTGTCGATTGGCCGAGCTTGGTTGAGGCTTCCCACGGGGTCGAAGTGTTCGCATACGCTGCGGACATATCACGTCTGGATGCAGATCTCAGCAACTATCGACAACGCATCGGAAGAGCAGGCGCGTTATCAGCTGCGATGCGGCCGGTATCGCCTGACTGTGATTCGGTCGAGAATCTCAGCGCAAAGCTGCGGGTCGCGAAGGCGCTCGACGTGCAGCGCGTCGACTTCTACCACTACGGGTTCGCGCCACTGTCGGCCCTCGACCTGATCAGCGGCGCACTTAACGAGGCGGCCTAGGGCGCGCGCGATCCCAAGACGACATAGGCAGGAGACACCATGGAGTACGATCTCGCGATTCGCGGTGGCAGGGTGATCGATGGCACCGGCAATAAGTGGTTCCGTGCCGACATCGGCGTCCGGGAGGGACTTATCACAAGGGTGGGCCGGGTAGCGGCGACTGATGCGACCCGGTCGATTGAGGTCGACGGCATGACTGTTGCGCCTGGATTCATCGACATGCACAGTCACTCCGACCTCCAGATCCTGACGAACCCGACCCACGAACCGAAGGTCCGGCAAGGTGTCACCACCGACGTTCTGGGTCAGGACGGTCTGAGCTACGCGCCGGTCACCGATCAGTCGCTCGCCCACGTACGGGAGCAGATCAAGGGCTGGAACGGGGATCCGGCCGACTTCGATTGGAGCTGGCGATCGGTTGGCGGTTACCTCGATCGGCTGGACCAGGGAATCGCCATCAACGCCGCGTATCTGATCCCCCATTCGACCTTGCGGCTCACCGTGATGGGTCCCGAGGACCGGGCGCCGACGGCGGACGAGATGGACCGGATGAAACAGTTGATTGGCGACGGCATGAAGGAGGGAGCAGTCGGCCTGTCGACCGGGCTCACCTACGCGCCGGGGATGTATGCAACCGACGACGAGCTGGTCGAGCTCTGCTCGGCTATGCGTGGCACCAGCGGCTACTACTGCCCCCATCACCGCAACTACGGGATGCACGCGATCCAGGCATACACGGATTCTGTGGAGATCGCACGGCGCGCCGGTGTCCCCCTGCACCTCGCCCACAGCCATCTGGGCTTCCAGGTGAACCGGGACAAGGAACCGCTGTTTCGTGCCCTGTTGGACCAGGCAAGTAATGACGGTGTCGACGTCACGCTCGACGCCTACCCGTACCTCGCGGGCAGCTCGTACCTGCACGCTTATCTGCCGAGTTGGGTCCACGCAGGCACGCAGCAGGACATGCGGGCCAGGCTTACCGATCCCTCGCTACGCGAGCGCATCCGCGCAGAGATGGAGGACGTCGGATCCGACATGTTCTTCGACGTGCCGATGGGCTGGGAGATGCTTGTCGTCGGCAGCTGCACCAAGCCGGAGAATGCTCGCTGGCAGGGCAAGACGGTGGCCGAGGCGGCAGCCGAGACCCGGAAGCGACCGGTCGACTTCTACTGCGAGTTGGTCGTGGCCGAGGACTTCGCGGCGAGCATGATTGCCCGGATCGGCAACGAGAATAACGTTCAGGCGATCATGCAGTACCCGGAACACACGGTCGGCAGCGACGGGATCCTCACGGGCGCGCTTCCGCATCCGCGCGGATGGGGAACGTTCCCGCGCTTCCTTGAGCACTATGTCCGCGAGCTTGGGGTCGTCAGGCTGGAACGAGCGGTCCGGAAGATGACCTCTTTGCCTGCCCAGCGACTCGGACTGCCGGATCGCGGCCTGCTGCGAGCCGGCATGGCCGCCGACATTGTCTGCTTCGACTTCGAGGACGTGCACGACGTGGCGACATTTGAGGACCCACGCCAGTCGCCAACCGGCGTCGAGTACGTCATCGTCAACGGAGTTCCGGTGATCGACGCGGGAAACCACACCGGCTCGCTGCCCGGGCGAAGCCTGCGGCCCGGGGCATGACGCCCTCCGCCGCGAACCCGCACGCCGGTGAGCCGGAGAGCGCGCCATGGCTAAGGCACGTCGTCCGCGCGGGCGGCATAGTCGCCGTGTCCGGCCAGGTAGCGCGAGATTGGGAGACGGGCGCGGACTTCGTCGACAGTGTCGGCCAGGAGACCCGGTACATCCTCGACCGGATTTCCCAGTTGCTCGAGTCGCAGGGCTGTGCCATGAATGACGTCATCAAGGTGACCGCTTATCTGACGGACTTTGGACGCTTTGTGGAGTTCAACGAGGTCTATCGGGAGTTCTTCCCGACGAATCCACCCACGCGGACGGCGATCGAGGTGAGCGCCCTGGCACAGCCTTATAACGTAGAGATTGATGCCCTGGCCGTGTGTCAATCGGGCGAACCCGACGCCGTTCGGCACAGGTAGCCGACCGGTGGAAGCGGAGCCGCCTCCGCCGGTCTGAATCGATCGAACGCCAGAAGGGATCCCGCACCATGTCCTCTCAGAAGCTTGCGGCCGATGCGTCGGTGAACACCACCCGCAGGATATCTCCGGTCGAGCCGATCACACCGCGGCCGCGTCTCGATCAGATCGACCTCGAACTGCTCAAGTGTCTCGCCACGGACGCACGCCTTTCACAACGAGCGCTAGGTCGGGCAGTGAACATGTCGGCACCCGCGGTGTCCGACCGGATTGCCCGATTGGAGGATTCGGGCATCATCCGGGGTTATCGAGCGGTGGTGAACCACGCGTTGCTGGATCGCCCGATGACTGTCGTTATCGGTGTTAGCTCGGAACGAAGCTTCGAACAACGTGAACTAGCCCAGACAGTCCTCCAGATCCCCGAAGTAGAAATGGTCGAGCTCGTCACTGGCAGTGCTGATCTGCAGGTGCGGATGCGGGTTCGAGACCAAGCACATCTGAATGAGGTCTTCTTCGACCGGCTGCTGCCCTTGCCTGGCATCCGGCACACGCATACCGCGCTAGCGATGCTGTCCTTCGAGCCAGACAACTTTCTCCTGAACGTTTTGGACTCGCTGTCTGACACTCGTGAAGCTGACGGTGTGGCGTGACGCTGCCGAGACAGGACCTGTATTGCGGTCACGCACGATAGACACATTCCCGTTTGACTTACCCTTACTATACTATTGCCGGTAGATGCCGCGCCAAGCCTTCTTTTGCAAATTGGAGCCGAGTATGTCTTCGACCGACGCCAGCAGCCACTTCGCTATTGACGGAGCGGGCGTACCGACAGCACCGGGCCGGTTCGTCAAGATCGATCTCTTCTATCGAGCCGATGGAGCTGGTAGCGGGGATTGAATTCCGTCCGGTCCTGGGCGAGGGGAGATTGACAAACTTCGTGTCCTTTCAACCACACACGACCGCTCCGCGGCACGCGCACGCGGAAGAGCAGATCGTCATCGTGGTTGAGGGCGAGTTCGAGTTCGAGATCGATGGCCAGACCCGCACATTGCGAGCGGGAGATGTCGCAGTCGTGCCACCTTGGGTGCCGCACGGAGCCTTCACGCGCGACACTTCGTGCCTGGAGATCGATGTCTTCAACCCACCGCGGCACACCCTGGTTGATTATGCGCTGGCGCACCACATCGACACCGACCTCATCGCCACCCACTGGGACGACCTGCTCCGCGTCGCCGGGAGCCTGACCACCGGCACCGTCCGCGCCAGCGAGCTACTGCGGGTCCTGCAGGGCGGCGGCCGCCCGACCCCGCTCGGCCGGGCCGTCGCCGAGCTCGGCCGGATCGCCAAGACCCTCTACCTGCTCGCCTACCTCGACGACGAGACCTACCGCCGACGGATCCTGACCCAGCTCAACCGCACCGAGAGCCGCCACGCCCTGGCCCGCGCGGTCTTCCACGGCCAACGCGGCCAGCTCCGGCAGCGCTACCGCGAAGGACAAGAGGACCAGCTCGGTGCCCTCGGCCTCGTCGTCAACGCCATCGTCCTGTGGAACACCCGCTACCAGGACGCCGCTCTCGCCCAGCTCCGCAGCACCGGCCACCAGGTCCTCGACGACGACGTCCAACGCCTGTCACCCCTGGCCTACGACCACATCAACGTCCACGGCCGCTACCAGTTCACCGCCACCGACCTCACCCGCGACGAGCTCAGACCCCTCCGCGACCCCACGCAACCTGAGGCTTAACGGACGATCCTGCTCGGTTACTACTCAGACCCCGTCACGGTCTCGCATCCGCCGCGCCCACTGACCGATCGGCTTACAGGCAGGAGTCCTGACTGGTTCCAGGGTTGAAGCCGGCGACCCGATTGACCGAGCCCGAAGCGGGGTCGATCACCGGTGGCAGGATCAGCGTTATGTTCGAAGGATTCGACGTCGATCGGCAGAGGTCGCCGACGAAGTCGGCCTGCGCTTCCGTGTCGGGGGCGCCGGCCCGCCAGTCGTGCTGCTGCACGGGCACCCGCGGACACACACCACCTGGCATCAGGTCGCGCCGCAACTCGCGGCCGGTGGCTTGACGGTTGTCTGTCCGGACCTGCGCGGCTACGGCCAGTCCTCAGCACCACCGCCACGCGAGGACCACGCCCAGGCCTCCAAACGCGCGATGGCGCAAGACGTGGTCACCCTGATGGATCAGCTCGGGCACGACCGGTTCGCGGTCGTTGGACACGACCGTGGCAGCTACGTGGCCTACCGATTGGCGCTGGACCACCCCGATCGAGTCACAGCCCTCGTGGTTCTCGACTCGGTGCCGATCGCAGAGGCGCTCGCCCGCGCCGATGCCCGTTTCGCGCAGGCATGGTGGCACTGGTTCTTTCTAGCCCAACCCGAGACACCCGAACGGGTCATCAACGCACCGACGCGTGGTACGGCGCAGGCGCCGACCTACGGGCCCAGATGGGCACCGACAATTACGCCGACTACCAGGCCGCGATTCACGACCCGAATGTCGTGCTGGCCATGATCGAGGACTACCGCGCCGGACTCGGACCTCTCGGGTCGACGCGTCCACAGCGGTCACCACATGGCCGAGCAAGCCCCGACCGAACTCGCCGAACTCCTGCTCGACGCACTCGGCCCTTCCGTCGGCCGATGATGCAGACGATTGCCGCCGAGATGCCTGGAGGCGGCAGATCGCTCGGTGACGTAGCTTGACCCTGTGTCGCACAAGCTGGTGAATGCCGTATCGGTCATGACCGGTCGAGGTCCCCACCCAGCGGCCAGTCCCTTCGATAAGCGCATCAGCGAACCACTCGGGCTTCGAGCCTTCGAGATCTACCAGGTCGAGTTACCCGCCGGCGGTGAGACGGTGATGCATGACCACCTCGAGGACGGCCGAGGATGCGTATGCGTTCATCGGCGGCAGCGGCTGGGTGATCGTCGACGGCCAGGAGTGCCCGTCTCGCCGGGCGACTTCGTGGCGGTGACCGTCGAGTCAACCAGACAGGTGCGAGCAGGACACGACGGCCTCGTGCTGATCGCCGTCTGCTCCTCGACCAGTTGACGTTCGGCTTCGCAGCCAGACGTAGGGATTCTGCGAGGCGTCGATCCTGGATCAGCAGGGCCGTCCCGCAGGCCGGATCCACTTGCGGCACTCCCTCGCGGTCCGCTCCGGCGGATGTCGCTGAGGACGGCGACAAGGGTGGCGAGTGCGGTATGGGCTGGCCGCTCTGGACCTTGCCCTGTCCGGAACCTTGAAGTGCAAGACTGGCGTCATGGCTGAGCCGA
>JAABUZ0100008496.1_pt1 | contig 12054 bp, 20 predicted proteins | sample 5562091 | NCBI WGS metagenome assembly JAABUZ01 (sample SAMN12813069, study PRJNA571459) | rock metagenome | isolation source: Antarctica rocks | place: Antarctica: Victoria Land, Linnaeus Terrace sud | collected 2015-12-21
CTCGCCTGGGACGGCTCAGAGAAAAAGTCCTTGGCGAGCTTGTCCGGCAACGAGCGCTTGAAGTCGGAGATGTACAGCCGCACGCCGGGCACTGCGGGGGCCTCTGCCTCTCAGGACCACACGCCAGCTGAGACCACTGAATGCAACATAAACAACTGGTTGCGCGGGTACCGTCAGAGTCTTCAACGGTGACGACCTCCACGGAGTCCTTGAACAGGAACCCAGACGCAGTGAACTCCCCGACCTTGTCTGACGCGCTCGCGGGCCCTGCCCTCGGGCAGGCGCAAGCTGTCAGTGCCCGGCCTTGCAGGCAGAACGCCAGAGGCTAGTTCAGTACCCGACCTTGCAGGCAGAATGCTAGAGGCTAATGAGTGTCTGGCTTCATGTGGCAGGTTGTCCGGCCTTTCAAGTTTGTGTCATGGTAGTATGTAGCCTTGCCAAGTGCAGCACATTGAGAGCGGAAGCACACCGGGCGCTGTTGTAGCCAGAAGTGCAGCAGCACCGAGAACAGCAGCCCCAAACTTCAGCTGTTGCGCGCCGCAGTCAAGCTTATCTTTTCCTGCACGGACTGCTGTCCAAGCGCGTGCGTTCCACCTCTGGTTGCAAGCGCAGAACGCTGGTTGCCTCCAGTGCATGTTGCCACTCCTGCAGCGGTCTTGCACTGACACATCAGGTATCCTTCCCAGGCACATTGGTTTCAAAGCCATTGTGCACACGCAAGTGTCCCGCGCTACTGCTGTGTCCTGCGCTACTGCGGTATACTGGGCCCGTCTTATACTTCTTAAATGTGAGGAGTTGTGCAATTTCAGATCGTACGCCTCGCCTGGGGCACCCGGTGGCCCGTGGGACAATACACCCAGCCCGCTTCAGGCTTCCGGTGCCTCCTTTTTGTGGCTCATGCGCACAAGCGCGCAGTTTCGAGCTCATCCGTGTGTTGTGTGTTTGTGTTGTGTTTGCTAATGCCATACCCACCTGCGCTTCTACCTGAGCTACAGCGCAAGTCTTTGCTGCACAGTGCAGCACTAGCCGGGTCCCTTTTTGGCCTCTTCGCGTGCAGCAGGCCTATCATGCGTGCCGGTTGCAGCACGCAATGCTAGATAGAGCAGGAGCCAACGCACGTGTGCACAACGTCAACATAGGATTGCTTGGCCATGTCGACAGCGGGAAAACTAGCCTTGGTGCGGCCCTGGCATGGTCGCACAGGCTCTGCCGCGGCTCCTCTGACTGACCTGCGCACAGCCTCGCCTGGTGTGAGAGTTGCAAGCTGGTGTTGCATAAGCTGGTGATTGCATAAGCTGTTTGTTGCATAAGGCATGCCGGGCACTGGGTGTCCCACAAGCAACCAGCGCTCACTGAGGGCCTCCAAGGTGTGAACTTGTGCTGGTGTCTGTGCTGTGCCCGTGGTCCGGCCCAGACCCCTTTGCGCGCAGGCGGGGCCAGAACCAAGCGGCCACAAAAGTCTGAGCGACATTATGTGGCGGCCCTGTGCCGTGCGGAGGGGTGCAGCACATACTGGCTGCCGTGGCCCTCAGGCAGCAGCGCTCGACAAATGCTGGGCGCACTGGTGGATTATGCAACTGTTGCGAGTGGTCCCTGAGCCTGCACCGGCCTGCAGTGGAGGCACGCGCTGACTGACGCCTGTGCCGCGCGGCAGTGGCGGCGCTGTCCACCCAGCTGTCGACGGCGGCGCTCGACAAGAACCCGCAGAGCAGGGAGCGAGGGATCACACTGGACCTGGGCTTCTCATCCTTCTGCGTGCCATTGCCGCCAGCACTGGCGGGGCTGGCGGCGGATGTGTTGCAGTTCACGCTGGTCGACTGCCCGGGCCACGCCTCGCTCATCCGCACTGTCATTGGAGGCGCACAGATCATCGACACGATGTTGCTCGTGGTCGACGTCACCAAGGGCATCCAGGCGCGCCTGCACACTCCCAGTGTCAAGGTGCACGAGCAACCAGACATGCCATTTTCTGGTATGTGTGCCTGAACTGCAGGCAATATATGAAATATGTTTGTGTAGCAGCCAACTGCGGCTGGTCACAGGCAGGATGCAACTGACATACACAATCTGCATGTAACTGCAATGCTGTAGGTATGTGGTGTAGCCAAGGCCAAGCGGGATTCAGCTATGCAGCTGATGAAGATTTTTAAAAGGTCTTGTTGTGACACAGTTATTGTGGCACAGTACGTTACGAAGGTATCTAATGGGTGCTTGACGACCCAAGATGCTGCCACAGCTACACAACACACCTGGGCTTGACTCACAGCTGCATGTTTGTGGGTGCAACTGTTTGGCGCAGACCGGCCGCACGGCGGGGAGCAACCCCCCGATGCGCTGGGCGGGGGGCGCGGCGCAGGCGCAGACCGCCGAGTGCCTGGTGGTCGGCGAGATCGCGACGCAGCGCTTGCTGGTCGTGCTGAACAAGGTGGACCTGCTGCCGGCGGCGGAGCGGTCCAAGCTGGTCGTGCGCGCGCGGCGGCGCCTCGCGCAGACGCTGGCGTCCACCAAGTTTGCCGGCTGCCCGATGGTGGCCGTGGCTGCCAAGCCCGGTGCGCGCGGTTGCTCAAAGCCTGGTACTCGAGTCCCCAGATACGAACACTCTTGCAGTCTGGAAGCACGGCGTGGGACTGTATGGCATGGTGCGGTCTGGCTAATTGCCACCATTTTGTGTCTGCTTTGGAGAGCCTGCTATGTGCCACAGCGCCGTGATGTGGATGCTGTGCGAGTCGTTCGCACATGCGATATGAGGCACGCAGTGCACACCGGAGGAGCTCATCGCGTCGTGCACTTCCTGTGGGCCACCGCCACGGCTCATGTTGGGGCAGGCGGCGGGGAAGGCGCGCGGGTGGGCGAGGCAGAGGGTGTGGCCGCGCTGGTGGACGCGCTGGTGGCTACGGTCCCGCCGGAGCCGCGGCGGCCGGGCGGGCCGTTTCTGCTCGCGGTCGACCACTGCTTCAGCATGCGCGGGCAGGGCACCGTGCTCACCGGCACCGTGCTCGCCGGCAGCCTGCAGGTGCCGCCCCTGCGCTCCTGCCCCGCCCTCTGTACTTTCGAGCGCCGCTGCTCTTTGTGGGGCGTGTGTGGGTGCCGATGTTCAGGACGCGCTTGCTGCCTGCGGCAGCACGCCGGCTGGGCACAGTCTATGCCATCGCGCGGTGGTGGCTACCCAGCAGTCGACGCACTTGTGTAGCGCTTGCACTAAGATTGAGCACAATTGCTGAGAGTTGGCCTGCAAGTGTTACACAACTGCGCCGAGTGCTGGGTGGCCACCCATCGCGCGATGGCATTGACTGTGCCCACTCACAGCAATTTCAGGCGAACTGTCAGCAAGCGCTTGGGATCTCAACGCGTTTGCTGAGAGTTTGCCGCGGCGAGAGCGCCCGCGCGGCTGCATGGACTGACGAGCTGCGCGGGTCCGTGCACGCACCGGGCGCTTGCTGATGACCACATAAAAGAGATCAATCCACTTATTGTTGTGTTTCAGACACAAGCCTCTTCAAATCTATTGGTGCCCTTTTATCGCAGGTGGGCGCCATGCTGGAGCTGCCAGAGCAGCGCATCGCAAAGAAGGTGAAGAGCCTGCAGGCCTTCCGGCGGCCCGTCGCGGCCTGCCATCAGGCGCGGGGCCCCGCGCTCGTCGGTGGGTCAGGGTCCCTACCCCCGCACGCCTGCAGCCCCTCCTCTGGCCTGGGTGTGCCTGTGACCGCGCTCTCAGGTGTCGCCTCCTGAGCGCAAGCTTGCATGCGCTTGATGCCTGCGCCCATAGGTCAGAGCTGGACAGAGTGGCGCACTGCAGAAGAGCAATATATGGGAGCTGCACTTTGCATAGCGGTCTGTTGCACAGAGCGCCAGGAGACCGGGCAATGCGCATCTGAACCCTGTCCACATGGCAAACCCTGCTCACATGGGGAAGCCGTTGCCGCCGAAGCGCCAGGCGTGCAAAATTTTGGTCTCGGCTGCACGCAGGGCGACCGCGTGGGCGTGTGCCTGGCGGGGCTGGACGCGGCCTGCATGGAGCGCGGCCTGGCGTGCGCGCCGGGCAGCGTGCCAACGTTCCGCGCAGCGATCGCGGCCGTCGAGAAGATCCGCTTCCACGCGGGCGCGCTGCCGTCGCGCGGGCGCGTCCACGTCACCGTCGGCCACATGACGCAGGTGCGCGTACGCACAGAGCCTGCAACCCCCCTTGCTTGAGCTGCCGCACTGTGTAGCGCCGTGCAGACAAATGGAATGCCGTGTTTGTTCTCGTCAGTGTCCTGCATCAGGTTGGTCTTCATGGCAAGCATATGCAGCGAGCACGGCTGCCAGGCAACTGCTCATCAGTCTGCCGATCGCGCAGCCCTGTGGCCCCCAGCCCTGCAAAACCCACTCTGCGGCTGCGCAGGGCGCGGTGGCGCAGTACTTTGGGTTGCCGGACGGCGAGGGCCAGGACCCTGCGGCGGCGCTCAATGCGATGCTGCACCGCGTGGGGCAGCTGGCTGTGCGGGTGCGCCCGCGCCTGCCAGCGTGCACTGCCACCTACTTCCTGCATGGTACTGGTGTGCCCTGCGTGTGTGATGTGGCGAGCATGCCGGCAGGCAGGGGTGTTTAGGAGTGACGCTGAAGCAAGTACCAAACGCGTGGGCTGCCTGAGGCCGCAAAGGGACAGCGCCGGCCTGCCTCTTAAGGGTCCGTGACTGCACCTCGTTGCTGCTTTAGTCATTACAGCTGAGTGCTGCCAGCCTGGAGTAGGTACAGACTACACCAGACCAGGTGCATGTAGTCATTCCACTCCGGAAGACTACCCTGCTGCGGGGTCGCGCAGGAGCAAGCACCTGTGTTCGATTTCGGACGCGACTATGCGTACCAGAACGAGCTGCATGGGCTGGAGGGGCGGCCCCGCAGCGGCCTGGCGCTGCCCAGCGCGCCGCCCGCCGCCGCGGCGGCGGCGGGCGCCGCGCCGCACTATGGGCCACAGTGGGTGCTGCTGGTCTTCCACCACCCCGTCACCGCGCCGCAGGCGCGCCCGCGTGCTGCGCTCCTATCATACCGCCACGCGCACCACGCACGCTGCGTCGCCTTTGCGCAGCGCGCGCGCTGGCTTGAGGCACGGTGCGTACATACCCAGCACCGTATTGTGCAGCTCACAGCCCACCGCCTGTGCGCATGCATACGAGTGCGGTCCTGGGCACTTGCGCGCCCGCACCCACTCCAGGCAAGCGGCAGGCCGCTTGCCGAACGCGTGCGAGATGGGCCGGTGGTCCGGGTGCCGCATCCGCGCGAGGACTGCCTGGCGAACGTGCAAGAGTCCCGTTCGCGCCTGCCGCACACGCTAGGGTCAGGGCACCAGGCCGAAGAACATCGTCTGAGGACTGCCTGAGCGTACGCAGGACGCACTGGTGATCGGGTCGCGGCTGGAGGCGGACGCGAGCGCGGCGGCGTGCCGGCTGGCCTTCTACGGGCGCCTGGTCGCGCTGGTGGACGCGCCGGAGCGGCCGGGCGCGCTGGCGCGCCTGCGCCTGCTCAAGCTCAAGGCGCGGACGGGCAGCGTGGAGCGCGTGGCGCCGGACGGCGGCTCCGCCGTCTGCAAGGGCATGTTCAAGCGCGACACGGACATCTCGCGCTTCGTCGGCCTGAAGGCGCGCGCCCGCCTGGCAGCCGGCGCGTGCGCTGGTCGGTCAGGGTTTGGCTGCGACGGTGTGGGCTGGAGAAGAGGTCAGGCGACGTGGAGCGCGATGCAGCAGCCTGCTGCTGCGCCTATCACAACGCAAGCTCGGGTGCTCACTGGTGTGGCGCGCACTGTCGTCTGAGGGCGCACGCGGACTCCTGGGACCTGAAGTGCAGCAGGTTGGGTGCTGCTGCGTGTGCGATTGCCCCTGGAGTGAGGGCGCTCCTTGAGTTTGACGCACCAGCAGGCCAAGATGCAGGCGAAAAGGTGGGCATGCTGTAGGCCTGTAAAGTGTGTCGGGTGATAGAGGTCTGAAAGTAAGGGAAGCTTGTGTGCAGCATGTGCATCAGCACTCCAAGACGTAGCTGTGTACAGCAACTGCAGCAGCACCCCGAAACGAATCCAGTGCAAACCGGAAAAAGCTCTTACGCACGAGAGCATGCGCGCGCAGGTCGTGACGGCGGCGGGCGAGGTGGGTGTCATCCAGGGCGCGTTTGGCAAGTCCGGCAAGTTCAAGGTGGACTTCCCAGATGGCGTGCAGCCGCCCGCGCCGGGAGCTGGCCAGCTCACGCTGGTATTCAAGAAGTACGTTTACGATGCCGACAAGCGCATGGTGCAGTGAGGCGCTGCCTCGCAGCGCTGCATGGCAGGGCCATGCGCGCGGGGCGTCAGGGCACGGGACGTCGCCATTACACGCATGCAGCAATAACGCTATCCGCCGCGCGCATGTATGGCATGGCCGTGCGCATCATGCGCTGAAGCGCATGTTGCCGCAGAGTGTTTGGTGCAGTTTGTTTCTGCCGCACATGTGCATGTGTGGCAAGGCTGCGCGCAAGAGTTTAGGAGCTGGTGGTGTGCTGTGCGGTGCCGGGCTCATTTTTACGGCTCTGGGCACAGCATGTCCTAGGTAGATGAATTATATGGGACGGCGTTGCCCTGCGGTGCGCGCAGGCCGCGCTTAACTGGGCTTAAAGGTGGCCTGCCGTGCCTAAAGAAGTGTTGCATTTGAGATAGTGAGGTAGGTCCAGGGCAGAGGCACGGAGGGGCAGTCAGAGAAACGAGTCGGCGCACTTTCACATCACAGCAGTGCAATGCGGGCAATGTGGCGCTGATGCCTCTGCTGCCCTGAGTCCACGTGGGGTTGCATTTTTTTTGCAGAGGCGTGTGCGATGGTCGATATGGCCAGGCACGTCATGCATGTCAATTATGCGCTGTGCTCCGCTTTGGCATGCAGTGGCATTTGTGCTGGGTTAACATGGCCCGGGAATCTGGTGGCAGCTGCCGGGTGCATGGAGTACGCGCTTCGCCGTGCTTCCAGCGGTGTGCTGCAGCGCGTCTGCGCGGTGTTGGCATGGCCAGACGCATGGCGCAATGGCAGGCTGTGTGCTGGCCAGATCGGTGTTTGATTTTGTGCTGGCATCAGGGCACAGGGCATGGCTGCATCATGTTATTGCATGTTCTCTTTTCCAGCCGGGTGCGGGGCCCGCCCAAGGTCCGGCATACCAAGCAGCTGGCGGCTCTTTCCCGGGCCATGTTGACCCATCTTTTGTACGTGCTTGCACGTTTGTGGTGAGCGGGCGGTGTTTTGCAACCCTGCTTGTCTGCGTGCGCGGCGCGTGCTACGTGTCCACGCGCCCGCGGCGCGTGCGACATGCCGTGTGCAGGCACGCAGCAAGTGGCGGCACTATGTGCAGCTGGGCGATGCCCCTGTGAAGATAGTGCTGGCAGCGCGTGGTTTGTGACCCGGTGCGGTGCACCCTGCACTGCGGGGCTGTACCCAGCCGCCAGGGAAAGCTGAAGTATTGCTGGCAGCAATGGGGGGAGGAGGTGCGGAGCAGCTGTACGCGCTCCGCAACCTGTACTGGGCTGGGCTGGGCTGAGGTTGGGGTCGCAGACTACCTCGCAAGGGCACTGCACACGGTCCCGTTACATAAACACAGTGGCACTTCAGTTGGGGTCACTCTGCGCTGGCAGGCCTGGGGGTACCAGTCTTACATGCAAGCCGGGTGTGTGAGGGCACCTTTTGTCGAGTTTCCCTTGACGCTTGACATTGGACCAGCGGACCAGCACTACACGGTCATTTGCTCTGGCACTGATGTTGCACTCCGTCAGTCCGTCACCTCAATGCGCCCCAGGCCCACCACCGACAGACTGGGCACAGAGCTGCGTGCACTCGCTCAGGCAGTACCCGCGACTCCGGAAAGTCTCCTTGAACACGGTGGGTTCTCGTCGCAACGCAAGCGGGCCCAGACCGGGCGCGCCACCTGCAGCCCAGACACCTGGTGCTTGGTAAAACACTCCTGGAGCAGTCTCTATAGGCTGCTATGCATACAGGGGCGTTGTGACGAGCAGGCAAATGTCTCCCTTGTCAAGTTGATTGCCGAGTGTGCAGGGCAAGCCTACCAAACTTGTCAAGCAAGTGCGTGAGGAGGGCAAGCCAAACAAACACTTGAGCAGCTGTGTGATAAGCGGCAAGCGCTGTTGAAGCGCTGGCCGGCTGGAGCACCCAAGCAGAAGGCGCACCGCCGCCGCGGATGCACGTTGCAACGCACTTGCGCGCGCAGCCCTGCACCTCGCGCCCGCGCTCGCCGCCAAAAGCCGCGGCCAGGCTCGGTTCGGACCCGCCCCCTGGACAGGTCGTTTATCGGAAACGTCAGCACTGTGGCCTGGGGCTGTGCAAGCAGACACGGGTGGTAGAGCCAACGTTGCCGCCAGGCTGCGGTGCGGGGCCGTGTCTGTGAAGCTGTGCTTGTAGCCCATATGGCACCCTCAGTAGCACGCAGCACAGAAGGGAGGGGAACGCAGCGCACCCGAAGATAGCTGCTGCGGTATGTTGTTCAGCGTGTCGACGTCCGGCGGTGCAGCTGCCCACGCGCACGAGGCCTGGCGACTGACTGTGTGTCAGTGAGTGTTGTCAAGCATTCAGTGCGTGTAGCAGTGCGTGTATGACACAACTTGACAGTGTGCCAACTGACAGAGGACGGCCAGGCAACAGCGGTGTGGATGCAGCGTCCATGACCTGGAGGAGCAGTGCAGTCAGGCATGCCGACCCAGCGCGATGCAGCCAGGGCACGCAGCGGCCGGCGCTGTGTTCAAGCTGCGCGCGGCACCGGCAGGCGTCCCGGCGGCGCGACGGGAATGCTTGCACAGAGGTGTGCCTCAAAGTCACTCGCTGAATGCCAGAAGTGCTATCCAACATCGAACAGCGCGTAAAATTCTATTCTTTGGCAACCAGTCTCGCTGGTTGGGTGCAAACAGGTACCCTAGCTGGTCACCAAGTCGGCCTGACATTGCATGAAATGCGTTTAGTGGCGTGAAGCTTTCGGATTGAGGGCAATGAAGCGTGGTTAGCAACATGCAATGAGCTGAGACTATTAAGCTTGTACTCTCACCATTGCTGTTGTGGGGGTGGGGGCAATGCACTGCTTGTCCGTTTCAACCTAGGTAGACCACTCGCTGCACAGCAGTGCACAGAAATTGCGAGCACTCTGCTTTAAATGGGCCACACTCAGCCAAAGGCCCTTTGCAAGGCATACATGCAAAGTGCATGGTCCCAAGCGATGACAGCCCCTGCTGGTCCTGCAGAGCAGCATGCCACCAAGCACCTGCTGCTCAGCACAACGTACAATGGAATGGATCATCCATTATGGATGTGTATGAAGTGGCGCACTGAAATAAATGAGTAAATTCATAATAAATCTATGTATTAATTATTTTGAAACAGGAGGACACATGGCGGTTGCTGGTGCCTAACCTAAACCCTAAAGCATGATGCTGCTGTTTGGCGACTACACTCACTTTCTTCGCACAAAAATATCAGTGTGCGGGACCTGTTGAACACGCTCAGGCCTGTCTGCACTGCCGCACGCTGCGCCCGCAGACCTCACCTGTGCCGCCATGGACTTCAAGGGCCAAAAACTGGCGGAGCAGCTGTGCCTGTACATCATCCTCGCGGCTGGGTTGGTTGCGTTTGCCACCGGCTGGTACCAGGGCAGCTTTGCGGCCATGATGAAGGCGCGCTCCCGCCCCCGCTCAGATCTGGCCGGCGCTGGATAGTCTTGCCTGCCCCCACGCGCGCAACTGCGCAGTGGTGTGAGTCTTATAAGGAGCAAGTGGCGCACAGATCCCTTGCAGCGACGCCCGGACCGACGAGTTGTTCAAACGTGCGGATTGACTTAAGTGGGCCTTAGCTGCCTGCAGGTGTACGGCGGCGGCGTCGCCGTGGCGATGCTGGCGTGCGTGCCGGACTGGCCATACTTCAACAAGCACCCGGAGAGCTGGCTGCCCAGCCAAAAGCAAGTGGCAGCGGCTGCCAAGCCCATGGTCGCTCGGTGAAACGGCGGGTAGCCGACCGTGCGTCTTGGCTGGGAGTGTGCCGAGATCACAGCACAGCCAGGTGATCAGTGGCAGTCTGCAGCGCTGCCAAGAGGGCCGGTAGGTGGCGAGCGCGAGAGACTATCAGGCGCACTCGTCAAGTAGGCAGCAACGTGTGCAATATGTGTCTGGCTGTTTTGCAACGGCGCTTGGTGTTTGCCAGAGCGCTGTGCGTGAGTTTTAGCTGCTGCAGGATCAGCAAAAGGTGTTCAGTTCTGTGCGGGGCAGTTGCGCTGTGCGCCTCCTGTCGCCGCTGTCTCTGTGTGGCTGGCAGCAGTGTGAGCTGAGCAGGCGCCTTGTGCGGCGCAGTCATAGAGGTTTGAATTTGCCTCGTTGCCCAACTACGGGTTGCAATGGCCTGCTGGGCACTCCAACAGGCATGTGCGCGCTGTGCCAGCCTGCATGCACTCAATGTAAATTATAACAGGATTCACAAATAAACTATGCGAGCAGCTACGTGTGCCCTCCCTCCACTGCAGGTGTCATAAGGAACCTGCTTGCTCCTGCCGCCGCCCTCACCATTGCCTGCGTCACAGGCCCTGTTGCCCAGGACGCAAACGCCAGCCTGCCTCTAAGGACAAGTGCACTCCTGAGTGCGAGTGACAGGCCTGTGGCTTTGCTACCATGAAATACGCGGCTGCTGCTGGAGCTCTTGCTTTGCACTTCCAATACTATAAATCATGTCTCCAACCACCAGCCATTCCGCGGCTCAGGCCACAAGGCCAGCTACACCTTGCATCCTGCAGGGGCATCCCGGCTGACATACCCTGTAAGTACGCGTGCTGCAGTCGTCATGCCAGCCTGTCTCGCGCAGCCCGGCGCGAGCCAGCTTCAGCCAGGACGAAGCTCAGTGTGGCAGCTGATCCGGGGCTCAAGACCGGCGCATGCTTCACAGCGCATGTTTCAGCTGCCAACAACTACAGTTAAAAGACAAAACAACATGCAGATCTGGTAGCAGACAACGCACAGACACCCGCTCCCGTCACTCTTCCATGGCCGATGCAGCGGCCAGGCCCCGCTCCACCTGCTGGTCCAGCGCCCGCAGCAGCCGCGGCCCCAGGCGCTGCGCAATGCCCAGCATGTCCTGCGCGCGGCACTGCATCCCTTACCTGGCATGCGAAAGAGCCCGGGAGTGCTTGGTTCCAGTGCGGCCCTTGTCTGGCACCACCACTGGCAGCTGGGCGGCAAAGGTGATCACGCAGCGGCTCTGTGCAGGTGCGCACGGTCAATGGCAGTGCGGTTTATAGCACTGCAAACCAGGCCTTTCCAGGGAGCTGGCCTCGCCCCGGAAGCCGGCTCTCGCAGCGCCTGCAGAGCGCCGGCCACAGGGAGGAGCGCTCTGCCCGTGCGCGCGTGCACGCGCGCCACACCAGACCGGCGCGAGGCGGCAGGGCCGGCTCGGGAGCGCGCGCGGGGCTGGCCTGCAGGGCGGCGGGGTGCAGCGGCGCGCCGCGCGCGCGCATGGTCGCGCCGCACAGCGCGCCGCGCGCGTCCACGGCCACCTCCAGCGCCGCGCCCGCGCACGCGCCCTCCTCGGCGCTCAGGTCCACCGCCAGCGCCGTGCCCACCTGCCGCTCGCCCTGGGCGTCAGCCTGCGCAGCGTCCGGCAGTCACACCCCTCGCCGCTGCCGCTGCTGCGCCCAGCGAGCGCGCCCCCTGCCACCTGCGTTGTGTCCAACCTCGCACTCCTGTCCAGCTCCTGCGCATGTCGTGCATCGGCTGTTTGGCTACGGTCCATAGTCGACCCTTGACGCCATACACAGTGCTGGAGCGACCTTACGCACGGCCTGCAGGGCCGTGCAGGGTCCTGCATCCGCCCAGAAGCACGCCCGACCAGCACACCCGCTCCGCGCGCCGTATCCGGGCGTACAGCCCGCGCGCAAGATGCGCGCCACCGGCCAGTTCGACGTTTCCGCCCGTGCGCCAAACTGACTCTGCGGGGCCCCGGCGCGCCTGCGACACCGTCAGCACGAGCGGCACGCGCGCGGTGTCCAGCCGCGTTGCGTGCGCGGGGTCGTCGTCGAGCTCGAGCTCGG
>JAABUZ0100008497.1_pt1 | contig 12054 bp, 9 predicted proteins | sample 5562091 | NCBI WGS metagenome assembly JAABUZ01 (sample SAMN12813069, study PRJNA571459) | rock metagenome | isolation source: Antarctica rocks | place: Antarctica: Victoria Land, Linnaeus Terrace sud | collected 2015-12-21
CAACGTTACTTGTCCCCTAAGGCCGTGCTAGCGACTTGGAAGCAGGCTTGCGACCGCTCAGTTTAGCGGCAGATTGCCAGCTTCTTACGGTCACTACAGGTGATTCTAGCGAAGTAACGTTGTAGTACTAAGCGGTTGAAGAAAAGGATACTTAGAATGCCCCTCTATAGCAGGAGCATCTCTAGGGGTGTGACCTCGCAATGTCGAGGTGCGACACCCTGTGGGGCAAGCAGGTGGCCCGCGTTCCCTGCATCGCAGCAGGTCCCACGGGGCGTCACGTCGTTTGCCTTCGAACACGACATCGCCGGCAACGCCGACGCCCTTGGCGGCATGTGAGGACTCCCCGTGTTCCATTCATCCCTCCTCATACGTGCGTCTTTGGCACGCTGTCTCCGGGCGTTTCCCGCTGTTGCATGCCGACCGGCTGCGGCGCCCGCGTATCGGCATACGTCGGGAGCCGCAGGAGGCGCGCGGCGGTGTCGTGGTAGATCTGGCGTAGCGTGTCATCGGGCAGGTCGATGCCGTAGATATTCCAGCGCCCCTGACCCCCTACACCCTCGGCCTTGTAGGGAAAGTATTCGTCAGCCGTCTCCAGGAAGCGGAAGTAGGGCGCGTAGGCATTCACCGTGGGAGTGGCATCCAGGCCGAAGACGATGCGGTCGGGGTGGCGCTCAAAGAGGCGTTTGGCTGTGTAGGGCTGCCGGCCCAATTCAGCCAGGCGCGCCGAGATATCCACGTTGAAGTTGAGGTAGGTCTCCATCATGCGGTTGATCCAGCCCAGGTTCTCCGCGTAACAGCCGACATGGGCGCCGATAAAGGTGGTACGCGGGTGGCCGGCGATGAGGCGCTCGAACTGCTCCATTAACGTCTCAAAAGAGGGGAACCGCGGCCCGTAGAAGTGCCAGTCGGGATTATGGCGCAGTTCCTCCCAGCGCTCGTTGAAGCGATCGAGGGGCTGGAAGAAGGCCACTGGATCGGCGATGTGAATCAACACGGGGATGTGCAACTCAGCCGCGGCATCCCAGAGATCCCCTAGCCGCTCATCGTCGATGGGGATCAAGCAGTCGTCCGCGTCGCGATAGTGCAAGCCCAGCGGCTTCCAGACCTTGAGGCCCCGCGCGCCTCGCCGTACACTGTCCGCGAACTGCCGCGCCAGACGCGCCCCGAAGTCCGGCTTCGTCACCAGGCTCCAGTCGCTCTGCGCGAAAGTCACAAAGCGGTCGGGGTAGGCACGGTCGTAGCGATCGAGATTGGCCTCCAGTTCGTCACCCCACATCCCATCGAGATTGACGATCGTGGCGATGTTGCACGCATCGAGCGCCTGGAGCACGGTCGACACATCCGGCCCCGTCCAGGAGTGGTCAGGCGCTCGCCAATCCAGAGACCCATGGGCATCCATAGCGGGGAAGGTGCGCCCAAAATGGTTATGGGCATCTATAGCGGGGAACTTGGCGCGCCGCGCCTTATGCCGCGCGACCACCAGTTGGGGCCGTGGCGCAAAGTCGGCCAAGCGCAGGTCGTTCACAGGTACATCCGTCTCTGGCATACCGCTCGTTTCCTTTAACGCACTCTGTCATATCGCTCGTTTTCTTATCTCTGCTTCTGTACGCGGTACCATGCGATATCGCACCATTCGGTCCGAGTCGCATCCGTTTATGCTCAATTGGCGCTATCATACAGCATCATTGGGGCTGTGTCAACTCCTTCGCGCTCGTTTTCTGACGTTTATGCTCAGATGTCCCCTTGACTTTGTGTCGTTACGTACACTACAATGTCTTCGTCAATCGAATAGGCTTGACGAGATTCGACTCAGCCACGTACATCGGACGTCCGCGATTTGATGAATGTGCTCCATCGTGGCATCTTTTGATGTTTATGGTGGTACTTTCAACGTTTATAGAGATACAGGTAGATGCGCGGTTTCGCGCGAAACCGCGCATCTACCTGTTGTGAGAAGGAAAAGGATACGCAGAGGTTATGATCGTTGAGGAGCGCAAGGAGCGGTTGTTGGGCGAGGAGCGGCGGCGCCAGATTCTCCACATGCTCGCGCAACAGGGTGCGGTCTCGGTGGCCGCACTAAGTCGCGCCCTTGAGTGCGCTGAGGCGACCTTGCGGCGCGATCTGCAGTTGATGGACGAGGCCGGCCTGCTTCGGCGCACGCACGGCGGAGCGCTCCCGGTGGCGCCGACACGTGCCTTGCATGAAGCGAGTATCGCCGACAAGGCCGCGCTCTGCACCGAAGAAAAGCGCTTAATCGGCCTCGCCGCGGCGCGCCTGGTCGCTCCCGGCGATACGCTGGCCTTTAATGGAGGGACGACGACGGTGCAGGTGGCGCGTGCGCTGCGTGGAGTTACACCCCTGCGCCTGGTGACGAACTCTATCGGCGTTGCGACCGAGGTGGCGGGGCAGACCGGCATCGAGGTCACGCTGACGGGAGGGACGTTGCGTGGTTCGTTGGAACTCTCGGGGCCACTCGCCGAGCAATCGCTGCGGGAGTTGTATGTACGCACGGCCTTCATTGGGGTCGACGGCCTCACGGTGCGCCACGGCTTGACGACCTACGATCAAGTGGAGGCGCAGACGAACCGCGCGATCATCGCGCACGCGGAATGCATCGTGGTCGTCGCCGATCACACCAAAATCGGACGGGTCACGATGTCGTTGATTGCGCCCTATCAGACAGCCCACACGCTCGTCACCGATGAGGCTGCATCCGCGGACGATCTGGATGCATTACGGGAGCGCGGTATCGAGGTGATCATCGCGCGCTGATGTAGGGATATGGTACGGAGAGGTTGGAGAAGGTGTATGGACATGGATGCCGCCGCGTCCCAACGCGATCTGCTGCTGACTGATTTCGCCCCACGCCCTATGCTGGTGGTCGCGCGGCACGACGTCCCGCGCGCGCGCTTCCCGGCCATCGACGCCCATAATCATTTGGGACGCTGGCTAACCTCCGATCATGCGTGGGTGACGCCGACGGCGGCGGAGATCGTCGATGTGATGGACCGCTGCAACATCAGCGCGATCGTCAACCTGGACGGCATGTGGGGCGACGAACTCGAAGCCAATCTCGACCGCTACGATCGCGCGTATCCAGGCCGTTTCTTCACCTTCGCCCACGCCGACTGGGGCTTGACGACGGAGCGCGACTTTGGCGCGCGCATGGCCCGCCAACTGGAAGACAGCGTGCGTCGCGGCGCGCGCGGTCTAAAGGTATGGAAGACCCTGGGGCTGCGCTACCGCGATGCGGAGGGGCGCTTGATCCCTATCGACGACGAACGACTGGAGGATCTCTGGGCCGCAGTTGCGGCGTGCTCTGTCCCCGTGCTTATCCATGTGGCCGACCCCGTCGCCTTCTTCCAGCCGCTGGACCGCTTCAACGAGCGCTGGGAGGAGTTGCACGCCCATCCGGACTGGCACTTCTACGGGCCGGAGTTTCCTTCTTTCGAGACGGTGATGGAGCAGTTTGAGCGCCTCATCGCCGGCCACCCACGAACCACCTTCATCGGGGCGCATGTTGGCTGCTATGCCGAGAACCTGGGCTGGGTGGACCGCATGCTGACCACCTATCCTAATTTCAACGTCGACATCAGCGAGCGCCTGGCCGAATTGGGGCGCCAGCCGTATACAAGCAAGCGTTTCTTTGAGCGGCACGCTGGGCGCATCCTCTTCGGATTGGATAGGTTCCCGCCCGTGGCCGATGAGTATGCCCCGTACTTCCGCTTCCTGGAGACGGCCGACGAGTACTTCCCTTACGCGCCCGATGATCAGGGCCGCCAGGGACGCTGGCATATCTACGGGATCGACATGTCTGACGATGTGCTGCGGCGGGTCTACCATGACAACGCGGCGCGGCTCATCCCGGTATCAGACGCATAATGTGCGGGTGGATGAGCCGGCCATGGCGCTGGCCAGCCCTACAGAGACGGGAGAAAGTAACCAATGACCGCTAAGGATATATAGCTATGACGACGAACGAGCCAATCGAGGCCGTGTTGATTGGAGCCGGAGGACGCGGGACTTTCGCCTATGGGGCCTATGCGCTAGGCCATCCGGAGGACGTCCGCTTTACCGCCGTGGCCGAGCCGGACGCCGCGCGCCGCGCACGCTTCGCCGCTCAGCACAACGTGCCGCCGGAGCGCACCTACGAGCGATGGGAAGATCTGATCGCCGCCGGGCCGCTCGCTCCGGCGCTCGTCTGTTGTACCGGAGACCGGCTGCACGTTGCCCCAACGCTGGCCGCCCTGGAGATGGGGTATCAGGTCCTGCTTGAGAAGCCCATGGCTGTCACGCCGGAGGATTGTGTGCGCTTGGCGCAGGCTAGCGAACAGGCCGAGCGTCTGCTGATGATTTGCCATGTGATGCGCTACACCCCTTTCTACAAAACATTACATGGCATCGTCACCTCGGGTCGTCTGGGCGAGATCGTGGCGGTGGAGCACCGCGAGAACGTCGCCTACTGGCATATGGCCCACAGTTTCGTACGCGGGAATTGGAGCAATGCCGAAAAGTCGAGCCCAATGATCCTGCAGAAGTGCTGCCACGATCTGGACATCCTGGCGTGGATGCTGGCGGACCATCCGATCAAGCGGCTACAGTCGTTCGGCTCGCTGCTGCACTTCCGGGCGGAGAACCGGCCGCCGGGGGCGCCGCCGCGCTGTACCGATGGCTGCCCGGTGGCCGATGACTGTGCCTTCTACGCGCCACGTCAGTACCTGACCGACGACGTAGGCTGGCCGACCTCGGCGATCAGCGCCGACCCCTCGCACGCCGCACGATTGCATGCGCTACAGACCGGCCCCTATGGTCGTTGCGTCTACCAGACCGACAACGATGTGGTGGATCATCAAGTCGTGACGATGGAGCACGATAATGGGGCGCTGACGACACTCGTCATGCATGGGCATTCGCACGAAGAAGGGCGGACCATGCGCTACGACGGGACGCGGGCGACGCTACGCGCCAGTGCAGTGGACGGCGAGCAGCCCCAGATCGCCGTCTATGATCATCGCTATCGTACCGTTGAGCATATCCCGATCCCTCAGCTTGACGACGAGTACGGCCATGGCGGGGGCGACGCGGGCGTGATGCAGGCGTTCAAGGTGGCCGTTCAGAACCCTGGTGGACCGACGCTCACCTCGGCGCGCGATTCCTTGGAGAGCCACCTGCTAGCCTTTGCCGCCGAAGAATCGCGCGCGACTGGAGCTGCCGTCGACATGGACATCTACCGCAAAAAGATGCTAAAAGTGTCCAGCGCGTAGTTACGGTTTAGCTACCGCGTTTCCGCGCATAGTGAAGCGTCGGATGTGCTGCATCAACGGTCTGGGGCGCGGCGTCTGTTGCCAATTCACCTATTCCACGCATCCATGGCCTTTAGAGAGGGGGTACGCCGATGACGAGTACGACGCGCCGGCCAATCACTATCGACGATCAGCTGGATATGCTGCAGACCGTGGACGAGGTCACCCTCTCACCCGATGGTCATATGGCCCTCTTCGTGGTGGGCCGGTGCTACGACGAGAAGGAGAAACGGGCGTCGAAGACAATCATGGCCGTCCCTGTCGCGGGCGGCGCGGCGCGGCCGTTCTCGGCCGGCACGGCGGTGGATGGGATGCCGCGCTGGTCGTCCGATGGCGCGACGGTCGCATTTGTCTCCGACCGCCCCCATGATCTGTCCCCTGAGGCGCACGCCGCCGCGACGCAGGTCTACCTACTGCCGCACGACGGTGGTGAGGCGCGTCGCCTGACTGCCGTGGGCGGCGAGATCCACGACCTGGCCTGGGCGCCCGATGGCTCGTTCCTGGCGCTATTGATGACGGAGCCGCAGTCGGACGAGGACCGCAAGCGCGATGAGGAGAGCGGCGGGGCCATCGACGTGGAGGAGAGGCCGCTCTTCTGGCGGCTGTGGGCCGCCGACCTGCAAAGCGGCGCGGTGACGCCGCTGACGCCGGAGGGCGTGCAGGTGTGGGCGTTCGATCTCTCGCCTGACGGCCGCACCGCCGCCGTGATCGCCTCCGACCTGCCCTATGAATGGTCTTGGTTCGACGCGCGCCTGGCCCTAGCCGCGCTCGACGGTTCCGCGCTCCGCACGATCTACACAAGCAACAGGCAACTCGCTCACCCACGCTTCTCTCCCGACGGCGCGGCGGTGGCCGTGCTCTCCTGCACATGGAGCGATCGTGGCAACTACGGTGGCGACGTTTTGCTGGTCCCGGCCGATGGCGGCGACGCGCGTCATCTCATGCGGGGACAGCCGCTCTCGGCGTTCTGGATCGCGTGGGAGCCCAATGGACGCGCCCTGCTAGCCTCCGGCTACGAGGAGGGCGAGGGCGCCTTGTGGCGCGTTGACGTCGACGGTGGGACGCGTACGCTTTGGCGCGCACAGGTCGCCATCGCGGGGAGCCAGAGGAGTTTCAGCCGCGCGGGCGACACGATCGCCGTGACGCGCATGGACCCCACTAGCCCTCCCGACGTGTGGGTTGCGCGACTAGAGGGCGGCAACCTGGCGGACTGGCGTCGGCTCACGCGCCTGCACCCACAGACAGAGGAGTGGGAGCTCGGCTCGACCCAAACGCTGCGCTGGACGGCGGCCGACGGGACGGCGATTCAGGGCCTGCTGGCCCTGCCGCCCGGCTATCGTGAGGGCGCGCGCCTGCCCTTGGTGGTCATCGTCCACGGGGGGCCGGCTGATTTGCACGCCTATAGCTTCGCCAAGTGGTGGACGCCGCTGCTCACGGCCCGGGGCATGGCCGTGCTGCTCCCCAATCCGCGCGGATCGACCGGGTGGGGCACGGCGTTCGTCGAGGCGAACCTGGGCGACATGGGCGGAGCGGATTTTGGCGACATCATGGCCGGCGTCGACTATGTCGTCGCGCGCGGCGTCGCCGACCTCGATCGCTTGGGCATCGGTGGCTGGAGCTATGGTGGGTTCATGAGCGCCTGGGCTGTCACGCAGACCGACCGTTTCAAGGCCGCCGTGATGGGCGCCGGCATCGCCGACTGGCGTTCCTTTCACGGAGTCACCAATATTCCGACCTGGGATGCCCTCTTCTACGGCGCCCCCGGCCAGCCAGCCGACCCCTACGACCTATCTGGTCCCTACGCGCGCTTCTCGCCGCTCACCCACATTGACCGCGCCCATACACCGACGCTCATCCTGCACGGTGAGTGTGATGACTGTGTGCCGGTCGGGCAGGGCTATCAGTTCCTACGCGCGTTGCGCGACCGCGGCGTGCCGGCGCGTCTGAGGATATACCCGCGAGCAAAACATGGCCCTAATGAGCGGGCGCACGAGCGCGACACCGCGCGACAGGCCGTCGACTGGTTTGCCAAGTACCTCACGCCTGGGGTGTAGCGCGCGGAGCGAACCATCCATGGTACGGAGATGTGGCCTGTGAAGGAAGGAGGAGGCGCCTCGATGCGGTTCGCGGGCAAGGTGGCGATCGTGACCGGCGCGGCGAGTGGAATTGGCGCGGCCACAGCGCTGCGGCTTGCAGCCGAGGGCGCGAGTGTGATCCTGGCCGACATCCAGGATGGGCGTGGAGAGGCGGTCGCTAGTGAGATCAGGGCGGCCGGTGGTACAGCCTTCTACTACCACTGCGATGTGTCCGTGCTGGCTGACTGGCACGCCTTGGCCGATAGGGCGCTGCGGCACGCCGAGCACATCGACATTGTGCATAACAACGCCTACACTGAAGACCAGGGACCGACGCACGAGCTCGACGAACGCGTGTGGGATCGGCAGATCGCTGTGTGCCTCAAAAGTGTCTTTCTGTCCGTCAAGACGTGTATGCCGCACCTCCTTGCCGCCGAGGGAGTGATGATCAATACGTCCTCCGTCCACGCGCTGTTCGGATTCCGGCGGCGCGCGGCGTACGGCGCCGCGAAGGGCGCTATCTGCGCCTTGACGCGGGAACTGGCCGCCGAGTATGGCCCGACCGTGAGGGTCAACGCCGTGGTACCAGGGGCGATCCTGACGCCGGCGTGGAACGACCCGACCATCGAGCAACAAGAGGAGCAGGCCCGTCAGATCGTCGCGCGGCGGCTTGGGCGACCAGAAGAGGTTGCCGCCGCCGTGTGCTTCCTGGCCTCCAGCGACGCCTCGTACATCACGGGTACGAATGTGGTTGTTGACGGCGGCTGGAGTATGTGGAAAGAATAGTCTATCGGTGCTTTGACGTGCCGTCCAGTAAGGTGCTACTATTATCACCATGTCGGATTACTGTCATTCTACTATAAGGAGGACTTGTCCCATGACGCTGTCGATACCGCGCTCCCGTCGCCTTGCATCCACTGCGATGGCCGTGGCCCTTGTCGCACTCACGCTGGCGCCTGCCGCGCGCGCCGGCGCCATGACACAGGCGCCCAGCCGCGCCTCCGCGGTGTCCGGCACGCTCGCCGTGGTTATCCAAAACGAGCCCGCTTTCCTTGATCCGGCCGTCGATTACGATGGCGGGGGCGCGACCTATCTCGGGCAGGTCTACGACGGTCTCGTGCGAGCCGTGGGTGAGCATCAGGTCAAGATCGTTCCCGACCTGGCCACGAGTTGGAGTCAGTCGTCCGACGGCAAGACCTGGACCTTCCACCTGCGGCCGCACGTCGCGTTCCACGACGGCTCGACCGTCGACGCCGCGGCTGTAAAGTTTAGCTTCGATCGCCTGTTGAAGGCCGGCCAGGGCGCGGCCGCCGATTTTACGGAGATTTCCAGCGTTGAGGCGGTCAACCCGCTCACCGTGCGCTTTCACCTGCAGTATCCCTTCACCAGCTTCCTGCCCTCTCTGAGTACTCTGTGGGGACCCGATATCGTGAGCCCCAAGACGGTCGGGACGACGAAGATCGCCGCCAACGGCACCTCTTACCTGGGCGCCCATGACGCCGGCTCTGGCCCCTATTTGCTGGCCAGCTATCTGCACAACCAGAAGATCGTTCTCAAAGCGTTCCCCGGCTATTGGGGTGGCTGGAGTGGCCGTCACACCGCGGAGGTCACCATCACATGGCCAGTGGCGTCGAGTACGCAGCGGCTGGAGTTGGAGCAGGGCGACCTCGACGCCACCGACAACCTGAGTAACCAGGACGTCGCGGCCGTGGCACAGGAGCAGGGGATTCAAGTGATCGAGCGGACCGCCCAGACGATTCGCGACATTCGTCTCAATGCGGCCAAGGGCGCCATGCGCAGTACGCTGGTGCGACAGGCGCTGTCCTACGCCTTCGACTACGACGGTGTGGTCCGTGGCGTGTATCAAGGGCATGCCACGCGGATGACCGGCGTCGGACCGACCGGTTTCGAAAACTTTGTCCCGGCCACGCATCTCTACACGTTCGATCTGAACAAGGCCAAGGCTTTGCTGGCGCAAGCGGGGTACGCGCACAAGAAACTCTCGTTCACCGTGGGCTATCTGCCCGGCGATACACCGGCTATTCAGATGGCGCAGATCTTCCAGGCCGACCTTGCCAAGATCGGTGTGACGGCGAATTTGCAGGGCGTCCCCATCGCTACGTACACGCAGATCATCCAGAAGGTCGCCACGACACCCGACATCTGGATCGGCGCCTGGGGCATGGACTATCCGGACGACGCGCAGGAGTATTGGTCTTACTTCTATTCCAAGAACGTGGCGCCGCTCGGCGGCAATTACTTCTTCTACAACGATCCCACCACTGACCAGGAGCTATTGCAGGCGCGCAAGGCCACCGATATGGGCACGGCCTATCGCCTCTACCAGAAGATCTGTGATCGGGTCTATGCGCAGGCGCTCGAAATCTGGCCCGTTCAGCCCAACGAGCGCGTCGCGCTGCGCTCCACTGTGCACGGCTACCAGTACAACTTCCTCTATACCAGCGCCTACTATCCGCTGTACACTATGTATCGGTCGTAGTAGGCATCGGTCAGCAGGCGGCACGGCATGGAAGCGCCTGCCGCCTCCTGATATTCGCCGGCTATCGGACGGAGTGCTTCACCCTCATGCCCATATTCCTGGCCCGACGCCTTGCCTTTCTGGTCGTTGTTGTGATCGGTGTGAGCCTGCTTACGTTCGCGATCTCACATCTTGTGCCGGCGGATCCGGCGCGCCTGCTGCTCGGCCGCACGGCCACGGCGCAGCAGATCGCCTCCCTGCGCCATTCCCTGGGACTCGATCAGCCCCTGCCCGTGCAGTACCTCATCTACATGCGCAACCTGCTGCACGGCGACTTCGGCCAGTCCACCTATAGCCACAGGTCGGTCATCGCTGACTTCGGTGACTATTTCCCGGCGACGGTCGAACTGACGCTCTACGCGCTGGTGATCTGTATCCTCGTCGGACTGCCGCTGGGCGTGCTCTCGGCGCTCGCCAAGGACCGCTGGCCCGACCAACTTATTCGCATCTTCTCTATCGCCGGTGTGGCCCTGCCGCTGTTCTGGCTCGGCCTGGTGCTCCAGTTCGCGGTCTACGGTCGCCTACACCTATTGCCGGCCGAGCAACGGCTGGATCTTTTTGTTAACCCGCCACAGCACATCACCGGCATGTATACCCTCGACAGCCTGCTGACAGGCAACTGGAACGCTCTTGGCAATAGTGTGCGACACATCATTCTTCCAGCCGTGACGCTGGCTTTCGCCTCGCTGGCTACGATGACGCGCGTCACGCGCATCAGTATGATCGAGGCGTTGGGTCAGGACTACGTCCGTACGGCACGCGCCAAGGGGCTACGACGCCGATTCGTCGTCTACCGGCACGCCCTGCGTAATGCCCTCATCCCCACAACGACGCTGATGGGCTTGCAAGTCGGCAACCTGCTCGGCGGCGCCTTCCTGGTGGAGATCGTCTTCTCCTGGCCCGGCATTGGCTTCTACGCGGTGCAGGCGATTCGTGCTTTCGACTACGCGGCCATCATGGGTGTCACGATCATCATTGCCATGGTCTATACGCTGGTGAATCTGGTCGTCGACCTGCTTTATGCCGTCCTCGATCCGAGGATTACCTATGCGTGAGCCCGCGCTGGAACCCGCTCCGGACTTCACGGCACAGCACATCGCCGCGGAGGCTGTGACGGTTGTAGGCTCAGCGCTGAAGCGCCGCATACGGCGCGTGCTGTTGCGCCCGCAGCCCATCATCGTGGGCGTGGCCGTGCTTATCCTGCTCGTGCTGGCCATCTTCGGACCAGAGTTGGTCCCCTACAACCCCATCAACCCCGATCCGGTCAACGAATTCCTAGGGCCCAGCCCGGCGCATCTGATGGGCACCGACGACCTGGGACGCGACGTCTTTAGCCGCGTGATCGTCGGCACACGCTACTCGCTGATGGCCGTGGCGATCGTGCTCTCTATTGCCCTCGTGGCCGGTATCGTGATCGGCGCCGTGGCCGGGTACGCCGGCGGCATCCTCGACGAGCTGCTGATGCGCGTGACCGACATCTTTCTGGCCTTTCCTGGCATCGTTCTGGCGCTGGCGTTGGCCGCCGCGCTCGGTCCGAGTCTCGTCAACGGTATGATTGCCCTAGGCGTCATCTGGTGGCCGACCTATGCGCGCCTCGTGCGCGGCCAGGTGCTGAGCGTCAAGCAGAACGCCTACATCGAAGCGGCGCGTGCCCTGGGCGTTCCTACCCACCGTATCTTGCTCGGCCATGTGCTGCGCAACGCCATGTCGCCAGTTATCGTGCAGCTCTCACTCGACATGGGTAACGTGCTTGTGGCCGCCGCCGGCCTGTCATTCATCGGCCTGGGCGCCCAGCTCCCGACCCCCGAGTGGGGTCTCATGGTGAGCGCTGACGCGCAGAACGTCCTTAACTCGTGGTGGCAGTCCACGTTCCCTGGCCTGGCCATCTTCGTGACCGCGCTGACCTTCAACCTGGCCGGAGACATCCTGCAGGACGTGCTGACACCCAATGCGCGCATGCTCGTCTGAACCGGGCGCGCCACGCGATTACGCGATTGTCTAAACCAATGGCTACACGAGAAAGATGCGCCGGCGTGCTTCGGCCGTCAGCGGCGCGCCATATTCGGAAATTTCGAACGCCTCGGCGTGGCGTATACGGCCGCCGCGCTCCGCGCCATAGAGGTCGGTCAAGAGGGCG
>JAABUZ0100008498.1_pt1 | contig 12053 bp, 12 predicted proteins | sample 5562091 | NCBI WGS metagenome assembly JAABUZ01 (sample SAMN12813069, study PRJNA571459) | rock metagenome | isolation source: Antarctica rocks | place: Antarctica: Victoria Land, Linnaeus Terrace sud | collected 2015-12-21
CCGGAGAACAGCCTCGCTACCGCGCTGTCATTATGCCGACCGCAGCAGCCAGATCACCCCCACCAGGCAAGGCAGAACCGTCAACCCCACGGCGCGACCCGGCATAACCACCCGCCCGGCATGATTGCAAGCGTTGCATCCATGTTTGGGGGAGTTGGATGCGCTTGTAGTGGGCAACGATCTGGTCTTCGATCGTGTCGGCTTGGACGTAGGGTTCGCGGCAGGTGCCGGCGGGGTCGTTTTTCTGCCCGAGGCAGTAGAAGTAGACGTACCGGCCTTTGGAGTGTTGGACGGAGAGCCGCCGGCCGCAGACCGCGCAGTGCAGCACGCCTTTGAGGTAGTGCGGGTGTTTGCGTTCCCGGCATCCCCGCACGGAGCGGGCGGCGAGCAGTTCGCGGACCCGGCGGTAGGTCTCCGGCGCGACGAGCGGTTCGTGTGAGCCGGGGTGTTGGGCGCCGTTCCATTCGACGATGCCGGTGTAGGAGGGATTGGCGAGGATCTTCGCGAGGCCTTGCCAGCTGATCGGCGCGGGCGGCTTGCCACGGCTGCCACGGTTCGTGAGTCCGCGATGGGCCAGTTCTTCGGCCAGCGTTTGGAGGGTCGAGCCGCCGGTCGCGTAGGACTCGAACGCGAGGGTGATTAGCGGTGCACGGTCGGGGTCGGGGACGATGCGGGCAATCTGCCGCCCGGCGATGATCTCGCGGGTGTTGGTGTAGCCGAGCGGTGCGGCGTGCGGGAAGCCGCCCTGTTTGGCTTTCTGCGTCATGCCCTTGCGGATTTCGGAGGCGAGGTTGGCGGAGTAGAACTCGGCCATCAGCGCGTGGATGCCTTCCACGAGGCGGCCGGATGCGGTCTCGTCCAGGTTCTCGGTCACCGAGATCAGGCTCACGCCCCGTTTGCGGAGCAGGGCGCGGATCGCGACGTGGTCTTCCATGTTCCGGGCCAGCCGGTCGAGTTTGTGTACGATCACCGCGTCGACGTCGCGGTCTTCGCCGATGCGGGCGAGCATGGCTTTGAGCGCTGGGCGGTCGGCGGTGCGGGCACTCTCCCCGGCGTCGACGTATTCGTCGGTGAGGGTCGCGCCGGTGTCGCGGACGTGGCGGGTGCAGGCCTCCCGCTGCGCGGGGATGGAGAAGCCTTCGTTGCCCTCACCTTTCCGGGCCTGCTCGCGGGTGGAGACCCGCAGGTAGATCACGCACCGCATCGGCCGGTTCACGCTCCCTTCGGTGGTTGCGGATGGTGATGGACGGTCCATCGACGCTCCATCAGCCCCAAAGCGCAAGGCCTGGCGACGACACGGCGTGCCGGCCGCGCTTTCCGGTCGGGGGATGGACGGTCATGTCCGACCGTGGGCGGCCTGCCGGGCGTGCGCGTCGAGCCGCTGTTGGGACGGGATCGGCCGTGGCCAGGTGGCCAGGTCGATCAGCCTGACCCGCGCAAGGCCGGGGTTGGCGTGCAGGGGCGCCCAGATCCCTGCTGCCGGGTTGTCGGTCAGCGGTTGGCTGGTGGTGGCGACCGCTAGCCCGTGACGGCCGAGCGCGGCGCGTGCGCCGATCTCCCGGCGCGGGCCGGGGAGTACGACGAGCAGGGTGAACGGCCAGCCGCTGGCGGTTTCGAGGTCGGCGTAGTCGAAGCCTTTCCGGCCGAGCCGGCCCAGGGTTTCACTGCCCCGGTCGTATTCGAGGGCGAACGTGAGCCGTCGGCCATCTTGTTGCCAGACGCCGATGCCGTCGGGGTTCACGATTCCGTCCAGCACCTGCCGGCAGTAGCCTTCGCCCCACCAGGTCACCAGCCCCGCACTGGGCAAGTGGCCGGCGGCGGCGATCAGCGAGACGAAGAACTGGTTCACCCCGAGGGTGTGCGCGAGCCGTGGGCTGTCGGCGATCGCGAGCGCCTGCCCGGTGTCCCACCGCACCCGGTCCAGGTCGACTTTGGCGTTCTCGTCGCGTTCGACGGCGAGGACCTGGGCGCCGACCCGATCCAGCACGTAGCCGTACTCGGTCACCCGCACATAGCCGGTGTCGGTGAGGATCGGGGTGCGGGGGTCGACCGGGATCGGGAGACGGAACCGGTCCACCAGCCGGAGCTGATGGAGCCGGGCGAGCCGGTGCTGGCAGGTATTTCGGTCGGTGAAGAACATCGCTGCGATCTGGCTGGTGGCTAGCACCCGATGGTCGCGCAGTAGCCGCAGAATTCTTCGGTCCCGGTCGGTGAGCGAACACGCCGCATCGATCAGCAGCCGATCGCTGACCCGCCCCGGCCGCCGCGCACGCGTGACAGTGGATGTCATGACCAACTCCCTAAGGAGTCGGGGTCCGCGTCGACCGGCCGGTTTAGTGGCGTGAGCTGCATTTTCACCGTTGCACACCCCGTCGGGTCAACAGTGGCGGCACAGACGACCGGGGAAACGACCGGGGAAACGACGACCGAAACGCGGCCGGCCGCGGGCATCCGCAAGCCCCCAGTGCCGCCGCTGCCCGTCGTGCCGGGTCCGGTGGCAACTCCTGTGCTGGGGAGGGCCAGGCGGGAAGCGTGCAGGTCCGCTGCGGCGGCGAGCAGCGCCCGCGCCAACGGCCGTAACACCCCCGGCGCGGGCGGCACAACGACATCGGCCACGCGGCCGGCCCGCTCCTGCGGGCACGGCAGACCGGGCCGCGGGCCTGAGGGCCGCCGCGAGGCGGGGGCTGGTTGCGGATGCTGTTCATAGCCGCCGGCGGCCTCGCAACCCGGGTCTGGGGCGGCTTGCGGATGCTGTTCGCGGCCGTCGAACTCGGCGCGGCTGGCGGGGGTGGTGCCTGCGGTCATTCGCTGTCCCACCCATGGGCCGAGCCGGGCGTAGTGCCGAGGACGGCGGTGAGCCGGACCGGCCGGCTCGTGTGCGGCTGCCGCCACACCGGCCCGGTGAGGGGTAGCTGGGACGGGCCGGTGCCCACGCACACCGCCAGCCGCCCCCGGACCGCGCCTGCTATGGGCATGTCCACCCGTCCGGCCGCGGCCTGCCCCTGGTCGCGGCCGGCGGTGAGCCAGGCCTCCGCGCGGTAGCCCGTTCGGGTCAGTACCAGCAGCACCGGCCTGCCCGAATCCTCATCGGCCCGGGGCTGGGCGGTGAGTAGCCGGGCGAAGCGCCGCAGCGGCCCGGCCAGCCGGGTGCCGGCCAGCTGCCCGGTGTCCAGCCACACCAGCCCGCAGCGCCGCCGCAGGCCGCCATCGGGCAGGCTCACGTCGGCGACGAAGCGGGCGTCGACCCGCAGCCGGCCCGTCGACGCGCCCACGCCGGCCTGGTCGGCGAAAGCCAGCCCGTCTGGGGTGTGCGCTGCCAGCAGACCAGGTTCAGCCCGCCTCCGGCCGCCCGGGCGCGCAAGCCCAGCCACAGTTCGTTCAGCGCGGCGACCGCAATCACCCGCGGGGTGCTGCGATCCGCCGGTACGGCAGTTTCGGTGCCGACCGCGGTCGCGCCCGCCGGTGTGCACCAGCACAGGTACGGGCTCGACCCGGTCACGACCGGCGGCCGCAGCCGGCCCACCAGCCCGGCGCCGGCCAGCCGGCCCAGCCGGTGCTGCACCGTCCGCTCACACACCCCCGTCAGCCACACCAGCTGCGATGTGCTCAGCACCTCATGCTCGGCCAGCAGCCCGAGCACGCTGGCATCGGTCGGCGACAACCGCCCGACCGGCGGGCCCGCCGACGCCAGTCCAGACATCTCAGGTTCCGCAAGTCACCGTCCCGTCCCGCGACCGTACAGTCGCGTCTCCGAGCGGCAAAGCACCCTGCCCGCCGCGCGGTCAGAACCCATCGATGGGCTCCACCCTTGGAACCGGCAATGAGGAGGCCAACGGCTACAAATTCGGTGGCGATCGTTACCCAACGTTCACTTGCGGCACAGTGTCGTCCGCGACGCCTGTAGTTTGGTTGCGGCGGCTGGCGGTCCGCTGGGATGGGTTCTGGCCCAGGCGAGCGCTGCGCGGTAGGCGTCTTGGCCCTGCGGTCCGGCGGTGTGGCACGCCGTGGCTGTCGCACCGCTGGTAGAAGATGCGTCCATGGTTGTCGACCTCCAAGCCTTCCTGCCCCTCGACCTTGTGGTCCCTCCTGCGCCGGCCGCCTTGGCGCGGACGGCGAACTTTCCCCGTCTGCGCTATATGGGTTCGAAATACCGCCTGGTGCCGGACCTGACGAATGTGTTCGCCGAGGTCGGGCCGGACCGCGTGCTGGACGCGTTCTCCGGAAGTGGGGTGGTTAGTTACCTGCTGAAGTGCCTGGGCTATCAGGTCACGTCGAACGACTTCCTGTCTTTCCCCGGAGCGATCGTCGAGGCGACGGTCGTGAACGAGACCGAGCGGCTGGACGCGGAAACGATCGAGCGGATTTGTGGTCCGGCGGTGGACGACCGGGACTTCATTCAGCACACGTTTGACGGCTTGTATTTCACCGCGGAGGACCGCGCGTTCCTCGATTCAGCTTGGTCTCACATCGACCTGATGACCGGCGCTTCCCGCGCCCTTGCCATCGCGGCGCTGGTGCTTTCTGCGGCTCGCAAGCAGCCGCGGGGCGTGTTCACCTTCACCGACTTGCGCTACGACGACGGGCGGCGCGATCTCCGACTTTCATTGCGGGAACACTTCCGTGAGCGGGCAGCCGAGTACAACGCCACGGTGTTCGAGAGCGGCCGGTTGCACCGGGCGCTGACCGGTGAGGTCTTCGACGTCGACCCTCGCGGCTTCGACCTGGTTTACCTGGACCCGCCGTACGCCCCGCCCAAGGACGACAACTGCTACATCAAGCGGTACCACTTTCTCGAAGGGCTGGCCCTGTACTGGCGCGGCCAGACGATCATGGAGTCGACCAAGACAAAGAAACTTGCTAAGCGTTATACGCCGTTCTCCTACAAGCACACCGTGACGGATGCGCTGCGGGCCCTCTTCGATCAATTCCAGGAGAGCGTGATCGTCCTGTCCTACTCCTCGAACGCCATCCCCGACGCCACAACAATCGAGGAGATGTTGCGGGACTACAAACGCAGCGTCGAGGTTCGTCGCGTTGAGCATAGGTACTCCTTCGGCACCCATGCAGCGGCCCGCCGGCGCGAGGCCGACGAGTACCTGTTCATCGGGCGCTGACGAATGCCGGACCTTCCCACTTTCGACGAGTACGTCGCATCCCTGGGGCACCTGACCGCGCACATCGATCCGACGGCGTCCACGCCGGAGGCCGTGGCGATCAAGGAGGCTGCCGACAGCCTCGCGGCGTTGCCCGCGATCAACACGGAGTCGCTTGTTGGGTGGGTCGCTGAGCATCCCGAGAGCGTGCCCGCTCTTGGCCTCACCGTCGGCTTGTCGCAGGAACGGCTCAAGAATGCCCTCAAGCACGCGTTCGGTACCAGCGGTTGGGTGACTCTCGCCCGCGAACGCCCGGCTGACCTCATCGGCATGCTCGACCGGGAGTACGACGTGATTCGCCAGGTCGATACGCAAAGGGCAAACGCGTACACGTTTGGCGATGTTCTTGTCGCCCGGGCCGGTACGCGGGTGACGGCAACCAGTGCAGGCGTTGCTGGGCGCAAGGTCGAAGACGAGATCGAGGTCATCGCCCGGAACTTGGGTCTCGCCTGTGAGACCCGGACACGCTTCACGGGCCGAAACTCTCGGGATGCGCCTTGTGATCTCGCTATCCCGAATGGCGCGGGCGCGCTGATCGTCGTCGCCGCGAAGGGCTTCGATTCGACCGGGTCCAAGCTGTCCGACGCGGTCCGGGAGATCATGGAGATGGCCGACGTGCGCCAGCCGAGGCAGTACGTGATGGCAGTCATCGACGGCATCGGATGGAAGAGCCGCCTCGCTGACCTGCGCCGCATCTACCAGCTCTGGCAGACCCAGCAGATCGACGGGATGTACACCCTCGGGACCCTTGACAGCTTCCGAACCGACCTCATCCAGGCTGCTCGCCGAGCAGGCTTGATTCCGTAGATTCTGCCGGTGCCGATCGCAAGATCTCGGAGCTCACCAGTGGCGACGGGCTCGCTCGTCGACTCGCGACGGTTTTGCGACCCGTCGGCGTCCGTTCCCAATCGCGCTCTTATGACGGCATCAGGGCGTTGGAGCTCAGCAGGTCGCTACGCCAATCTCTTGAGTCGCTCGATCCGATGGAAGACCTCGCTGACGTAGCCCAGCGTTTCGTTCAGATCGGGAAAGTAGTCAGACGGGTGGGCGGCCTCATTGCGCTTGTTCAGAAGACCGTGCAGCGCCTTCATGACCGTCTTGTTATAAAGCCCTAAGTCCTTGCCCGCCTCGATGACCTGGTGGTCGGCGTACTCGCGAAGATCTTCAGCCAACCGCACCGTCCAGTTGGGACGCGCAGCCTTCAAGGCGGGCAGCCCACCCGCTACGACGTGCGAATGCAGGAAATCGACGAAGCCTGCCCAAGCGAGCACATGGCTCGCACGAAATAAGCCGGTTTCGATCGCGCGCAGGCTCTCTCGAAATAGTTCGTCTTGCGCTAAGGACAGCGTCCCGAGACGACGGTAAGACTGCTCAAGGGTGATCGCACGCGCTGGAGAGGCCTCGTGCCCGGCGAGCAGTCGCTTCGTCTCGACTTCAAGCAGGACGACCTTGCGCACGACCTCCGAGACGTCCATCGGCTCAGGTGGTCCCCTCCGCAAGACCCATCAGGTGCTTTCGCATCGATGCGAACAGCTTGTCGTAGACCTCAGAGTCTGCGGTTGCTGGCAGTTGGAGCTGGATGTTCAGAGTGAGCGCCATCCCTGAACCGAGCATGGAAACATCGGCCGCCGGCTTCTTGGGGATTTGGGCCGCCCGAGGCTTGATGGCAGCCGGCTCCCCGTCCTGTGTGTCCACAGCAACGTCGTCGACGTCGAAGTCGCCAAACTCGGCCAGTGTTTGGAACGTCTGGACGAGTTTGCTCTGCACCTGCTCTCCGCCGCCTGTGTGCGCGCGGAAGAAGTTCCGCAGTGCCTCCGCATCCTTACGGTGCGCGTCGGGGTACAGAGCAAACAGGTCGGCGTATGCCTTGCGGATAGCGCCGGCGAACGTGGCTCGATTCTCGCGCGTGGGCGCACGAACCGCATCCCACAGCCCACCGGGTCGGCCGTCCGCTCCGACCAGACCGGCGAAGCGAAGGACGGGGATCATCGATGCGTCGTTGCTTGAGGTCCACCCCGCAGTCTTGAGCCACGCGACCGTGACCTTGTCGGGTCGCCCCATGTTTGGCGCTTTTTTCAGCAGGTCCCGAAGCTTGCTAGGGACGGTCGTATAGGCGTACTTGGCCTGTTCCGCCATGGGGACTCCTTCTCAACCCATGTCAGCGCATCTTCATCGCTAACCTACTTCTACTATACGGTACGTCACAGGAGTTGGGTCACATCGATGTTATTCCGCTGTCCGAGCGGATGTGGTGATCCTTCTCGCTTACCCATCAGTTGTGATGGCAGGCAAAGGTATCGCGCAGACAGTCAGCTCGGCGCAGTTATCACGTCGGCGTCGTCTATGCGCGAAACATTGGTCGCAGACGGTGATCGGGAAAGAAACGCGCGCAGGCGGCTGCGTGCCTCGTCGCGGTCCGAATAAGAACAACGCTTCACCACCCCTCTTGACCTGCGGAAATGTCAATTCCAAGATCATCTGTCGGCTTGGCCGGTGCAGTTTTGGTTGCAATTGGGGCGACTGGCGTGAGCAGGACGGCTGCCATCCTGTCTGCCGCTTCGCGGGCGAGTGCGGGCATGACGTGGGAGTAGATGTCGGTTGTCGTGCGCATCTGGGAGTGGCCGAGAAGCTCCATGACAACCCGCGGGTGCACGCCTTCGGATATACCGGTAGTCAGCAGTGTTGGTTTTCCGTCGAGTGGCTCGGGTGGGGGGGTGTGCCGGGGGGGCTATTCGGCTGGTGTTGATGTCGGTTGGTTGAGGGCGATGGAGGCGGCGTAGCGAGACCAGTCCCCGCCGGCGGCGCGGGTCCAGTGGGTGGCGGTTCCGGGGTGTAGGTGCAGCAGGTCGGCCAGGACGGCGGCGGGGATTTCGGCGGCGAGTTGGAGCAGGGTGGCGCGGCGGCCGGGAAGGGCCCGGATCCCGAGGTGGCGTAGTCGTTCACCGAGCCGGGAGCCGGTGATCGGCCGGCCGGGGAGGTGTCCGGGGAACAGCCATTGGCTGGGTTGGGTGGGTGTGCCGATGCCTTGATGGCGACGGCCGTGGTGGATCAGGTCGGTGAGTAGCCCGGCGAGGGGTTCGGGCACGGTGATCTCGCTGGTCCCGAGACGCAGCGTCACGTGGTCGTGATGGCGGTGGATCTGGTCGGTGGTGATGACCGCGGTGCGGGACAGCTGCTGGCCGTAGCAAAGCAGGATGGCGCCGGCGACTCGGTCGGTGCGGTCCAGGGTGTCGTCGTGCAGCAGCCGGGCGAGGAGCGCCCACCGCTGGTCGCTGTCGGTCGCGGGGCCGCTGTTTCGGCTGGGGGCCGGGATGTGCAGGGTGGGGCTGTGCTGGTGTTCGGCGGCCCAGAGCAGGAAGTCACGGACCGAGTAGCCGCCGGGGCTGCGCAGAAGCCAACGGTCGACATCGGCTTGCTGGCACTGCCGCAGGGTCAGGCCATTTTCGTTGAGCCAGGTCAAGAAGCGTTGCGCGGCCAGTAGCTGGTTGCGGGGGTAGCCGGTGGGGGTTCGGGCCGGTGCGGTGATGGCGGTGCGGCTGCGGAGCCGGCGCAGGAGCCGCCAGGTGGCGTAGGCGTGCAGCAACCGGCGGTGCTCGGGGTGGGGGTGATCGGTGAGCAGTGAGGTGACCCAGCGTTCGAGTCGGGCCAGGGCTTCGTCTCGTTCGGGCAGGGCCCCGCCGGCGATGAGCATGTGCCGCAGGTAGTCCGCGGCGTGGGGCCGCGGGTGGGTGTCGAGGGCCGAGTGGGTGCAGGGGAGTTGACCGGTGGCGACCTCGCGCAGCAGGGGGGCGCCGGCCCCGCCGCGCAGCCAGTTCAACGCGGTCCGCGGCGTCGCGGTGGTGATGATGGCCTGATGAACCCCGCGTAGCCGGTCGGGGATCTGCCCATGCGCGTCGCCCAGCAGCGCGGTGGCGCGGTGGCGCAGCGCGCAGCGTTCGCATTGGCCCCGTTGGTAAAGTTTGTCTTCCAGCCCGCAGTCGGTGCAGGCGTGGGTGACCGGCAGCCCGGCGCAGTCAGCGCACGTTGTTGGGTTCGTCCCGGCCGGGCTGACGAGCCGTCGGGTGAGCTGACAGCCCACGCACGTCCCCCGGGCGCGTAGCGCAGCGTTGTAGCAGCGATCACAGACCGGCCCGTCCGCCCAGAGCGCGGTGACCGGCGCGACCAGCGTGCAGCGAGCGCATGCCGTGGTGCGTCTGGGGGCGCAGCCGACGCAGACCGGGGCTGGCCCTGAGGCGAACGAGCACGGCCGGTGCCGTCCGCACCGACTGCAGCCGGCGGCCGGAAGCTGGAAGCACCGGTCGCAAATGTCGGGTTCACCGTCGTGGGCCCGCCGGGCGATCGGTCGGGAGCGCCCGCAGCGCCCGCAGATCCGCCGTGGCCGTTCGGCGCAGCGGGCGCAGATCGCCCGGCCGCCGCTGTCCCGGGCCGCCACCGGCTTGATCACCTTGCAGTGCAAGCATTCCTGGGCCAGCACCCGAGTCCGGCAGCGTGGACACAAAGCGCCGGCGCCGGTGCGGGTCAGCTTGAAACCCACCCGATAGCAGCGGGTGCAGGCCGGCTCGGCCAGCCAACTGGCGCCGGCCGCCCGCAACGCTGTGATCAGCCGGCCTACCGCTGGCGGCGCCCCGAGCCTCAAAACGGCCGGGTCAGCGCGAAACGCCTCGTGCAGGCTGCGCAGCACCGCCCCGTGCCCGCTCACCGCGGCGAGCGCCCCGCGGACCTGGGTCACGCTCAGGGCCGGGTCCGCGGCCAGCACCGCGTCTATTACCTGCTCGCGCTGCTCGCCAGACGAGCAGCCGTCACGGTTCAGCGGGCAGACGATGGCGCGACCCGGGCCCGGATCGGCCGGGCCGGTGGCGCCGGGACCGCGGCGCCACCGGTGGCCGTGGCCCGCCGGCCGGCGAACGGCTCGACCAGCTCACCCGGCGAGCAGTCCAAGATGTCGCATAAGGCGGCCAGCGCGATCAAGTTCAGCCGTTCCGGGACCCGCACCACCAGCCGGTAGACCTGCTCGCGGGACAGGCTCACCCCGCGTTCGGCCAGCAGCGGCACCAGATCGGTGGTAGCGAACATGCCCCGCTCAGCCATCACCTTGCGCAGATGCCAGTGATATCCCACTTGCCGTTTCATCCCTGGCCTCCTTCGACTCGAGGCGAAACGCCCGGGCCAACGCCGAACGCAGCATGTGGTTTTTCGCGTCCGACCCGACCGTGGTGTAAATCGCGGTCGTCGACGCCCACGAATGTCCCACCTGCTGCTGGATGAACAGCGGATCGACACCGTCTTCGGTCAGATGCGAAACATAGGAGTGACGCAGGCAATGCACCGAGAGCTCCGTGGGCAGCCCCGCCGCCCCCCGGTGCAGCGCGAACCGGTCATCGACCGAGCGGGTCGAGATCCGCCCACCCCGCTCGGTCGGCCACAGCGCCGCCGGGTCGGCGTCAGCGAACCGCGGCCGCACCTCACTCAGGTACTCCGCCAACGCCTCGACCGCCCACGGCATCACACTGGCCACCGCGCGGCGCCGCGGCGCCGACCCACGCATCGCCTTGCCGAACCGCACATGACACACCCCCAGTCCGCCGAGCTGCTCGGCCGCCGGGTTGGCGGTGAAATCGGTCAGGTCCAGCATCGTCACCTCTCGGGCGCGAAGCCCCCACCCGTAAGTGACCTTCAGCAACGTCGCGTCCCGAAACGCGGTCAACCAGCCCTTACGGGCCGACCCGGCCAACCGCGCCGCTCGATCATCAGCCGCGTCGAACAACGCCTGGCACTCCACCCGGGACAGCGGCCGGCGAGCCGGCCGGCCCTCGTAATCCGCGACATGCACCGCCATGTTGTCCCGGTGGCAGATCTGGCTCGGCCGGCCACCGACCCGCTGCTCGCATTCGGCCACCCAGCCATAGCGCGGATCAGTCGCATAGCTGCAGAACGCCCCCACCGCGCTCTGATACCCCCGCACCGTCGAATGCGCCCACGAGCTCTCCGCCACCCAGCGCTCCAGCTGCTCAGAGCGCCACGTCCACGGCCAACCCTGCGCGAACTCGGCGAACCGACGCACCGTGCGTTCCCGCCCCGCGATCAGCGACCCAGTCAACCGACGACTCAACTGCTGACGCCGCCAGCCCACCAACATCTGTTCGAACAGCTCCGACTCATCCGCTGCCAGCGGCGCGGCCCCCCCAGCCACCGCCAGCATGACAACACCCGCCTGATCCATCCCGGCAACCCCCAAAACCGGTATCACCTGCCACATTGAGGCACCCACCCCAACCACACCGGATGCCACATCCTGACATCAGATGCAACAGACCTGGGTAACCCCGAGTCTCACAGCGTGTCGCAGCCCCTCACCGACAAGCCGGACCACGCCCAGAAACCCCAACCCCAACAAGGCCAACGACTACGCAATCCGTCGAAAGCCGCCCCGTGTTGCATCAGATGCAACTCTGCGGACTATCCAGAGGGCGACCGCGGTGTGCCGGAGGTCGTGCACGCGCAGCCCTTCCAGACCGGCCGCCCGCGTCGCGGCGGTCCAGTGCCTCGATCGGAACCCCGAGCGCCGCAGCACCCCGCCTCCGCTGCTCGTGAACACATAGGCGTCCGGCAAGGGATCGGTGAACGCCCCCATGTGCTCGCCGAGGGCGTCGACGACCCGGCGCGGTAGCGCTACCCGGCGCCGGCTCGCCTTCGTCTTTGGCGGCCCCACCGCAACGACCCCGGCGACCTCGGTGACGATGTCGATGACCTCGACGGTCCCACGCAGCAGGTCGACCCGGGAGCGACGCAACCCGGCCAACTCCCCAATCCGCAAGCCGGCGTACGCGGCGACCAATACCAGCGCCCGGTACCGCGGCTCGATCACGTCCGCGAGCCGGGCGACCTCGCCGGGGTTCAGAA
>JAABUZ0100008499.1_pt1 | contig 12051 bp, 13 predicted proteins | sample 5562091 | NCBI WGS metagenome assembly JAABUZ01 (sample SAMN12813069, study PRJNA571459) | rock metagenome | isolation source: Antarctica rocks | place: Antarctica: Victoria Land, Linnaeus Terrace sud | collected 2015-12-21
CGCGGGTCTTGCCCGACCCCGGCCCGCCGATCACCCCGAGCGCGCCGCGACCGTTGGACTGGACGGGTTCGCCGGCGTCGGTCCACCCGCCCATGTACGCGCCGGCGCCGGCGCCGGCCAGCAGCCTCTGCTGGACGACGACCAGCGGGTCCGCAGCGCCCACCGCCGCGGTGAGCGTGCTGGCCGCCCGGGCGGCGTCAAGGCGCCGGCGCGCGCGGATGGCGCCGATGCGCCGGGCAATCAGATCGCGCTGGGTGATGCCCGCCACCAAGGCCAGCAGCAGCGCCGGGAACAGCAGGTCGGGGACGGTGACCCCGGCGGCGGCGACGAGCACGATGAGCCCGCCGGCCAGCAGCGCCCACCGCACGGTCATCGCCCACCCCGCCCCAGCCACCGCCCCAGCGCGCGGCGGACCTCAGGGGTGCGGATGCCCAGCGCCGCGGCCCCCGCGAGCACCAGCCCGACGGCCAGCAGCCAGCCGGCGGCATCCTCGCCGAACCAGAGAACCGCTGCGACGTAAGCGATCACCACGAGGCCCAGCCCAGCGCGGGCACTCATCGCTCCTGCTCCTGGTCGCGTTCGGCCTCGCGGTCGCGCTCCAGCGCGGGGCCAAGTCGTGCCCAGGACAGCTCCTTGTGCACCTTCGATGCGGCCAGCCAGACCTGCCCGCCGTCTTTGTCCTGCCACCCAGCGAGGGTTGCCGAGTAGCCGTTCATCTTGCCGGTGGACGCCTCGTTGGCTTTGAGCGTCACACCTTGGCGCTCACAGCGCGCCTCGAAGTCCTCGCGGCTGCTGGCCCAATCGGGGGTCTCGCGAGGATCGGAACGAGAATTAGCGGTAGCGAGGGGTGGCCGACGCCCAGCGTCGGAGCGTTGACGGCTACTGCTGGCCGCCGTTGCTGTAGATGAGTTGGCCGTTGATCCAGCCGCCGGCCTCCGAGCAGAGGAACGACACCAGGTTGGCGCAGTCGGCTGGTACACCTACTCGGCCAAGAGGGGCGGCTGCTGCCATCTGCGACTGGAGCTGTGGTGTCATCCAGCCGGTGTCGGTGGCACCCGGGTTGACGACGTTGGCGGTGATCCCGAGGTGGGCCAGCTCTCGGGCGGCGGCGAGGACGATACGGTCGAGGGCGCCCTTGCTGGCTCCGTAGGGAAGGTTGCCTGCGGTGTGGTCGCTGGTCAGGCCCACGACCCGCCCTCGGCCGGCGACAGCAAGGCCGCGTCGGGCGAATTCCCGGATCAACGGCCACGTGGCCCGGGCGTTGACGGCGAAGTGACGGTCGAAGGCTTCGATGGTGGTGTCGATGATGTTGGAGTCGACCGATTCGCAGTGAGCGAGGATCAACGCGCTCACCCAGCCGCTGCTCTACGAAGTCGAAGACTTCGCCGGGAGCGTCGGTGTCCGACAGGTCGGCTTCGAGGGACACAGATCGAGCCCCGGCGTCGTGGAGGTCCTGTTGTAGCTCCACGACTTCGGTGGGGTCGCTGCCCCACGGCATGCGGGCGTCGTAGTGGCTCCAGTGGGTCGTGGCCAGGTCCCAGCCGTCACTCGCTAACCGCCGGGCGATAGCTGCGCCGATGCCGACTCGACGGCTGGCTCCGGTCACCAGTGCGATGGGACGATCAGCCATGCCCTCGGCCAAGGTCGAGCAGGTCGGTGGCGTCGGCGACGGTCTCGGCGCCGGGTTTGATGTAGCGCATGGCGCTGCGGGGGTTGCGGTGGCGGGTTTTGGCCATGATCGTCTGGAGCTCCACGTTGCGCTCGCCGAGGTGGGTGGCCGCTGAGTGGCGGAGTTGGTGCAGGTCCCAGCCGGTGTAGCGGCCGAGGAGGATGCGGGCCCGGTCGTAGCCGAGGCGGGCGTGGCCGGTGTCGGGGCACAGGTCTCGGGTAGCGGGCCGGCGGGCGGGGCCGGGCCGACGGTGGGAGACGAACACCGGTCCGCCGGTTCGGCCCCGGATGAGACGGGGCAGAAGGTGGGCGGTGGCCGAGCTCCAAAACACCCATTCGGTCTTGCCTCCCTTGGAGACGATCCTGGCCCGCCGGCCAGACAGGTCGAGGTCCTCGATGTCGAGGGCCAGGATCTCGCTGGCCCGGGCGGCGGTCTCGTAGAGCATTCGCCACAGGGTTTTCTCTCGCAGGGGGACGTCTCGTCGGGAGAGCTGGCGTTGGATGGCCGCCCGGGTGACGGCTCTGGTCTCATCGGCGTGCTCGGGCCGGCGCTCCACGCCGGGGGGAAGGACGGGGGCGGGGTAGCGGTTCTTGGCGCACCAGGAGAGCCACGAGGACAGGGCGGCCCGGTTGCGGTTCCAGGTGGCCGGCCCGGCCCCGGCCCAGGCCGTTTCGAGCACGCCGCCCAGCTCGTCGCCGGTCACCTCGGCGAGGGCCCGTTGGCCGTCAAGCTCGGCGAGGACCCGGTCGAGGACGGTGGTGTAAGCCCGGCGGGTGTTGGCGTTGGCGCAGGCGGCCGAGGACAAGAAGGCGTCCACGGCCGCCCGCAGGCTGGGCCCGGTGGGTTCCTTCGCTCTGGCCTTGGCCACTCAGCCTCCCATGTACCGGATAACGCGTCGGAGTCGTGCATCGGCCCGTGGTCGGGAGCCGTTGGCGTCACTGGTCGTTGCCGGCCGTCAGCCTACTGATGTACGTGATAATAGATAGTTATCCGATGACTCTTGGGGCGCCCTCATGGCGCTCATGGCAGCGGCTGACCCAAGTACCACTGCGACGCGACGGACCAGTCGCGCTGTTCGAGGAGCTGCTCGCGATCTGCCTGAGGCAGAGTTGGGACGACGAGGAGTACCGCACCTATTCTCTGCGCTTCGCTCTCCAGTTCAGCCAGGGCACAGCCGTCATCCAACCGGTCGGCGAGCAGTACGGGTCCTCCTGGGTCGTAGACGGGCGGAGCCGGCCCAAGTATTCCGGAGAACCATGGTCCATCGACCCGGCCGGTCGTCGTGGATGACCCCTCGGGCCGGAGCGGCTTGACCCACCACTGGTCAACAAGCTGCAACGACCGGTCTTCGAGCATCCTGACCTTGGTCTCGTCGGCTTTCGCAGTCACAACTCGCAGAACGTCTGCACCGCCGGCGGCGAGCTGCTCCCAGGCGGCGATGAGGAGAGCGCTCCCATCGTCGCTCCAGGTGCCGTCGGCATCGATGGCGAAGTCGTCCACGAAGCCCTCCGCCCCGCGTCGTTGGCCGATGATGAACCCCTGGTCTGTTCGCAGGCCGACGTTGGGGGCAGCGGCGATTTGGCGACCAAGGAAGCTGGCGTGGCGGTCGGTGATGCCGCTCGCAGGGCGCCAAAAAACCGGGGAGTAACGGGCATAAAGCTGACGACGGTCTTCCATGAGGTCAGCGGCCCAGGGAACGTCGCCCGGTTCAAGAGACCTGACTGTCATGGTCGACATGATGCTCTGACGCGGACCGTTCACGAACCGGGACGCCCGTCCTCCTTGGTCCCGCCAGGAGCCACGGGCAAGTCGACCGGCTCTGGCGGAGGATCATTCCGGACTGCTGGGGTCGCGAAGCGGCCGGAGGGTGGCCGGGGGTGGGGTGAATGAGTAGTGGCCGTGGAAGTTGACGTGCTCGTAGCCGAGGGGCGAAAGGCGGGCGACGTTTTCGTCGAGCACCGGGTGGCTGGCGGCCCGGAGCTGGCGGAGGGCGGTGTCGATGTAGCGGGTGTTCCACAACGTGACCATGTTGACCACCAGGCCGAGGGCGGAGAGCTGGTCCTCTTGGCCTTCTCGGTAGCGCTGGCGGACCTCACCCTTTTGGCCGAAGAACGTCTTGCGGGCCAGGGAGTGGCGTCCCTCGCCGACGTTGAGGCGGACACCGACGGCCCGGCGGTAGGCGGGGTCGTCGACCCAGGCCAGCAGGTGCAGGGTCTTGGCGATCCGGCCGTAGTCGGCGAGCGCCCGGCCCAAGGTGGTGGGCCTCCCGTCGCCTTGGGTGACCCGCATCACCTCCGAGGCCTTGACCTTATGCGCCATGAGGGAGCCGGCCAGGCGGACCATGTCGGCCCAGTTGTCGGCGATGAGGCCCAGGTTGACCTTCTGGCGGGCCACCGAGTTCAGCGGGCCATAGTCGGCAGCGGGGTCGATGCGCCACCACCGCTGGTCGGGCAGGTCGGCCAGGCGGGGCGAGAACTGGAAACCGAGCAGGCGGAACAGCCCGAAGACCTGATCGGAGTAGGAGGCGGTGTCGGTGACGACCTGCTCGGGGCGGGGGCCGGCGTCGACGTCGAGGAGGGCGTCGAGAATGTAGAGGCTGTCACGCACCGTGCCCGGCACGACCACCGCGCTGATGCCGAGCACCTGGTCGTTGACGACGTTGAGCAGCGTGATCCCTCTTCCCCGGCCGAAGTAGCGGGGGTTCGGCCCCGCGTTGACGGTGGCCACCGGCACCACAAGCGCATCCCGTCGGCCGAGGCCACCAGCCCGCCGCCCAGGGCTTGGGCGAAGTCGATGCCGGCCTGGTGCTCGATCAGGTAGGCGTTGGCCGCCCGGTGGGTCTCGGCGCGCACGTAGTTCTGGTCGACGTAGGAGAGCCGGGCCCTGGTGAGGGCGGGGTGGCCCCGGTTGATGACCGGGGTGTAGCCGAGGTTGCAGGCCCCGGCCACAAGGCAGGCGGCGATCGACAGGGCCAGGTCGTCCATGCGGGCGGACGCCTCGGACAGGTGGGTGTAGGCGTCCAGGCAGCCTGTCCAGGCGTGGACCTCCAAGATCAGCTCCGGCAGGTCGACCCTGGGCATCATGGCGTCGACCAGGTCGCGCAGCTCGACGAGGGAGGCCGGCTCGCCTTGGGCGTCCAGCTTCCCCAGATGGACCCGCCCCCCTTCGATCGTGGCCGGCTCGTTGGCGGGCAGACGGGCGGCGACACCCCGGTAGGCGTCGTCGAGCTCCCGGGCCAGACGGTCCAGGTGGTCTTCGGGCTCGGCCGGCAACTGGAGCGCTTCGAGGACCGTGGGCGCCTCGATGGCCCACTCATCGACGCTGAGGAGCTTGGCTCTGGGGTCGCCCCAGCGCCCGGCGCCGAGGACGAACACGTCCCGGCGTCGCAGGGCGTGGTGGAGGCTTTCGGCCACCGCCAGGGTGTAGGCCCGCCAGTCGACCAGTCCGGCGTCGACGTCTGCGCTCTGCAGGACCAGACGCCGCCACGAGCCGGCCAGAACCGACTCGTCGATCTCGGAGACGGTCACCTTCTTGCGTCCGAACAGTGCGGGCAGGGCCTGAGCGGCGGCCAGGACCGCCTTGCCTCCCTCCGCCGCCTCGAAGGGCATCACGTCGATCATGGCGGTCCAGAAGGAGCGGAGGGTGGCGAAGCGCTTGACGAGCTCGGCTCGCTTGGTGGCCAGACGAGCCAACGAGCGGGTCATCTCCGCCGCGCTCAGCCTGGTCGGCCCGACCCGCAGACGTTCCAACTCCGACACCCTGGCGCCTTCGGGTACCACCAGCAGGCCGTCCAAGCGCCGGCGGAGCGGGTCGCCGGCCAGCCCGTACAGGCTGGACCACAACCGCTCGACCGCGGCGGCGCGGACCTCGGCGACCAGCCTGGCCATGGTCGTCACCCCCGGCAGCAGGACCTTGTGCTCCACGCACCACGCCGTGGCCCGGTCGAAGAGCGCCCTCGGCCCCTCATTCGACAGCCACGCCCTGGCCTCGACGAAGCGGCGCAGCTCGTTGGCCCGGTCGGTGAAGTCGTGGTAGCCGTAGTCCCGGCGGATGTCCCACTGGTGCTGGTAGACGGTCATGGGCCGGGCGCCGTAGCCCTTCACACAGGACGGGTCGACGATCCCGAGCTGGCCGGCCACGAAGACCACGGCCGCCCACGGCACGTCCACCGGGTCGTCCAAGAACGTGCCCAAGAACCGGACGGTGCCGAGCTGGACGGCGAAGCCGAGGGCCGTGGCCTCCTGTCGTCGCCGGCCGACCCGTTCCCGGTCGGCGTCGTCCAGCCAGAAGAACCGCTCCAGCTGCTTGGGTGGGTGCCCCGATGAACCGTCCGTAGGCGGCGGCCTGCTCGTCACTCAGAAACTCCACCGGCACCAGGCGCACCCTCCTTCGAGGTCGGGGCTGTCTTCAGGCCGCCGACGCTCAGCCGCCGGCGAACTCGATGTGGTTGCCGTCCGGGTCGATGACGTTGAAGGTCCGCTCTCCCCAGGGCCGGTCTTCGGGTGGCCCAAGCGGCTCCATGCCCGCCCGGGACAGCTGGACGTGCAGCTGGTCGACGTCGTCGGCTGAGACCTCCAGGTGGAACCCGGGGGCACCGATGCCGAGCAGGCCGAGACGGGCTTCGCCCATCCGCAGCAGGGCGAATTCGCCGGGACGATGGTGTTCCAGCACGGCACCGGGGATGCGCCGGTAGAAGTCCAGAGACTGCTCGACGTCTTCGACCTGCAAGGTCACGCCGTCCAACCAGACCTTCACCTCTTTGATCTTGCTCATGGCTCTACATCCCCCCAGCGATGTGCAGAGTCTCGCCAGTGACGTTGCTGTTGGCCAACGACGACAAGAAGACGATGGCCGCGGCGACCTCATCGGGGCAGGTCAGCCGACCGGTGCAGCTGTGGCCGGCGATGGTGTCTCGGACCTCTTGGGGGATCATCTGAAGGTTGCGTTCGGTGGCCACCAGGCCGGGCATGACCACGTTGACCAGGACCCCGGCCGGTCCCAGCTCGCGGGCCAGGCTGCGCGCCAGCCCGTGCAGGCCGGCCTTCGCCGACCCGTAGGCGGCCTCGCCGACTATCCCGTAGTCGACAGATCCGGAGGAGACCAGCACGATCCGGGCCCCGGGTCGCTCTCGCATGACCGGTAGGGCGGCCTGGAGCGTGTGGAAGACACCATCGAGACCGGTGCGCAGGCTGCGTTGCCAGCCGTTCGGGTCCAGGTCCTCGAACGCAGGGGGCGCCCAGGCCGGCGCTCCCCACTCCACCGCATTGGCGACCAGCACATTGATGCCGCCCCAACGCTCCGCGAGCGTCCCGACGGCAGCGTCGATGCTGGCCTTGTCTCCCAGGTCGTAGGCGACAACCATGGACTGGCCGCCAGCGGTCTCGACCTCCTTGGCGGTCGTCTCCGCGCCTTCTCGGTTGGTGTGGTAGGTGAGTGCCACCCTCGCTCCTTCGGTACCGAAGGCGATCGCGGTGGCCCGGCCGATGCCCGAGGTCGCCCCGGTGACGAGCACGACGCGGTCTTGCAGTCCGAACTCCATGGCCCGGCTCCGATCTAGTAGTAGAGCATGACCATAGAGGTATACCATGGTATGTGTCAAGTATATAGGGGTACCAGGACCGGATAGGCTGGGCTGGTGACGACGAACGGAGCGCTGCCCGAGCCCGCCACCGACGAGCTCCGCGACATCAAGGAAGTTGCCCAGCTGATGCTGGTGCTGGCCGAAACGCTCCAGGCCGGCTTCTCCGCCATGGCCGCCCAGTTCGGGCTCACCGCCGCCCAAGCCAAGCTCTTGCTCAACCTGGCCCCAGGGGAGGCCTTGCCCATGCGGGCCTTGGCCGAACGGCTCGACTGCGACGCGTCCAACCTCACCGGCCTCGTCGACCGTCTCGAGGTCCGAGGAGCCGTGCGCCGCCAAGTCGACCCTGCCGACCGGCGCATCAAGGTCCTGGTCATCACCGACGAGGGCTGCCGGGTGCGAGACAACTTCTGGTCGGGCATGGTGGCCAGCGCCGGCCCGTTCGCCCAGCTCAGCAGCCGCCAGGTCCGCCAGCTACGCGACCTTCTCCGGTCTGTAGCCGCACACTGACCTGCGGGCCCGCTTGCCGAGCGGTCGAGGAGCCGGCCCGTCCGTATCGGCCACCTGTCACACGGAGCCGAGGCTCAAGAGCCAGCCGCCGTCGTTCGATGGGCGATCTGGAAGACGTTGCCGAACGGGTCGCGCACCATTGCCCGCCTGTCGCCGTAAGGGGTGTCGAACGGCTCCTCCAGGCTCATCGCTCCAGCCGCGACTGCTCGCCGATACGCCTCTTCGGCGTCATCGACGTAGACGTAGACAAAGGCCGGGAACAAGTCACGCTCCCCGGCAGGCGTCACCATCACCAGTGAGTCGCCGATGCGCATCTCGGCCGGGCGGCCGCTGACGACCTCGCCTGTGGCGTCGAACACCACCCGCAGGAACTCAACCTCGGCCATCACGTCGCTGACGACCATGCGAGGCGTGACCGAGTGATACCCAGGCGGGGGTGGGGTCGCCGGCGGCATGCCTGAGTATCGCACTCGCGATCAGAAGCCCGCCCTACCGCTAATTTCCGTTCCGATCCTCGCGAGACCCCGGTCCCGACGCGCGGCCAGTGGGTTATCCGCCCGCCCGTGGGTGTGGGCTACGCCCCGGAGCGGTTGGTGCCGGCGCCGCCGTTCTCCGCGGGCGCCTACCTACGCCACCACGCGCGTTTACGGACCCACGTAAGCCAGGCGCGCGCACGCCTAGCCGGCGATCTCGCCTCCGTGCTCGTCTTCACCCTGGCCGTCGCGCTCGTCTGTGCCCGGCTCTGGCGCCGCCGCGAATAAGGGTCCAGGTTAGGCCGACCCGGGGTGATCGCGGCGTCGAGCGTCGGCGGTGGTCGGGGGACGGGGGAGGGGGTATCGACCTGCGTGTGTGCCGGTTGTTTGCCATCCTGCCCTGCTCGGCGCCCGCCGTAGGTGATCAGGCGGCCGTTCGTGGTTGGCGGTGCAGGGCGACGCCGACGACGACGAGCGTCACGCCGATGATCTCGACCGGAGTGGGGATCTGGGTCAGGACGGCGATGCCGATGACGGTGGCGGTGGCGGGAAGCAGAGACACCATGAGCGCGTAGGTGGCGCGGTCGAGACGCTTGAGGGCCAATTGGTCCGTGACGTAGGGATGACCGAGGAGGAAACGCCCACGCCGATGCCGGCCAGAAGGGCGATCGGGTCGTTGAAGGCGGGGATGGCGGCCCAGGCCCCGATGGGCGTCACGACGAGGGCAGCGATGAGCATGGACGCCGCGAGACCGTCGATGCCGCTGAGTCCGGGCCCCTTGGCAACGCGGTCGGCGAGCACGATGTAGCGTGGCGTTGGCAAACGCGAACACCAGGCCCAGGGGCTCGGCCGTGAGGTGTAGGTCGGTCAGGAGGTAGACGCCTGGTACGGCGAGCAGGAGCGCAGCGGCGTTGCGCGCGGTGCGGGCGCCAAGCGCGGCGAGGGCAATGACGGGCAGGAACTCGATGGCGGCGACGGTGCCCAGCGGGAGGCGGTCGATGGCGGTGTAGAAGCATGCGTTCATGACGGCGAGGACCGTGCCCCATGCGATCAGCAGCCGCTTGCCTTCACCGTCCTGGGTCGCGAACGCGCGCCACGGCTTGCGCCAGGCGGCAAAGATGACCGCGGCCGACACGATGCGAAGCCATGCGACCCCGAGCACGTCGATGCGCGTGAAGAGCAGCACGGCGAACGCCGGGCCGAGGTAGTGAAAGACGGCGCTGATCAGGAAGTACAGCTCCGGCGCCTTGTCAACGACGGCGGCGGCCCGGCGCACGGGGCCCAAGCCACCCCTCGATCGCCTCGGAGGTTGCCCCAGCGCCGCCACCGGCGGCCGTCTCGATCATGATCTTGAGCTTGCCCGGCACAGTCCGTGAGGTACAGGGGCAACCGAAGCTAATATGGCTAGGGTGCCTGTGAATACGAAGCAGAATCGCCGTTCGGCCGAAGGTGGGCTCCTCGACGCAACGAACTTGAGCTTGCTCGAGGAGTTGCAGCGCGATGCGCGGACATCGCTGGCTGAGCTCGGCCGCCGCGTTGGCTTGTCCTCGCCAGCCGTGGCGTAGCGGCTCAAGCACCTGGAGAATGAGGGAGTCATCACCGCCTATCGCGCGGAGGTCGATCCGCGCAAGCTCGGCTACAACCTCGGCGTGACGATCCGCATCAGGCCGGCGCCGCGCCAGTTGTCTGACGTCGCTGCTCTAGCCCGCGATACGCGCGAGGTCATCGAGTGCCACCGGGTCACCGGCGACGACTGCTACGTGCTGACCGCCTACGTCCGCGACGTCGAGCACTTGGAGACGATCATCGGTCAGACGACGAGCTCGATCATGCAGTCTTCGCCGGTTCCTCGACGTGGCATCTCGTCGCCGCGCTAGGCGGAAGTTTCGGCTAGGAGCGTGGGTCCGTAACGTGGGTTGGGACGGATGACGGGCGCTGGGCGGGGTTCGCTGCCGTTGTCATGTCGATAGATGGTCCTCTCGGGCGTCAGTGACGGTGGGCGCCTGGCCCGTCCATGGCGTTTCGGGGTGACCGGGGGCCCCCGGGGCGGCTCAGGCCGCCTCGAGGAGCGTCATTCCGCCTGCTCGGTGGAGCTTGAGCAGGTTGTGGATTGCGCACTCGAGGCGCCACTGGGCGCGGGCGGCCTGCTTGCCGCGCACGAGCAGCCGGCGGCCGTCTTGGACGGTGTCGATCTGGCCGAAGACCGGCTCGACGATTGCCTTGCGCCGCGCGTAGACGGCGCGGCCCTTCTTCGTCCTCAGCTTGCGCGCCATCTGCTGCTTGGCGCTGGCGTCCTTCGGGAGCGGTCTGGTCGGCGCCGGCGGCTGGGGCTCGGAGTGCTTGAAGCGGCCGGTCGCGATGTGCGCGTCGAGCCCATGCTCGGCGGTCGCCTCGACGTTGTCCTCTGAGAAGTAGCCGGCGTCCGCAGTCAGCACGGCGCCCTCGGGCAGCTTGCGGTCGACCGCCTCGAGGTTCTCGTCGAGCTGGCAGAGCGCCGGCTCGAGCTGGCGCGCGTCCGGGGCCTCGTCTGTGACCTCGGCGCAGACGATCACCTGCACAGTCGAGTCGACGACCGCCTGGCCGTTGAAGCACTGGTGAAAGGAGCCGTCGGAGGTCTTCATGATCTTCGACTCGGGGTCTGTGAAGTTGCGCTGCGCGGTCGGCTTGGGCGCATACGCGTCGCGCCCCTCGCGCGGCGCCCGCGGCTGCTTGCCCTCCGCCTCAAGCTCGGCGCGGCGAGCCGTCTCGCGCTCGGCGGCTTCGGCCTCAAGCGCCGCCTTGGCCTCGCCGATCACGACGAGGCGCTGCTCACGGCGGCGCAGCTCGTCAGGCAGCTCATCGCCGCGGCCATCCTCACCGAAGCGCTCGTCCTCCTCCCGGTCGGTCGCCTCGGCCTCTGAGAGCAGCACGCCGACGTTCTGGCGGATCTCAGCGACCTCCGCCTCAAGCTCGCGCTCCTTCTTGACCATCCGCTCATAGCTCATCGCCTTGTGCCGCGAGGCGTTGGCGCGCAGCTTCGTGCCATCCAGCGCAAGCGCCCCCAGGCCGACGAGCTTCGCCTTCGCGCACAGCCGCAGCGCCTGCACGAACAGCTCGCCAAGCGCCTCCAGATGGCGCTTTCGAAAGCGCGCGATCGAGCGGTAGTCCGGGTGCTGATCGGCGCACAGCATCCGCACCGCGACGTCGCGGTAGCTCGCGCGCTCCAACTTGCGCGAGGACATCACCCCGTTCGCATAGCCATAGACCAGCAGCTTGACCATCAGCCGCGGGTCATACGGCGGATAGCCACGCTCGTCCTCATACGCCACGTAGATCGCCGACAGGTCCAGCGTCCCCACCTCGACCAGATCCGAGACCAAATGCGCGAGGTCGCCGTCCGGCACCCACTCCTGCAAGACCGGCGCCATCAGCAGCACCTGACCGGGGTCATAGCGACGAAACGTCTTCTCCTCGGCGACCGGCGCGCGCCCCGCGCGCTCGCGCTCGACCACCGACGCCTCAACCCCCGCCAACCGCTCCTGCTCAACCGCCGCCGCCATCCGACCCTCCCGCTCGTATACAGGAGACTCTCAAGATCCGACCGGACGGCTCAGCAGATTACTGACCCACGCTCCTAGGTCCCGGCCGTCCTCGTTCTCGGCCATGCCGGGCGGGCTCGTCGTCGTGCGCGGCGCGGGGCGACGCTAGGCCGCGACCGGCGGCTCGCCGCCGACTGATGGCAGCGTCGGCATCCCGTCGTGGGGGTCGATGCCGCGCGTCTCCCCGTCGACGGCGATGCGGTCCAGGCGGGTGATCTCCCGCTCTCCCTCGATGCGCGCCGG
>JAABUZ0100008501.1_pt1 | contig 12048 bp, 9 predicted proteins | sample 5562091 | NCBI WGS metagenome assembly JAABUZ01 (sample SAMN12813069, study PRJNA571459) | rock metagenome | isolation source: Antarctica rocks | place: Antarctica: Victoria Land, Linnaeus Terrace sud | collected 2015-12-21
ACTCCTAAAGGGGAAGCCACCTGCCCCATTAGGATGTAAGGTTAAGGGTACGCGGGACGAAGAGACGACACGAGATTCTGGGCTCTAATTGAGGAGGCTCAGAGGACAAAGACTGTGTCCACCCCCCACCCCAACCACCGCCGTCCACAATCACTCATGCTCGACGCTGTATTGCTCGGCCTTAAGGTGCTTGTAGTTGCGGTCTTCCTGGCCAATCTCAAGAATCTGCCCTTTGCGTGGACGGTACGCTTCTTCTACTCTGCGGTTGGGCACCTTGTGCTGCGCCAGAAGATTCTGCCGAGCAAGGACTCCCTCTTCGAACCAACCATTTACAGCATGTTCCCTACGAGCCCGGCCGACCTGGACTTCAACATGCACAAATGCAACTCCTCCTACTTTGTCGACCTCGATATTGCCCGCTGCGACCTTCTCCTCACTAAATTCAAACAGGTCATCAATGCTTCGAGAAAGACGAAGCGGACCGTCTTCATACCGCTGGGCAGTGTTGCCTGCAGGTTCTACTCCGAGGTGAAGCCGCTGGAGAGCGTGCGCATCGAGTCGAGGATTCTCTGCTGGGATGATAAGTGGATCTTCACCATCTCTCGCTTCATTGGTCGGGGAGACAAGCTTAAGGCGGTCACCATGGCCAGGTATGTGTTTAAAGACGGCCGTAAGACCATCAATCCGCATCAAATAATCTCCGAATGTGGGTTTGAGCCTGACGACGCACGGTGCGAGAAGGGGATGGTGTACGCCCAGTCCATGCTCGCCATGGATCACTGGGTCGATGCATGGACTGTGTGAGAATGGGTTCGTTTTTTGGTGGTCTTCGTTACGGGGGTAGATTTGGGTGTAATATAGTATATTCTCTCTGCCATGTTTCGATCGACTCGCGCCATCGGGCCTGCAGGATGGCGCACCAGTAGCCTCTTTGTCGCCACCGGCGGTGCGCTGACATGGTATTTTTGGCGCGAGAAGGAGCGGATGGTGCGCGTGCGGGAGCAGAAGGAGAAGGAGAGGAGCACCATCGGGCGTCCCAAGGTCGGCGGGCCATTCGCTCTCATGGACCACTTTGGTCAACGGCGCACCAGTGACGACTTCAAGGGCCGGCACATGCTCGTCTACTTTGGCTTCACCATGTGTCCCGACATCTGCCCGGAGGAACTTGACAAGATGGCGCAGATCTTAAAGAGCTTGAAGGAGGATGGGATAGGGATCACGCCGATGTTTATCACCTGCGACCCGGCACGCGATACACCAGACAAGCTCAAAGACTACCTCGCCGAGTTCCATCCCGATATTCTTGGGCTCACTGGAACTTACGAGGAGATTAAGCAGGTGTGCAAGAGTTATCGGGTCTACTTCTCCACGCCCCCGAGTGTCAAGCCGGGCCAGGACTACCTCGTCGACCATAGCATCTTCTTCTACCTCATGGATCCAGAGGGCAACTTTGAGGATGCACTTGGGAGACTCTACACAGCGGAACAGGCCACGTCGCGGATCAAGGATTTTATTCAAGCCTACCAGCAAAAGTCATAGAGCCTTCCCCTGCCGTCTACGAAAGCCCTTCCACATTTCTACCCCCGTTATGAAGAGAAATAGCGCTGCACACGCAAGGCTCCATTCCCAGGTGATGCCGGTGTGTTTAAAGACAGTGCGGTTGAGGGCAGGGATATGCACAGCGGGATAGACCAGCACAAACCCTACTACGACCGCCCAAAACAGAAATCTGTGTTCGTACATTTGCTTCCAGGGTAGGAATATAACGCTCTCTCGCAACGACGTGAATTCCCAAGCCGCAGCAAGAATCGTCCATGTAAGTTGTACAAAAAGGGTCGCGCGTGCGCTGAATACTACCTCGCAGGATGGAGACCAGCTCTGATTGCAGTCCTCTCCGAGATTTCCACCTCCCACACCGTAGACAATCAGAACAAACGAGAGCAGGCAAATGGTACCCATCAGCACTCCATAGACGACCATGTCGAGGATGAGTTCGCGCGACAGGATGCCACGACTGAGGTTGTGCGGGGGCTTCTGCATAATATCCCGGGAGGCACGCCCAAGTCCCAGCCCGATGGCCGGGAATCCAGACGTCACCAAGTTGATCCACAGGATTTGTATGGGCGAGAGGGGAAAGACAGAGAACCCACTTTCGTCGCGAAAGGCGAGGCCAACGACCAAGACCAAGACCTCTGCAATGTTTGTTACCAATAGGTGCAAGACAAACTTTTGGATGTTTTCAAATGCTCGCCGGCCCTCTTCTACAGCAGCTACAATGGATGCAAAGTTGTCATCCGTCAGCACTATGTCGGAGGCATTCTTTGCAACGTCGGAGCCTGCAAGACCCATGGCAATTCCGACATCCGCACTTTTGAGTGACGGTGAATCGTTCACGCCATCCCCTGTCATCGCAACGAAGCGGCCACGTCGATGTAATGCTTCTATGACGAGAACCTTTGTGGTCGGAGAGCATCGTGCAATTACAGGAGGCAGCCTCACCATTGCATCAATTGTCCTTTCATCAAGCATCTCAAACTCGGCAGCCGTCATCACAGCTTCGTCCCCGTGGTCAGGGGATATAATACCTACATCGCGCGCAATCGCTCTCGCTGTCGCTGAATGATCGCCAGTCAGCATGTGCACCTGGATACCAGCATCGAGGCAGGCTTTGACTGCCGATGGGGTTTCGGCTCGTGGGGGGTCGTAAATACCCGCAAGACCAGCAAATGACAATCCCGACTCCACCTCCTCACGGGGCTGATCTGGCCAATGATTCACCGGCTGGTCCCATTCGCGAAATGCAAACGCCAACACACGCAAGCCTTGCTCGGCAAATGTTGTCATCCGCTGAAGGACACGTTGATGACCAATCCCATCCTCTTCGGCATAGTCGTCTGAGCAGGTAGGTAGGACTCGTTCAACTGCTCCTTTCACAAAAACATACACCTTCCTATGCTTGTCTTGCCACACCACCGACATTCGTTTGACTACAGAGTCGAAGGGATACTCTGCGAGCTGTACCCATCCTTCCCGTTTGAAATCCGTTTTTCCAAGTGAGAAACGACATGCAAATTCTTGTAATGCAATCTCGGTTGGATCTCCATTCGCTTGCCACCCTTTCCCATCTCTGCTTCGACGCACAGAAGCGAGATTGCAAAATGCGCACACTCTAATGACAGCCTCTAGTGCCGAATCTATGCTGAAGGATGGACGTTGTGTAATCCCTGTCTGCAGGCCCTCAAAAATCCCCATCATCTCTTCCTGCATCGAGCTTCGGGTGACGCTGTCGTCTTCTCTCTCCACGATTACTTCTCCGTATCGGGGATCAAAAGCTTCTGCGCTGCCGTGTACGGTATACACACCTGTTCCAGGCACCCACGCTTTGCACATTGTCATTTTACCCTGTGTCAATGTTCCGGTCTTGTCACAGCATATGTCCGTGATTCCGCCGAGAGCTTCAAGAGCATTCAGTTTGCGCACGATCACCTTACGGCGTGCCATGCTTTTAGTACCAGCTGAAAAGGTGACAGAAAGCACGGCGATCAATGCCTCTGGGATGATTGCTATACCAACACTGATAGCATAAAGCACGACTTCGTGGGACCTGCTAAAGCGGTTGACTGCAAAAACCAGCAGAGCGAGAACACATGCCACCGCAAACAAAGCATATGCTAGTCGTGAGAGCTTGCGCTGTAGGGGAGTCCCACCAGTAAGACCGAGTAAGTCTCCCATAAAGTCATAAAGACGAAGTGCAAACCCTTGAAAGGGTGCTCTAGGGCCGTATTTCATTGCATTCATACTGCGGCCTCCCTTGCGTTTCTTTTGCCTCAATTGTTGGGCTATTGCTCCAACCTCAGTAGCCATACCTGTTGCCACTACGACGCCTCTTGCTCGACCTTTGGTGACTGTGGAAGATGCAAAAGCCATGTTTTGCTGGTCGCCCACGCCAACGGCCTCGTTGGGGAGAAAAGAAGCGTCTTTGATTGAAGGTACGGCTTCGCCTGTAAGCAATGCCTCGTCAGCTTCGAAATTCATGACTTCAAAGAGGCGGACATCTGCAGGTACCACGTCGCCTGTATGTAGCTCGCAAATGTCCCCCGGTACAACGCTTGGACTTGGTACATGTTCAGTGAGTCCGTTGCGTAGAATGGCCGCTGTCGGCGATGACAACGAACGGAGACTCTCCATTGTCTTTTCCGCACGGTACTCTTGCCAGAACCCCATGGCGACATTCACGGTCACGACGGCCGAAATGACACCGCCTTCCACAAAATCTTTGATGCCAAAGGAGAGGCCCATGACGACCGCCAGAACGAGGGTTAGTGCATTGGAGACTTGCGCCAGCAGGACTCTCCATGCGCGAATGTTATCGCCGTCTCCATGTAGAGCATTCCTGCCATACTGCCTTAGCCGCGACTCTGCTTCGCTCTTGGACAGGCCCTCCTCGACATTACTCCTGAGCTCGGAGAGTACGGTGTCGGCTGGAAGACGATACGGAGCATTCGTCAGGGATGGGTATTCCATACCCTGCTTCCCTCTGTGAGCAATTCCCACGGACCATATGGTCACTTCCCGGCATCTTCAGTCTGCGTGCTTTACACTGCAGCATCGTGCAGCTCATCTTCATAGCGCGCTCGGATCTAAAATTCGCGCTTTCCTTGCTGCGGCAATTCCGCGCGTTGCACGTGACGCTCCCGATCCCGCCCGAGTGACACATTTCGAGGGAATGACGCGGACGTATTCCTGCGGGATTCTTGGGGCCACTGGGATAGTAGGGCAGACCTTCATTTTGCTCCTGCGTGACCATCCCTTCCTGCGCGTCGATTTCCTGGGAGCCTCGCCAGCCTCCAAAGGCAAACGGTATGGAGAGGCTGCGAAATGGAAAATGTCCTCACCAATCCCAGAGCGGGTTGCAGCACTACCGCTGGTAGGCTGCACGCCAGAGGAGTTCAAAGGAGCCGAGGTGGTCTTTTCAGCATCAAGCGACGACGTCGCAGGAGCTTTGGAGACTACCTTCCTACATGCTGGGTTCCGAATCTTCTCCAATGCAAAGAACTTTCGACGGCAGGAGCAGACCCCGCTCGTCGTCCCGCTGGTCAATTGCAATCATATTGATGAGATGGTGCCGATTCAGCGGAAGACGATGGATGTGACTGGATCACTGGTTGCGAATGCTAACTGCTCCGTGACCGGACTGGTCGTTGCATTGAAGGCGCTGCAAGACAGATTTGGTGCCATCATCCATGTCTCTGTGGTCACGATGCAGGCTGTGAGTGGGGGCGGCCACCCTGGGGTTGCTTCCATGGACATCATGGACAATGTGGTTCCCTTCATATCAGGCGAGGAGGAAAAGATCGAATATGAGACCTCCAAAATTCTGGGTGGGATTGAGCAGGAGAGGTTTACATACTTGCCAAACCTCACCGTATCCGCCCAATGCAATCGGGTTCCAGTGCTAGATGGTCATCTAGAATGTGTTTCTGTCAAATTTGCCACACCGCCGTCGAGCTTAGAGGCGGTGGAGGAGTGTCTACGGCAGTATAAATGTCCAGTGCAAATCCTTGGTTGCCCCTCTGCACCAAAGACCGCCATACACGTGTTTTCAGCGCAAGATCGCCCTCAGCCGAGGCTTGATCGCGGTCTAGAAGGAGGTTTTGCCTGCTCTGTTGGACGCATAAGGAAAGACCCAATCTTTGATATAAAGTTTGTTGCCCTTTCACACAACACGGTGCTCGGTGCTGCGGGATCAGGTGTGCTGCTTGCCGAGTATTGCATCTTGAAGGGCGTTCTCTAGGGGTCGGACGCAACTAGGTCTGCAAATGTAAATATTCAGAAGCTGCAAGTGGAGCGTCGAACGAAAAGACAAGCACAAGCATGGAGGAAAAGGCCATCATTCATTAATCTACTGTCTATTTATTCTGCTCGCCAAGCCCTGATTGGCAGACTCTGCAGGCGCAATGCGGCAGGGCGGATGACCCCAATAAATAAGAAGGCCCCCAGTGTGATGCATAATATATTCATCACATCATATCCGTCCACTGCCACGTGACAAGTGCCGTCTAACTCCATACAAGCAGCCTTGCCAGCCTCTGTTCCACAGGGCAGAGATTTCGAGGAGGTCGGGATGTGGCATGTTGCACGTGTAAATCGGTCCACGCCATCCATCACGAAGAGTCGAGGCCACGTCCCGCCGAGGTTGGAGAGGGTATTCAAAAGTGTCATGTAGGTACCGCCGATAGACGGATCTGAGATCTGCGTGTGGAATGCATTGATGGAAACAAATTGAATGGTCGACATAAACGACCCAAAGACGTGCTGACAGATCACTACCGTAAAGTAGGCCTTTCCTACATGCCCTGACTTGGGAAAGGCCCATACGGTGAGTTGTGCAAGAAATGCAGAAAACAGGCGGCCCATGAAAGCCAGCATCCATAGGCGCAGCGGACGTCCACCTGCCGACCATTTCGCGGCGATGTAGCCAAAAAAGATCTCAAAAGGAAAGTCGATGAGGACAGTTAATGCGAGATCCTCTTTGGAGAATCCCTTCTCAAGTAGCTTGAGATTTGTGACCGCTTCGTTGGCTTGAAAGCCGACTTTTGCCACCAGGTGCACGAGAATGAATGTCTGCACGTGCCGAAGTCGCAGGATGCGTCCCATAGATCTGTAGACAGACAAGAGGCCCTGTGCCTTTCGTGTCGGCGGCTCCTTTTGAAAGAGAAATAGCGCAAGAGTAACAAGGAGGTAAGACCACCCCCAGAATGTGAGGTACCCTCCAAAGGAGATGAGGCCGACGTCCTTTGGTGTGGAACGGAGATATTTATTCGATAGTTCGGGAGAGTAGAAGGCAAGGAAGACGGTGAAGGAGAGGAAGTACCCTGTGTTGAGGCCGACGGTCTGTGCAGTGGACGCATACGACAGGTTGTCCGCCGAAAGCAGCGTCAGGGCCCAGCCGTCCACCGCAATATCTTGTGTTGCACAAAGGAGGACAAGCAAGAAGAAACAGGTGGTGATGGTGTAAAGATAGTACTCTGCGTCTGCCATCAGCCGGCCTACATTCCGGCCAAGCCATAGGAGAAGGATTGCTGAGAGGGTCTGGATGGGGATGATCCAGCTCTTCCTCCTGCCCAGCCGGTTGGTGTAGAGGGCGTCGATGACTGGGCTCCATAGTAGTTTGAGCGAGTAGGGGTAGCTTGCCAGGGAGAAGACGCCCACCTGGCCATAACTTAGCGAGGACTTTAGCAGAAAGGGGACTGAGCCGAATGCCAGCCCGACCGGTATGCCCTGCAGCAGGTAGAGCAGACACAGAAGGGAGAAGTTGCGCCGGTCCCGGGTGGACAGGGCAGAGGGCGAGCGTCTGTCGGAGTTGTGGCCGAGCTTCATGCCCGACATGTCGTCTAGCTCCTGCTTGCGCGCGCTGACAGCCGGCAGCACGGCGTCCAGGTCCATGGCCGCGTCTGGGAACTCCTCTGGCGGCCTCCCGTTCACAGCCGTCGCTTCCCCAGCCTTTGCGCTCGTTGCGTCCTTTGCTCTTTGTGCCCGGTGTCGCGCATGGTCCATGGAGGGAGAGGCCACCGACCCACTGAAATATTCGTGCGTTGTTGTCCTCCACGACCGACCGACCGACCGACTAAATATGGCCGACCGAGTGCGAGAGTTGCGACGGCGGCGTACGTGGCCTCTTGGGATGGCGTGCTAACCCCCCTAGTGGCGCAGGCAGAGGTGCAGCGCAGCGAGCTGAGGGCAAGGCTGCTGGCGGCGACGGCGGCGGTGACGCGTGAGAAGCCAGATGCCCTCTCCGCCGTGGAGGAGGAGCGGCTGCTGCGGCACGCATTCACGCGCGGCCAGGCGCTGGATCGCTATGACTTGCAGTGTCTCTACAGAATGGCCGGGGTCACGACCTTTGCCGTGCGCGACCCAGGCAACGGCGAGCGCCTGTTTGGCATTCGGATGGAGGTATTCTACAAGCGCGCCTTTGAGGCCCCGCACTATCTCATTCTCTCGCGTACAGCAAAAGGACTCTCTGTCCTGCGACACACGATCCCCTCCTTCATCCCGCTCGACCACCTGCTCCTCAACGCCAACCCCTCCAGATTTGTGCGCCGATTGAGGAGGGATCTGCTGTTGCATGCTGCCCGCAAGCGGCGAATCGCGTCGTGGAGGCGGGTCGATGGCATCTCGTTGGTGGAAACGGATGACAAGGCCGAACTCGTCAAGCTGACGCTCCAGTCAGGATCGGGCAGGGTGGGTTATATTGTTATGGGCGCAGAGGGCATCGACAACTTCATCGCGCTCGACGGCTCCGGCAAGCGCACCAGGGAGGCGGAAAGAGCGTACCGTCGTTTGCTGTAAACGTCATGTATCGTATATGGGAATCATGAGCTGCCAAACTTCCCTCTCAAGTACGCATGCAACTCTGGCCCGGAGGTGACACCCGTCAAGATGGAGAATGCGCCGGCAACAACGCCGGCAGTGCTCGCTGTAATTGCCGTAGCCAGCGTGAATGCAGCCAGCGCTTCCAGCTCTGGGAAGAACTGTGCTGGCGGTGTGGGCCGCAGCCGATGGCGCATGGAGCGTGCGTAGAGCAGGCTCGAGGCGGCCAGTCCGGCACAGCATGCGCCAGTGAAGAGGTACTGTCGTGGCCCCTTCCCTCGTGGTTCGTGCACACGATTCATGTCGCACGACCCTGTGTTTCACGATGAGGAGGTTTTTGAGACGGCAAAGGTAGAGCGCACACTGTACACCGACGGGTATCGCGAAGGCATTGTGCGTGGCAAGAGCGACTGGGTGCAGCAGGGATTCGATGCCTCTTACTCCTCCGGCGCGCGCGTCGGTGCTCGCGTCGGCCGTCTATGCGGGATCCTGCAGGCGCGTGGAGACGACGAGACGCTTAGGCTGCTGCGTGGGGAGCTTACAAAGACAAACCTCTTTCACAACGGCGACTTTGTTCACGAAGAGGTACTCGCCAAGTGGGAAGAACGAGTCTTCCAGCGATAGTTGGTAGATCCATCAGGACCTACCTCGTAGGTTGTCTAGCCTGCCACAAGTACAACGAGGACTTCGCCCATGGCTAGAAGGGCGTGTTCCGGTCGGAACCTGGCGCTTGTAACTTCAGTGTGAAATACGTAGAGATGAGATTCATCGATACAACGTACTTGAAGCCTCTGCCTGGCCATTGTGGGCCTACCCACCACGAACGTCCTTTTCCCCGATTCCCATTCCTGTCCTCCTTCTCATACATTACAATTGCTGCGGGTCGACCACCCCTTCCTTCAGCATGTCCACAACCCGCTCGCTCAATTGATTTCGAACGCCTTGCCTCCAATCAAACGGGTTGTCGTAGAATCGTTTCTGACTTGCTCGAACTTTTGGTTCTATGTGTAGGAAATTTGGATCAAACATGTAATAATCGTGTGGTCCATCCATCCGAGACGGCTGCAATAGGTCCTGGCCAGGTTCGCGCTCGAAGGTCTTTTGCTGGAATGGTAACATATCTTTCCAGTTCACCCGCTGGCCCCTTATAAATTCCTCCCGAGAGGGGTCTGCGACACATACAAGATCGGTCATGATCTTCACACACCGCCGTGCAGACAAATTGCCAGATGTTTCGAGCAACTGAAACATGTTCAATATCCTCTCTGCATCAGATATGAGAGAAGTTCGCTGGTCGCTATTGCTGGCGAAATGTACACTCCCAGCAACAAGAGTCAAACCAGCGCACATGAGAAATTGGAGAACAGACCACCATGGACTGCTGTGTAATAGTGTGTGTAGATCATGCGAACGTTCAAACAAAAAAAGTGTCATGTGTTGTGCGGCACCTATGCACTCATGACTTAGACAGATATTAGACGCTGCAGGCTCCTCTACTCCTAGCAAAATTGGCCGTGTCACAAAATTTTTGACGTGGTTGTATGATAGAGCGAGTAGTACTTTTTGCAACTCATTGCTGTCCCCTCGCGGAATAGATGCGATGTTCAGTTCATGTGGCAGTTCAGCTCGCCAAACGTTCAACAAGGAGACGAGCTTGATGATATTGTCTTCACGGGAAGGAGACATCGCCCCAAGATGCGAAGGATAAACTTCCTTGACAACCCGAGCGTGAATCGCCAAAAGCTTCGTTTGTTCATTGAAAAGCAAGACACTTGCAGACGCCCGCAGGCTTGTTGTTTTGACCCAGCTATTTCCATGAACAGCAGCGTCAACGACATCCTCGGCCTCCAGATGGCAACAGTGCTCGTCGCTTACTGCACTTGGCCGGCCAGTTGCGAGACTACTTGCCCGCTCTAATTGACAAATTGTAAGCCACGCTCGAGTACGAGCGACTTGCTGTGCCCTGGTAAATCCGGCATTTAAGAGTGGAAGATGGAGTCCATTCGTCACAGCACATCTTGCTGTGGCACCAAGGTAGAGATAGGCACGAGTCATCTGGTTTGATGCAAGGAAATAGAATCCCAAGAGAGCCATATTTTGCACTTGCACAAGATCACCCATAACCAACATATCGCCAACCAGCTGTTTGGCTCGGCGTGCGTACACGAGATGCGTCTCCTGCATTCGTGTATTCATGCAATTGAAGAGCTCAGAGATCGCAAAGACAGCATTTAGTAGAGCGATTGAGTGTGGGTCACTCTTGTGTGGTATGCCTATCCAAAATCTCTCATAGTCATTCATAAATAGCTGCTTGTTGAGGATTTTTACAGCAGGATGCACTTTGGCAAAAAAGATGTCAACAAGCGCGTCGGCCTCTTCGCGTAGCGGTAACTTGTATACATCCACGCTTGCATCAATTTGCGGGTCAATGTCGTCAAGATCAAAATTTGCCTCGTCCAAGAATGTCTCGACATCTGGCGGAGAGCCTAGCAGTGATTGATTCAAATCGCGCACCCATGTACGCTCGCTGTGTCCTCCAAGAAATCTTTGTGTCGTTAGAAGCCCGCTGGCACTCCGACTAACGCTGTCGGAATCTTCATTGAAATTACCATACGAATCGTCTGCTTCCAGCCTCTCTTCACCTATCGAGTCAGTACTAGGCGCTTCGATTGTGTCGGAAGACTTCATCAAGCCAAGGCGCTCAAGCACAGTGGATTTTGCAACAGGGTCCAGCCTCGGGAGAAGGTCTTGCATTAGCCCCTCATACATCCTCAACTTTTCGCTGGAGTCCACCAGCTCTTGCCTCGTTTTCTCCTTTCTATTCTCCACATATATACATGGTATTCCATAGTTTCGACAATAAGTGCACTTTGGTCGGTCCCCGTTACATTTTGTTTTACGTTGCCGACAGGATTCACACGCGTGAGCCACCCTACTATTATTTCCGCGGTAAGATGAGACCGAAGCGGAGGAACGGTGCGGCTTTGGAATGGCCGTTCTGGTTGGATTAGAGGTCCCTGCACGAGAACCCATTGCACTTCAGTCGTTCGCTGCAATAGTCCTGTTCAACAGCAGCGCAGAGTAGATGCGTGTAAAATGGTGCAGAGTAAATTTTTTCTTCAGTAAACTTCCGCGCTGATCGAGGCAGGAAGGCTCCGAATGCAAGAACTTGCCTAGCTTGCAGGCAGGATGCTTCCGTCGTGTAGTAGATGTACAAGAGTGAGCATCTAGGTTTCAGAGCAAGCAGGCATCTATAGGGTGTCGACAAGCAATATGTTCTGCGGGTCTGTAGAGGCTGAGGAGAGGCTGAGGAGAGGCTGAGGAGGGAGAGGGGTAGATGGAAGCGCAATCGGGACAGAAATGCAGATAGTAAGAGATTGGGATTTTTGTGCATCGGAAATAGCCTAATTGCCCCGTGTTCTGGAATTCTGCGTTGTGATTGGCGGGCAGGAGATGGGATAATGTGGCGCATCGCCGACCGATTTGTGACGTCTGAAAAACTATCGAAAATTTGCCACAACGGAAATCAAATTGATCTTGTGCTACATTTATGTATATTCAGTCCCTCGGTGATTCTATGATTTTTTACTCATACGAAGTCGCAAAATTGGCGGCTGGCAGAATCCCGCATGGACAATGTAGACCTTATGCACACGTAAACTTTATATTCGGCCCTAG
>JAABUZ0100008503.1_pt1 | contig 12046 bp, 13 predicted proteins | sample 5562091 | NCBI WGS metagenome assembly JAABUZ01 (sample SAMN12813069, study PRJNA571459) | rock metagenome | isolation source: Antarctica rocks | place: Antarctica: Victoria Land, Linnaeus Terrace sud | collected 2015-12-21
ATACACTCCACGCCGGTGATGTCACGCTCTCAACGCAGACCGTGCAAGCATAGCGCCGACGGCCATGACCGCGGGGCTAGCTGTGATCCTGGCCGACGAGCAAGCAGCGCGTAAGACCGACGGCCAGGACCGTGGGGGCTGGCTATCCCCCCGATTATCCTATCCCGTTCGTAGTCCCCTCATTGGGCTATTTACCAGCCCCCTGACGCGGCGTATAGTGGCGCTTAAAGGGGGCGAACCCATGGTCAAAGTCTTTCTCGTGAGCGCCACGATTGTCGTGTTAGCGGTGGTCGGCGTGTTCGCCGCCATTTTTGGTCCGTTGGTCTCCGGCGTCGGCCGCAATCTCGGCGGAGGAGCGCCGTCCGTTTTTCAGGCGCCCGTTCCTCAGCCCTTCGTGAGCGCGTGGAACGACGCGGCGAGTCAGGCCACGCCATCGGTTTTGTTGACCGGGGTGGTGGGGATTATCGCGTTGCTCGTGATCTATACGATCGGGACGCTGGCGGCGCGCGCACTGCAACGTGGTCAGCGTCGCCGCCGCCTCTGGACTGAGTTGCGCTGGCGCGGGCGGGTCGCCGTCGCCCGCGAGAGTCGGTCAGCTCCCCGGAGCGAGTTCGAAAGTATGTGGAAATAACGCCTGGTCTAGCCCTGGGCGGCGCGCGCTTGAGAGGCGCGGTCGCCGGGGGCGTCGCGCAGACGGTCGAGCATGCCCAGCATGCGCTGTACTTGCTCGGAGATAATCAGCGCCGTCCGCACGTCGGCCGCCCGGTCCTCGCGCGTCGCGCGTCGCTGGATCATCTGCGCGTAGCCATGGATGGCCGTCAGCGGGCTTTTGAGATCGTGCCGGATCGTGCGGATATACTCGCGCGCGGCCGACTCGCATGCTTGCCGCATCGCCGCGTCGTGTTCGACCACGATGCCGACGGCGTCGGCTAGCGTCTCGAGCAGCGCGGCGCTCCCGGCGAAGTCGGCGCTATAGGTCGTCCTTACTTCAAGGACGCCGACGACGGCGTCCCCAACGCGGATCGGGACGGCGGCCAGCGAGACCGTGCGCTCGTGGCGCCCGGGCGCGTCGTGGAAACGCGGCTCACGCGAGACATCGGCGACGAAGAGGGGGGTGTCGTGATGGGCGACCCAACTCTCGACCGAGATCTCGTCCGCGAAAGCCGGGCGCGGCAGGTGCGGGCCGGCGATGCCGTGCGCGGCGCGCAGGAGCAAACGGCCCTCCTGGATCAGCAGGACCATCGCCTCGGTCGCGTCAAGGAGGGCGCGCGTGCGCTCCACGACAAGGTCAAGGGCCTCGTCGATCGAGGCCCCCGCCGCGAGTGCGCGTAGAACGGCTTGCACTGCCTCCAGCCCGTGTTGGGCCGCCGCATCCCTATTCACGTTCATGCCATCGCAGTTGAGCAAGAGATGTGCCAAGAGCACGCGGCCTGTAATACACGCCCGTACGCCCCGTCGAGGGGGACAACAGGCCACCCTTGACGCCGTGTGCGAAGGCCTCGCCCCGCCCGATGTTCGAGAGCCATAGCCACCGAACGGCGACACCGCGGCCGACTCACCCGTCCATCAACGCGCGGAGCGTGGTCACCGTCCGCCAGTTCCTCCCGGTGCTCGTCGTGGCCAGCGTCGCGTCGACGTAAGCATTGGTCAGCTTGGTCCGCGCCGCGCCATGTGGGAGCCGTAGGTAAACCTCCTGGCCGCGCGCCATGAACGCGTCAGGCGGCGAGCGGTCGGGGTCGAGGTCGGCGACGCGGCGCGCCTGCGGTAGGTCCGCGAGGAATAGGACGTGGAGCGTCGCCGCGGCCGCCCCCTCCGCGACGAAGGGGTTATGCCGAATGACGTCGTCGAGTTGTGCGGCCGTGCGCAGCATCACGGGCGCCCGGAAGCCGAAGCGATCCGCGATGCGTGTCGTCACGGCGGTGGGGAGCGACGCGACGACGCTCGGGTCCGCCCTGAAGATGACGTTCCCGCTCTGGATATAGGTCCGCACGTCGCGGCATCCAGCCGCGACAAATAGGTCGCGCAGAGCGTCCATGGGGAGCTTGTTGTTGCCCCCCACATTTATTCCGCGCAGTAACGCAAGGTACATTGCATTAATCTTCCCGCGCCGGGCGGGCTAGGGCTACAGCGTGTGTACGTATGACCTAGTCCGCCCGGCGACAGCGGAGGCGACGCCGTCACGTTCGGCGCGCGCGAACAGGACGATGTCGTCTTGGTCGCTATTTTACGGCCCCCATAGTGAGGCCGCGCACGAGCGCGCGCTGCGCCGTCCAGCCCGCGATGAAGACCGGCGCGATGGCCACGGTCGAGGCGGCGGATAGCTTGGCCCAGAAGAGCCCTTCGCTGGACACGAAACCCGTGATGTAAACCGGCAGCGTGCCTGCGGCGGGACCTGTCAGATTGACGGCCAGGAAGAATTCGTTCCAGGCGAAGATGACGCACAGCAGACCCGTGGCGGCGAGGCCGGGCGCGGCGAGGGGCAGGATAACCGAGGCCATCGCGCGCGGGAAGCTCGCGCCGTCGATGTAGCTAGCCTCGATGATCTCACGCGGTACCTCGGCGAAGAACGAGCGCATCATCCAGATGACCAGGGGTAGGTTCATCGCCGCGTAGAGCAGGATCATGCCGAAGCGGGTGTCGAAGATGTGCAGCTGTTTGTAGATGACGATCAGCGGGACGAGCACCCCGACGACGGGCAGCATCTTGGTCGAGAGCACCCACGAGAGCACGCCTGGCGTGCGCTTGGTGGGGAAAAGCCCCAGGCTGTAGGCGGCGGGGACGCCGAGCGCGAAGGCGAGCAGCGTCGACCCGAGACTCAGGATGACCGAGTTGAGGAAAAAGCCGAAGTAGTTTGTCTCTAAGAGGGCGTTGCGATAGTTCTCCAGTGTGGGGTGGAAGAACAGCGATGGCGGCTGCGCCACCGCGTTGCCCTCTGTTTTGAACCCTGTCAGCACCGTCCACAGAATGGGAAAGAAAAACAGTAAGGCGATGACGTAGGTCAGCGTGGTGAGACCTGCCCCACCCAGGCTGACGCGGCGTCGTGTCGTCGCGATCGCGCGCGCGCTCACTCGTGTCCCCGTCGATGTCCCGATCATGATTCCACCTGTACGCTGCGGCTGAAGGTTCGCAGGAGCAGCCGAAGCAGCAGAGCCGCCACCACCGAGGCGACCACGATGGCCAGCACTCCTTGCGCGGCCGACGAGCCGACGTCGTTGCTCTGCGAGATTGTTTGATAGACGTAATAGGGAATCGTGGTCGTCGCCGTGCCCGGGCCGCCCTGGGTGGCGACAAAAATCTCGCCGAAGAGTTGCAGCACGTAGATCGTGCCCAGCAGCACAGCCAGTTCGATGTAGCGGCCGAGCAGCGGTAACGTCACGAAGCGGAACTCGTCCAGGGGCGTGGCCCCGTCGATCTGCGCGGCCTCGCGCACCTCGTCGGAGAGGCCCTGCAGGCCGGCGAGCAGGATCAGCATCATGAATGGCGTCCATTGCCACACGGCGATGGTGATGACGCCCAGTTTAGGCTGTCGGGCCAGCACGTCGATGCGCCCCAAGCCGATCGAACTGGTCAGCCAACTCAACAGCCCGAAGACGGGGTTGAACAGCAGGTTGGTCCACACCTGGGCGTTGACCGTCGGCATCACGAAGAAAGGCGCGATCATCAGCGAACGTACCAGTCCGCGCAAGGGGAAGCGGCGGTGCAGCAGGAGGGCGAAGGCCAGGCCGAGCACGAGCGAGGGCACGACGATGCCGATCGTCATGACCAGCCAGTTGACGACGGACGCGCGGAAGGTGGTGTCCTGGGTCACCGTGTACGTAAAGTTGTCCAGGCCAACCCAACTCACGCCAAGCTCGGGCGAGGTCAAGATCCACTTGTGCAGGCTGTACCATAGGGTCAATATGAAGGGCGCCTGCGTCATGACGGCGAGGTAGATGATCGCCGGCAGCAGCAAGACTAGCCGGAAGGGGGGACGACGCAGGCGCGACGGCCGCGCCGTGCCCTCGATAGCCGTCGCGGAGACCGCCGCACGCGTGCTCATTGTATCGTACACCCTCTATTTATGATCTGACATACGCCCCATTTTACCCGCGGGGACAGCCCCGCCAGGAGCTATGGGGGACTAGCGCATGTATGCGCGAACGGTCGCGGCCGGGGGGATCGCCGACTCTCGCCGCGCGGCGAGAGTCGGCGATCCCCCCGGCCGCGACTTTACTTCAGGTATCCGGCCTGACGCATCGTGTGCTCGACCTGGGTCTGCGAGAGTTGCAGCGCCTGGTCGACCGAGGTGGTGCCGGCGACCGCGGCGGACAGGTTTTGCGTCACCTGCGTGCCGATCGCCTGAAACTCGGGGATGCCGACGAACTGCACGCCCACGTAGGGGACGGGATGCAGCGTGGCATGGGTCGGGTCGGCTGTCTGTATCGAGTTGAGGATGATGCTGCCGTAGGGGGCGGCCTTCTTGTAGTTGGGGTTGCTGAAGGTCGACAGGCGCGTGCCCGGCGGGACGTTGCCCCAACCCTTATACCCCGCCACGAGGTTGATGTACGTCTTGCTGGTGGCCCAGGTCAGGAATTTGAAGGCGGCGTCCTTGTTCTTGCTCGACGACTCCATGGCGATTGACCACGCCCACAGCCAATGCGCCCCCAGGGGCGTCACCTTGGTCGGCGCGTAGGCGTAGCCGACCTGGCTGGCGACTTTCGACTGCTTGGGGTCGCTGATCACGCCAGCGGCCGACGTGGCGTCGTACCACATCGCGACTTTGCCTTGTGCGAAGTCGGTCTCACAGGCCGTGAAGCTGGCGCTCGTGGCGCCGGGCTCGCCGTACTTGCGGAGCGTGTTGATGTAGAACGAGATGGCCGCCTTGTCGGCCGCGCTGGTGAGCTGCGGCTGCCACTTTTGGTCGAACCACTCGCCGCCGAATGTGTTGATGACGGTCGTCAACGGCGCGCCCATCTCGCCCCAGCCGGGCAGGCCGCGCAGGCACACGCCGTACTGGTTCTTCGATGGGTTATTGAGCTTGGCCGCGAATGACGCGACCTGGTCCCACGTCGGGTGCGTCGGCATGGTGAGGTGGGCCTGGCTGAACAGGGCCTTGTTGTAGAACATCATCGAACTCTCGCCGTAGAACGGCAGGGAGTACAGGCTGTTCTGGTACGAGAGCCCCTTGCGCACCTGCGGGAGGATGTCGCCCAGGTCGTAGGACTTTTGCGCCGAGGCGTTCATTTTGCTGAAGTACGGCTGCAGGTTGACGACCCACTTATTCTTGGCCCAGATCGGCACCTCGTAGGTCCCCACCGTGGCCAGATCGAACTGACCGCCGCCGGTCGCGACGTCGGCCGTCACCTTCTGCCGCAGCGTGTTCTCGGGCAACGTCTCGTAGTTGACCTTGATCCCGTACTGCTTCTCGAAGACGGGGGTGAGGTGTTCCATGTCGATCATCTGCGGATTGTCGACCGTGGCGATGTTGAGGGTGATCGATGCGTGTGGCGCGACCCGCGGGCGGGCGGCGTGGGCCGGCGCCGCGACGGCGCTCAACGTCGCGACGATCGGGGCGGCGAGGATCAGGCGATGCATGCGTTTCACGGGGTCTCCTCATTGAGTAGGCTTTGACGTTTTATGAGTCACTCGCGCTCGGTAACGCGACGTTATGGCGCCTAAGACTCGATTTTATCCTGTCAATCGCGCCTCCTTTCCCGCGGGCATGTGGCCGACAGACGCGACGTGCAACCGGGGACCCCGATCCAGGAGTGCCTGACACGCCTCGTCCGGCAGGTTGACATCGGTCACCACCTCATCGACCGCATCGAGTGAGGCCACATGCTTCATGAAGACGCGGTCCAGCTTGATGTGATCCGCGACCAGGATGACACGTTGCGCCGCGGCGATGAGGGCGCGCTTTGTGTCAGTCTCGTAGATGCTGTTGCATGTCATACCCGCCTCGCCGGTAAAGCCGGTCGCGGACAGAAAGAGCGTCTGTAAGGACAACTTGATAAATTTTTACCAAGAGTGTTCCCATGATAACACAAGGTATAACCTTGCGCAAGGAATGACGACGCGCATCCTTACGCGTCGAGAGACGTCAGGTAGTGGTCCAGCGTGGCGCGCGCCCCCCGCGCATACAGGAGGCGCAGCGCCTCTCCCAACTCCGTCACGAACTCTTCATTCCGTTCCAGATCGCCGAACAGGCTGTGGACGCCGAGGAGCGGGCGCGGATCGTCCCCGCCCTCCGCGGCCAGCGTTCGCAACTCGTCCGCCATCGGGTCCTGAAGCGGTATCGTCGCGCCCTGTTCGTCGACCCCGCGCAAGTATCGGAACCATCCGGCGGTGGCGAGGGTGAGCAATGCGTGGGGACGGCCGGACGCCAGCGCCTCGGACACGGAGGGGAGGAGGAACTTGGGCATCCTGGCCGATCCGTCCGTGCAGATACGCGCGACCTGGTCGGCGATCTTGGGGTTCGCGAAGCGTTCGATGAGCGTTCGTTTGTAGGCGCCGAGATCGACCCCCGGAACCGGCGGCAGCAGCGGCGTCACCTCCACGTCCATCAAGCGCGCGATGAAGTCGCGGAAGAGTGGGTCGCTCATGACGTCGTGGACGTAGCGGTAGCCGCACAGATAGCCAAGGTACCCCAGCGCCTGGTGGCTCGCGTTCAGGAGGCGTATCTTCATCATCTCGTACGGGTGGACATCCCCGACGACCTGGACGCCCACCTCCTCCAACGGCGGCCGCCCGTTGCAGAAACGGTCTTCGACGACCCACTGTATGAACGGTTCCGTCATGACCGGCCACGCGTCGTCGATGCCGAACACACGCGCGACCATCTCCCGGTCGGCGTCCGTCGTCTGCGGCGTGATCCTGTCCACCATCCCATTGGGAAACGTGACGTTGGCCTCGATCCACGCGCTCAGGGCCTCGTCGCGCAGGCTCGCGAAGGACAGGATCATCTTTTTCGCGATGGCCCCGTTCCCTTGCAGGTTGTCGCACGACAAGACGGTAAACGGCGTTAGTCCCGCCTTACGCCGGCGATCCAGCGCCTCACAGATGTACCCGAAAACGGTGTCGGGGGCGGACGGAGTCTCCAGGTCTTTTTGGATGGCGGGATTGGCCGCCTCGAACGCGCCCGTGGTTTGGTTGAAATTGTACCCGCCTTCAGTAATGGTCAGGCTGACGATACGTGTGTCGGCGTCGGCGAGCGCGCCGAGCGCCCGCTCGCGGTTCTCCGGCGCGAACAGGTATCCGGTCATCGAGCCGACGACGCGCGCCTTATCCTCGTCGGCGTCGCGCGTGACGAGGGTGTAGAGGCAGTCTTGCGGGATGAGGGCCTCGGCCATGCGCTTATCCCCTGGGAGCAACCCAACCCCACGCTCTCCCCAATCGTCGCTGATGCGCCGTTCGGCGAGGTCGTCGAGGTACACGGCCAGGTGGGCGCGGTGGAAGCCGCCGACCCCGAGATGAACGATCGCCCGCTTGAGCTTTTCCCGCTGATAGGTTGGCACGGCTATCCCCGCCCCCAACGTCTTCAGGGTGGATTCGTCGAGCCTGCGCGCGCCGGTCGGTTCGGTCTTATCCATGTACGTCCTCCTCCTCGGTCACACTCCTGGGTCTGCTACGCTGTCCTATAAGGCAGGGTATCAGGAAGGGCGGCGTGTGTGGCGTCGGCGCGGCCTCGACACCGCCGCCGAGCGCGGGGCGCGGCCTGGCGTCGGCATCGCCGTTGGTCATAGGGCCGGCCTGGGAGGAGGGGGAGACGATGCGCGTGCTGGAGAGGACGCGGCACGTTCTGGGCATCGACCTTGGCACATCGAGTCTGAAAGCCCTGCTGTTGCGCGAAGATGGGTCGCCGGTGGGGACGGCGACGCGCGCGTATCCCATCGCGGCGCCGTATCCAGGGTGGGCCGAGCAGGATCCGCGGGCGTGGTGGACCGCGCTGTGCGGGGCGACGCACGACATCCTGGTCTCGACAGGCGCGCCAGCGGAGAGCGTGCGCGCTATCGCCGTGGGCGGGCAGATGCACGGATTGACGCTCCTCGACGGTCGGGGCGAGCCCTTGCGGGCCGCCATTATCTGGCCGGATCAGCGGTCGACGGCCGAGGCGCGCGCGATCGACGCTGTGCTGGAGCGCCATGGCCTGGTCGCCGCGCTCGGCGGCGGCGTCTCGCCAGGCTTTATGCTCCCGTCGCTCGCCTGGCTCCGGATGCGCGAACCGGCGCTCTGGCGCGACGCCGCGCACGCGCTGCTGCCGAAAGATTACCTGCGCTACCGGCTCACCGGCGCGATCGCCAGCGAGCCGAGCGACGCGTCCGGCATCCCCCTGGTCGACCTCGTGTCGTGGAGATGGCGCGAGGATGCCCGCGAGTTTCTCGACCTACCGGCGCGCCTCTTTCCGCCGCTCCTCGCCTCGAACGCCGTCGCCGGGACCGTAACGGCCGCGGCGGCCACGGAGACGGGGCTGCGCGCGGGGACGCCGGTGTTGTGCGGCGGCAGCGATCAGGCTATGGGGGCGATTGGGGCGGGGGTGTTGGAGCCCGGCGCGCTGCTCGTCAGCCTCTCGACCGGCGGCCAGATCGTGGCGCCGGTGGCCCATCCGCTGGAGCGGCCTATCCAGGGAGCGCGCACGCTGTGCCACGCGGTCCCCGGCGTCTACCTCGCGCTCGCCGCGACGCTCGGCGCCGGCCTGTCGCTGCGCTGGATGCGCGAGCGTCTGTCAGCTATCGACGGGCCCGACGCCGAGGCGCGCTTCGTGGATCTGGCTGGTGAGGCGCCGCCCGGGGCGGGTGGGCTGATCTTCTTGCCCTATCTCGCCGGAGAGCGCGCGCCGCTGCTTGATCCCGAGGCGAGCGGCGCTCTCGTGGGGTTGCGTCTCGATCAGGGCGCGGCGCATATCGCCCGCGCGACGCTCGAGGGCGTCGTGTTCGGCCTCCGGCATGCCCTCGACTTATTGGAGTCCCTGGGAGCGCGCGCGGACAGAGTCGTGCTCGCGGGCGGGGCCGCGCGCAACCCGTTGGTGCGGCAGATTGCCGCGGATGTGTTCGACCGCCCGGTCGAGGGCCTCCAGACGGCCGAGCAATCGGCTCTGGGCGCCGCCGTGCTCGCCGCGGTCGGCGCGGGTTTCTACCCCGACCTGCGCGCCGCCTGCGACGCGTCGGTCACGTCGACCCGACCCATCGCGCCCGACCCGACCCGCGCGCGTCTCTACAGCGTGCTCTATGGGCGGTACCGTGGGCTCTATCCGGCGTTGCGCGACGACATGCGCGCCCTGCGCCAGATCGGCGGGACACTCCCGGAAACGGTGGACCGGCCAGGCTGAAGCCGTGCTACAATGCCGTTGCAAGAGAAAGGGCGAGACGCATGACACCGGCTGAGACCGACTTTGTGTGGGGGGCGGCGACGGCCGCGTATCAAATCGAGGGGGGGACGTGCGAGGATGGGCGCGGCGAGAGTATCTGGGACAGTTTCGCCGCCCGACCCGGCCGCATCGCCGACGGCAGCTCGGGCGAGCCGGCCGACGACCACTACCATCGCACGCGCGACGACGTGGCGCTGATGCGCGAGTTGGGCCTGCAAGCCTACCGCTTCTCGGTCGCCTGGCCGCGGGTGCAGCCGGAAGGGCGCGGGGCGCCGAACGGGCTCGGGCTCGACTTCTACGACCGCCTCGTCGACCGCCTGCTCGAGAACGGCATCCGCCCCTTCGGCGCCCTCTACCACTGGGACCTGCCGCGGGCGATCCAGGATCGCGGCGGATGGGCCGAGCGCGACACCGTGGAGCGTTTTGCCGAGTTTGCCGATATCGTGTCCTACCGCCTGGGTGACCGGGTGCGCGACTGGATCACGCACAACGAGCCCTGGGTCGTGGCCCATCTCGGCCATGTGACGGGCGAGCACGCGCCGGGTCTAACGCGCCCTGACCTCTATCCCCGCGTGGCCCATCACCTGCTGCTCTCGCACGGCGCGGCCGTCCCCATCGTGCGCGGGAACGTGCGCGGCCCTGGCCGCCCCGCGCAGGTTGGGATCACCCTCAACCTCAGTCCCATCGAACCGGCATCCGCGCACGACGAGGACGAGCGCGCCGCGATTATCCGCGACGGCGAGCTCAACCGCTGGTACCTCGACGCGCTCTTCCGCGGGCGCTACCCGGCCGACATGCTGGAGCGCCTGCCGTTGCTCGAGATCGAGACGGGCGAGATGGAGCGCATAGCGACGCCGATCGATTTCCTGGGCGTCAACTACTACACCCGTCAGGTCGTCGAGATGGGTCCCGGCGAGACGCCGCGGGACGCGCGGCCGGCCGGGGGAAGTACGGCGAGCGACGGTGAGTACACCGAGATGGGCTGGGAGGTGTACCCGCGCGGGCTCTACGACCTGCTGACGCGCCTCAAGCGCGACTACGACCCGCCCGCGCTCTACATAACCGAGAATGGGGCGGCTTTTATCGACGAGGTGGGACCCGACGGGGCGGCGCCTGACGCGCGCCGCGTCGCCTACCTGCAGGGGCACATCGAGGAGGCGTTGCGCGCCCGCGCCGAAGGCGTCCCGCTGCGGGGCTATTTCGTCTGGAGTCTGCTCGACAACTGGGAATGGGCGCACGGCTACACGAAGCGCTTCGGGATCGTCCACGTCGACTATGCGACGCAGACGAGGACGATCAAGGAGAGCGGATATTGGTACCAACGCTTGATCGCGGGGGAAGGGATGACGGTATGACGGGGATGGGGATGGGGACTGTACACCTGGAGCCGGAGGCGTTCGACGCGCTCGTCGGGGATGTGCTGGACAGCTTGCCGCGGGAGTGGTCGCCGCTGCTGGACAACCTGGCCGTGGTGGTTGAGGAGGAACCGTCCGAGGACGACATCCCGGCCGACGCGCCGCCTGGCACGACGCTGTTCGGGCTCTACCGCGGCGCGCCCGTCCCGGTGCAGTTCCTGGGTGGCGGCCTATCGGGCCCGGCCATGGGCGCGCCGCCCGAGATCGCCCTCTTCCAGGGGCCGCTCGAGCGGGCCAGCGCGGGCCTCGACGACCTGCGTGAGCGCGTGCGCCACACCCTTGTACACGAAATCGGGCACCACTTCGGCTACTCGGAAGAGCGGCTGCGCGACGTGGGCGGCGACGAGCCCGAGCCGGGAGGCGAAGACGAGTAACGCTCTGCCCTCAGGCGCGTAAGAACGCGCTCGTCAGGCGGTTGACCTCGTCCGGTTCGTCGAGTTATACCCAGTGACTGGCCGGGAGGTAGAGAATCAAGAGGTCGGCGACGTAGCGGGGGAGGGTGTCGTTGCAGGCGCGCGCCAGGAACGCGTCTCGTTCGCCCCAGATGACGAGCGTCGGGCGTGTGACGCATAGTGGCGGGACATGCAGGCGATGCGCCAGGCTATAGCGGGCGGCCGCGCGGTACCACCCAATCATTATGGTGGCGCGGTCACGGCGTCGCCGGAGAGAGTAGGATAGCCGGTTGTTGCGCCATGTCGCGTTTCTGTCGGCGCCGCAGCGCCTCCACCCGCTCCGGCATGCGAATCGGTATGACGTAGACGGGGATACCTTGGTCGAGTTGCAACTCGAGCATCCGGTCAATTACCATGTCCACGACTTCATCGGGGTCGTCAAGATCCACGGTGGTGGTAATATGCGTCGCATCCGGGTCGTCTTCTCCCGGTCCGACCGTGAAAGACGCGGTCGGATACCGCTGCTTGATTAAGCTGGTCAACTCGTCCACGGCGCTCCGACGCGCCGGGTCAACCTGGTCAAGATACCCTTTGCTCATGATCCCTCGCCTCCTTATCCTTGGATCGCTTGTAGGAAGGTACGTGTGCGATGGAGCGCCCGTGCGGCTTGCACATCGCTCACCACGTCTCGCTTATAATCCGCGGCTTCCCGCAGCAGATAGACGCGGGGGAGGACGTCTCGTAAGGCCGAGGGGTAGACCTTACGGTGGTTGAGGGGTAGACCTTACGGCGGATAATAGTTCATCTTCGGAATAGGAGGAGAGACGTATGGCCCCCTCCCCAGTGAGCGGGTTACGCCGCCCGGCGCCGTTGTTGGCGATCGAGGCGGCGGTTCA
>JAABUZ0100008510.1_pt1 | contig 12041 bp, 6 predicted proteins | sample 5562091 | NCBI WGS metagenome assembly JAABUZ01 (sample SAMN12813069, study PRJNA571459) | rock metagenome | isolation source: Antarctica rocks | place: Antarctica: Victoria Land, Linnaeus Terrace sud | collected 2015-12-21
TGAGATTCTTTTCAGAGGGTCCACAACAAGCATTCCACATATTAGGTCAAGAGCATCATCCGATATATCGTCAAAATAAGGACTTGGAAAGCTATAGCGGCCTTGTTGGATCTGATCCTCAAGTGACGGCGGACTCAATTGTTCAGAAAAGGGAGGAAATCCACACAGCGCAATGTAAAGGCAAACACCAGAAGACCAAACATCAACGGCAGTCCCATACTTCTTCTCTTTCGTTGCCTTTAAAATTTCCGGGGCAACGTAGGAAGGACTTCCGCAAATGGTCCTTGTAAAAGAATCCTCGTCGATTATTTTCGATAACCCAAAATCTGCAAGACGTATATTGAGATTTGATTTAGAGGCCAAGAGAATGTTTTCAGGCTTAATGTCCCTGTGGACAATTTGACGGGAATGAAGATACGACAAAGCGTCGAAAAGTTGGGAGAAGACAATTCTACATTCGTCCTCTGATAGTTTCCCCCTATCCACAATCAGTTGAAATAATTCACCTCCTCTTGCTAATTCTAAAAGCGAGTATACGCCGTCCTTTTCTCTGTACGTTGCTCGTAGACAGACAATATTGGTATGAGTTACGCTCATAAGAAGTGCTATCTCTAGCTGCAAAGCTCTTTCCTTAACCTTCTGTCCAGAAGTAGCAATTTTTATTAATTTGACGGCGTATTCTTCTCCAGTTTGCCTCTCTGTAGCAGAATAAACCTCTGCAAAACGCCCCTTGCCCAGTGGCGCACCCAAGTGGTATTTGTCCGAAAATTTCTCTCCCTTCCAATCAACAGATGAATGGAAACCAAAGGTTGCACCTTCTACGATAGTGATTTGATCGCGGTTCTTAAGTGGTGCACTAACGTTTTGACCTAATCGTTCTCCGTTGATAAAGGTGCCTGTGGTACTCAGATCTTCGCACATCACAGTCTCTTTAGCCTGATCTCCAGTGTCATTGACGGTTTTATAGAAGACAGCGTGACGCTGTGACACACCAGGAAGGCGTATTTTGCGATCGCATTCCTCGCCAGCACCCAATATGTAGCCAGTAGCCAATGATTGGTGTGGTTGCAAATCCTCGCAGCCTTCAGATTCGCCGCACCGTTTACATTTATTCCAACCGCAAGTCCTTCCGTTGCTTCCACACTTTGGAGCTTTCCCAAGTGCGAGAGACTTATAGTGACCGTCAATGGAGATTAAAAAACCCCAATATTTAGAATGCTTTTGACTATCATACTTGTCTTTGTTTTCCTTTTCCTCCACACTGTCCTCGCTCTCATCAGACTCAGTCTCGAAATTACCGTCTCCGTCCAAATTGAAGTCCATTTGCTCACCATCAGGGACATCTAGTGCCTCATTCGCTTCCCCATCTTCCCAGGCGCCGAAATTGGTGGGGCCGTCTGGAAACCCATTTCTATGACCGACAGTCTCCATTGGCGGAAAAGGGCATGCAGCGATTTCGACTGTCAGGCTTTCTTATTGATTGAAGCGCTGGATGGGCGTTCTTCGGGATCGTTGTCCGAGCACTTTGGTTGGGTTTCGGCGAAATGCACGTGATGATGGGTTCAGTAGGAGTAGTAATCGCACACGAATGAGTGGCCATTGGCCAAACTTACGCGCGACTGCCTGTACTAGGCTCGCGCGGATCAGTTCAAAGAATGGCACGTACTCTCGACTGAGCCGGATATGCCATGTAGCTGGCCAAATTGATTGTTTTCAGTTGGAGAATCTGATAGCTTTGTGCAGAACAACACTCTCGAGCACGGATCCTGGTCAACTTGAGGAAACTTTTGGAATGATATCTTCTGTATTAGACCGAATATGGGACACCGAGTTTGTCATAACTCCGAGATTGTTGTACTACTCCTTCAACGGTTTCCCATGGGAAGTCCTGGTCGCGGAGATCGTTCAAGCTATTGTCCGCATTATCTATATACTTCCACGACTGGCACAAACTGGAGAAAATACGTTTCTAGTATTTCTAAGGAATGCTCAAAACCTACTCGAAGATCGCTCACCATCGCTTACTCTCAAAGTCTATATGGCAGTTCTTGGATTTCTGCGAGGATGGACTCTGTATAAAGGGACCCGCACAAAGCTTCAAACAAACGCTATTGTGAATGCGGTTGCCCCTCTCATGTCGTCACCTCATTTGACTCGTCTACAATTAGCCACAGAAGAGGTACGTGCTTTGCGTTCCAAGTTGTCCGATGCTTGGGCTCATTGGACTCACTCAGGGCTTTCCTTAAATCAGTGGCTCTTTTTCCATGAATTTGCATTGTTTATAAAATTTGAACTTCAGCAAATGGACGTGGCTGTTGACGAAGATTCAACGGATGAACGGAGGAACCAAGACTCCACACAAAATCGAAAGCTCAACAATGGTCTATATAATACTTCTCGGAGGGAATGGTTGAGTAGATTGTCCAGCGCCCAGATAAATTTAAGGCTGCAAATATCTAAGCGCATGAAGTTTTCATATGAAGATGAGAGCGACGCTCAGTCATTAATGGAACAAACAGAAGCTGTAATAACTTCTATGGAGATATCTGACTTATTTGACGATGCTGATCTTGGGAAAGAGAAAGTGGCGAATCTTCTTTCACGTCTGGATGATCCGAATACCGCTTCCTCGGAACTTATTGCCACGTCTATTATTTGCGCTTTGGAAACCTTTGCCAAGAGGTAATATTAAGACGAACTTTATTGAACTTTTAGTGACCCTGATTTGTCAACCTATCTTACCAGAGCATTGCCAAGATACATAGTCCGAAATTCACCTTCGTCCAGTATTATAGAGCTAGTTGCTCGCGTTCTCACCTCTTGCATAGCAAGCTTATCGCAAGACGTTCTAATATCTACTCTTTTCTCTTTGATGAAAGTCGTAACTGCTGGTAATCCTGAAAGGACAGAGTCGATGAGTCTGGGTCGAGGCTCAAATAAATTAGTACCTCTTGCGGGGCAATATGCGGGATCTGTCCTCTCATTTGGTCAACCGGCAGGAGACGAAGTTCTTCAGGTGTATGCCAAAATCATTAAGTTAGTAGGAATGCTTTCATTGATGTCAAAAGACATCCAGATGATGAGCCTCGCCCAAGCTATTCTCAGTCAAAAGATTGGTCGGATTAATTCTGAAGTTGATACGCTTTTTGTTCAAGAAGTCTCGAATCTTGGTCTTTGTGGATCTGAACGTGAATTCAATAATGTAATTCGGCTGCTCAACAGCATTCAGCAGGCATTAATGTACAGCGGAGAAGACGAGCGGTACATGTCTTTGGTTTTTGATTCTAGAATGAAAATTGCTGAAACAATGGATTGCGAATCGCCTTTCTTCATGACTTTTGTGTCAGATATCTTAAATAACATCGTCAATATTGGACACACGTATTCAAATGAAAAAATGTCAGACATGATCAGTGCGAGGATAAAAATACGATCGTATTATAAAATACTCGCAAGACTTCTAAGCAGCACGCCCAACATCCCACTTGATTTCGATCGTGTGGAAGTTTCATCTTTGTTCCGTGACGCGTGGATTAATTTGGCAATTCATGAGATTCTTGTATGCCCAGATGATCCTGCACTGTTGGCTGCGACAGACTTCGATGTTGTTGCAAAGTACAGCCCGGTCTTAGTGTCCCACGAGTACAGTCACCCCAATGATAGCTTTATCGACCTTAATGTCGTGCTTCTGAGAGGGGCATCCAGACAGTCAATAACAAACTACAAGCGCTTTCTCGAAAGCCGGATGGATGGTTTCTGGCCTCGAAAATTCCCCACGTATCCCCAGCTTGCTTTCCTCAGCGCTACCTGGATTCTTGAACTCGCAAGAAGTCGTCAAGGAAATTGTTCGAATGTCTTAAAATACTTTGAAGACCCCGCTGTCTACGGTAGCAACATTTTCATACCAATGGTCAGTATCGCCAATAACGTTCTTGATTCATATTTTGAGACATTCTTGCGTCCGTGGCAAAGCTCGCGTATTAATAATCGCGAGATACTATCTGAGCTTTCGAAAGTCTTTGTGGCTTGTGCACATCGAGTAAAAGCTGTTCGTCTTCAGGCGATGTCGTTCGCAGACCGTATGATTGAAGAGTGTCCCGGACTGATGGCACATAAAAAGCCAATTTTCACATTATTGGAAATTATTTCGGGACTGTGGGATGGCGTGTTGAATGAGGAGTCTGACGAGTACGAGCCCCGAACTAGATTTACGTCAATACTTGCAGATTTTACATTGGAGCTTCCCGATGTGTATGAGAACCGACGAGAAGCTATGGAGAATATGACTGTAAAAGTAAGGCATTGGTTGGACACTGCACGTAGTATTGCCCCTGTTGAAACGCGAAAACTGCTTGGCTCATATGTGGCTCATTCTGATGGCATTGCATCGTTCAATCATTTATCGTACGGTCGTTCTATCGCTGTAGAAATTGGGGGAACAAGAGCTCGAAATATTGCAGCTATCCCGAGTATTACGGATTGGAAACATGCACGAGCACAAGATTTTATTTCAGAATATGCTTCCACACAGAAGTACACTACCTCCACTGGAGCTAGGACAGACTATCTCAGCTTAGAAATTTCCGATGTTCGAGAACGTGCTGATCATATACGGAATGGCCTTTTGAAGTTAAGGAGCCGAGCCAACAAAACTTTCATCCCAATTGAAGAACTTCGCGAGTCTTTGCGAGAAGCTGGGTCTTTTGCTATAACATATCCAATGTCCATGCGTGAAAGTGTGAATTTGATCGTCGAAATACCGTTTTTAATGTTTAACTATCCAGCAATCGAAGCAGGAATATCTCTTTGGTTATGGATTCTAAATGAGGCTCCAGTATTGCATCTTCGGCTTATCAACGCAATAACGCGGAATTGGGAATGGTCAATACGGAAAGGATTAGGGTTTTTTAATGATCAACTAGACTGGAAAAATCCATTTTCCCAAAAGATGGAATACAAGCCCAGCGAGAAGGCTGAGAGTGATAAGGTGCTGAAAACTTTGCAGAAGCAACAAACCCCCCACTTATTACTATTAGAGATGCTGACCAGCCATTTTCGATCAAACTTTATCAGTTCTGCAAGTCTAATTGCAGTTTATCTACGCGCGGTATTGGGCAGCATTCGACTTTCCAGGCAATGTAGTAAACACGTGCTTTCTAGAGAATTTCGGTTTGGTTTCTATGTGTTTGCCACCGAGATTTGTACTGCTTCAAACCTACCTCATGAGAAGTTTCATCATATGTCAAACGAAGGCTTGAATTGGATTCTGCGGTGGTTCTCCTTGCCTCCTCTATGGACTTTTGGCGGAAATCGGATGCATCTGAAGTCTGTTCATTATGCTATGACAAGCGTTCTAAAAATCTTGAAAAATGCCGAGCCATCAATGATTAATGGGTATGTCGATCAAGCAAAATTTCAGAGTTCAGGGAAGGAAACGCTTCTCAGGCTCCTAATAGCAGATGAGATCATGCGCGTTGAAACTTGGTTGAACCCGCAAGATTTCTCTAAGAGAAATAAGGCGAGTAAAGATACAATTTTAGGCTTGCTAAATGTTGCTTGGTCCATTGACCCAGATTTGGCTGTTTCAGTATACCATAGGTTCAAATCTGCTGAAACGTCCAAAGCTCTACAGATGCTATTGGTGGACAATCCAGGGATGGCCGCAAGCTCTTCTCGAGCAATTGAATTTTTACTCCAAGAATGTTCCGAAAAGTCGAGAAGTAACTACTTGCTTTATTGGACGCCAGTAGATCCAATATCTGCTATTAATTTCTTTTTGCCCGACTTCGGGAACGACCCGCTGTTACTACAATATGCCATGCGGTCTCTGGAGAGTCATCATGTCGATATCACCTTCTTTTACGTTCCTCAGCTCGTACAAACTCTACGTACTGATGCAATGGGCTACGTTAAGCGATATATATTTGAGACAGCCATGCTTTCCCAGCTCTTTGCTCACCAAATTCTCTGGAATATGGACGCTAATGCCTACAAAGACGAGAACTCTGAGCTTCCGGATTCTTTGAAACCCACTTTAGATGCCATCACCGAACGACTAAAAAGCGCCTTCTCTGGTGACGACCGCCTCTTTTACGAACGAGAATTTAACTTTTTTGGAGAAATCACTTCCATTTCTGGTAAATTGAGGCCATTTCTCAAAAGACCGAAAGCAGAAAAGAAGCAGAAGATTGCAGAGGAACTTAGAAAAATTAAGGTGGAAGTGGGCGTATATCTTCCTAGTAATCCTGATGGTGTTGTTGTTGGCATTGATCGAAAGTCTGGAAAACCCTTACAAAGTCATGCAAAGGCACCATTCATGGCTACCTTTCGCATTAAGCAAGTCCCTCCAGGCACTACGGTGGAAGATGTTGAAGCGGTCGTCGAGGAGGTTGAGCAACACAAAGAACCCAGAGAAGTGACGGAGCGATGGCAGGCTGCAATTTTCAAAGTGGGAGACGACTGTCGACAAGACATGCTGGCGCTACAGCTGGTTGCCGCATTTAGAAACATCTTTAACTCGGTTGGTCTGTCTTTGTACGTCTATCCATATCGAGTGACATCAACCGCTCCCGGATGCGGGATTATCGACGTCCTTCCAAATTCAATTTCACGGGATATGCTCGGACGTGAAGCAGTCAATGGACTCTACGAGTACTTCATCAGCACATATGGCCATGAAGATACTGTTGCCTTCCAATTGGCGCGCAATAACTTTGTGAAGAGTATGGCAGCATATTCTGTGATTTCTTATCTACTCCAATTTAAGGATCGACACAACGGAAACATAATGTTGGACGAAGCGGGCCACATTTTACACATAGGTAAGATTGGTTGATGGCATCTCCTAATGTGTAGATTTTGGTTTCTGCTTCGATATTGCTCCAGGTGGGATTACTTTTGAGAGTGCTCCCTTCAAACTTACGCATGAAATGGTGTTGGTTATGGGAGGAAACAAAGATACACAACCCTTTCGCTGGTTTGAAGAACTCTGCATTAAAGGCTTCCTCGCATCACGGCCTTATGCCGATCAGATCATCCAGTGTGTCAAACCTATGCTTGACTCTGGTCTTCCCTGTTTTAAAGGAGAGGCAACAATTCATCACTTGCGGGACCGTTTTGCTCTCGAGCGTACGGAGAGCGAAGCTGCGCGCCACATGACACATCTCATTAATCAAAGCTATGAAAACAGACGCACAGTCTTGTATGACCAATTCCAAAAAGTCACAAACGGTAAGCCGACTCTTTTGCTACTGAACTAATATTAGGCATTCCATTTTGATTTTCATGTCCACAGTACAAACCAACTCCATCCACAATGGGGAGTATAAATTGTATAATAAGCTTTGCCATAGGTAGAAGGCACTATGTCCAGTTCGGAAATTGACGAGAATGGAACGGACGTGTTGTTTGTAGAAACCTCGAGGCAAATAACTGTACACCTTGAAAACCTAACCCGACGCCCCAAGATAGCATTCAAGCCTGAAAGTAATCCTATATGCTATACTCTGTTGGGGCACGTCACGTGGCGTAAATATGGACAAAAGAGCTATAGTCCTGCGAGGTGCATATGGTACGAATTTCGGTATAGAAGACATGCGTTAGGCCCGATAAATTGCCACAATGTTGGTTAACACTGCTCTTCTCCTGTTGCTCTGAAGACTTATCTTCAGCTTTGCATTCCACATCATCCAATTAGAACAATGGAAAGGACATTGGAATGAATAAATGCAAAACACGGGCACCGTATACGATGACAGCGTAATCGTGATGCTTCCTCATACTGGATGAAGTAATCATAAATCTGAGAGCCATGGATTCATTTATTATCGCAAACCAATATAAATGTATGAACCACTCAATTCCGGGGTGGTGCGATAGGTCGGAGACTCGGACGTTGCTTAGTCAGTCGGAGCCAATCGGATATTTTCTCGCACGGCCCCACAGTTAATCGCTGTCTCTCCTGGGAAAGATCGCCCACTAAGATTAATATGTAAAGCGACCCCCTCCGCCTGGCTCTTTCAGATCTACAAATTGCACACCCAATCAATGCCTTTTCGATCACGGATTACCATCGCCGGCGGTGGACCCTCAGGCTTTGCGCTCGGCCTGCTGCTGCAGTAACGCGGCATCAACCTTACGATTTACGAGCTATGCAGGAAGCCGACAAAGCAGGAGCTTGCCAAATCGTCAACCCCAAGGGTCCTGTGCTGCACAGTGACAACGGCGAGCTGTCAACACCCGGAAATCGCGCGAAACGCATTACCCATTTCTTAACTGAGAATGTCCCTCGGACTGTGTCAAGTGGAGTCAAAAGATCACGGCAGTACGGGACGCTCGCAATGCGATCACAAGAGCAACCGAAATCAAGGTCGACCTAGGCGCGAATGGCATCGCGACACACGATTTTGTTGTCGGCGCCGACGGTGCGTGGTCCCAGGTGCGCAAGCTGCTCACGGACGTCAAACCCTTCTACTGTGGCGGGCAGCTTGTAACGGTGATGGTGAGAAACGTGTCGACCAGATTCCCACATCTACTGGAGCTAAATGGTTCGGGCACGTTCAGCGCACTCGGCGGCGGGAACGGTATCTTAGCCCAATGTGGCCTGCAAGATTCAATACGGGTGTTGTGCTCTTGAGTACCCCGCACGAAAACTGGGCCAAGGTATCTGCGCCGGAGGGCAAGACTGCGGCTGAGATCAAGACAACGCTGGCTGATGACCAGCTCTTCGGTAAATAGGCGCCTATTCTACAGGATCTGCTCGCCACAGCGTGTGACGAGGAAAGAAAAAACAACCCTGGCAGCCCTTTGGCCCATGTACATGCTTCCCGTCGATCACCGCTGGGAGCATCGAACGAGCGCAACTTTAGTCGGCGATGCGGCTCACCTGATGACGCCGAGGCATTTACTTGGCACTGTGGGACTCGCTGGATCTAGCTCAAGCGCTTGGGGGAGTGCCCGAGGCCGAGGATGCAGCTGCGTGACAGCCGGCGCTAGATCCGCGGTTACGCGAGTACGAATCAGGATGCTTGCGCGGTCTCACGAGAAGGCAGGGGAGACGCTGAAGAACAAGGAGATGTTTATGTCTGAAAACAGCGGACAGAGATGGCGGACTTTTTAAAAATGGCCGAGGACAGTCAGCCTGAACGGCACTGAAGTGGAAACGGAGTGCTTCATGAATAGAGACCATAGGTAAACCGAGGAGTCATTAATTGTCATGCAGGGAGTGCTGTCAATGTCGCACCATTTTGGTTACCATCTCTACTGTAACTTTGGAGACCAGCTGACTCGTGTTATGTGCCGTGGAAACCCCGCAATGGTTGCGTGACATTCCAACCGGCTCGATAAGGAATCCATGTGTCACTGTGCCAACCGCTGATAAGAAGTGACTTCCCCTGCCCGCAACAGCTCTGCCAGTCAGTCCACTGCTCCTTTGCGTCCTCTTCTTCCACGTCCATGAATCGTCATCGCGTCTTGCTGCACGCTGATTGGCCCATTTTGTGTCAAACCCGATTCCCTTTTGGGCCCGATTCTGCCCTGACTCTGATTTCGACGACACAACGACTCACAAAGACCATGCTCCACGCAACCAGAACTGGACTTGCAAATCCTCTTCGATGCGCATTCCGCGCCCATAGCGTGCCTAAGCGGACTTTTGTCTCCCTCCGTCTGCCCATCCAGACCGTGGCCCTTCGCAGGCAACTAGGGCGGAGGAGTGCGTCTGGCTCTTCAGGCGCCCGCAGCACCACAACCATCGTAGCTCTAGCTCTCGGTGCCGTGGGACTGGCTGGCGGATGGTACTACTACAGCCAGCAAAAGGCGTCGAAGGACGGCACTGGAGCGGGTCTGCTCTCCAAACCGACTGAGAGCGACTTCCAAAAGGTCTACAACCAGATCGCCCACCGCTTGGTGGAAGTAGATGAGTATGATGACGGGAGCTACGGGCCGGTGCTCTTGCGACTTGCGTGGCACTGCTCCGGCACCTACGACAAGGAGACCAACACGGGGGGCAGCGACGGCGCCACCATGCGCTTTGCCCCAGAGAAGGACCACGGGGCCAATGCTGGGCTGCAGGCGACGCGCAACTTTCTGGAGCCGGTGAAGACGGCCAACCCGTGGATCTCCTACTCGGATCTTTACATTCTGGGTGGCGTGGCGGCCGTGCAGGAGATGGGCGGCCCCGTTATCCCCTGGCGCTACGGTCGCAGCGACAAGGATGCTGCGTTTGTGACGCCCGACGGCCGGCTGCCGGATGGTGCCAAAGGCGCGGACCATCTGCGGGCCATCTTCCACCGCATGGGCTTTGACGACCGCGAGATTGTGGCGCTGAGCGGGGCGCATGCGTTGGGACGGTGCCATACGGACCGAAGCGGCTTCTCGGGGCCGTGGACCTTTTCGCCGACTATGGTGACCAATGACTATTACGCCATCCTGCTCAACGAGAAGTGGGGCTGGAAGAAGTGGGACGGGCCAGCGCAATACGAGGACAAAAGCACCAAGTCGCGGATGATGCTGCCTACGGACATGGCGCTGGTCAAGGACAAGGCCTTCCGCCACCATGTGGAGCGCTACGCCAAGGACAACGACGTCTTCTTCAAAGAGTTTGCCGAGGTCCTGCGCAAGCTGTTTGAGTTGGGGACGAATCTGCAGGCGGACTACATGACCTTGAAGCCGGTCCACGCATAGATGTAACCTAGAGATAAATTTTTGACAATTGCTATGAATTTTCGTGATCTTGATGAATGCATCGTGACCAATAGGATGACCATCGGGTCTGACCGGACGAATGAAAGTCGTAGCTCTCGTGAGCGGCGGCAAGGACAGCTGCATGAACATGCTCTACTGCCTGCAGGAGGGCCATGAGATTGTCGCCCTGGCCAACGTGCACCCGGCGGACGACGTGCAAGAGCTAGATTCCTACATGTACCAGAGCGTTGGGCATGGCTTACTTCCGCTATGGGAGGAAGCAACCGGCTTGCCGCTCTTTCGCGAACGCGTGCATGGGACAGCAGTTTGTCAGACCCTTGACTACGACGCCACGCCCGACGACGAAACAGAGTCGCTGGTGCGGCTCCTGCGGCGCGTACGTGCGGTGCATGCTTTCGAGGCCGTCAGCGTAGGAGCTATTCTCTCGCAGTATCAGCGCTTGCGCGTAGAGCACGTCTGTGCGCGCCTCGGGCTGCAGACGCTGACTTATCTCTGGATGCAGGACCAGGCGGGGCTGCTCGCGCAAATTGCCGCGACGGTCGATGCACGCATTATCAAAGTGGCGGCACTCGGACTGGAAGAGCACCATCTAGGCAAGTCGTTGGCGGAGGTGCAAGGGGCGTTGACGCGGCTGCATGCAAAGTATGGGGTGCATCCGTGTGGAGAGGGAGGGGAGTATGAGACGTTTGTCATGGATGCGCCGATCTTTGTCCGACGCATTGTTGTGGATGCGACTATCCTTCATCGTGACTCGGGCGGCGTGGCCTATCTCCAATGTGAGGGCCATACGGAGCCGAAGGAGAGCGTGCCGCTTCCGCAACTCCAGCCGGTCTTTCCCGCACTACATCCCCTTACCCTGCTTGGGCGAGATGAGTATGATCAGTCTTCCGGGCGAGACGGGTCTGCTCGGGATGGGTCTGGACGTGACGCGTCTGGGTCGGGCATGGCCTGGCCTACTCTGACTGGGATCCGTGCGCGTGGAACCATCCCGGACGCGCTCGCTGCACTCGTCCGCGCCCTAAAGGACCACGGCATGGCGCTGCGCAACGTGCACTTCATCTCGCTGGTGCTGCGCGATATGTCGTGCTTTGCAGAGTGCAACCGCATCTACGCCTCGTTCTTTTCCTTTGCGAATCCGCCCGCACGAGCGTGCATCGCTGCACGCACCCGCACCGACCTCGATCTCTTAGCCCTCTGCTCCCCCTCCTCGGCGCGCACAGCCCTGCACGTGCAAAGCATCTCGCACTGGGCGCCCGCTAATATCGGTCCCTATGCTCAGGCCGTCTGCGTCGACGGGGCGGTTTTCGTGGCGGGCCAGATCCCGCTGCAGCCCGCGT
>JAABUZ0100008511.1_pt1 | contig 12039 bp, 12 predicted proteins | sample 5562091 | NCBI WGS metagenome assembly JAABUZ01 (sample SAMN12813069, study PRJNA571459) | rock metagenome | isolation source: Antarctica rocks | place: Antarctica: Victoria Land, Linnaeus Terrace sud | collected 2015-12-21
GGACTGCCCGTGTAGCCAGTGGGGAGCCCGCGAACTGGCGGACGCGGCGATCCGGCAGGGGATCGTGGAGCACATCTCGCCCCGCACGGTGGGGCGTTTTTTAAAAGGAGGCCGCGTTGCAGCCGCAGCGGAGCCGCTATTGGCTCACGCCGCCAGTGGAGCGGGAGACCTTTGAGCGCGAGGTCCAGGCGGTCTGTGACTGCTACCACGCCGCCCCGACGTTAGCGGAGCAGGGGGTGCACACCGTCAGCACCGATGAGAAGCCCATGCAGGTGCTCGAGCGGGCACATCCAGGGTTGCCACTGCGCCCCGGCCATGTCGCGCGGCGCGAGTTCGCGTACGTGCGCCACGGCACGCAGTGCCTAATCGCCAACCTCGACGTGCCGACCGGCCAGGTGGTCGCGCCGAGCCTGGGCCCGACGCGCACCGAGGAGGACTTCGTGGCACACGTCGCCCAGACCGTGGACACCGACCCTGCGGCGGAGTGGATCTTCATTGTCGATAACCTGAACACGCACCGCTCGGCTGGCCTAGTGGAATGGGTCGCCCAGGCGTGCGGGATGACCGCCGACCTGGGCGTCAAGGAGAAGCGCGGCATCTTGGAGTCCATGGCGACGCGGGGCGCCTTCCTGGGCGATCCCGCCCATCGCATCCGTTTCGTCTACCTGCCGCCGCACACCTCCTGGCTCAATCAAGTGGAGATCTGGTTCGGGACGTTGAGTCGGCTCGTGCTCAAGCGCGGTGACCATGCCTCCGCCACCGCATTGCGCCACCAGGTCCTCGCTTTCATCGCGCACTACAATCGGGCGCTGGCCAAACCTATTAAGTGGACGTACACGGGCCGCGTCACACCGACGGAGCAGGCGGCTGCTCCGGCACCACCCGTGCAGGCTCAGGCCGCCTAATTTGCGGAAGGTTTTCAGGCGAAAGGTACTAGTGAGCCGGCGCGCCAGCGCCTCAAGGGTCGTTCGCGCGGAGTCCGGCAAGGCCAGGGCATCGGCCAACCGTTGCACCGTCTCGCGATGAGGATGCCGTTCCCCGCGCTCCAGGTACACCAGCCCACGCACGCTCATCTGAGACCGCTCGGCCAACTCCTCTTGCGTCAGGCCAGCCGCCAGCCGATAGCGCTTGAGCGCCTCGCCGAATACGGTGTCCTGGGCCGTCGCCATCGCGTCCCCGCCTCGTTCAGCGGTGTCTCATTGGCGCTATCATAGCATGCGCCGGCGGCGCCTGCACAATGGCCCGCACAATCCCCCACACGATCATTGTGCAGACGCGTGTTCATGGTCGAAGCGACGACGCGGCGTGATACTGGTTCAAGGCGCCCCGCTATCAGGGGCCATACGACGCCAAGGGGAGGTTTTCATGAAAGCGGCACGCACATCAGGGCTCGTTCTCGCTGCCATCATCGCCGTTGGGCTACCAACACATGGGTCCATAGCGCACGCGGGTCAAGTTACCGCCATAAGCGCGCCCGCGGACGCGGTCGGCGGGCCTCATACCCTGTCATGCCAAAGCGGATATCGCCTGGGGCTACGGGTGCGCTTTATGTCGCGTCATGACCACCGCGCTCGCCCTTGCGGCGCGTGGCGTATCTGATAGAGGAGGCGACGCTGGCCCGGCTGCGTACCGTGCGCGTGGGCTATGTCCCCGACTGGATCGCCCTGGATCAGACGGCCCGACACGTCTTCGTCGTCAACTGTAATACCGATAGCACTGGAAACCCACGCTTGGTCGGGAGCCAGTTCCAGCACGGCAGCGTGACCATGATCGATCTGTCGCGCTTATAGCGGCGGCGCGTCGGCATAGGGTGTGCCTCGCTGTGAGATGCGGCCTGACCTTAAAAGGTCAGGCCAGCGGCCCACGGCGCTCACCATCACCATCGTGAGGTACACCCGACGCGTCCAACCATCTTGACAGCCGAGCCATGAAATGAGACGAGTGTGACCAAAATCCGTGGAGGCAGCGCGACTAGGCCGCGTCAGCCAACACCTGCATCTCCGCCACCTCCGCTGCGGTGTCGGATGTCCCGTACAACCGCTGATGTTGCCGCTGGCGATGGAACGAGGCATAGGCGTCCCACTGACCGTTGAGCCGGAGCGCCCGGAGATCGAGGACCGCCTGTGCCCCGGCTTTGGTCCAGCGCATCCCCGCCTGTTCCATGCGATCCTTGACGAGGTGGCCGCAGGCCCCTTCCACGACCCCCGTGCCGATGGGCCAGCCGTGCGCAAGATACACATCATAGCACATGTAGGGCGCGTTGCGGCGGTCGTAACCGGCGGTGCCCAGGAGCGCCTTGCGTTGCGTGGCCGTGCGCGCCGGGTCCTGTGCAGCCGCTTCCAGCGCGGTGATGACGGCCGGCGTGTCTCCGGCGAGGAGTTGCGCCAGATGCGTACGGATCCAGGCGAGGCGGTCAGGGTGCGTTTCGCCGCGCAGCGCGTTGGCCGCGTTCCAGAGATAATCCGTGGCGTGGATGATGTCGAGCACCAGCGTATGCCGGGGGAAGTGGGCCGCGATCTGCTGTTGCAGCGCCTCCGCGCCATCGGTCAGCGCGACCCGTTCCTGGATGTGTGGCCCCTCGCGCTGCCGCGCCCGCGCGGCCAGGCGTGTCAGGGCTACCCCCTTGCCGTCGAGGGTGGCCCGCAGTTCTTTGCCCACTGGCTTGGGACGGGGCACCGTGTCCGGTGGCCGATCGCGGTCCTGTCGTAGCGCGGCCACCACCTCCTGCGGCGTACGCACGTAGGGCGCGATCGTGTAGAGGCTGGTCACGATGGCCTCCTTCTTCTTGGCCCGTTTCTGCCCCTTGCCCAGCCGCACGGGCCGCGCCCCTGTGGGCGGTTGCACCATCGGCACACCCTTGCCGTCGGCCTGCACCACCAGGAGCGGCCCGTCGGCCGCGCGCACCTCCGGGCGCACGGGTTGCGCGTGGAAGTCCGCGACGTCCACCACCGCGTCCGCGACCATCGTTTCCAGAGCGGCGCTGCCCACCGCCAGCCCCAGAATATGCGCCAACGCGGCGTGGCTCTCGTGATAGGACGCGTCCGTCGTGCCATACGTCCCCCACTCCTGCAACAGATCCGAGTAGCTGCGCGCCGGCAGGCTCAGGTCCGCGTCGAGCGGGTACACGCCCTCCTGCCCGGCAGCCGTGACGTAGTGGCGCGCGAAGCGCACCTTGCCGAACACGGAGTAGTAGGTGCAGGGGTGGCCGTCGTGATCGCCCAGCGCGGTGCCGTCCGGCGCGTGGACCGGCCCGGCAGGGCGCTCCGCCGCCCGCGTCTGGAAGAACAGCCGTAACAGCGCCGCGCCCAGCGCCAACAGGCGACGAAACAGGGTCAGCTCTACCGTGTAGGCGGTTGCCGTGCGCGTGTCCGGCCCGGTCACGTCGGCGATTAAGGCTTGAAAGTCCTGCTGGATCTGCTGTACACTCGTGTCGGCGTTGGAAGCCATCGGGCATCTCCTGGAGGTTGTGTGGTGAGTGGTTCTGCCACAGTATCCTCCGTCCGCCCGGTGGCTTTCAACGTTCATCGCGCGTCCCACAGATTCTGGTCACACTCAAATGAGACAGTAAAGCAATCGGTGATGACGCTTGTCAAGGAGGCCGATATGAAAGGACGACCGCGCGGGGCGCGACTCTGGTTGAGGGCTGGCCCCGTCATCTTGTTGGCCCTGGCCCTCCTTGGCCTGATCAGCGCGATCCCTGTGCGCGCGTCACCCGTGCTGCGCACCGTCTCCGTGGGCCTGTTTCCGTCGCTCCCCGTCGTGGCCGAGGCGCAAGGGCGGCTCTTCGTCGCCAACACCAATGATGGGACCGTGAGCGTCCTGAACACACGCGACGGGCGCCTGCTGCGCACGACGCCCGTGGGGAATCAGGCCGGCGCCCACATCTGGAACATCGCCTCGGATGCGCCCAGCGGCCATGTTTTCGTCAGGACGGGGGACGATGTCCTCACCATGCTCGACGCCACGAGTGGCGCGGTCGTGCGGACGCTCTCCCTGGGACTCTGCTCGCAGGGCCTGGCCGTGGACACGCGCGACGCGCGCCTCTTCGTCGCCCAATGTCAGGATGGCACGGTGCGGATGATCGACGCGCGCAGCGGGCGGATGGTGACCACTATCCATGTGGGCGGGCAACCGCGAGAGGTCGCCGTCGACGAGCAAACCGGGCGCGTCTTCGTGGTGGGCAACGAACCGGGCGGCGGGGGTCGGATCAGCCTGCTCGACGCGGCCAGTGGGCGTGTGCTGCGTACCTTCGCGCTGGGCGCGGATCCCTGCCTCTGCATCACGACGCCGCTACCGGACGGCCCGGTGTTCGTGGACGATGACCAGACAGCCCAGGTGTACGTGCTCGATGCAAGGAGCGCCCGCCTCGTGCGGACGGTCAAGATCGGTATGGACATTTATGATCACGCGATCGACCCGCGGACGGGTCAAGTCTTTCTCGTCGGCGCGCCCGCGGGCGCCGCGGGTGGAGTGACTCCGTACACCGGGCCGGGGCGTCTGGTCGTGCTGGATGGGCGCAGCGGGCGCGTGGTACGCCGCGTCACCCTGAGCGCCCCACCCTCGTCCGTGGCGGTGGACGCGAGTGGGCGGCGCCTGTTGCTCGGCCTGATTGGCCGCACCGATGCGGTGGGCGCGCCGGCCGGCGTGGGGCGTACGGTTCACCATCAAGAGTGCGGCGACTGCGCGTCCGCCAGCGCTTGCCGCACGCCCGGCGCGTCGTGGTCCGTCGTGTAGACGGGCGTATCCGGCTGCTGGCGCCAACTCTCGTCCAGGCTTCCGGCGTCCACCGCGTCGAACCCCAGCTCATCGACGAGCGCCATCACCGTGCGCTTGGCGGCGGCGTCATCGCCGGCCACCGGGAGCGCGATGCGGCCGGGCGCGCCGGCTGGCTTGCCGCTCTCGAGCAGATGCTGGGCGTAGATGTTGTTGAATGCCTTGACCACGGTGGCGCCGGTGAGATGGCGCGCGACCCAGACGCTCGACGGTGTGCCCGACTGTAGCGCGGCGATGTCGCCGTCTCGGTTGGGGTAGTAGTTGTTCGCGTCGACGACCACCTTGCCGTTAAAGGGCGCCGCGGACAGGTCGGGCACGGCCTTGAGCGGGATGGCTACGACGACGACATCGCCGTTGCGCGCGGCTTCCTCGATCGTCGCCGGGTGGGCTCCAGTTTCGCTCGCCAGGTCGCCGAGCGACTCCTTGCCGCGCGAGTTGGCCACCCACACCTCCTGGCCGAGGGCGCGCAGCCGGCGGGTCAGGGTACCGCCGATGTGGCCCGAGCCGATAATGCCGATTTTCATGGTTGCCTCTCTTTCAACGATGCGCGCCGCCTTGGGTGAGTCGCGTTCATGGCGAAACGACGGTCGCGCTATATTTATGAATCGCATCTATCGTGCCAGCGCGCCTTCGTTAGCGCGCAGAAGTCTCGGGACGTCTCGCCCCTCACTGGGAGCGCGGACGTCTCGTCCGCCCCGGCGCTCGCGAGCGTGGGCCGGCCCTCCCTGCGAGGTCGGGGCGTCGCCGCCCGTCCGGCGCTCCTCCCCGCAGACGTCGGGGCGGACGAGACGTCCGCGCTCCCAGTAGATACGGGGACGGGCGGGACGCCCGCGCTCCCAGGCGACCCGAGCCTTCTGCGCGCTAACGCGCCTTCACCACCGGCCCGCGGCGCCAGTCGGTACAAGTCTGGCCGAAATAGCCCCGTAAGAAAAGCTGTCCTGCCGCATCTATATAGGTGACAGCGCCGTTCTGGGCGCATGAGATAGCGCGAATGAAGATGATGGTGGGGCTGACACACATGAACAGGGGTACGGTACTGGTGGTCGACGACGACCCGCTGATCGTCGAGTTATTGTGGGACATGCTGGAGTGCGACGAGTACCGGGTCGAGACGGTCATGGGCGCGGCGACGCCGGGCGTGGCCCGCGATCTGCGGCCGGACGTCATCCTGCTCGACATCCATATGCCCGGCATGGACGGTACGGAGGTCTGCCGTCTGCTCCGCGCCGATCCGCTGACGGCGGCGATCCCCGTGATCGCGCTCTCCGCCGCGCACAACCTGCACGCGCACGCCGCCGACATGGACGCGGACGACTATCTATCCAAGCCGTTCGAGCTCTCTGAGTTACTCGCGAAGGTCGCCGCTTGGGCCGGGCGGGCGGAGCAACCGGAGGGGGATAAAGAGGGGGCCGGCGCCGGACGCGGCTACCTAAAGCTCGTCGACGAGGCGCCGCTCGCCGCCGCGTACGCCTGCGCGTAACACCCGCTACTCGCTCAGGCGCCCCCTGTCCACGCTCATGATGTATTCCGGGCGCGGCCCATACTTGTCCACGACGGCCTCGAAGGTCACGCCGTCCCGCCCCCACCACTCCATCACATGCGACTCATTGAGCCAGCGATGCAACAGCGGCAGGTCCGAAAGATGGAGTCGTCGAAAACCGATAGCCTCTCGTGCCGGCATGGTAATATCCAGCGGAACCTCCTCTTGGTGTCGTAACCAGAGGATACCTTATCGTGCTGAAACAACAGTTAGGAGGCTTGATGGTCGTCGGCGAAGTCAACATGGACACCGATGTGGTGGTGATCGGCGGCGGGCCGGGCGGCTACACCGCGGCCATCCGCGCGGCCGAGTTGGGGCTATCCGTGGTGCTGGTCGAACGCGACGAGCGTCCCGGCGGCGTCTGCTTGCACCAGGGCTGCATGCCGTCGAAGGCGCTGGCCGCCGCCGCCGACCTGGCCTACCGCGCGCGGACGGCCGAGCCGATGGGCCTGCGCGTGGCCGGGCTGGAGATCGATATGGCCGCGCTCCACGCCTGGCAGCAGGGCATCGTGGACCGCCTGGCGCGCGGCGTGTCGACGCTGCTGGAGAAGCACGGCGTGACGGTCGTGCGCGGCCTCGCCGCGCTGGCCGGCCCTACGCAGGTAAGCGTGGCCGCCTCGCACGGCAACGAGCGCTACACGGCCCGCCGCGGCATCGTCGTCGCCACCGGCGCCGCGCTCATCCCCGCCGCGCCGCTACACGTCGACGGGACGCGTGTGCTGCGCGCCGTCGACGCGCTGCGCCTGGAGCGTCTGCCCGCCAGCGTCGCCGTCGTCGGCGGCGACTATAGCGCGGTGGAGCTCGCCGTGGCCCTGCGCAAGCTCGGCAGCGCGGTCACGCTGCTGGGCGCGGGCCACCACCTGCTGCCCGAGGTCGACGCCAGCCTCGCGCCGCTGGCCCTGCGCGGCCTGCAGCAGCTGGGCGTTTCCTGGCAGCGCGACGCCCACCCCCTGGAACTGACGGGCGATGGGGTGCGCATACGGCGCGACGACGCCGGGAGCAGTGACGACACGGAGGTCGTCGCGGCCGAAGTCGTCGTCGTGTCGGGGACGGAGCGGCGGCCCCACGTCGACGAGCTGGGACTGGACCTGCTGCGCATGCGCCAGCACGACGCGGGCTTCATCCTCGTCGACGAGCGGCAGCGGAGTTCGGTCGCGGGCATCTACGCCGTGGGCGACGTCACGCCCGGCGCGGCGTGGGCGCATCGCGCCTACCGGCAGGGTAAGGTCGCCGCCGAGGTGATCGCCGGGCGCCCGGCCGCGTTCGACACGGTCGCCGTGCCCGCGGTCGTGCTCGCCGAGCCGCACCTGGCCTCGGTCGGCCTGGGCGAGGAGGCGGCGCGCGCGGCGGGTTACGACCCTGTGGTAGCGCGCTTCCCGTGGGCGGCGAGCGGACGCGCCCTCACCCTCGGGGCTGGGGGGGGCCAGGGGAACGGCCAGACGCTGGTGGTGTCGGACCGCGCGAGCGGCGTGCTGCTCGGCGCGCACATCGCAGGCCCCGACGCGGGCGAGCTGATCGGCGAGGCGGCGCTGGCCCTGGAGATGGGCGCCACGATCGACGACATCGCGCTGACGATCCACCCGCACCCCACCTTGAGTGAGGGGCTGGCCGAGGCGTGCGAGTTGGCGCTGGGCCTGCCCACGCATACGCTGCCGTCCCGTTGAGCATGGACAACGACACAGAGGGAGCCGGCGCGATGCGCCGGCTCCCTCTGTGTTGGTTTTGCCCGATTACTTGACGGTGATCTGGCCGACCATGCCTGGATGGACCTGACACAAGTATTTGTACGTACCGGTTTTCGTGAACGTGAGCGAATAGGAGTTGCCATTTACGGCAGCGCGATTGATCACGTTATTGCCCACGCCGACGATATTATGGGGAACCTGCCCGCTGTCGTCAACCCACACGACGGTGTCCCCGACCTTGATCGTCAACGCGGCCGGCGCGAACACGTACCCGCTCGCGCTCTTACCTTTCACTTCTTTCACCGTGTAGGTGTGACGTGCGGCCGCGCTCGACGTGATGGTGGGGGACTGCACCCTGACCACGCCGACCATACCGGGGTGGACCTGGCACTGATACTTATACGTGCCCACGTTCCGAAACGTGAGGGAGTAGGAGTTGCCATTCACGGCAGCGCGGTTTATCACACTATTGCCCACACCGACGATATTATGGGGGACGTTCTTGGTGTCGTCGACCCATACAACGGTATCGCCGGGCGCGACCGTCAACGCGGCCGGGTAGAAGACGTACCCGCTCGTGCTCTTGCCTTTCACTTCCTTAACTGTGTAGGTGTGATGCGTGACCGTGTGATGGATGGGCGTGCGTTGAGCGGCGTGCACAGGCTGCGCGGCGACGGCGCCGACGAGCAGTGGAAGGGCGATGAGGCCGCGCGTGGCGGCCGCGCGAAGAGTCAACATGGCTAGTTTCTCCTTATAAAGAGTCCACGGAGCTTCGATGCGTCTTTTGCTTATCGTTCGCGCAAATCTTGAGCGAGTTCGGCGGTTGGTGCCGACAATCACCGACGGCTTGTGAACAAACGGCTCGGTGCCGTGGTTATTGTCAACAAAAGGCCGTGATGGCCGCAGAGTCTATGGACTTGACAGGTCAGTATGTTACTGGGCATTCTGCTCTCCCTTCAACTCAACCAGTGGCACTTCCTACATGTAGTAGCGTATCCGCTATAAATACTACATGTGGTGGTCTCGACGCTCTCGAACTGGCTTCCAATTTGCGCGAACGATAAGTTTTGTACTACTACTTTTGCGCTCAAGGCGCTCGACGCATCTAGTAGTATGGTACCCCGCGCGCATGAACTAGGCGTGAAACAGACGTGAAGCTTGTGCGAAGAGAAGGTGCGCGACTTCCCGCTGATCCTGTTCGGCTCGGCCTACTGGGACGGCCTACTCACCTGGCTGCGCGAGACCATGCTCGCCGCGCACAACGTCACCTCCCGAAACCTGGACCTCCTCATGGTCACCGACTCGCCGGAGGACGCCTGCCGGCGCATCGTGGAGCAGACGGGGAACGAGTGACGGGCGACGGGCGACGGGTAACATTGGCTGTCCTTATCGTGATGCATGCAATAAACGCGGGCCGATAGCGCGTAACCTACCGTCGCCCCTCGCCCCTCGTCCCTCGCCCCTACCAGCCCGCGCGGATGCGCGCGGCCTTGACCATGACGTCCGACTGATAGACCGTGGGCGGGCCGTTGCCGTCGACATTGGGCGGGCAATACGTCGCGACGAACGAGCCGAGGTCGTGGATGCCAAGGTCGTAGTAGTAGTGGTCGTAGAGCCTGAACCAGTCGAGGATACCGGCGCGGTAGGTGGGGTAGACCTGGAAGCCGTCGTAGCACGGGTCGTACATGCATTTGATGTTGCCCGGATTGCGCGTGTGGTAGAGCAGCCAGTTCATGTGCTGAGGGAAGAGGGCGCGGTTGTTGATATCGCCGTCCTCGTGCATGAATAGGGCGGCGGGGACGGCCGGGTCGAGCCCGAACTGCCGCCCCACCGCGACGATGAGCGCGCGCTCCGCCTGGTAGGGCAGGGCGTACGCGTTAAACGCGCGCCCGATCGAGGCCGAAAGCGCCGAGTCCGTGGGGGCTACAGCCGCGGCTGGCGCGGGGACGGGCGCTTGCAGGTGGACGCCCTTGACGTCCGCCACGGGGACGCGAGCGGCCGCCAGATGCGGCGCGATGGTCTTTGCCGCCCGCGTCCACGCCACCGCGACTGGTTGGACGGACGACGCGCGCGGCGCCGGCGCCGGTGGCTGTGGCGAGACCGGCGCCGGCTCCAGCGGCAGGCTCACCAACGCGTGCTGTAGCACGGCGCCGGCTAGGACGGCGGCGAGGATCAGGGGACGGCGCCATGGCAGGGGACGGGTTGGTCGCTGGCCCGCGGTAGCGATCATCATCGTGGTACTCCTTTTGTGGGAAGCGCGGCGTGAGAGACCTTCAGGACCCTATTATAGAACATAAGTTCTATATTGTGCCAGCGGGCTATCCACCACGTTACGTTTGTCCACCACATCGTTGTCACTTTCAGCGATAGATGACACCATCGCCCTGCAACGGCCGCGGAAACGCGATGCGGAGATTCCCTCTACGGCTGGAGTACTAGGCCGACATGGTGATGGGCTCGTCGGTGACCCACTGGGCGACGTTGGCGGGGTAGGGCGCTGGCAGTCCGAGGACGATGTGCGGGAAACCAGCGATCAGCGACGTCGCCGCGCCGCGTCAAGCAGGGCGGGCGGCGTGTCGAACTTTTCATGTGCAGCCAGGTCGACGCCGGGAGCGACGATGGCGTCGATCGCGTCAAGCACGTCGGCGGACAGCACGGTGTCCGCGGCGGCGAGCTGAGAGTGCAAGTGGTCCAGTGTGCGGGGGCCGATGATGGCGCTGGTGACGGCGGGGTGCGCGGTCACGAAACCGAGCGCGAGCTGGATCATGGTCAGGCCGGCCTCGTCGGCGACCTTGGCCAGCTGCTCCACCGCGTTGAGTCTGGCGCGGTTGGACGGAATGGAGATGTCGAAGCGTTGCGGCATAAATGTCGAGCGGCTGGTGGTGATGTCCTGGCCCGCGCGGATCGCGCCCGACAGCCAGCCCGAGGCCAACGTGCTCCACACCAGCACGCCGAGTCCGTACTGCTCGGTCACGGGCAGGACGTGGGTCTCGATGCCGCGCTGCAGGATCGAGTAGCTGGGCTGTTCGGTGACCGCCTCGTGCCTGTCTGTGCTCACCTGCTCGCGGTCGCCGTCGCCGCCGCCGCGATCCGCTCCGACGTCGACGCCTACGCACTCATGCGCGGCATCGGCAACCTGTGCGTGGACGCCGACAACAACCCCCGCTACGACGCCCGCCGCATGGTCGACCTACTCATCGCAGGACTGCGCCAACCGGGCTAGACCGCGCACGCCTGGTCCCCTGACCGCGCCACCTGCCTGTCATGTGGCCGCGGAAGACATACCTCCCCGCGCGGGATGACCGGGGTGCACAATAGCTCCTACAGGCGCTAAGCCCATGATGCAGCCACGACGAGGTCGCGGCGCGCTTGACGCCATCTATCGCCGAGAGTGACCGGATGGCCGTGGCGCGCTGCAGCGTGTGCGTCGACCAGGGACTGGCACCGGATGTCGAGACCGGCTTTTTTGCCCATCCCCCACCAGTGTAAAATCGGGCTACATAGGGTAGTGACCGCAGTCGGGGATCACGATGTCATCCATATTGTCCGCGAGGAGTGCCTTGGTGTCGCCGATTGCCCCTCCCGGCGCCCTGCGGGGGTGCGGCATTACCAGGCGAGCTCGCCTCCGTTCTCCTGGAAGGCGCCGGTGGGGCCGTCCTTGCCGATGGTCGCCATGCGCACGATGACCTCCGCCCCCTTCTCGACCGGCTGCCCAGCCCCGCTGGCGGGCGTGAGGTCGGTCGCGGTGAAGCCGGGCTCGACCGCATTGAACTTGATCTCCGGCCGCGCCTTGGCGTATTGGACCGTGAGCATCGAGACGGCGGCCTTGCTCGCGCCGTAAATGATGGCGGGGTAGTGGAATTGGCGCCGCGCGGGATTGGTGACGGCCCAGAAGGAGCCGAGGGCGCTGGAGACGTTGACCACAACCGGGTTGTCGGACTTCTCCAGTAGCGGCAGTGCGGCCTGGGTGACACGGATGACACCGATCGCATTGGTGTCGAACGTCTTGAGCGCCACCGGGCCGTTGACGTCCGCACCCCC
>JAABUZ0100008513.1_pt1 | contig 12039 bp, 12 predicted proteins | sample 5562091 | NCBI WGS metagenome assembly JAABUZ01 (sample SAMN12813069, study PRJNA571459) | rock metagenome | isolation source: Antarctica rocks | place: Antarctica: Victoria Land, Linnaeus Terrace sud | collected 2015-12-21
CGTGGAGCCAGTTCGAGAGCTCCTCGAGGCGGCCGAGCTGGCGCGAGTTCGTCTCGGCGTCGGCGTCGGGGTTGTAGCGGACGAGGACCTTGGAGAAGTCGGGGTCGAAGCGCTCGATGTGCGCCCCGAAGTCGGCGCCGTACTCGAAGTCGAACTCGTCCTGGCCGCTCTTCTCCACCGGCATCGCGAGCTTGAGCCCCTTCTCGTGGGCCTCGCGCGGGATGTCGCCGCCGAACTGCTCGTCGACCAGCACCCCCGTCGCCCCCGCCTCGGCGCCCCGATCGACCGCCAGCGCCATGCCCTCGTAGATGAGCTGCTTGGCGTCGGCGATCGTCGCCGTCTCGTCCGGGGTCGGGTCGCCTGCGATCCCGAACATCTTCTTCTGGAAGGAGCCCCGATGGTCGAAGGCGAGGATGTAGAGCTTGCCGTCGTAGCCGAGTGCCATGGGGTCGAGTCCTTTGCCGAGGGTTGCCGGAGGAGCCCCAGTCTAGGACGCACCCGCCCGCGGCGATCCCGGCTGGCGACCCGCTCCGCGGGTATGGTCCGCTCCAGATGGAGCACAACTTCACCGGCCCCGACTTCACGCTCGGGATCGAGGAGGAGCTCATGATCCTCGACCGCTCCTCGCTCGAGCTCTCGAACTCGATCGAGGCCATGCTCGAGTCGGCCCCGCAGGGGGACGTCAAGCCCGAGCTCATGGAGTCGGTGCTCGAGATCGCCACCTCCCCGTGCCAGAACAGCGCCGAAGCGGGCGCCCAGCTCCGCGGGCTGCGCAAGCAGGTGCTCCAGATCGCCGAGTCCAAGGGGCTCGCCATCGGCTCGGCGGGCACCCATCCCTACGCGATGTGGGAGGACCAGCGCATCGTCGCGCGCCCGCGCTACCGCGACCTGGTGAGCGCCCTGCGGTTCGTCGCCCGCCAGGAGATCATCTTCGGCATGCACGTCCACGTGGGGATCGAGGGCGCCGAGAAGGCGATCCACGTCGCCAACGGGATGCGCGTGCACGTCCCCGTCCTGCTCGCCCTCTCGGCCAACTCCCCGTTCTGGCGCGCGGACTACACGGGCCTGGCCTCGGCGCGCACGCCGATCTTCCGCGCCTTCCCGCGCGTGGGGGTGCCGCCCCGCTACCGCGACTGGGACGACTACGAGGAGCGCATCGGCTTCATGGTGCGGACCCGGATGATCGAGGACTACACCTACCTCTGGTACGACGTCCGTCCCCATCCGAACCTGGGCACAGTCGAGGTGCGCGTCATGGACGCCCAGACCCGGGTCGAGCACACCGTCGCCCTCGCCGCGCTCGTGCATGCGCTGGTCAAGGAGCTCGCCGAGCACTTCGACGCGGGCGAGCAGGTCTCAGCCTACCCCCACGAGATGGTCGACGAGAACAAGTGGCTCGCCGCCCGCCACGGCCTCGAGGGCGAGCTCGTCGACCTCCCCTCGAGCGAGCGGGTGGGCACCCGGCAGCTCGCGCACCGACTGCTCGAGCGCGTTCGCGAGCACGCCGAGGACCTCGGCTCGGCCGGCGACCTGGACGGCATCCAGGACCTGCTCGACCGGGGCAACGGCGCCCAGCGCCAGACCGTGGTCTACGAGGCCAACCGCGACCTGCGCGAGGTCATGGGGGAGATCGTGGCGGCGACCGCGCTCACCTAGCCGAGCTCCGGCCCAGGTGCTGACGGACGGGGGGCCAGGGGCGCTCTATGATCGGATCGTGTCCTCGAGCGGACCCGATCTGTTCGTGATCTGCAAGAAGTGCGGGTCGGAGGTCAGCCAGTACGTGACGGAGTGCCCGTACTGCGGCACGCGCCTGCGCAAACGGGCGCCCAAGCTCGACCGCGACGGGCGGATGAGAGAGGCCGCTGTGCGGCCTCGGCGCCGCTCGCCGAACTCGCTGGGTCGCCTGCGCCGCGGCGAGATACCCGGAATCCGGCCCGACCGGCGCCCGTACGCAACGATCGCGCTCGTCTTGCTCAGCCTCTTCGGCTCGCTGATACTCGCGCTCTCGCTCACCGCGCTTCACGATCTGCTCGCGGTCGAAGGCTTCCCGCGCGGATGGTGGCGTTTCCTCGTCGAGCCCCTGATCTACTCCAACACGGGCTACACCCTCATCGCGGTGGTGCCCATCGCGGTCTTCGGCTGGCTCCTCGAGCGCCGTCACGGCCTCCTGCCCGTGCTGCTGCTCTTCGCGCTAGGCGGCGTGGGGGGCGCCGCGCTCGCCACGGTGGTCCGGACCGACTCCCTCGCCCTGGGCGGCAACGGCTTCGCGCTCGCGCTGCTCGTGGCCTGGGCGATCCCGGACCTGCGCGACGCGCGCCGCGGGATCGAGGTCGAGAGCGACCTGCTCGGCGTCGCCGTCTTCGCCGCGGTCCTGCTCCTCGTGCCGATCGCGGTGCCCGACGCCGACCCGGTGGCGGGCCTGACCGGCGTGGTGGCCGGCCTGGCGGTCGGCCTGCCGCTCGCGCGCCTGCGGCCGAGCTCCTGAGTCGTGGTCCACTGTCCAGGAAGGGAAGCGAGAGTGGACTCCCCGGTCGTGCCTCCGAGGCGGGAAGAAATGTCTACCCACGGGATGCTCGCCGCTCCGTGGACAGAAGTTCCCGCATAGCGCAACCTTCTGTCCACCGACGCTCGACGGCCCACCCGGTGGACAGTTCTTCCCGATGGAGTCCTCCTTCCTCGAGTTCCGCGATCGAGGTGACGGTGCCCGACCGAAGGCATCGGTCGTGCCCCAGGCCTCCGACGCCGCCGACCGGCGATCTACGCCAGGAGGCGGATCGCTCCGGGCGCGCCGGCCACGAGCCGGCCGAGCCGCGCGCCGGGTACCTCCTCGGCGTGCGCGGGCGCGACGGCGGCGAGCAGGCCGCCCGACGTCATCGCGTCGCACGCCAGGCGCAGCAGCGGCTCGGGCACCCGCTCGTCCACGGAGGTGAACTCCGCGGCCCACGCGCGGTTGCGGCGGCTGCCGCCCGCCACCGCGCTCTCGTCGGCGAGGAGCTCGAGCACGCCGGCCAGCGCGGGGATCGCGCCGGCGTACACCTCGGCGGCCAGGCCGGAGGCGAGCGCCAGCTCGTGCAGATGGCCGAGGAGGCCGAAGCCGGTCACGTCGGTGAGCGCGTGGGCATCCGCGGCCCGCGCGGCGGCGGCCGCGCCGGCGTTCAGGGTCGTCATCGCCTCTACCGCGCCGGCGACCGTCGCCTCGTCGGCGAGCCCGCGCTTGATCGCGGTCGCCACCGCCCCCGCACCGAGGGGCTTGGAGAGCACGAGCGCGTCGCCCTCGCGGCCCCCGGCGTTGGTGAGCACCTCGGCGGGGTGGACGGTGCCGGTGACCGCCATCCCGTACTTGGGCTCGGCGTCGTCGATGGAGTGACCGCCGAGCACCGAGGCTCCGGCGGCGTCGGCGGCGTCGGCGCCTCCGCGCAGGACCGCGCGCAGCACCTCGGGGCCGAGCGCCTCGAGCGAGAAGGCGACGAGGTTCAGCGCGGTGATCGGCGTCCCGCCCATGGCGTAGACGTCCGAGAGGGCGTTGGTGGCGGCGATGCGCCCGAAGAGATAGGGGTCGTCGACGATCGGGGTGAAGAAGTCGACGGTCTGGACGAGGGCGAGGTCGTCGCGCAGCCGGAAGACACCTGCGTCGTCGGCCGTCCCGTGGCCCACGAGCACTCGCGGATCGCTCGCCGGCGCCAGACCGGCAAGCACCGGCCCGAGGTCCGCCGGGCCGATCTTGCAGCCGCAGCCCGCGCCGTGGGAGAGCGAGGTGAGCGCCACGGCCATGCCCCTATGATGGCGCTCTTGCCCGACCGCGTGTTCACCGCCGCCGAGGTCGACGCCGCCGTCGCGCGCATCTCCGATCCCGACCGGCTCCAGCACGCCCAGGAGGTCGTCACCCACGCCGCCCCCACGCTCCAGAAGGTGCTCGGGGAGGCGCTCGCCGAGGGCGGCTACTTCTCCTCCGCCCACGAACAGGCGGTTGAGGCCGCCGCCCGGGAGGAAGACCCCGAGCAGCGGGTGCGCCTCGTGCGCACGCTGGTGGCCGAGGAGACCCGCCTGGGCATGTTCGTCGGCGCGGCGGTCGGCTTCCAGCTCCACCGCGAGCTCACGCAAACGCCACCACAGGAGTAGACCCGCATGGACCTGCGCTTTCTCGGACAGTCGTGCTTCGAGCTCACCGACGGCGAGCACAACGTGCTCATCGACCCGTTCCTGAGCCAGAACCCGAAGGCGGCGGTCGGGCCGGAGGAGGTCGAGCCGACGACGATCCTCCTCACCCACGGCCACGCGGACCACCTCGGCGACACGGTGGACATCGCCAAGCGCACGGGGGCGACCACCGTCGCCGTCGTCGAGCTCGCGAATGAGCTGGGCGGGGAGGGCGTCGACGTCCGCGACCCCAACCTCGGCGGAACGGTCAAGTTCGACTGGGGCTGGGTGAAGCTCACCCCGGCCTGGCACACCGCGGTCTCCCCCAAGGGCACGCCCCACGCCCCCGCCGGCCTGCTCATCAACTTTCAGGGAACGGTGATCTACCACCTGGGCGACACCGCGCTCTTCTCCGACCTCGCGCTCGTGGCCAAGCGGGGGGATCCGGTGGACATCGCACTCGTGCCCATCGGCGGCCACTACACGATGGACCGCTGGGACGCGATCACCGCCGCCGAACTGGTGGGCGCGAAGACGGTGATCCCCTGCCACTACGACACCTTCCCGCCCATCGAGACCGACGCCCAGGCGTTCAAGGCCGACGTCGAGGCGGCCACCAACTCCGAGGTGGTCGTGCTCGCGCCGGGGGAGACGCACTCCCCGGGATGACCCACGCGATCGTCCTCATACAGGCCGAGCGCAACGCGCTGGTCGGCCTGGGCGGCGCGCTGGCCGACGTGGAGGGCGTGGCCGAGGCCTATTCCGTGACCGGCGACTGGGACTTCGTGGCGATCATCCGCGTGGTCGAGCACACAAAGCTCGCCGACCTCGTGACGGGACGGCTCTCGAAGCTTCCGGGGATCCTGCGGACCCAGACCATGGTCGCCTTCGAGGTCTTCTCGCGCCACGACCTCGAGGCGCTCTTCTCGGTCGGTGGCTGAGCGGGGCGGGAACGCGAGTGGCGACGGGCGCCCGCGGCTAGGGCTGGCGCCCGGCTCCGCGCTCGAACCAGATCCGGCGGTCCCTCCAGTCGTGGGCCATGAGCGCGGCGCCGGTCGTGGCGAGCGCGGCGGTGAGGCCGGGGCCGGCGAGGTGGCTCACGCTGCTCGTGAGCGCGCCGCTGGCGATCAGCGCGCCCGTCGCGCCGTGGTGGCAGCGCTGGCCGAGGAGCCAGAGCCGGCGGCGGGCCGGGTCGTACGCGACGAGGGCGCGTGGGTGCGATGTGGACTGGGCGTGCACGGCGGGCTCTCGGCGATCCTCACTGAGCTTGTTAATCGACCGTGGGCGGCCGCGGCATGAGCCGGCGCCCGGCCGCGGCGGCGGCTGTGGCGTGCGTGGTCGGCCTCGTGGGGTGCGGCGGCGCGGGGTCGAGGTCTCAGAGCACGACCACCGCACCGCCGGGAGCGAGCGCCCCGGCGCCGCGCTCGCCTTCGGCCTCGCCGGGTACGGGAGCGGGGGGGACGCAGCCGGGAAGGCGCCCGCCGGCCCGCACACCTCCTCCGCGCGCGCAGATCCCGGAGAGCTCGCCCGGGGGAGCGGGGGACGAGCAGGCGATCCGGGTCCCGGCCACCTTCACCCTGGCGGGCGGCAGGTTCCGTCCGCTGGAGGTCTCCGTTCCCTCCTTCCTCGCCGTGCAGATTACCGTCGTCTCGCGGGAGCCCCGCTTTCACCGGATTCTCCTCGAGACTCCCCACCCGCGCGCCTTCGTGGTGCCGCCCGGCGGCCGGGTCACGCTGCGCGTCCCGGGCCAGCGCGCCGGCCGCTACCGCCTCTCGGCGCCGGGGGCGGGCGCGGGCGCGGCCACGCTCGCCGTGGGCTCCGAGCCCGGGCCGTAAGGCCGGGCACCGGGCACCGGGCGCGGTGGCGGACAGCCGGCGGCCGGGCTCAGGCGGGAACGCCGAGCTCGGCGAGCACGGTGTCGAGGCGCTCGTAGCTTTCGATCACGCCGCCCTCCATGCCCGCGGCGATCATCGCGTCGCGGTCCTCGACGGACTGGAACACCGAGCGCACGTGCATGGTCGTCGTCCCCTCGTGTTCGACGAGGCCCAGGCTCTCCAACGAGACGCGGCCGGGCGTGCCCTCGAACTCGAAGGTCCGCACGACACGCTCGACGGAGGGCTCGCCGTGGTAGACGCCGTGGAAGCCGAACTCGTTCCCATCGGCGTCGCGGTTGATGAAGCGCCAGGTACCGCCGTCGCGCAGATCGTTGCGCTCCATGACGGTCTCATAGCGGCGCGGACCGAGCCAGCGCTCCACGAGCTCGGGATCGTTCATTGCGCGGTAGGCGAGCTGCGCCGGTGCGCTGAAGCTGCGCTCGATGTCGATCTGCTGGCTGTTGGGCTCTGCGGTGATGGTGGTGGTGGGCATGGTGGCTCCTTGTTTGATGGGTGGGTTGGTGGGTTTGAGGCGTCAGGCGGGGTCGTCGCGCTGGAGGTCGCGCAGCAGCTCGTCGAGGCGGTCGTGGCTCTCCTGCCAGTACTCGCGGTAGTCCACGAGCCAGGCGGCAGCGTGCTTGAGCGGCTCGGCCTCAAGGTGGCTGAGCCGTGCCGTGGCCTGCCGCGTGCGTGAGATCAGCCCGGCGTTCTCGAGCACCTTGAGATGCCGCGAGACAGCCGGCTGGGACATCGGCAGCGGCTCGCTCAGCTCGGCGACGCTCGCTTCACCGCGGGCGAGCCGCGCGAGGATCGCGCGACGGGTGGGATCGGTGAGGGCACCAAAGATGAGGCTGAGTCGATCGGCGGGCATGACAGGGTCATTTATAACAGATATATTCTAGAACTGCAAGGTTATCGAGCTGCGGCCCAGCGCGATTCCTGGCCCGGGGGCGCCTGAGAGCGCCGGCCGCACGCTAGGGCCCCGCGCTCCCTCGTCCCTCTGGAGGACTCGTGTCCAGCACTTCCGGGCCCCGCACCGAGGGCCGGCTCGCGGAGACCGGCGAGCATCTGAACCCGTCCTTCGAGACTCTCTTCGACGGGATGCTCGGCGAGCGGGTCGACCGCCGGCCCGCGAGCCCGAGGGCCTCGAGACGCTCATCGAGGAAGTGACGATCTACCACATGGTCATCGAGGGGATGCTCGCCCTCACCGGCCAGCACTTCATCATCGCCTACAACCAGCGGGCGCGCACCCTTCCCGCGTTCGTGCAGGGGTTCACCAATGCGGCCCGCGACGAGCACCGCCACGTCGCCTTCGGCGCGCGGTTCCTGCGGTACACCGCCCGGCGGGATGCGCGGTACGCCCGGGCGGTGCAGCGAACGCTCGCCGAGGTGGGACCGGTGGCCGACGGCGTGCTCGGCCGCCGTGGGTGCGGGCCGAGGAGGAAGACCAGCCTTCTTCGGCGCGTCCGTCGCCGAGACCCGCTCGTTCGCCGTGAAGGCGCTCGAGCGGCGCCTCGAGGTGAACGGGCTGCTCGAGGTGGCCTGAGCTCCAGCGCTCAGGGAAGCGGCGGCGGCGAGACCGGAGCTGGGGCGCCCCCCACGGGGGTGGGAGCGCTACCGGAGGAAGGATCTCCGCCGCCGGAGCCCTGGGGCGGTGAGCCGCTGCCCGACCCCGAAGAGCCGCCGGAGCCCGCCGGAGCGCCCGACCCGGTCGAGCCGCCGGCGCCCGAGCCCGAGCCGCTTCCCTCTCCCGGGGACGAGGAGACCGTCGTCGAGTCGGAGAGGAGCTGGTTCGGCGGGGGCGGGGGAGACAACGCCTCGTGGGGAGCCACCGGCTGCGCGGGAGCGACCGGGAGCTTCACGCCCGCGGGCTTGGTCGGGCTCGCCGGCGCCTTCGCGGGCGTGGCCCGGGCCGGCTCGGGCGGGGCGGCCGGGAGGGTCTTATGCGGGGGTGGAGGCGGCGGCGCGTGGTCGGCGCGCGCCGCCCGATGCGAGGCGACCGGAGGCAGCGGCCGGGGCGAGACCCGATGCGTCGTCGGAGCGCCCGGCGTCGGCAGGGCGCTCGCGAGGGGGTGACGGTGCGGGGCGTGGGTGGCGACCTGGACCTCGACGGCCCCAGCGGTGACGAGCGCGGCGGCGGTGAGCCCCACCGCCGCCTTGGTGCCGAGCGCGCCGAACCCGGCGGAGAGGAGGCCGCCCGTGGTCGAGCCGGCGGCGGCGGTTCCACCCGCTGCGCCGACCGCGGCGGCTCCGCCGCCTCCACTCGCGGTGTGCCCGAGGTGAGCGAGGACGAGCTTCTTGGCGAGCAGGACCGCGCCGATCGGCATGACGGCGGCGAGCGCCTTGTTCGTCTCCTGGAGCTGGCGGCGGAAGGCGGCGCAGCGATCGCAGCCCTTCAGATGGCGGCGCACGGGCGGAGTGAGCTTCGTCAGCCCCTCGGCGACCTCGCCGAGCTCGAACCGCACCTGCTCACACGTGAGCATCCGGGCCTCGGCGGCCTCGGCCAGGCCCACGCGCGCGCGCACGAGAAGCGACTTGACGCTCGGGATCGTCGTCTCCATCGCCTCGGCGATCTGCTCGTAGGAGAGGTTGTCCATCTCGCGCATGAGCAGGGCCGAGCGCTGGGTCTCGGGCAGCGTGCCCACGTCGGTGATGAGCTGGCGGAACTCCTCCCGGCGGTTGACCTTGTCGGCCGTGGAGATCCCGTGCTCGGCGAGGTGGACGTCCATCGAGTCCACGCCGATCGCCGGGGTGCGACGAAGGTGGTTGAGCGACCGGTTGCGCGCGATCCGGTAGAGCCACGGCCGTACGTTGACCGGCCGATCGTCGGCCTGGAGCGCGTTGAAGGCGGCCGCGAAGACCTCCTGGAGCACGTCCTCGGCGTCCTCTCGAGACCCGAGCATGTGCCGGCAGAAGGCGAGCAGGCGGGTCGTGTAGCGCGCGACGAGCACCTCGAAGGCGCCGTGGTGGCCCCGGCGCACGAGGGCGACGAGCCGCTCGTCGGACTGGAGCCTGAGCAGCGGTGAGCGACCCGCCCCGAGGGCGGCCACACCCCCCGTGCCGATGTGCTTGAACGCAGAGACTTCCACGTGTTCGATTCCCCGTCCTAGACCGCGGAGACACCGTACCAACGCCGAAGTTGCGTGGACGGGCGCTCCCTCTCAGCGGGTATCGGCCAGGCGCAGCCCGCCCGTTACCCCCTCGGGGCCCGCCACGCGCGCGGCCGGGACCTCCTCGCTCGTGACCAGGCCGGCCTCCTCCGTGAGCTCGTCGACGAGGAGAACCACTCGGCGGTCCGCCTCGGAGCGTCGACCACGACCGTCAGCACCGGCACGCCGCGGGCTCGGTCGACGGCCCTGCCGGGGTCCTTCGCAGCTCGTCAGGGTACCGACGGAGCCCACGGGCATGAAAGTCCGCAAAGTCGGGAAGACGGGAACGGTGGGTGGGGAAGACGGGCCGTGGGGAACGGCCCGATGAGCGACGAATTTGCGCAGTTCGGCCTCGAGCTCGAGGCCGCCGGGTGGCTGACGCGCATGGTCATCGCCGCGGTCCCCGAGGCCAACGTGGTCGTCTTCGACCGCGAGCTGCGCATCGTCCTCGCCGAGGGCAACGGGTACGCCCGTCACGGCACGATGCCCGAGGCGCTCGTCGGTCGCCTCGTCGCCGATGTGGTGCCGGCCGCCTCCTGGCGCCGGCTCCGCGAGCGCTACCACGCCGCGCTCGGGGGCGCCCGCCAGTCCTTCGAGTACGAGAGCAGCGACGGGCTCGGACGCTACTGGCTGCACCTCTCGCCGGTGGAGGATCCGGCGGGCACGGTCGTCGGCGGCGTCATGGTCTCCCAGGACGTCACGCAGCGCAGCGAACGCGAGGATGCGCACCGCAAGGAGGTCGAGGGCGCCACGCTCGCCTTCCTCGACGCGCCCATCGGCATGGCGCTCGTGAGCCTCGACGGCCGCTTCCTGCGCGTGAACCCGTCGCTGTGCCGGATGCTCGGCTACCCGGATGAGAAGCTCCTCGGCGCGGACTACCGGGACTTCCAGCATCCCGACGAGCGCGATCAGAGCGGCGCGGCGCTGACCGCGCTGCGCTCGGGCCGGCTGACGAGCCAGTCCGAGCGGCGCTATGTGCGCGCCGACGGGAGCGAGGCGTGGGGCCAGGTCAGCACCACCCTGCTGCGCGGCAGCAGCGACCGGCCCGACGTGCTCTTCGCCCAGATCCAGGACGTGACGGAGCGCCACCGGACCGAGCAGCAGCTCCGCCGCCGCCTCGCCCAGCAGTCGGCCGTGGCCGAGCTCGGTCGCCGCGCCCTGGCGGGCGCGAGCCGCGAGGCGCTCGTCGAGGCGGCCGCGGAGGCCCTCGGCGAGACCCTGGAGGTCGAGGTGACGAGCTTCCTGGAGCTCGCGCCGGCCCGGGACGAGCTCGTCCTGCGGGCCGGTCGCGGCTGGCGCGCCACGGAGCTCGGGCGGTTGAGGGTGCCCACCACCCTGGTCTCGAGCGCGGGCTTCGCGCTGACCACGCGCCAGCCGGTGGTGAGCGACGACCTGCGGGTCGAGGACCGCTTCGAGGCTCCGGCCCTGCGCGAGCACGGGATCCTCTCGAGTGTCTCGGTGCTCGTCGGCCAGCCCGACTGCCCCATCGGCGTCCTGGGCGCCCACGCGCGAGAAACAAAGGCCTTCAGCGGAGACGACGTCCACTTCGTCGAGGCGATCGCCAACGTGCTGGCCGAGACGATCGAGCGCCGTCGCGCCGAGGAGAGGGTGCACCACCAGGCGGACCACGACGCCCTGACCGGTCTGCCCAACCGCGGGGCGTTCCTGGCGCGGCTCGAGGAGGCCCTGAGCGCCGCCCCCTCCCCCGCGGAGCGGATCGGCGTCTTCCTGCTCGACCTGGACGACTTCCAGACCGTGAACGACTCACTCGGTCAGCGCGCCGGCGACGAGCTGCTGCGCGAGGTGGGCGACCGTCTGGCCGAAGAGGTCCGCACCTCGGATGCGATGGCCCGCTTCGGCGGCGACGAGTTCGCCGTCCTCTCGCCCTCGCTGCCCGACGCCTCAACCGCCGCGGAGGTCGCCGAGCGCATGTGCGGCGCCTTCGCCCGGCCGTTCGAGATCGGCGAGGAGCAGCACTACCTGCAGGCCAGCGTCGGCGCCGTCGTGGGCGGGTGCCGGACCGAGCCGCACGCGCTCGTCCGCGACGCGAGCGCGGCGCTCGAGCGCGCCAAGGCGCGCGGGCGCGGGGGCTGGGAGCTGCACGACGAGCCGCGACGCCCGCGACGGGTCGACCGCCTGCGCCTGCGCGGCGAGCTGCGCCGCGCCCTCGAGGAGGGCGAGCTGCGCGTCGCCTACCAGCCCTTCTACGCGATGGACCAGCGCCGCCCGGTCGGCGCGGAGGCGCTGGTGCGCTGGGCTCATCCCGATCGCGGGCTGCTCACGCCGGACGAGTTCCTCCCCGTCGCCGAGGAGTCGGACCTGATCGTGGAGCTCGGAGAGTGGATGCTGCGCCAGACCTGCCTCCAGGGCGCGCGGCTGCGCGAACGGCTCGGTCCGGGCGCGCCCTTCCTGCTCACCGTCAACGTCGCCGCCCGCCAGTTCACGGCCGCGAGCCTCCCCGGCGCCGTCCGCAACGCGCTCGCGGAGGCGGGGCTGCCCCCCGAGTGCCTCGGGCTCGAGGTCAGCGAGGGAGCGATCGACGAGAGCACGGCCGACGTCATCGCCCTGCTCGAGGCGCTCAGGGGCGTGGGGGCGCGCATCCTGCTCGACGACTTCGGTACGGGCTTCTCCTCGCTCGGGCGCCTCAAGTGCCTCCCGATCGACGTCGTGAAGATCGACCGCTGCTTCGTCGATGAGCTCGCCGAGCCCGGCAGCGACGACTCCGCGATCGTCGCGGCGATCCTGGGCATGGCCGGCGCCATGGGCATGGAGGTGATCGCCGAGGGCGTGGAGACCGGCGCGCAGCTCGACTCCCTGCGCGCGCTGGGCTGCCGGACCGCGCAGGGCTTCTTCCTCGGCCGGCCGGCGCCGCCCGAG
>JAABUZ0100008515.1_pt1 | contig 12039 bp, 11 predicted proteins | sample 5562091 | NCBI WGS metagenome assembly JAABUZ01 (sample SAMN12813069, study PRJNA571459) | rock metagenome | isolation source: Antarctica rocks | place: Antarctica: Victoria Land, Linnaeus Terrace sud | collected 2015-12-21
CATCACCGCCATCACCGCCATCACCGCCATCACCGCCATCACCGCCATCACCGCCATCACCGCCATCACCGCCATCACCGCCATCACCGCCATCACCGCCATCACCGCCATCACCGCCATCACCGCCATCACCGCCTCCGAAGCGTCGCGCCAGCTCTTGCGCCGCCTGGCCGGCCTCCTCCTCGCTCTGACCGCCCAGCTCCACGATCAGCCAGGCCTCGCCGTCGGGCAGCAGCGACAGTCCGCCCATGCGCAGGTGCTCCTGGCGCGCGTAGTCAACCAGCTGGTGGTCAAAGCCCTCGATCGCGCGGGGCCGCTCGCCGAGCAGCTCCCCGACCGCGCGTCCGGCAGCTACGACGTCGGGGTAGCCGAGCACGACCAGTGCCAAGGCGGGCGGTTGCTCGACGAGTCGCAGCTGGGCCTCGAGCACGGTCACGCACGTCCCCTCGCTGCCAACCAGCGCCCGAGCGACGTCAAAGCCGTTCTCGGGCAGCAGCGCGTCCAGGCTGTAGCCGGCGACGCGCCGCGGGATGTCGGGGAAGCGCTCGCGGATCAGCGGCCCGTAGCGGTCACGCAGCCCGCGCAGCCCCGCGTAGATCTCTCCGCGTCGCCCGCCCTGCGCGACGATTCGCTCGAGCTCGTCCTCGTCCGTGGGCCCCACCTCCAATCGGGCGCCGTCGTAGGTCAGCACATCCAGGCGCTGCACGTTGTGCGAGGTGCGCCCGGAGATCACCGAGTGAACGCCGCAGGAGTCGTTGCCGATCATCCCGCCCAAGGTGCAATGGTCGTGGGTGGCCGGATCGGGGCCAAAGGTCAACCGGTGTGCGGCGGCGGCGTCGCGCAGGCGGTCAAGCACGACGCCAGGCTGCACCCGAGCGGTGCCCCGCTCGGGATCGATCCCCAGGATTCGGTGCAGGTGGCGAGAGAAGTCCAGCACGACCGCCGCGTCGGTGCTCTGGCCGGCCATCGCTGTCCCCGCGCCGCGCGAGAGCAGCGGCGCATCGTGGCGCCGGCACACCGCCACGGTCGCGATCACGTCCTCGACGCTACTGGGCAGGACGACCCCGAGCGGCACTTGCCGGTAGTTGGAGGCGTCGGCGGCGTACAGGGCGCGCGCGCCCGCGCCGAAGTCGACCTGGCCGGCCACCGTAGAAGCCAGCACTGCGGCCAGCGCCGGCAAGTCGGTCGGATCGCTTGTCCCCGCCATCACACGAAGTTCGGGTAAAGCGACATCCCCCGTCGACGACGATCGTCGTCCCGGTAACGTAGCTGGCCTGGTCGTTGGCCGCCCCGGCCATCGCGGCGGCGATCTCGTCCGGGTTGCCCATCCGTCCCAGCGGGATCTTTGATACGACGGCGCGGTCGTCGAACACGAACTTGTTGATCGGCGTGATGATCGGCCCGGGCGCGATGTTCACCAGCCGGATCCCCTTGGGGACGAGTTCGTGTGTGAGCGATCGACCAGTGTGACGTCCACCGGTGCTGAGCGCAGGGCGCAGGCCAGCCCTCCGAACCCGGCGCCGACGATCACCACCCACGGGGGTTGGCTTTGAGCGCTCACGCCGCGGCGCCGACCGCCGTCCGCGACGGATCCACCTGTCCGCTGGCGATCCGTTCGGCAAGCCGTGAAGCCAGGGCCATGATCGTGAGCGCGGGGTTGGCCGAGCCCTGGGTGGGACACACGCTCCCGTCACACAAGAACAGGTTGGGCACGCCCCAGACACGGTGGTCTGAGTCGACCACGCTCTCCTCGGGCCGGGTGCCCATCCGTCCGCCGCCGACCAGATGGGCGAAGCGCTGGATCGTGAGCGTGTCCTGCGCCCCGCCGGCCTGCAGGATCTCCTTGATCACGTTGGTCGAGTAGGCCATGTTGGCCTTGTCGTTGTCACTCAGCGTGTAGTCGAAGCGGGCCACCGGAATCCCGTAAGGATCCGTGTCGTCGGCCAGGGTGACCCGGTTCTCGGGGTGGGGGAGCAGCTCGTTGAGCACGCCGATCGTGGTCCAGTGGTTGTAATCGCGCATGTACTCGCGCAGCGCCTTACCCCAGTGGCCATCGGCCAGCACGTGCTCAGCCCAGCCGATCGGCTGCGGCGAGACGGTCTGGATCGAGAACCCACGCGCAAAGCCCCGCGAGGCGTCGGTCTCGTAGAACTGCTCGGAGGAGACCTCCGGGGGCGGACCCTTGTACATCCGCAGCTCGTCCGGGAAGCGCCCGGCGGTCTGGGAGGCCCCCTGCACCATCACGTAGCGTCCGACCTGGTCTTCGTTGTTGCCCAGACCGTTCGGGAAGCGCTGAGAGGTCGAGTGCAGCAGCAGGCGCGGGGTCTCGATCGAGTAGCCGCACACCGCCACCGCCCGGGCGCGCTGGTGGCGGTGGGAATCGTCACCCTCGCGCACATAGCTGACGCCGGTCGCCCGCCGGCTCGACTCGTCGATCTCGACCTGCACGGCCATGCTGTTGGCCCGGATCTCCACGCCGTGGGCCAGGGCGTCCGGCAGATGGGTCACGTACGGGCTGGCCTTGGCGTTCACCTTGCAGCCCTGCAGGCAGAAGCCGCGGTAGATGCAGTGCGGGCGGTTACCGAAGGTGCCGTTGACGATCCCGACCGGCCCTACGCGCATCTCGATCCCCCGCTCGATCGCGCCCCGCCACAGCACCTGAGCCGCCTCACCGATCGGATGCGGCGAGAACGGATAGCGATGCGGGTCGCCCCACGGCCAGTCCTGCCCGGCCACCGGCAGCTCACGCTCTACCTGCTCGTAGTGGGACTTCAGCTCCCAGTAGGAGATTGGCCAGTCCGCGCCGACGCCATCACGCGTGTAGGTCTCGAAGTCCGAGGGATGAAAGCGCGGACAGTAGCCCGCGTAATGCACCATCGATCCACCCACTCCGCGACCGGAGTTGTTCTTCCCCAACTCGATCGGATCTGTGCCGCCGATCACCCGTTCCTGGGTCCAGTAGAGCTGGTGCGAACCCGCTTCGTCAGAGACCCAGTCCTCGTCGGGATGCCAGAAAGGTCCCGCCTCGATGATCACGATCCGCCAGCCCTGACGAGCCAAACGCTGGGCCAGCACCGAGCCTCCCGCCCCCGCGCCCACGATGCACAGGTCCACCTCGTCAGATTCGGAGTAGCGGGCCATCGTGTCCTGCCCGGGCATGTCCCGGCGATGGACGTCAAGCAGGTACCGAGAATCGTTGTCCTCCGGCCCCACTGCGCCCTTGAGCATGGATCGAAGGCGCCCCGTCATGGCCCGAGCTCGTCTGCGACCCGAACCGGATCCTCTGAGGTGGCGCCCGGACGCTCGTGCGGCTCGAGGCTCGAGACCGGGCCGAGGCGCATGTACCCCTGCGGGTAGGCGGGACCGCCGTAGCCGATCTCGTTCCACGCCCACGGATGTGAGTAGAACGCGGCCAGGATCGCTCGCATGCAGACCGAGAACGCCCGCGACACGTCAAGCTCGTCCCACGCACCGCCGCTCAGTGACCCGTCCGACAGCTCGGCGACGATCGCCTCCTGAGCTTCGGTGTCGGCCGCGGCGAACCCGCCCTCGACCCCGTAGCGGTCACGCGCCGTTTCGTTCAACCCGCGCAGCACCAGTCGCCAGGTGTCGGGGTCACGGGGCATGTTCGCGTAGCGGTAGCCGTCGAGCTTTCCCGACGCGAGCTTCTCATCGACCATCTCCGCCACCGGCACCCGAGGCTCTGTGTCCTGGGCGGTGGTCACGTCGCACAGCGCTCGCAGCGTCGGCTCCTCCTCGGCGGTGAAGAACCGCAACGGACCGCTCCTCTCCAGCCGGCTGGTGACCACCTCGCGGGTGGCGTGATCCCAGTTCTCCGCGTTCTTGAGCACGTCGTAATCGGGATAGCGGCCGATCATCTGCGGTGTGGTGCCGGTGCGCTGCCGCGGCAGCCACGACGGATGGCGCGGCTGTTTACCCGGCCGCAGGTTGGGCAAATGGTCGGGCTTTTGCAGATCGCGCTTGTCAGGGCCGGCCATGACCTAATCCTCCCGGCGTAGGACAGCAGCCAGCAGGCCCATCGCGCCGACGATCGTCATCAAGCCCGGCGCCATGATCGGCGGCCCCATCGCCAGGTTGTAACCCGGCTGGGAGAAGCCCCCCGGGCGCCGAGCGACCCCGCGCGCGTGGTAGTACTCGCCCAGCAGCCCGTTGGCGGTGTAGATCGCGGCGGTGATCGGCAGATAGGTCTTGGCCCACTTGCGGCTGAACACGCCGCCGATCCCGGCGATCATGACCGGGGGGGTGACGATGATCGGACTCCACATCATCTTGTTGCCGAAGCTCGCCCGATAGTGCTCGATGTACACCTCGGACGTGGTCACCAGCGCCGCGAACGCGGTCATCCCCGACAGCGAACGCTCGAAGCGCCCATGCTCGATGTCCTTGACGATGCGGTCGATGCGGTGCTCACGCCGCCGGGGCGGCTGGTGCTTGGCTCGGGTGAGGATTCCCATCGAGTCGGCTCCTTTGCTTTAGCTGGCGAACTGCTCGGCGTCGGCGCGCTTTAGCTCGAGGCCGTTGCCCGGCCGGGATAGGTCGGGGCGCAGCGCTCCGTCCTTGGGCTCCAGGACCCCGTCGAACAGCATCCCCTCCAGACGAACGTGATCATGGAAGTACTCCAGATGGCGAAACGGCTGCACCGCACAGCAGACGTGGGCGTGGATCGAGGGGCCGCAGTGCGCCGAGAGCTCGAGCGAGCGGGCCTCGCACAGCGCGGCGACACGGAGGAAGCCGGTGATCCCCTCACAGCGGGTCACGTCGGCCTGCTGGCAGGTGACCGCGCCCGCGGCCAGCATCCGCTCGAAGTAGTCAAGCTTGTAGCCATACTCGCCCGCCGCGATATCCATGCCCGCCGGCGCCCGCGCGCACAAGAAGCTCAAGCCCTCCAAATCATCTGAGGAGACCGGCTCCTCGAACCAGCTGACGCCGAAATCCTCCGCGTAGCGACGCGCGAACCACAGCGCCTGCATGCGCTGGAGTGCTCCGTTGGCGTCCACATAGAGCTCGGTGTCAGGACCGATCGCCTCCCGCGCCACCCGCACGCGCTCCAGGTCGCGGTCGGGCTCGCGGCCCACCTTCATCTTCACCCGCGGAATCCCCTGGGCAACCCAGCCCGACAGTTGCTCGTGCAGCCGCTCATCCGGATAGGAGCAAAAGCCGCCCGATCCGTACACCGGCACGGTCTCGCGCGCGGCGTCGAGCAACGTTGCCAGCGGCAGCTCGAGCAGGCGCGCTTTCAGGTCCCACAGGGCGGTGTCGACCGCAGCGACCGCCATCGACGCGACACCGGGGCGGCCCAGGTTGCGACACGCCCGCACCATCGACTCCCACGCGGCGCTCACCCGCATCGCGTCGCGCCCCACCACCACCTCGGCCAGGGTGGCGCGGATCACTTCAGCGCTCGCCGGGTTTCCGTACGTCCAGCCCAGCCCCGTGGCCCCGCCACCGTGCGCCTCGACGAGCACGATCGTGGTCGCCTGCCACGCCGCCGTCCCGTCAGACTCCGGATAGTCGGTGGGGACCGTGTAGGTGCAGACGTCCAGCCGCTCGATCGCGATCTCGCTGGTACCGACGGTCATGCGCGCTTCATCACGAGCGTTGCTTCCTCCCGTCTGACCAACCTTCCGACGATGAGCTCACCGATCAACACTGCAGAACCGCTCCTTTTACGCTGCCTGTCTTGGTCAGGCAGCCCGCGCTCGCTCTCACTTGGCTGGGATTAAACCCGATCGCCTCCGGAGCAGCCACCTCCGCGGCCAATAATGTCGGCGAGCCGACATCGCTGCTCGCCGCCGCAGCCGAGTCTAGGCTTGATCGCCGATGAAACCCGGCTCGCCCGTTTATCTTTTGGACGAGGATCCGACGCTGCTCCGCGCCATCTCCGAGCCTGAGCAGCCGGCGGCACGCGAGGCTCTTGTCGCGAACGCGTATCACGTCCCGCGAGGCCCCTGGCGACCGCTTGCCACGTTCGGCGGTCGGGACGTTCACTTCGGCTTGCTGGTTCTGGAGGGTCTGCTGATCCGCGATGTCGTGGTTGCGCACACCACCTGCGGCGAGCTGGTCGGACCCGGCGAGCTGCTGCGACCCGGGGATAACTTCGGCGAACGGGCTCCGATGCCGTTCGAGGTCGAATGGAAGGTGATCGAACCGACGTTGGTTGCCACCCTCGGCTCCGACTTCACGCGGGTGGTGGCCCGGTGGCCCGACGTGGTCAACGTGTTTTTGCAACGTGCCGTGGAGCGCTCGCACTCGCTCGCCCTCCACGTGGCGATCCATTGCATCAGGCGAGTGGACCTCAGCCTGCTCGTGCTGTTCTGGCACCTCGCCGACCGGTTCGGGAAGGTCACCCCCGAGGGGATCGTCGTCTCGGTCAAGCTGACCCACCAGGATCTCGGCAAGCTCGTCGGAGCCACCCGCCAGTCGGTCACCGCCGCGCTTGGCGAGGTAGCCGACCGAGGATGGGTGATGCGCCGCCACGCTGGGGCCTGGCTGCTCCCCGCCGATCCACCGCGGGAGATCCAGGCGATGTTGGGCCGCCGGCGCGGACGAGACGAGACCTAGCCTCACGCTCTTCGCTGGCACCGCTGCGGAAGGTCGACTCTCCGACATCCCGGTTCGCTGAGTCGTTATGCCGCACGGCCGCGGGTATTCTCCGGTCCATGTCAGCGCCGAGCACCGTCGCCGCTTCCGGGGAGCAGGTCGAGCTGCGCCACGGCGATCAGCGAGTCGTGGTGGTGGAGGTGGGCGGGGGCCTGCGCACGTACTCAGTCGCTGACCGCCAGCTGCTCGACGGCTACGCCGAGGACCGGATGTGCCCGTCTGCCCGGGGGGAAGCCCTGATCCCGTGGCCCAATCGTCTGCGCGACGGCAGCTATGAGTTCGGCGGCGAGCACCACCAGCTGGCGCTCACCGAACCCGGCAAGCACAACGCGATCCACGGTCTGACGCGCTGGGCCAATTGGACGGCCGCCGAGCGCGGCGAGGACCGGGTGGCGATGGAGCACATCCTGTATCCGCAGGATGGCTTTCCGTTTGCGTTGGCGCTGCGGATCGACTACCGCCTCAACGCAGCCGGGCTCACCGTCGAGACCACGGCCACCAACGTCGGCGCGGTGGAGTGCCCGTACGGGTCGGGCGCCCATCCCTATCTGACCGCCGGCACCGACACGATCGACGGATGCACGCTGAAATCCTCGGGGGCCGTCCGGATGCTCACCGACGAGCAGGCGATCCCGACCGGCAGCGAGCAAGTCGACGGGACCGAGTATGACTTTCGCTCCCCGAGGCAGATCGGCTCGACGCAGCTCGACACCGGCTACAGCGAGCTTGACCGCGATCCGGACGGGCGCGCGCGAGTGGTCCTGCAGGCGCCCGACGACGATGCCGGCGTGACGCTGTGGCTCGACGAGCGTTACCCGTACCTGATGTTGTTCACCGGCGATTCGTTGCCCGACCACGCTCGCCGGCGCCACGGGCTGGGCGTGGAGCCGATGACCTGCGCGCCCAACGCCTTCCAGAGCGGCGAGGGGCTCCAAAGACTTCAGCCCGGCGAGTCGTTCACCAGCGCCTGGGGGATCGGACCCCAATGAGGCGGCTGAGGACCTTGTCGACCCCACTTCAACCCCGGTGAGCGCCGTAGGCAGCGAGACGGCGAAGGCCGCGGTCAGCGGCGAGCGCCCGCATGTCCTGCGCGAATACGCAGTGCTGGCCGACGGCGAGCGCGGGATCCTGGTCGGTCCGCGTGGCGACTTCGTGTGGATGTGCTTTCCCCGCTGGGACTCCGATGCGCTGTTCTCGTCGCTGATCGGGGGCTCGGGCGCGTACGCGGTCACTCCGCAGGGTCGATTCGTGTGGGGTGGATACTACGAGCCGGGCAGCCTGATCTGGCGCAGCCGCTGGATCACCGACGAGGCGACGATCGAGTGCCGTGAGGCGCTTGCGCTGCCCGCCCGCCCCGACCGGGCGGTGATCCTGCGCCGGGTGATCGCTCTCAAGGGCACCGCCCGCGTCGACGTGGTGCTTAATCCTCGCGGCGACTTCGGCCACCGCGGGCTCGCCAAGCTCGCCAAGCGCGACGACGGCACCTGGACCGGTGAACTTGACGGTAGCCGCATGTGCTGGGTGGGGGGGCAGGACGCCAGTCCGCAAGCCGACGGGCACGGTGGCCGGGCGCTGACGCTGGCGCTCGAGCTAAAGGAGGGCGCCCACCACGACTTCGTGCTCGTCCTGGCCAGCGATAACGCCGACGAGCAGCCGCCGGATCCCGACTGGGCGTGGCAGGGAGTGGCGGCTGAGTGGTCAGACCGGGTGCCGGAGTTTCAGCGCACGGTCGCCCCGCGCGACACCCGTCACTCCTACGCGGTGCTGGCGGGGCTGACCAGCGCCGGCGGGGGGATGGTCGCGGCGGCGACCACGTCGCTGCCCGAGCACGCTCGTCAGGGCCGCAACTACGACTACCGCTACGTGTGGATCAGAGACCAGTGCTACACCGGCCAGGCGGTCGCCAAGGCCGGCCCCTACCCGTTGATGGACGACGCGGTGCGGTTCGTCGCCGAACGGCTGCTCGATGACGGACCGCAGCTCAAGCCCGCCTACACCACCACCGGCGGTGCCGTGCCCGACCAGCGGGCGCTCGAGTTGCCTGGTTACCCGGGCGGCTCTGACATCGTGGGCAACTGGGTCAACCAGCAGTTCCAGCTCGACGCGTTCGGCGAGGCGCTGCTGCTGTTCTCCGCGGCGGCGGGCCACGACCATCTGGACGCCGACGGCTGGCGGGCGGCCGAGGCGGCGATCGCCGCGATCGAGCAGCGCTGGCGTGAGCCGGACACCGACGCCGGGATCTGGGAGATCGAACCCGACGCGTGGACCCACAGCCGGCTGATCTGCGCCGCCGGGCTTCGCCAGATCGCCCAGCATGGACCCGGCGGCGAGCAGGCCGCCCGCTGGGTGTCACTCGCCGACGCGATGGTTTCGGACACTGCCGCGAACGCGCTGCATCCCTCTGGGCGCTGGCAGCGCTCCCGTGGAGATCCGCGCGTGGACGCGGCGCTGCTGCTGCCGGCGATCCGTGGCGCGGTTCCCGCCTCTGACCCGCGCTCGATCGCCACGCTGCGGGCGATCGAGCAGGAGCTCACCCAGGATGGCTACTGCTACCGCTACCGCCCCGACGAACGCCCCTTGGGCGAGTCCGAAGGCGCGTTTTTGTTGTGCGGTTTCGTGCTCGCGCTTGCTTACGCCCAGCAGGGCGACCATGTGGCCTCCGCGCGCTGGTTTGAGCGAAACCGGGCCGCCTGCGGTCCGCCCGGGCTGTGCTCGGAGGAGTTCGACGTCACCCAACGACAACTGCGCGGCAACCTCCCCCAGGCGTTCGTGCACGCGCTGGTGCTCGAATGCGCGGTCGACCAATACGCCGAGTAGAAGCCTCGACGTGAGCCCCGTGACCGCGGTTCGTGCCGCATGGGGCGCAGCGCTGCTGATCGCCCCCAACGCTGTTCTGCGCTACCTGCCCCACCAGCGAATCGACCGCGCAGCCCGCATGTTCGCGCGCGTCCTCGGCGCCCGTGACCTCGCGCAGGCCACGATCGTCGGCTGGCGGCCAACGCGAGGATGGATCCTCGCCGGCGCGGCGATAGATGCGACCCACGCCTCGACGATGCTTGCGCTCGCGCTGCTGATGCCGGACCACCGCAGGCTGGCGCTGACCAACGCCGCGACCGCGAGCGCGTTCGTCGCCGCCGGCGTGCATCAAGCCAGAGCCTGATGCGCGCGCTGGTGATCTCCGACACGCACTTCGGCGCCTGGACCGGCGAGGACCTCTTGCGCCACGACCACGAGTCGTGCGCCCGAGTGACCCGACCGGCCCTGCGCTCGACGCGATCGACCGGGTAGTCGAGAACCTGGGGTGGGCCCACGACGTCGATCAGATCGTGTTCGCCCACACCCACCAGCCGCTCGCCGACGCTCGACCCAGCCGAGGCGGGCGCGTGCGCTACTGGAACACCGGCTCCTGGATCTACGAGCCCGACCTCAGCTCCCACGATGCCTACGTCTCCTATCTCGAGAAGGCGTGGCCTGGCACCGCGGTGCTGATCGACACCAACGAGTCGTGCCCTGAGCTGCTCCAGATCCGCAAGCACCTCAGCCCACTCGAGCTTGAGCACGCCCCGATATCCGCGTGAACCGGATCCTCCGGGCGTTCGCGCTGCTCTCCGGCCACGGCACGCTGGCCCACCTGCTGGCCGGCTACGGGTACGCGGCCGTGCTGGTCTTCGTCGCGATCGAGAGCCTCGGCGTCCCGTTCCCGGGCGAGACCATGGTGATCGCGGCCGGGATCTACGCCGGCGCGACCCACCATCTCCAGATCGGGCTGGTCGCTGCGGTCGCAGCGGCCGGCGCGATCCTCGGTGACAACGTCGGCTAGACAACGTCGGCTACGGCCTGGGGTACTGGGCGGCCACCGGCTGCTGGAACGCTACGGAAAGTACGTGCGGATCAACCAGCGCCGAATCAAGCTCGGTGAGTACGTGTTTCAACGCCACGGCGGCAAGGTGGTCTTCTTCGAGCGCTTCATCTCGATCCTGCGCACCTACGCTGCGTTCCTGGCCGGCACCAATCGCATGCCCTGGGTGCGCTTCCTGCCGTTCAACGCCGCCGGCGGCATCATCTGGAGCTGCCTCTACGCCTTCGCCGCCTTTTTCCTGGGCAGCGCGATCAAGCGCCTCAGCACCCCGGTTGACATCGCCCTCGGGGCGGTGGCCGCAGCCGTGGTGATCGGCTCTGCCGTGTACCTGCGCCGCAACGAGCGGCGCCTGGAGGACAAGGCGCAACGGGAGATGCCGGGCTAGATGCTCAGTCGCCAGGTCCTCGACTCGTCCCTGTCTTCGGATTGGCCACCGCTGTCTCGGAGGCAATCGCGGTCGCCACGTCGCGGGGATAGTCGCGCCTGGCTCGCAGCAGGAGGATCAGGCCGGCCGCCGCGAGCGGGATCAGCATGATCAAGAATGCGCCGTTGAGTCCGCCGGCGTTGAGTGACTGACCGGATGCCTGGGTGGCTCTCCCGCCCGCCGGCAGCTGGTCGGAGATCAATCCGAACAGCAGCGGCGCGGCCGCGGTGGTGAGCGATCGAAGCAGCGTCCGTACTCCCTCGGCGCGCCCCCACAGCCAGTGGGGCATGATGTCCAGGCGCGCGGCGTCAAGCGGCGGATTGGAACCGTACAAAACGGCGCCGGCCAACCACAACAGCGGCAGACCGATTAGCAGCGACCGGCTCAAGAGCGGGGGCAGGAACAGCACGCAGGCGGCCAGGTAGGCGCCGGCGGAGACGATCACCCGCGCGGCGATGCGCCCGCGACTCAATAGTCCGTCCGCCAGGCGTCCGGACGCCAGCACGCCGACCAAGGCGGCGATCGCCACCACGCCCAGCAGGGACGTGGCCACCGACTGTCCGACCGAGTACTGGTGGCGGATGAACACGACGCCGAAGGTCAGGACCCCCGAGATGAAGAAGTAGCCCAGCGCCGAGGCGATGATCAGCGCGAGGTTGGTGGGGACGCTGAGCACGTAGCGCACGGCGGCCGGGAGCTTCATCACGGCCGCGTCTGAATCCACCACATTCTCGGGGCGCGGCCGCACGCCGGCGTGGCTCAGGGCTTGCTCGAGCTCGGGAGGCGAGTCGCGCGTCGCCTGAGCCTCGTCTGGCATGACCGGACCGCGCGGTCGCGCCTGCTCGTTGTCGCTGATCCCGTCGGGGGGCGGTTTCAGACGGTCTGCGCCACCCCGGGCGGGCTCGGGCAGGAACCTCCAGATCGCCCAGGCCAGGATCGCGCTGGGGATGACCAGGATCCAGAACGCCAGCCGCCACGAGATCGCCGCGACGTTGCCGCTGACAAATAGGGCGCTTCTGACGTTTCCGTGGGCTTGGTGAGCGGCTGAGGAGAGGGCGCACGCCGCGCGCCGCCTAGCGTTTCCGGCTTCTCGACGGCTGGAAATCTCAGGAGGCGATACGACGTGCGCGGAATC
>JAABUZ0100008516.1_pt1 | contig 12037 bp, 19 predicted proteins | sample 5562091 | NCBI WGS metagenome assembly JAABUZ01 (sample SAMN12813069, study PRJNA571459) | rock metagenome | isolation source: Antarctica rocks | place: Antarctica: Victoria Land, Linnaeus Terrace sud | collected 2015-12-21
CGAGCAGCCCGGTCACTGCGGCGTGCCCTAGCGCACGCAGGCGCTTTAGTTTCACTGCCGGGAGTCCAGGGTACGTGTCGAGATCAGCCAGACGCGTCGGCCCCGGAAAGGCGTGCAGCGTCTCGCCATGGATCGTGACCGCCGGGCCCAATTCCTCCGCCATTCGCGCCTTGATCCGTGCGGCCTGCGTGATCCGGATGCGCTGGCCGATGACCGACCACGCGGCGGCCTCGAAGGAGGAGTAGAAGAGCACCGGGCGGAGCACCGGGTAGCGACGCTGAAGACGGCCGATCACAGGGTCACGTTGCCCCACGGCCGGGAAACCGCGTCCGTCGACGTCGAGTGAGAGGATGCGGGCCACCTGGTCGCGAACCACCTCCGGTTCCGCATCGCCGACAACCTCGACAACCACGGTGCCGCCCTCATCACGAATGCACACGCCCGCGACCGCGGAGCTCCCATCGGCAGCGAAGGCCAGATGGAAATGACCGGCCTCCGCACTGGTGTACGCAGCGGGGACAAAGCCCTCAAGAAAGCGCACACTCGCCGCCAGCGAGTACGGTCCGAGCGGCATCAATGCGAAGCGATCTACGCGATTATCGTCCGCCACTGTGCGCGGTCAACGGGTAGCCATCGGGGTCGGCAAAGCTGAAGGTGCGGCCGAAAGGACCATCGAACAGCTCCTGCGTGATCGTTGTGCCGCTCTCCTGGAGAGACGCACACAGCGCATCGGCATCATCACAGTTCAACCAGAGCGCCATGCCCCAACCGAGGCGGTCGGTAGCGCTCAGGTCGACGGCCGGCTCGCGGATGGCAAAGGGGATGGGTGCTGTCGCGAAGACGACAGCGCCCGGCGGGCTCTGGGGAGCCGGCACCAGGCCGAGGTGGTCGGTGTAGAAGCGACGGGACGCCTCCAGGTCGCGTACTTGCAACGCCACAAAATCGGGTCCGAGGATCTTCGCCATGGTATCGCGCCTCCTAAGTGTTCTGAGAACGGCGTATAATTGTCAGGAACCTGATATTTATAGATTAACAGGAACCTGATGAGTATGCAAGAGGGGGTGATGGTATGACCCGACAATTGCCACTGGAGGAACGGGTGGGCTACGTGCTCAAACAGGTCCAGCAGGCGCTGCGTACGGCGATGGACGAGGCGTTGCGTCAGCATGGAGTCACAACGGCACAGTATTCGGTGTTGCGAGTCCTGGAGGAGGATCCTGGGCTGACGGGAGCCGCACTAGCTCGGCGATGTTTCGTCGCTGCTCAGACGGCAAATGAAATGGTTGTGTACCTTGAGGGAATCGGGTTAGTCGAGCGACATCGGAGTCACGATGCACGAGTTCGGCTCACGTACCTGACGCATACAGGCCGCAAGCTGATACATGACTGCGACCGGACGGTCGCTGCAATTGAAGAGCGCATGGTAAGTCGGCTGTGCGGGCGCGAGAGGCAGCAACTCATCGAGCATCTCCAGCAGTGCGCTGCCGCACTGGGTGATGCCTCTTCCAATGCTATGTAACGCTTTCTCTAAACGGCCTCTCGGATTACCACCCCGATGTGGCGTGCATTCGCAACGTACACATTGGGCTCGATCTCATGACACGACTGTCAACACTGGTTATCACAAGATCTCCTCGATCCGCCTGAGCACCTTCTGAGACGTTAGCGGCGCCATCCCCATCGCGATGCAGACGCGTTCGCTGGCGTCACTGAAAATCAGAACGCAGCGTCGGAGGGCGTCCGCTGATGATGATGCGGTGAAGTCAGCCCATAACGGGTCGAGGGAATTGCGCAGATCCTGGTCCATCCAGTCGTTGATGTGATGCCCCAGCCACCACGTTTCGTAATGCCATCCGTGACGAGCTTTGTGGTCCCATTCGAGCATCTTCAAGAGTTGTTCTTTCAACTCCCAGTCACGCATTTTTGCCAGCCACGGTTCGCCTCGGGCGATGTACTTGGCGCACATGAGGGCCGCGGCGTGAAAGTGGTTGACGCAGACTTCAATATCTCTAGGTGTCGGTGGCTCGGACATCCGCTCGTCCACGCTTGTCAACCCACTCGCTGCGCCATCCTTGTCGACAAGCACGCGAAATGGACGTTGGTATGGCGGCGCGTCCTGGAGCGCGGAAACATTTGCAACCATGAAATCGATTTTGGCATCCGCGTAATAGACGAGTCGGGTGAGGTGCCAGCCGGGGTTCTCGAGAGCTTCCACTGTTAAGACCTCGCCGAATTGCTCGTACCAATCGGCAGTTTCCAGTAAAGGGGCTGGTTGCCCCACGTACACCTCGATGTCAATGTCGGACAGATGGTCAGGCGTAGCATCGTCGCGCGCAAGCGATCCGGTGAGAACAGCCGCACGGACGTTCGGTTCTGTTCGCATCCACCCAACAACATGGGTAAGGATGACGTCGTGCCTCATCGGGGGCTTGTCCACGATGCCTTCTCCGTCCTCGGCGGTAACGGTTAATCCGAGAATTTTAACAGGCGCCACGCTTTAGCCAGCTCACTGCGGTGTATCCAGGCGTCAGCCCGCCGAGAAGACCCGTTGAAGCAGCATTGCCAACGGAGCGGCTTCAGCCACGCCCGGGACACCAAGAGACACACGTACTCGGCGATCCGGCACTACGAGATATAGGACGCACCGCACGAGCATCGACGTCCCGCGCGACGGTCCGGGCAATGCGCTCGAGGATCGGCGTCTGGGTGATGGCGATGCCCTCCCCGCGAGGGATGCGGGCAAATGAGGGTTTGACGGGCGCGCCTGGCGGATGTAACCTGGTAACAGCGTTACAGGAGTAGAACCCATGGCAACACGCAGCAAGCCCGTCCGCATCTTCGCCGACGACGACAGCGCCCTCGAGCAGCTCGCGCAGCTCATGCACCGTAGCCGTGCCGAGGTGGTCCACGAAGCCCTCGCCGAGTACCTCGCGAACCATCGCGACGAACTGGGCCGGCTCTATGCGGAGACACAGTCTGCCCTCGCATCCGGGGACCTCGAGCGTCTCGCCCGCGCGTCCGCTCCTGCCCGCCGCGCCGAGGTTGACGCCATCATGGCTGACATTCCCGCATAGCAGCGGGAGTGGGCGTACCAGAACCGGGCCCATCGTGGACACTCGCGGCCACGTGTCGCTGCCTGGTTGAGGATCTCGGTCTCTCCTCGGATGATTGCTGGCGTGCCCTCACCGACCTTGCGCAGGAACACGCGGTCGTTGAGGCATATGTCCAGATGCGTAGCCAGCAACCCACGGGCGGTGAGCCGATCGAGGCTCTGTTGCCCAAGCTCGTCGCGTTCTCCGTGCATGCCGGCCGATATCGCGCGGCCACGTGGCACCAAGAGCGTGCCGGCATCGTCTGGCTCCTCGCGGCGGGCTGGCATGAGCAGGGCAGCCGGCAGGATGCGTACATACACTTCGAGCGTCTCTGGCAGGCTGGGCGACTGGTCCCCACCCGTGAGGACGTCGAGCGGACCGTCGCGATGCGCCGGCCGACATTCGAGCGCGCGCTCCTGGCGGATGTACCTGGAATGCGTCAGGAGGCCATCGAGCGTCCCGGCGAGATGCTCATCTGTGAGGTCGGTGGCCGCGTCAGGGTTCGAGTGGCCTACGAGAACGGAGAGACCGGCATCCTGTACGTTGCCATCTCGAACCGCCTGAGCCCGGGCGAGATGCCGCTCCCACCGGAGTGGCACGTGCAGCTCCTCGCCGCGTTCTTTCCCGGCATTCCACTGGCGGATGTGGAGTACATCGACGAGATCGCAGGACAGACGCCCCGGTCCGACGAGGACACGTTCTGCGCCCTCATCGGTCGCTGCTGACTCCGATCAGTATTCGTCGGGTAGCAGCAGTGTGGTGACGCTGTGATCGTGCTCGGTGATGATCCAGACACGCTCGTCCGTCGGCAGTCGGTAGCTGGACAGGAGCCGGAAGCCCTGCTCGAGGCTCAGCTGGTTCTCGGTACGGTCTTCCTCACAGAGATCACCCTAATCTCCACCGACATGGCGATGCAGCAGTGTGAGCGGCGAAACCTGGGCTGCCTCCAGGAGCCGGAGCGCGCCGGGAGTGGCGACCACCTGTCCGACGGGGAAGAGAGCGTGCATGGCAGTGCCTCCCGTGTGGTGCTGTGATGCACCCGGAAGGCCGGATCCCGGAGCGAGCTGCAAGGCCGAGCGCAGCTCGTGCACTTCAGCCTTGCGGCTCTGAGAGCGACGGGTCTGGCAGGGTGCAGTCGGCACAGCGCCCAGGAGGTGCCGCGGCTCATGCCTCCTGGAGCGGGTGTGCACACACCGAGCGAGTGCGGCTGCCTCCGAACGTGTCATCGGTCCACTTCCTCGCAGAAGTCAGCCGTCATGCCGTTGAGTCCGCAGCCGCCACAGCTCCGGCCGTCCGGGTGGTCGATGGCTCTTCCAGTGTCACGCGCCACATCGGCCAGGAGCAATAGTCGTAGGGCTGTGGGCAGGCACGGGCGGAGCCCGAGGGGTATGGGCGGCCTGTCGGTCCACACCCCGGTGGCTGTCCACAGCGACGTCGCTACAGGTAAGAGATACAGGAACTTCCTACAGGTGTTAAAGAGGTGGGGCGTCACCGTTTATGCGTCCTAAAAGCCGGCGCAGTGTCAGTTATCCCCACCTGGTACCAGCCGCGACGGATGCCGCCTGATGTGGGTGGGCGACGGCTGGAGGAGAAGACCGGAGGGGGCGATATCGACCCGAGCCTCGGGGTAGTGCGTGTGCACCTTCGCCAGAGCCCCGGTGAACTTTGTGCGGAATTGGCGCGTAAGCTTGTAGTCGCACCCAAACTGGAGCTGAAGGGCCTCCCACGGAACGCAAGCAGACCGAGCGGCCCTAATCTTTTCCAAGTAGCAAAGCGTAACTCACTACGCTTTCTCGCTCGCTGACGCTCCCTTGAAAGCTGCGTGCGCCCCCACGGCAAGCGGAAGGAACGGAGTTCCTATAGTGAGCTACAGCGTCGCCACGCAACCGCCCAGCGTACCCCAAGCGTGACTACACGCAATGACCAAGGCGCTCACAAACCCACCGCTCGGCGAGCGGCAATCGCGCAGCGATTGTGTAGTGAGTTACACTTTGCCCACCAGGGCCGCCGATTTCGTAGAGGTACCAAGAGGAGGGATCCATGATCCGCGGCCTTATCTTCGACTTCGACGGGCTCATCCTGGATACCGAAAGTCCGGAGTACCGCAGCTGGCAAGAAGTCTTTCGGGACTATGGGTGCGATCTGGCGTTGTCGGACTGGGCGCAAGGCATTGGCCGTGGAGTAGGTGATATCCCCTTCGATCCCTACGCCGCGCTGGAGGTGGCCTCCGGTCAATCCATCGACCGCCCCACCATTCGCGCTCAGCGCCGCAAACGCTATGCTGACCTCGTCGCAGCAGAGACGGTCCTGCCTGGGGTTGATGAGTATATGGTCGCTGCCCGACGTCGTGGCCTCGTCCTTGGCGTGGCGTCGAGTTCGTCGCACGATTGGGTCGACGGGCATCTCACACGGTTAGGCTTGCGCCCCTACATCACGGCCGTAGCCTGCGCCGACGACGTAGAGCGGGCAAAACCGGACCCGGCAGTGTATCGTGCCGTGCTGGCACTGCTGCGTCTGCGGCCCGACGAGGCTATCGCCTTCGAGGATTCGCCCAACGGACTTACTGCGGCAAAGGGCGCTGACATCCTGTGCGTCGCGGTACCCAATCCGCTCACCTCCCATCTCCCGCTCGACCACGCGGACATGCGCCTCACCTCGCTTGCCGCCGTCCCACTGGATACCCTACTGGCCGAGATGACACGGACGGTTATGGATCGCCAGGTACGCTAGAGACGACGGCGGCTGTCCCGACGAGCATTGCGTAAGCAGTGTGGACTCACTCCACATTTGGTCGGGCGCGGGGCGCCCGCCAAATGTTTCGCTCGCTTCTGGGGCAGAGGCTAGGTACGACTACTGGGAAAAAACAGGGCGGCCGTTGGTCTACGTGGAGAGCCGCCGGCGCTGGCGATACGCCTGGGCGCGCAATGCGGCCTGTTCGCGCTTCACCTCATCGCGGCACAGGTCGCACGGCGCGCGCCGTCAGCGACGGGACGCCCGCGACGCGCTCAGCGGCCACAGGAGCCACGGAGCGCAGCCTGGCCGTGTTCCCGCCCTCGCAACCTTCCGAGATACCGGCGGACGCCGGAACACTCGAACGCGCGAACAGTGGGTGTGAGCCGGCGCACCGTGTATCGCTACACGCGCATGGACGGACCGCCAGACCGAGCGCGGCCAGGCAAGCGCGTCCTGGCTCCCTACGAGCCATACCTTCTGCAGCGCTGGAAGGAAGGGTCTCACAACGGCGGCAAGCTTTGGCACGAGATCCAGGAGCAAGGTTTTGCGTACTCGGTGACCAACGTCTGCCGCTTTCTAGCACATCTCCGACGAGAAGGGAAGCCTCCCCATCCCGTCAGGAAGATGACCGGGACCACGAGGCAGAGCTTGCCGCCGGCTGCCCGCAGAACGGCGTCAAGGCTCTTGATCGCCTCCTGGATCGATCCGCGGTCGAGTCGGATGTGGATCCGCTTCTCGCGATCCTTGCCCGAGCATATTTAGCGCTGGGGCAGGACGGGAAAGCGCGAGAGACGGCGATGAGCGGAGTACAAAGGGCGCGTGAGCATGGCACCAATTTGTGTGTGGTGGACCTGTTTCGTGCTCTGGCGCTGCTTCTGAAGGCCGAAGGGGCGTGGGATGAGGCGAACGATAGGATGGCAGAACGGTAGAGCTGGCGCGGGACATCGGCTATCCCCGCGGCGAGGCGCTTGCTCTCGCCGACTGGAGTGCCCTTGCACGACGTCACGAACAGCAGGAACTGGCAAACGAGCGCCTCAGCACCGCGCGCGACATCGTCCGGTGCCTGGGCATCGAGGCCCTCTTGTGAAAACAGGCGGAATCCTGATCCGTTGAAAACAAAGGGGCGGTTAGCGGACGCGCAGATGACGTACACGCCGCATGCCGTCGGTCGTTTTCTCCACGCAATCATCCCAGCCCACTGAAGCGAACTGCTACCCCCATGAATGGGGACGAGTAACCACTATCTCGCGAGTACCGATGCCGGCTCAGCGGTATTGACGATGGGATCGGCGTAGTGATGGATGATGCGCCGGCCGCTCTCTTCCTTCCGATTCGGGGAAGCTTGCTGAGCCCCACGATCCGGCCACTGGAAATGTAGGCGATGTGTACCCGACCGAAAAACGGGAGCAGGTGGTGCTCACAGAGGCTATAGAACTCGATATCCCGTACCAGCACCATCTCGTCGTAGGACTCCTCGAAGACAGCGTTCCCCACCACGTTGCTGATGTCCTGTTCGTAGCCGGCAGTGAGGAAGGACAGAGACTTCCAGACGCGCTCCGGTGTCTCCCGCAACGGGTCTTCCCCGAGCTCACGCAACAAACCGGCAACATACTGCTCGCCCCTGGTCACAAGGTGGGCTAGGATGTGCGGTGTGGGCGGATGTGACTCTTGGGATGCTGAGATGGTCGCCATCGTTCTTCCTGTTCTAAAAGTAATCGAGACTACCACAAGAACCGTGTGGCCGTGTCCTGGGCGCCCGTTGGACGGTGCTACAGTCAGGGCGTGGAAGATCAGACTCTCGAGGAACAGATTGGCGCAGTTGCATCGCTCGGTGAGCCGGTACGCCGGGCGCTCTACCTCTATGTGGTTGGTCAAGAGCACGGCGTGACCCACGACAAGGCCGCGGAAGCACTCGGCATTACCCGGGCGCTTGCTGTCTTCCATCTGAACAGGCTGGTAGAGGAGGGATTGCTGGACGCGCACTTCCGGCGACTAACGGGACGGACGGGACCGGGAGCGGGGCGGCCGGCCAAGCTCTACCGCCGATCGGATCGCCAATTCCGCATCAGTCTGCCGCCGCGCAGCTACGAACTTGCCGCGCGTCTCTTCGCGCAGGCGCTCGAGACGAGCCAGTCCCAGGAAGCGATCGTGGCCTTGCGCAACGTCGCCCGCCGCTTCGGCGCCGGGTTGGGTTCTGAAGCCCGAGGACTTGTCGGGCCCGACGCAGAACACGGGTGTCTTCTGGATGCTGCTCAGGCCCTGCTCAGCGCCTATGGCTTTCAGCCTCAGCGCCGCCCGTCCAGCGAGATACGCCTCCGTAATTGCCCCTTCCACGCCCTAGCAGTCGCTCACCGTGACCTCGTCTGCGGCATGAATTTGGCGTTGATGCGGGGTCTGGTAGACGGCCTGGAGATGAGCGGGATTCACGCGGTCCTTGATCAGCAACCCGGATGGTGCTGTGTCGCCTTCCGTCAACAGGAGCTTGCCTGACCCTTCCTGCTGCTTTGGTTACGCGTCAAACGGATGACTGGGGTCGACCTGCAGGCGGGTTGAGAGAAGTTCTCGGTACCGCTTGCACCGGACTCCGTCAGAGAGAGAGCAGAGGCCAGGAACTGGTACAGGCCGTCTCACCCCGTGGGCCCGGCTTTCAAATCGCGCTGGACGATGGCGGCGCGGGCAACGCGGGTTTGGGGATGCTGTGCTGCGTGCTGGCCGAGTACGTCGAACTCGACCGCGGCGTGCTCGCCCACCCGCTCGCTGGCAGTTCGGCCTCCGGGTTCTATCCGGCATCGTCGCCTTTGCCCAAAAGACGAACACCTTCGTCATTCCTGAGGGACTGGAGACTCAGGCCTTGCTCGATGCGATGTACCGAGCGGGCGTGCCGGATGCCTCCGCTCCAATTGGCGTCCGGGGCACCCAAGGCTATCTCCTTGCTATGCCCAGCGAGTTCATGCCGACTGAGGCCGTCCATCCTGCACTCGTGCTCAGACCTGATACGCGCCGGCCCTGCATGCGGCAGCGTCAACGGGACGCGTCCTGACGTGCCCCACAACTGAGCCTGACTGTCCGGCGTCCACCTCCGCCAGCTTTCTCTGAGTCCGTAGGAATAGAAATTACGCGCTCCGCACTTCGATGGATCGATCCCTGATCCGCACATCGATTGCAGGCAGGGGGGGAGCGTCTGACCGTGCTTATCTGGGCCATAGCGCAGGTCACCATGGAGGTTGAACTCAGCGCCGTGGCAGGGGCAAACAAACGCTTGCTCATCACTGGAGAAACGCAGCAGGCAGCCCATGTGCGTGCAGACGCGCGAGAGGGCATGAATCTACCCGCCACGGTTGATCAGGAAGCCCTGCACGGCCCCCACCATGAACGGCTTGATCGCGCCGTCGGGAAGTGCGGCGAGATCGGCAACCGGCATCCAGCGGCCCTTTGCTCCGACTAACGGTACGTGCGGAGCCGCGGCAGGTACGGTGGTTGCGCGCACAAGCCCGAAGCCGGCTATGACACCGGCCCGCCAGACTCCCAATGGCTGAAAGGACCGCGGCTCGGCGGGAAACAGGCCACGGCGGCGGCGCGAGGCGGTGCTGCAGATGGAGGTAACCTCCGGCTGAGCGTCGGCGCACGGGGAGACATCGGGTTCATACGGATGGAGCACGTCGATCGCCTTCGTCCGCTCCCTCTAGTTCCGAGGCGGTGAGGTGGCTGTAAACGCGGGATGTCATGCGTTCCATGGCGTGGCCCATCAGCGACTGTGCCACCTTGAGGGACAGACCGGTCTCCTGGACCAGGGTGGTCACGGTATGCCGGACGGTGTGCGGGGTGGCGTCCTCGATTTCCCTCTGGGTCGTGATGCGCCGAAATTCGGCTGCGGGCTCACTGCGGAAGCATAGCCTGCCCGTCGTCCCACAAAAGACCATCCCGTGCTCTTCCCACACCTCCAGCTCTTGGGCCCGCTTCGACTCCAATCGCTGCACATCCCGGTGCCACCGGAGAATCTGGCGCGCAAAGGGTTGAACGACAACGTCGCGCTCTGCCGCTTGGGTCTTGAGTGGCAGCAGTCGCACCCCCGGCTGGCCATAAAAACGTCCGGTCTGCTGCTCGATCCGAAGTATGCCGGCGGCCAGATCGACGTTCTTCATGCCGCCCCCGTTGCTCGGGCCAAAGCCTTGCTCGCCGTCGCGGACGGCGCTCGCTTCACGGATGCCGCGCGGGCCGCCGGCCGGCGCAGTGGCGATGCGGTGGCCCAGCTCGTCGCCCGCTTCAACGGAGATGGGCTCGCGGCTCTGGAGCCAGGACACGGAGGCGGTCAGCCCAAGCGGTACACCCAGGTCGAGCAGGAGCGGATCCTGCGGGAAGTGCGTCGTGCACCCAATCGGGACAAGGACAAGACCGCTGATGGGGAGGAGACGCTGACACCGGAGGAAAGACGGCCCCGATTACGCCGCAGCACCCTTTGCGGAGAGGACACCCGGGCTTTGCCCGATCGTCCAACGCACGGATGCGAACGGAGCCAGCGCCCACACCAGTTCGCCGAGGTGGAGCACGAGACCCAGTGGGCTGAAGGAGCAGATCAGGTGCAGGATCGGTACGACCGTCCCCCTCGGGCGCCTGCAATTGATCGCCCACCCGATCTCGCCCAGATGCATCGCAACGCCGAGGGGACTACACGAGTAGACCAGATGCAGCATGGGCATAGCCAAGTGGATCGAATCTGGCGCCTCGTCCGCCATCCGTAGATCGGTCCCCGCCCCCGCAAGTATTCGGATCGAGGACGGCGCGAGAAGCAGAGCGGCGCGAACCGCATTCAGGAGTGTCTGATGGTTGGTCGCTGCAATGTTGTAGTACACCAACAGGTTGCCCGTCAGCCGGTTTGCCCGAACGCTCCGTACGCCCCTCATGCGCGCCACGATCTCTTCGATGTATTCCGGGTCGCCGGTTGGCCATTGTGAGACATGGAGCCGCAGACGCCCCAGAATCGCGTGGCGAACTGTAACCTCCAATCCACTGCGAGACGTGTCATCAACGGCATCGATCACTGCATACATAGTGCCCTCCTCGGACGTGTTAGGGTCATTGCTGGCTGAATGCGCCCCACGCTACCTGAGTCCGACGTTTCACTGTTCCGTGTCCTCGCCGGGGAGACGAGAGATGAGAATGTGTTCGGCGAGCTCGCCACCAACCACACAGGAACGCTCAGCGCCCGGCTCGCCTACCTGCAGGGTGACAACGCCGCCAAAGGGGGCGATGCTCTCCAGGGTCAGGCGGGCGTTGAGGACAAGGCCGAGTGACGCGAGATACTCCAGGACCGGTTGCTCCTGCTGATCGATGCGGGCGACCATGCCCCCCGTTTCCGGAGCGAGTTCCGTCAAGTGGATCAAGGTGCGCGAGGGCATCACCCCGTCGCGATTGGGAATCGGATCGCCATGAGGATCGAACTGGGGGTTCCCGAGCTTGATCGCGATACGCTCCTCCAGATCCTCCGAGAGCGCGTGTTCGAGGCGCTCAGCCTCCCCATGCACCTGGGACCATGGCACGCCCAAGAGCTCGGCAAGGAATGTCTCGATGAGTCGATGGTGGCGCAGCAGCTCGATAGCGACGACCATACCGCGCTCCGTCAGCTCAACGCCGTGGTATGGCGTGTGCTGGACGAGCGGACCGTCTTCGTTCTCGGCAAGACGCTTGACCATCGCCGTTACCGAGGGGGGTTTCACTCCTAGGCGATCCGCCAACGTCTGCGTGGTTGCGCGCTCGGCGTCCTCCTGCAGCAGATAGATCTGCCGTAAGTAGTCTTGTTCAGCTGGCGAAGTTGGAATCTTGGACACGTCCGGCTTCAATCTTTAGAGTTAACTAATTCTCACATATAACAGTTCACTAATTCAAGTAACGATGAGTTGAATATCCATATTAGCCTGGAAGGCGACCAAGGTTAGAACTTCACATTAGGAGACGTGTCGCATGCCGGGACACATCCACTTGGACCCGTCGCGCAATCGCAAGAATTATGTGCGGTTCGTCAACGCTGATCATCCTCATTTGGTCCTTGTCTCGCCACGGACACACATCGACTTGCATCGAAGAGTAGTCTAATATAATAATTATACGAGTCTAACTTCATTTTGAGGGACGGTGCATGGAACAACTGCTTTCGGTCGCTGAGCAGAATTACCTCAAGCACATCTATACGCTGCAACACGAGATGGGCGGCGCCA
>JAABUZ0100008518.1_pt1 | contig 12035 bp, 4 predicted proteins | sample 5562091 | NCBI WGS metagenome assembly JAABUZ01 (sample SAMN12813069, study PRJNA571459) | rock metagenome | isolation source: Antarctica rocks | place: Antarctica: Victoria Land, Linnaeus Terrace sud | collected 2015-12-21
GCTGGCTCAGGGCATGCCGCCTTTCGAAGCGCGAGGTCCTGACATGCTCGAGGTCACTCCAAATCCCACCGGGCGCGACCGTGCCGCACCTGAGCGAGCCCTGGTACTGTTAAGCGGAGCCCACGGTGGAGCAGTTGGCTTCGGATCGCGTCTAGACTCGCCGCGGAGGCGCGGTGGAGCAAACCTGTATGCCCGCATCGCGTGCGCCCAACGCAGCCCGCGCGGCGGCCATGATCGGATCGTGGCCGCTGTGGTCGACCGGCGCCATCGGTGTGTTAATGGCGCTCCGCAGCGCGTCCGCAGCCTCATACAGCTGCACTGTCCGTTCCGGCTCTCCGCGCAGGAATAATGTGGCCGCCATGCCTTCCAGGCATATGGCCGTGCCCAATTTGTTCCCGACCGCCTGGCAGAATGCCTGATCGGCGGTGATGATCGCCAGCAGGTTGAGCGCGTGGGCGGTGCCGCTTTTGTCGTCCGCCTCGCGGAACAGCGACAGGCTTTGTGCGGCCAGAGAGCGCGCCTGTGCAATGTCGCCCTGACCGTCGGCCAACCACGCCGCGCCATGCAACGCGCGACCTCTCACAGCGCCGAGTGCCGTGGCGGCGGTCGTCCTCAACAACTCGTCGAGCCACCGCCGCCCCTCGCTCAGATAGCCGCGCACCCACCAGAAGCGCCACAGCGCCCCGCCCAGGCGCAGGCCGTATGCGACGTCTCCGCCGACCACGGACCACCACAGGGCCGCGCGCAGGTTGTCGTGCTCCGTGTCCAGGCGCTCTTGCCAGGCCCGTTGCTCCGACCGGTACAACTGCGGCTCGGCCTGCTCAGCCAGCGCCAGGAAATAGGCCGCGTGCCGGTGGCGCACGGCCTCCTCGCCGCTCGCCTCCAGACGCTCGCGCGCATACTCCAGGACCGTCTGCAGCATCAGGAAGCGCGGCTCTCCCGTCGGGCCCGCTCCGCCCAGTCCGTCCTCCTGGCGCAGCAGGCTCTTGTCCACAAGCGAGGCCAATCCGTCCAGGACGGGCGGGGGGCAGTGGTCGGAATAGGGCGTGGAGACGTGCTCCCCACTCCTCGCGCCTGGGTCTACTGGTGGGGCGCAGACCGCCTCGGCCGCATCGAGCGTGCAGCCGCCCACGAAGACGGCGAGCCGCCGGAACAGCGCCTGCTCCTCGGACGAGAGCAGGTCGTAGCTCCAGGCGATGGTGGCGCGCAAGGTTTGCTGCCGCCCCGGCAGGTCGCGCGCCCCGTCCGTCAGCAACTGCAGGGACGATTCTGACGCCCGCGACAGGCCATTTCCCCCTTCGTCTCCCCCCGAGAGACGCGCGTACAGAGCACGCGGGGAGAGCACTTTGATACGCGCCGCCGCCAGTTCGATGGCCAGCGGCAAGCCGTCCAGGCGACGGCAGATCGCGGCGACGACCGGCGCATCCGTTTCAGTCAGCTCGAAGCCCGGCTTGACCGCGCGAGCGCGCCGCGCGAAGAGATCCACGGCGGCGTAGTCGAGCCAGTCCTGTGTCGAAACCTGTGCCGCCGACGCGGGCACGGCGAGTGGGACAACCGTGTATTCATGCTCCGCGCGCACGTGCAACGCGGCGCGGCTGGTCACCAGGACGATGAGGCGCGGGCACGCGGCCAGCAGGTCCGCCACCAGCGGGGCCGCGCCCACGACCTGCTCGAAGTTGTCCAATACCAGCAGATAGTCCTCATCGGCCAGAGACGCCGCCAGGGCCTCTATCACCGGCTGCCCTCCCGCGTCGCGCAACCCGATGGCGTGGGCAATGACCGCGGCCACCAGGCCCGGCTCGCCGACTGGGGCGAGCGCGACAAAGCGCACCTGGCAGGCAAGGCGGCTATGCGCGTCCTCCGCCACTCGCAGCGCCAGGCGTGTCTTCCCAACGCCGCCGGGTCCGGTGAGCGTGACAAGCTGCACGTCGCCACGTTCCAGCAGCGCGCGGACGGCGGCGATATCCTGCGCGCGCCCGAGCAAGGGCGTCGGCTCCGACGGCAGCGCGGGCGCGGGCGCCGGCCTCGCGCCGGAGTGTGCCTGGGCGGCCTGGGCGCCGCGGCGGCGCGCCACCGTGGCCTCGAGCCCGGCACAGTCACCGGGCGACAGCCCCAGCGCGGCGGCCAGCAGCTCGACGGTGTCGCGGTGCGGCCTGAGGTTGATGCCGCGCTCCAGGTCGCTGATCGCCCGCGCGCTAATGCCAGCCGCCTCCGCCAGCGCCTCCTGCGACAGGCCCCTGGCGGCGCGATGTCGCCGGAGAAGGTCTGCGAAGAGTGGGGGCTGTGTCATGGCCGGCGTCCATCCTCCCTGCGCGCACGACGGGAATCGCGCCGTAGGCGGCGCCCTGGGCCGGCCACGGCCAGCGTGCTGGTCGCGCGTGCCACAGCCCACAGAATCGGCCGCGACAACAATCCTGTGGGGTCATCCTGTGGTTCTCTCATGGTCACCGCCGTCCTCACGCTCTACGATGGAACTCAGCACGACCTGAGACACGGTTGGGCAGGCAGACAGGAACAGACCGCGTTCACCTATACCAGTGTAGCAAGTAGTGACAGAGGGTAAGGAGAATAGATTTCATGGGTAGATGGGTACAGCGTGGCATGGTGATGGCACTGGTTGTGGGGCTGCTGGGGCTCCCGGGGCTCACGGGGCTCCCCACACCCGCGGCCCTGCTCGGCGTGAGCCAGACCGCCGTGGGGACAGCGGCCGGGGTGGAGAACTCACCCGTGGGCAACTGGAAAAACACCTACGCCTATTGCCTGTCGGGGTGGTGCAAAGGCCAACGGTTCCTCAACCCCACCGTCATCACATCGTATTCCCCCGCGACGGGGCAATTCAGCGGCCATGACGCCGGCTTCCCCGTCACGGGTTCTTTCCATGGCACGTCCCTAAACATGATGATCGGCGGTACCGGAAGTGGCTATACCGCTCATGTTGTAGCGACGATCAGCTTCTCCGCACAGAAGACCACATGGCTGGGCACATGGACGGATAACAACAATGTAGGTGGCACCTGGTCAGGTACGCGGGCCGCTGCCGATGTGACACTCTCGGGCACGGTAACGGGCCAGACATGCGACGCGACACAGTGCGCCAGTGCGGGCTTTGACGGACAACTTATCGTCGCCACAGGAAGAGACATCGACGGCGCACCCATCACAAAAAAAGCCACGAGTGACACGAGCGGTGACTGGTCGATGACGCTTCCTGCCGGGTCCTATACCGTTGGCCCCTCGACCGACGGCGTAACCATTGACGGAGCAGCGTTTGATCCTCAGGAAAAAGCCGTGAACGCCACCTCTGGCGACGTCTCCAATATTGATTTCGTCACCTGCGCCGGCTCTGCGAAAACAACGACCTCCCTTGCTTCCAGCGGCGCATACATGGCCTCTTTCACAGGGTCCGGTGTGACACGGGCAGCCCTGAAGGACAGGGCCCCGGTGGCAGCGAGCGGACCAGGTGCGTGCCCCCCCGATCACATCGACTGGAAGATGCTCGGACAGACGACGGACGAGGTGCCGCATGACGCCGGGGCCACCACCCTGGGCCTTCTCCCGATCCGCGATATCTACCAGCCGCTACGCGCTCATCTGTTCTTTACCCGTCATGGCAAGCAGTTCGACGCCTGTTCCCCCAAGACGGTCTGGAAGTGGACGGTGACGCCTCTTTCACCCGGGGCAAAGGTGTTAAGCAACCTCTCTTCAGCGTTGGTGGGGTGCAGCGTCAACGTCTTTGTAAACAAGAGCGGCGCCTATCGCGTCCAGGCGAACGAGTTCGCTCCGGGGAAAACGCAGCCTCTGCGTAACCAGCCCGTCAAAGACGACATTTCCCCTCGCAATGTGCTCCTGGCCGCCATCGGTGACTCCAATGGTTCGGGTGAAGGGTACCCCCCGTTTTACTTTGACCAGTGCCATCGCGGCGTGGCGTCGTATCAATACCAGGCGGCTCAGCTTCTCGAAAAACAGGCCAAGGACCACGCTCTGGTAACCTTCGTCTCGCCATCATGCTCCGGCGCCCGTACTCAACATCTGGTGGACACCACCTATGAAGGCATCGTCACCGGCGCATCCCTGCAGCCACAGATCCCGCAACTCGTCCATCAGTTGGCGCCGCCCACGAGCAGCGCCGCCCGCGTACCCGACGCCACCCTCATCTCAATCGGGGTGAACAATATCGCCTTTGGGCCGCTCTTGGAGTACTGCGCGATCTACACGTCAAAAGTGCTCGCGGATGGCTTGCATACTTTGGCCCAGAGGCTGTGTGAGGATACACCGGTTTCCTCGTCGGGTGACGGTACGGGCGGCGTCAAGAAGTTTACTCTAAATCGCACGAGCAACAAAACACTGGGCCACGCTGTGGACAGCCTTATTGCGGCGCTGCCCCAGCGCTACAACGAGGTAGCTGCAGCCCTGGAACGCAGCCATCTGGTCAAGCCCAGCACCGTGTACATCAGTCAATACCCGCAGTTCTGGTTCGCCGACGCTCACCACGTCTGTGGAGGTCCGCCCGTCTCCCCATATTTTAGCGAAACCTGGTCATGGCTTGGCAGGGAAGGCGACAAGCTCAACGCCGCGGTGTCCGCCGCCGCCCTGCATCATGGATGGCATGTGATCACCGTGCCTGCCTCCTTGTTCTATGATCATGGGTACTGTAATACCGTCCGCTTGTCATGGTTTGTCCCCTTGTCATTTAGTCGTTACTACAACAAAGCTGGGGCATTCCACCCAACCAAACGAGGAGCCCATGTCAGCGCTGTGCAGGCGCTTCGACTACTCTGCCCTCTCCTGGGCGACAAGAAACGCTGCACATCGTTCCCCGCGCCGTAAGCCAGGGGGCGCAGGTTTTATCGATGTCGCCGGAGAAGGTCTGTGAAGAGCGGGGGCTGTGTCATGGGCGGCGTCCATCTCCATGCGCGCGACGGGAATCGCGCCGTATGCGACGCCCGGTGCCGGCCGCGGTCGGCATGCAGCTGGTCCGTCACGTCCCACAGGATCGGCCGCGACAACAATCCTGTGGGGTCATCCTGTGGTTCTCTCATGGTCGCCGCGGTCCACATGCCCTACCATGGGAACTAGTGGGTCACGCCCCATTTAAGTGGGATTGACGCGTAGTAGCCTGTCGCGGCTGATAACCGTCCTGTTCACTCGTTGACTAACTTGAGGTCGCACATGACCAACTCCAGTTGAATGCGGGTTGACCCACTAGGGACTCAGCACGACCTGAGACACGGTCGGGCAGGCAGGCAGCGGCGGCCTGTTGTCAACAGTCACTGTAGCACGTATCGACAGGAGGTGACAGACCGTGGCACCGACAGCCTACAGCGCCGGGACGGGCGACGTGCCCGCTGCTGGCAGCGCCCCACAGGGCGCCGCGTCTCTCGACGATGCCCACGAGGCGCTACAAGCGGACGCGCTCGGGCTCACAGGTGGACCTGATGCGAGCGTGCGCCGCGCCGCGCTGCTGTACGAGATCTATCGCGACTCCCGGGGCAACCACGTTGCGCCGCTCATCGCGCTGCACATGATGCTCTGGCGCCAATCGTTCTTCGCCGTCGACGGCCACCTCGGCACCGTGCTGCAGTATCGCTACTGCTACGACGAGAGAGAGCGCGCGCGGCGTCTGACGATGCTCCAGGAGTTCGCTGGCGCGCTGCGCGAGATCGATGGCCACATCTGTGCCCGCATCTACGCGGATTACCACGCCACGAAGCGCCACGGCGCCGATCTCACGGCGCACACCGCGGTACCCGACGACCTGTGCCAGGCGCTCAACGCCGTGCATGGGCGAACCCGCGCGGGCGATCGACTCGCCCCGTACGCGACAAAGGAGGTGTTCATTCAATCCTGGCGTCACGAGCAGGAGGCGGTGATGGCGGCGCCGCTGCACGCGGCCGTGGAAAAGCTCGATTGCCCCATCCTGCGCGCGCTCATCGTGCAACCAGCGGTGCATCTGGCCTATTTCCCCGCGCATACCCGCATCGTGTACCGCGACTTCGCGCAGACGGCCGAACGCACCGCCCGGGCCGCCCAGGCCTACGATCTGGCCGCAGCCCGTGGCTGGGCGGGCGTCACCGCGACCCTGCACGCCTACGGTGTGCTGCCCCCGTCGTTCTTCCGCACTCTCGATGCCCCGACGAATGACTGTCAGGCGCCTCAGCAGGACCCAACGGAACCCGTGCAGATCACCATCGGGTGATGGTGTGTCTGAGGACCAACAACGCTGTGCGTGGGGATCACCGCGAGCGGCCCTATCACCCGTTAGTAAGGATCACAAGATGACGCTGTCCGTTCCGAGAGTTGGCCGCGTTCTGCTCCAGGCCACGCTCCTGCTGGGAGCGATCGCCACTGCCGTCCCCAGCCGTGCGCAGGGGCAGACGACGCGCGCGACCCCGCGCTATACCAGCACCGCCTACGGCTACGCGCTGCGCGCCCCCACGTCCTGGGTACACCTCCCCGGCGTGCGGTGGACGCCCATGGGGCCACCAGCCGACCTGACCCTCATGACGCCCGACCACCAGGCGGCGCTCGGCGTGATCGTGGCCCCGACGGGCAACAGGGTCTACTCCGGCCCCGAGCTCCAGGACGTCGCCTTCCGGTTGCTCGCTCAGGAAAACCAGATCTCGCCCTTGGTGCAGATCCAGACGAAACGGGTCGTCGTCAACGGGGTCCCCTACGAGACGGCCGGGGGCTACCTTATCTCCGGCGTCCCCCTGATGGCCACCATCGCGTCAGTCGCGGTAACCCAGCGCCACCATCGCCTCTACGCCATCGCCAGCCTCGTGTACCTGCAAGTGTATACGACGCCGCCGGCGGGCACGGGGCCTGCGCCGACGGACACGCCCATTGGGAATGCCGAGCCCGCGCACGGCCGCCAGCTGGCGGCCGTGTCGACCGCCGTCGCCGGGCGGTACGACGTGTCGGTCGGCGCCGGAGACCGACAGATCCCCCGGGAGCGGCCCGCGGACCCCCCCGCGCCGCTCCCTACCGACCGTTTACGCGGCAATCGCTGCCGTACCTCGCAGGACGCTGGCCTCGCCGTCGTCGACCGCAATTGCGCGTTCAGGGCGGAACTACAGGCGATGATGACCATGTTATCCACGTTCACGATCGACCCGGCCGCGGCGGACGACCGCCGCCCCGCCGCCGCGGTTGGCGTCGATGGCTTCACGTCGATCTCCGATCCGGCGCAGGGCTACCGCCTGGCGTATCCCGCGCAGTGGGCGCGTGTCCCCGCGCCCGGAACGGTCGCGTTCGCCCGCTCAGCGGATCGCAATGCGGGCGTCGGAGTCACCGTGTCGCAGATCGACGCCGCCTCGCTATCTGAAGGCAACCTGCGCTCCGCCGCCGACCATCAGCTCGCGACGGTGGCCACGTATCCGGGCTCCCTGGTCCATCGGACGGTGCATGTCGGCGATGCCACGTACGTGGTCGCGTTCGCGCGCGGGGCCGGCGTAACCACGGCGGGCGGCGGCCTCGGTCAGGCCCGGGTCGTCGTCGTCGCCACCGCCCACCGCCACCGCTTGTACACCACGAGCGGCATCGGTCTCACCGTGCTCGGTGCGGGCGAGGACACCACTCGGATCCTGTACCCGTACTTCTCACCATTCTCCACGTTGGCGCGCCGGTACCAGAGTACCCTGGATACCCACGCCCAGGAGGCCGATTTGGCGCTCCGGGCGGCTCTAACCCTATTCGTCGATCCGACTGTCCCATCTCCCCAATGAGCGGCTCGCCTTGCCCCTACGCACGATCGGCGTGTGCGTGTGCGTGCCCGCGCGCATCTTAAAACGCGCCGCCAATCAGTCAATCCACGAAACAGTATCAATGACAGTATGAGTTGTTTAGGTTCTTACGGTAGCAGCGTAGGGTATGATAGACGCCTGCGGCGCCCACACCGACAATTTCTTATCGATCTTTTATGAACGAATAGGTTCGCCGCTGGTGTGGCTGACCATGCGCGAGCGATTAGTCCACATGTGATGAGATGAACGCCACACATTTTGATGTGTTTCTGTCCCATAACAGCCGCGACAAACCGGCCGTTGAAAGGCTTGGCGTCAAGCTGAAACGCGACGGCCTGGAGCCGTGGCTGGATAAGTGGCATCTGACTCCAGGCGGACGCTGGCAGGAGGAGCTGGCCGCCGGCATCCGCGACTCCGCCGCCTGCGCCGTTTTCGTCGGACCGCATGGCATGGGCGATTGGGTGTATGAGGAATTGGGCGTGGCGCTGGATCGCGCGGCCAAGGATCGCGGCTTCCGCCTCTTCCTGGTCTTGTTGCCTGGCGTGCCGGAACCGTTCGACCCCACCTCGCTTCCGCCGTTCCTGAGTACGCGCACGTGGGTGGATCTGCGCGCGGGAATCGAAGACACGCGCGCCTTCCAACACCTGATCAACGCCATCAAGGGTGTGCCGTTCGGGCAGCAGACACCCAGCGAGCCCAATACGGACGTCTGCCCCTATCGCGGCCTGCAAACGTTCGACGAGGAGCATGCCGCTCTCTTCTACGGGCGTGAAAATGATATCCAACGTCTGACGGAGAAGCTCAAGGGGACGCGTTTCCTGGCCGTGCTCGGCCCCTCCGGCAGCGGTAAGTCCTCGCTGGTGCGCGCTGGCCTGATCCCCGCCCTGCGACAGGGCGCGTTGCCCGATAGCCAGCACTGGACGATCTGTACCTTTACCCCGGGCGCCCATCCGCTCACGAGCCTGGCCGCGCATCTGGTGCGCCTGTTTCCGCAAGAGGCCATGCACAGGACACTGGACGCACTCGCCGCCGACCCGCGCACACTCCATCTAGCCGTGGCGCTGGCGCACGCGGGGCAGTCGGCGCAGTCGGGCCAGCCTGGTGGCGCGTCCGCGCAGATCGTCTGGGTCGTGGATCAGTTCGAGGAGGTGTTCACACTGTGCCAGGACGCCGCGGAGCGGGCCGCTTTCCTGGCCAACCTGCTCTACGCCGCCGCGCTGGCCGATGGGTCATGCACCGTGGTCTTGACCTTGCGGGCGGACTTCTACCCCAAGTGCGCCACGTACCCCGACCTGGCCGCGCGCATCGCGGCGCAACAGTTCCTGGTCAGCCCCCTGGACCGCGATGGGTTGCGCCTGGCCATTGAGGAGCCGGCCTGGCAGTCCGGCCTGGAGTTCGAGCAGGGCCTGATCGAAACGATCCTGGCCGACGTAAGCAGCCAGCCGGGCGCGCTGCCCCTGCTCGAGCACGCGCTGCTCGAACTGTGGGAACGCCGCCGCGGCCGCCTGTTGACGCTGGAGGGCTACCGCGAGAGCGGCGGCGTCCAGGGCGCCCTCGCCAAACGGGCCGATACGATCTACAGCGGGCTCTCGCCCGACGAACAGCGCATCGCGCGCCGTACCCTGCTGCGGTTGACGCAGCCCGGCGAGGGTACCGACGATACGCGCCGCCGCGCCGAGCTGAGCGAGTTGGTCACGCATGGTGATACGAGCGCCGCGGTCGAGGTGGTGGTGCAAGACCTGGTCGCGGCCAGGCTGCTGACGACCAGTGAGGATAGCCCTACCCACGGGCAGGTGGTGGAGGTCGCGCACGAGGCGCTCATCCGGGGCTGGCCGCGTCTGCGTGCGTGGCTGGACGAAGACCGCGCCGGGTTGCGGCTGCAACGACGGCTGACCGAGGCCGCCCGCGAGTGGGAGCGGCTGCGCCGGGATGACGGGCTGCTCTACCGGGGCGCGCGCCTCGCCGAGGCCCTTGAATGGCGGGCGCTCCAGGAGGACAGCCTGAACAGCCAGGAGCGCGCCTTCCTCGACGCCAGCGTGGCGTTCGGGCAGCGCGAGAAGGAGGCGGAGCGCGCGCGCCAGCAACACGAGTTAGAGGCCGCGCAACGATTGGCCGCCACGGAACAGCAACGCGCGGAGGCGGCCAGCGCGTTGGCCCGCTCCGAGCGGCGGCGTGGCCGCGTGGCGCGCGTGTTCTCCGGCGGGTTGGCCGTTGTGCTGGTGATCGCTATCGTCACGGCGGCCCTTGCGCTCCAGCAGCGCGACCAGGCGCGGACGGCGCGCAACCAGGCGCAGACGGAAAAACGCCTGGCCCAGACGGAAAAACGCGCGGCCGACCTGCAGCGGCGTCAGGCCGAGGCCGCCCGCGGGGTTGCCGTTTCCCGTGAGTTGGCCACCAACGCGACGGTCCAGTTGCAGAACAATCCTGATTTGAGCCTGTTACTGGCGCGCGAGGCGGTGCGCCAGGCGCCCACGAGCGAGGCGCTGGACGCCCTGCGCGCGACCCTGAGCGAGTCGCGCGTGCGTATGGTATTACGTGGGCATCGCGGCACGGTCAATGGCGCCGTCTTTAGTCCCGATGGCCGGACAATCCTCACCGCCGGAGCCGACGGCACGGCGCGCCTGTGGGATGCGTTAACGGGCCGGTTGCTCGTGACGTTGGGCGGCCAGCGCGGCGCCACCGGTGCCATCTTCAGTCCGAATGGCCGCGTGGTGTGTACGGTTGGTTTACAGGACGGCACGGCGCGCCTGTGGGATGCCCGCGATGGCCGCTTGCTGGCGGTGCTGCGTGGCCATCACGGTCCTATTTATGACGCCGTTTTCAGCCACGATAGCGGCGCGGTCGCGACGGCCGGCAACGACGGAACGGCCCGCGTGTGGGACGTGCCGAGCGGGCGCCCGCGCCTGGTGTTACGCGGCCAGACGCTGATGGTGGCCGTGGCGTTCAGCCCTAACGGTCAGCAAATCGTCACCACCAGCGCCGATGCGTTGGCGCGCTTGTGGGACGCGCGGACGGGGCGGATGTTGGCGGTGCTGCGCGGTCATACGGGTATCGTGAACGCCGCGGTGTTCAGCCCCAACGGGCGCTACATCGCCACGGCCAGTTTCGATAGCACGGCGCGCGTCTGGTCCGCGCGCGACGGACGCCCAATCGCGGTACTCAGCGGACACACAGGCTATATCTTTATGATCTCTTTCAGCCCCGATAGCCGTCTGGTCCTTACCGCCGGCGCCGACGGGACGGCGCGCCTGTGGGACGCCGCGACCGGCAGCCCGGCGTGGACCCTGTACGGGCACACGGGCAAGGTCTACAGCGCGGTCTTCAGCCGGGACGGCCGCCTGGTGGTGACGGCCAGCGCGGATGATACCGCGCGTGTCTGGTCTATCGCGCGGGGCGCCCTGACAGCGGTGACGTCGGCCACCGAGATAACGGTGCTGCGCGGGCATACCCAAGCCGTCAGATTGGCGGTCTTCAGCCCGGACGGGACGCGCGTCGCGACGGCCAGTATAGATGGGACCGCGCGAATCTGGGATAGCGGCGCCGGGCGTGACGTCTATAGCCTGCCGGCGCTCGATGGATGCCGCGACGCGGCCAAGGCGCGGCGCACGAACCTCAACGCTATTAACGTCGTGGCTTTCAGCCCAGACGGCCACTGGGAAGCCTTGCCGGGCGACGATTGCCTCACGCGCATTCTGGATAGGCGCACGGGGCGCGTGAGCGCCACTCTGACGGGGCATCACGCGAACGTGCAGATCGCGGTCTTCAGCCCCGATGGCCACTGGCTGGTCACCGGCAGCGTGGATGCGACCGCGCGGGTCTGGGATACGCACGGTTGGCGCAGCGTGGCCGTCCTACGCGGGCATAGCGGCTCGATCAATGGCGTCGCGTTCGATCCCGCCGGCCATACCCTGGCGACGGCCAGTGCTGACGGTACGGTGCGGCTATGGGACGCGCCGGCCTGGCGCCTTGCCCGTTCCTTACGACCGCCGGTCAAAGCGCTCCCGGCCGGCAGCACACTCACGGACGTACGCTTCAGCCCCGACGGCCGTTGGCTGGCGGCCCCCAGCACGACCAGCAGCACGGGCGACACGGTCATCGTGTGGAATGCCCGCACCGGCGCACTGGGCGCCAGCCTGCCAGAGAACGCGGGGGGCGTCAGGAGCGCAGCCTTCAGCGCCAATGCGGCGTTGCTCGCCACGGCCAACAATGATGGAACCGTGAGTGTCTTCGATACACGGACCTGGCAGGCGGTGACAACTCTGCGCGGACATAGCGCGGCCGTCAACAGTGTGG
>JAABUZ0100008521.1_pt1 | contig 12034 bp, 18 predicted proteins | sample 5562091 | NCBI WGS metagenome assembly JAABUZ01 (sample SAMN12813069, study PRJNA571459) | rock metagenome | isolation source: Antarctica rocks | place: Antarctica: Victoria Land, Linnaeus Terrace sud | collected 2015-12-21
GCGGCGGCCGACGCGGTGCGCGTGCGCTTGGCCGGCGGCGACGTGCGCGAGCCCGCGCAGCTCGGGTTGGCGCCCGGGGCGGGCCACTCCTGCGCGCCCCGCACGGTGCTGTGAGCACAGGTGGCTGCCTCACCTCAGCCCCCGCCTTGGGGGACTGCACTTACCACCCAAGTGGCAGGTAGCCAGCCCGGGCGTCACGATAGGTGCACTGACATGCCTCGCAACTTTTGTGGTGCGAGCAAGAAACAGGGACAGCAGACCATGCGAAACACGCTGGCGCTGCTGATCGGCGCGCCCTGAGCACTAGCTATGAGGAGCACAGGTTTCCAAGGCCGGGTCCGCACAGCAGAGCGCGAGTGCGCACCTGCAGGTACACCGTCGCCGCTGCAAACTTGGTCATCACAGGCCGAGCGGGGCCTTTACGGCCGCCCTCCTTCACGCCTTCACACCGCTGCTTGGGCGTGTCGGGGGGCGGGGCGGCCAGAGGCGACGGCCACTCCGCAACGGCCACCATGCCCTTCTGTGCCTGCACGTCCAGGCGAGCAGCAGGCTCACGTTACGCGCTCTGCTAGATCACCGCTCAGCCTTGACACGGCGTCGTACAGCGCGGGCTCCCGCACTGCCATGCACTGGAGCGTCAGGGCATTGCCTGCACAAATAGCGTGGCCGCGCTATTGGCGACGACGGGGACAGGCAGGTGCGGGCCTGCCAGGAACGCATACAAAGGCCCTGCTCAGGCGGGCGGCCGAACCTTTGGCTGGTACCGAGCCTCCTCGGGCGATCCTGCGCAACCACACCAACGGTCAAGCACTGCGCGAATCTCGCCCAGACAGGTCGTGGGGGAGAGGTCTGCGGTCGAAAAGGTGTCAGGTATGACCCAGTTTGTCACCTGGGCTGGGCGGTGGCACGCAGCGGGCTTGGGGAGCTCAAGCGAGGAGGCCATGAACCACGCATCAAACTGCAGCATCAGGACCCCTCCAGGCAGGTGGATCCCCCGATGCGGCCTGCATGCGCCCAACAGGCCACTCCCCTGCCACTGACGGGCCGGAGGCGCGCCTGCATCCTTCCTGGACATGTTCGTACAGTCGGGCAGTTTTGGAGTCGCTGCGTCCCTGGCTGGCCAGAACAATGCCAGTGGATCTCCAGAAGAGCAGCAATTGCTCCTGCTCGCTGTGCGCGCTCGCAGGGACGTCACTGAAGTTTCTTCATGCTGCAGCAGGAAATCCTGGCTATAACCAAGCAGGGTCCGGATCGTGAACAAGCAGTTGGACTTTTCGATGACCTCAGCAGCTATATGGCTGGCACCGCGTCCGTGCTCTTTGGAAAACTGCAGCGCTGAGAGCTGGTGCAGCATCCGCACAGCCATGCGCACGCGAGCACAGGTCAGCAGACGCCTGCAGAGTTTGCAGATGTGCTGTTACAGAGTGCTGGCGCTCACCGCGGTCCGCCTGTACAACGCGATGGACCTGCTGACTGTCTGCAAGCACCCCGCCCAGGCTGGCAGTCCCGACCCCAGACAACGGTGCAGAGCTGCAAAGCCTTGAAGCGTTGCTCCTGGTAGCACAAACTGCAACATGCAACCGCAGGGCGGAGGGCTGCAGGCAACGCCCGCACAACCCCTCCGAAGTCGGCGGAGCTTGGCCCAAACAGACCCTCCAGGCGTGTCACCTGCTCCAGCGGGGCCGCTGCGCAAGCTCCCCAAATGCTGACCAGGAAAGCAGCGGCCTGCTGAGCAGCCTGCTGTGCGGCCTGCAGCGCACTGCTTCTTAGCCCTGAACAGCCCTGTACCACCATAGCAGGCCCATGCCGCCGCTCCTGCCTGCGAGCGGCAAGGCTGCTGCTGGCCGCACGCCAGCAGACATAGAAGCGAGGCAGCCGCGCGCCAATGCCAGTGCGGCCAGCCCGCCCTGCCAGCGGCTGAGCCCAGCAGAGCAGCGAGGAACCTCCTCAAACAGCGTCAGCATGGCTTGCTGTTCGCAGCAGCAACAATGCCCGCAAGCGCTTGCAGCGTCAGGAGGAGTCTTGCCGCGCCTTTAAAAGTAAGAGCTTCAGAACCGCACCCGCTCCTGACCCCACCCTCAGGCTCACTATAGGAGCAGCGGCGCCCCAGTGGCCATCCCCGCCCTGTTCGCAGCACGCGCCCTGCGGCAGCGCCGCCAGGCGGGCCCTGCGGGCTGCCCGCCAATCGGCGCTCGCTTGCCGGGCCCTGCTCCGCGGGCTGCTCGCCAACGTCGTCACCAAGCTCACAAGATCGTAAGAGCATGCGAGGACGGCATTGCAGGCCCGGCATAGCACGGCAAGGCGCGCTGGCCCAACCCTAACCCTCTCACTTGGACTCCACCAGCGGCTTGGTGAACGGCTCCAGGGGCACGCCGCGGAAGCGGCCGGTCTGGCTGCCGTCGTCGTCCAGGTCGCCCCAGTTGACGTACGACTCCTTGGTCTTCGGGAAGTCAGTCGGCGACCCGGTCGCCTGCGCACCCCCCCCGCAAAGGAGCTGTGCATGCTGATGCATCCCCCGTTGCATCCGCGCGTCGCCACATGCTGCGTAGCCCGCAGAACAGTTCAGAGCGTGCAGCCTTCACCCCGAGCATCATGTCTGGCATAAGCTGTGCAGCAGGAGAGCCCGCCAACATGGCCGGGCTCGCAGGCGCGCCTGGAAGCCAGCCTCGTCGCCGCCGATGATGTGGTCGATGATGCCGTAGCGCTTGGCCTCCAGCGGCGACATGTAGCGGTCGCGGTCCGTGTCCTCCTCGATCTGCGCGCGGCGCTCCGGACGACCGTCAGCCATGCTCGGCTGGCGTCGATCACCGTAGCATTGCATCAGCCGCCCAGCTTCAAGCTCCCGGTGGCTCGCCCACATGGCGTCCCCCTTTCGTGCACTTGCGAATCTGCGCCCTGCATGGACCAGAGATCGCTCCAGACACGCAAAGGCGTGCCGCTGGCGCGCGCCCGCAGCACAGCACCAAGCTGGTCAAACCCCACCAAGCCCTCCGGCTTCCACCACAGCGCACCCTTGCTTCCTTCAGCAAGGGCGCCGCTGGGCGGGGCGCGCCTGCTCGATGGGCGGGCCCGCGCGCTCGGCCGCGGTGGGAGTCCGGGTGGGAGCAGCGCAGGGCGCGCCTGCTCAATGGGCTGGCTCGTGCACTCGGCCATGATGCGGTTCAGGTTGGCCTTGTGGTACATGATCTCCTTGGCCTGGATCTCGATGTCCACCGCCTGCGCGCCGCCGCGGACCCTGAGAGTTGCTCTGACCTTAAACCTAAACACAACCTCCTTGGCCTGGATCTCGATGTCCACCGCCTGCGCGCCGCCGCAGACCCTAGGAGGAGCACCCAAAGCAGGGCCCTCAAGGCAGGTTGGTAATCTGAACATGGTGGCCTCAGGTTGACAACTAAAGAGAGTGGGCGTGTTGTGTACCCATGGACTTTGAAGTGCGCGGCACAGGTGTACCCGAGCTTGCGCTGTCAGGTGCGGCCGACTTGCGGGAGTCTCACAGGAACTGCAATGCTCCCCCCCAAATACAGCGTGGCTTTGCGTGTACGGCTGCCCTGGTATCACTCGCATGGCAAGGGGCGCTGCGCCAAGGAGGTCCTGCCCACTGGCGCCGACAAGCGGCGGGCGGATCATGATGCGCCGCGGATCATGATACGCATGCGCACGTTGGCCCATGGCACTCGCACCCAGCAGGCCATATCCGGGCTCCTCGTCAAGCGCAGCGTCTCTGCCAGCCCCTGCTTCGTCCGCACGGCATGGGGCCGGACCTGCCCGCTGGCGCCGCCCAGCGGCTGGTGGATCATGATGCGCGCGTTGGGCATCGAGTAGCGCTTGCCCTTAACGCCCGCGCCCAGCAAGAATGCGCCCATGGATGCCGCCAGGCCGAAGCAGTACGTCTGCACGTCCGCGCGGCACAGCTGCGCCCGGGCGCGGCGGAGGTAGAGTCAGACCCTGCAGGTTGACCGAGTGGGAGGTTGGGGACAGGTTTGAACCAAGAGACCACCCAGGCCCGCCTCCGACAGGCACGCGGTGCGTAAGGAGCGGGTCGAGACGATTAGCAGCGCGCTTCTTTCATGGTGCAGCTACCAAACTCTGCCACAAGCACGTCTGGCACTTACATGCGCATGAACGCTTGTACTTCTAGCGCACCTGCATGGCGTCATAGATACCCATGCCTGCTGTGACCGACCCGCCCGGAGAGTTGATGAACAGTTTGATGTCCTGCAGGGTCGTTGGGAAATATGTCAGCCACGCTGTCGCCTCGCACGGCCACTTAGGCGTGCCGCTAAAGCGGTGCTGCTCCCAAAGTCTGCGTGCAATCGGAGCGAAACGCAAGGTCGCGCACTGCCGCACCTTTGAAGAGTCCTGCGCGTCTAGCAACAGGAGCTGGCTGATAATAGCGTCCGCGCTGAAGTCGTTCACCTGCGAGCAGCCTCCTCTTCAGCGACTTGCACAGCACAGCACACCTCTGGAGCCAAGAGCACGCGGGCCAGGGCTGCCGGCCGCGCGCCTCGCCGCCAAGAAATACGACGCGCTGCCGCAGCAGCAGGCCGAAGGGGTCGCCCGCCATGTCCTGAGTCCTGCGGTCCGCCGCCACGGCGCTGTCAGAAGCACTCCTCGAAGTCATCTGCTGTCCTGCAGCGTGGCCGGCTCGGCAAGCCCGGCACGCTCTGCGCTGTGTGGCTTGCTTTGAGGCCGTGCTGCTGTGGCTCAGGAGCCCTGGCGGCAGGAGTGCCTGCCTGTTGCTCGCATCCTACGCTCGCCAAGCTCGGCCTGCTCCCTGCAGGCTCAGGGGCACATGCGCACCGTGGCGCGAGCATCGGCTGCTGCTGCGCTGTGACGACCGCTGCGCAGCGCCGCCTGCTTGGCCTGCGCGCGGTCTGGCAACCGCGCAGGCATGCAGATGCGCGCGGCGCGCCGCTGTGGAAGGCTGTGACGGCCGCCGGCGCTCGCCTGGCACCTACGCGGGCCACGGGGCAGGAGCACGGGCTGCTCATCGTGTGCCAGGTGACAGCCATCGCTTCTCGAGCAAGGTTTGTCCGCTGTACATGTCCGTCTCCTCTCTGTCTAAGCCCTGCTAAGCCCTCTTCCGCAGTTACAGCACAGGCAGGCTTGCTACCAAAGTCAGTGTCCTGCTGATTGCTTGCATCATGCACACTATTGCTTACACGCCGCCGCATAGACCGACAGGCCTTGCTGAACACTTGCCAAAACGTGCACTGCCTGTGTCTAGTTGTTGACAGTGTCAACTTGACACCTACGCCCCGCTGACTCTAAGCACAAAACGGCTGGCTCGTACACTGCGCCTAAATCCTAGTGCACACTGCACAGCACCTCTAACGGCGACTGTCTAAATACCGAAGCCCGCTCGAATTGCGAACACATCAGATGCTTAATCAGCCAAAACTGGCACCTCCAGGGATCCAAAACTGCATCCCAGTACAAGCATGAACGGCCATGCCCAAGCGGGCCTGCCCATCCGCCGTAACAGCAGCAAGGGCATGCTTAGGCCTGCTCTGCACACGCCCCATGCTGGCGCGCGCACAGCAATACTCCCACAGCAGAGAGGTCCGCCGCGCTGTCCCTGTCGCCCGCTTGTCTTGGCCAGCACGCGCGCGACCGCTACACCCTTGGGCAGCATATGTTCCCCGGTGGTCTACATTATGCCAGGCGCAAACGCAACCATTCCGCCCTTGAGCAGCATGCGCTGCGCAGTCGTCTACATGGTGCCCGCAGCCTGCAGCTTGGCGGCCACCTTCTGGCCCAGGCCCGAGTCCATCTGCGTCAGGTAGCCCACCCACACGCGGCGGATCTCCTGCGCCGGGGCCAAGACCTCACAGGTTAGGGTGTGACACCGCAGCTCACAAATCTATTGACACTCACGCTTCAACGCCTCTACTGCTTGAACAGCACGCTGGCCAGCCCTACGACAGCCTTGATTGCGCTGGACATGCAGACAAGGCCTCGCAACAAACAACAAAGCACACAGCATTGAGAGGAGCAAAGTGCCGCTAGTCACACAGCATCGCGGCAACTATCTGCAGCGCTCCCGCGGTACGCCGCACCACCAAAGCCGCATTCAATGGCGCCCTGTGAGCAGGCGCTGCTCACCTGCGTGCAGCGCGGGTCGGACAGCATCCCCGCGATGCGCCCGACAAAGCGCTCGCGCCGCGCAGGGTCGAAGCTGCGGTAGCGGTCACCCGGCTGCGCGCGCGCAGGCTTGATATCAGCCTCGGCTGAGCGCGCAGCTCGCCAGAGCCAACACTACAACAGCAACGCCCCTACCTACAGGCCTTGGCAGTGATGCCCGTGCTACAGAACATGCGTGTGTAGCAGGCACCGTCCTCCTCGAACACATCACTTGGTCACGGTCAGCCACTCAAGTCAACATGTTCATCTGCGCAGGCACAAATCGCCTCCGGTCTGAACGCCGCAGGGGCACAGATAAGCAGCCGGCCAGGATCACGGTGCCCTGAGCACGAGCAGCCTCAGCGCGCCTGCTTGAAGTTGTTCTCCTTGGGGATCATGCGCCGCTCGCACCGCCCGGACAGCTGCGCGGGGTTGGCCGGGTAGCGCTCCGCGTGGCGCACCGGGTCGAAGCGCGACGGAAAGTAGTTTACCTGCAGGCATTAGGGTTGTTAGCATCAAGCAGCCCTGCCAGCCTCTTTCACTCATGCATGCATGTCTGGAGCACACTAATGCTCATGGCGAGCGAGGGTTCGTGCCGCATACTGTAAACACACTGTGCAGCCAAGGCTGGGTTGTTACTCGCGCCTCCCACATTCGACAGCCGCACTGAGCATGTCTGCAAAAGCTAAGGCGCAGAATGGGGACAGCGCGCCTCCTCGTCGCGGTGCATGAAGTTCATGAAGCCGTCGTGGTGGTTGTTGTGGTGCGCGCACTTGGGCGCGTTGGCGGGCAGCATGAGGTAGTTGGGCCCCAGGCGGTGGCGCTGCGTGTCCGCGTACGAGAAGATGCGCGTCTGCAGCAGCTTGTCGTCAGAGTAGCCGATGCCTGCGAGCGCCGCGGCGAGTGATCAGCAGCCGAGCAGCTGAGCAACGTGCGCGCATCCGTCACAATTGAGAAGATGCCATTGAGCAGCTGAGCGAAAGTGCATGCGCATGCAGCACACTCGAAGGAGTGCAATGGCGGCGTGTGCAGACACATGTGCTGACGCATGCAGGTATGGTTTACAGCGCACGCAAAGTGCTGCACGCAGCAAGGCGCGGCAGGGGGCCGGAGGCGCACCGGGCACGATGAGCGCGGGGCAGAACGCCAGCTGCTCGTTCTCGTTGAAGAAGTTGTCCGGGTTCTGGAGGGCGCACACCCGCTCGCATCAGTCATGCGAGCAGGTGCACTCGAGGCATGTCCTCAGTATGCCATGGTATACACCAGTCAGCTCTCCTCGATGCTTCGCATGCACGGACACACTGCTTGGCAGCCATCGACTATGCAGGCACCGCACACGCACGATGCACCAGCAACACGCACCGGGCACCACGGCAGGCAAGATGCGCACCTTGTTCAGCACCATGCGGCCAACCGGCTGCAGCGGGAACAGGTGCTCCGGCCAGATCTTGGTCACATCCAGCGGGTCAAAGTCGAACTTGTCCTCGTCGCGCGGCTCCATCGTCTGCACGCCGCAGAGCGTATGCAGGTCACCGAACGAGCAAGCTACGTCAGTGCTGCCGCATGCCCGCACGACGACCACTGTCAAACACGGGATGCTGAAAGAGGGTTACAAACAGGCTTTCCTCTGTATCCTCTCACATTCAGGCCTGTGGACATCTCGTCTTTCACACAGTGGTCATGACAACCGTTGTCACAGAAGAGCAAAAACATAACGACCACCGCTATTGCTCCGTGCCTCATGAACTAGACGACCCACCAGAACACCCCGCCAGAAGCACGCGGCAGCAGGGCCGGCCGCCCGCGCGTCGCGCGCCTGGATCAGCAGCTTCCACTCCGGGTAGTCGCCCGCGGCGATCGCGTCGTACAGGTCGGCCGTCGCGTGGCTGTGGTTGCTGCCGCCCACCACGACCGCCTCGTCCTCCAGCAGGTTCTTCACGCCTGCGCGGCAGCAAGCCTCCAGGTCAGAAACCCTGCCGTGCCGGGCAGGCGCCGCGCGGCAGAAGCCCTGCGTGTCATGCCCCGCCGAGCCATGCAGGCGCAGCGCGGCAGCGCCCGCCAGGTCGAGCCCTAACGCGCCATGCAGGCGCCGCGCCGACCGGGCGTGCTGTGCGTCTCGCAGCTCGGCGCCTGCCTGCCGGCTGGACGAATGCTGTTGGCGAGATAAGCAGGGCAAACGCGCCAGAGTGGCACCAGCGTCCCCGGTGCGTCACCTCACGTGCCGTCACCAACAATCTTCATACAGCTAGCAGTCCGGTGCACATTCTGCAGACGCACGTGCCCGCCCAGTCGGGCCCGAGCAAATGTCACAAGCGCACGGCGCGCGGGGCGCACCGCAGCTGGGCTGCCAGTGGAACTTGACGTACGTCACGCGGCCCTCCTTGTTGAGCAGCGTGTACGTGTGCACGCCAAAGCCCTCCATGTGGCGGTAGTTGGCCGGGATGCCGATGTCGTCCTGCAGGAACGTGAACTGCGCGCCGCATAACACACACTGTTACTGCCTCTCCCGACAAAAATTTCATGCGGCATACCGACGCAGCCTGCAGCAACCTCGCATCGTCCGCCAGCCAGCGCTGGCAGAGCGCGGCAAGCACCATGTGCATGCTCGCGGAGTGGCGAGCGCCATATGCATGCTCTCCGGGTGGCGCGCACCATGTGCATGCTCTCCGGGTGGTGCGAGAAGAAGTCGGCGATGCGCCAGTTCTCCTGGATGTGGTTCTTGGGGTTGGGCTTGAGCGCATGCACCATGTCCGGGAACTTGATGCCGTCGCGCACGAAGAACACCTGCCGCGCCCAGGGCAGCTCAGGCCCAGCGCGCCCGCCGCGGCAGCCCCTTCCCTCGGCAGCAGATCCGCCAGCCGCAGGGCGCGCACACTATAAGCGCTCCAGGGCCACATGCATCAAGGCGGGCACAGCCACACACACCCAACTTTGTGTCGCACGACTGACCACTTGCACACTCTAAGTGCTGCTGCAAACACTTGCCCCCGGCCTCCTGGCACGGTGGGGGCGCGCGACTCGCACCGGGAAGTTGTTGCCAACCAAGTCCCTGCGCAGCACGGCACAGGTAGCGACGGTCAGCCAACTGTCAGCTTCAGCAGCTAGCCGGCTGGTGAAAGGCAGCAGGGGCCTCCACAGAACTTGAGCTGCTTACCACAATACTCACACTCAATCCTCAAGACGCACACCCAGTGTGGGCGCACAGCTGCAGCGCGCTTCACTCCTTGCTGCAAGGTCAAGCACCCAGCACAAACAGAGCTGCCACACCTATAGCAATGACTGAGACAACACTGCTTAGACAAGTAAGGCGCCCCTGCACACTTGCGAGGCTTGCGAGGCTGCGCGCGCACCAGTTGCCCTCGCGCGTGTAGAACTTGACGGCAAACCCTCGCGGGTCGCGCAGCGTCTCCGGCGAGCCGCGCTCATGGATGACGGTCGAGAAGCGCGCGATGACGGGCGTTTGCACACCCGGCGCGCGGAACACATCCGCGCAGCTCAGGTTGGAGATGTCGTGCGTCACCTACGTCACAGGGCAAAGTATCAGTAAGCATAAGTCATGAAGAAACTGTGGTCATACAAGGCAGCACGTCCTGTGCCGCAACATGTGGGTGAGGAACACCAAGGAGCAGGGGCCGTGCCTCGAAGAATCCCTTCGCGCTCGCTCCCCGGGCGTGGACGACCCGCTCGGGGATCCGCTCCCGGTCGAACTGCACAGCGCAGGCGGTCCACTCAGTCGCCCACGCTTGTAGACACACCATGGCTACAGCAGATGCAAAATCACGTGCAAGGCGTCACCTGTGCGAGCTTCTCGATCAGGTGCTGCACCCAGGCACACAGCGTGTCAGCTTTCCTGGGCAAGAGGTGCAAAGAGCGCAGGGCAGCATGCGCAACAGTGTTCCAGCAAAACGAGGGCAGGGCGCCGCACATAGTCCTCCAGAAGTATCGGCCCTGCGCGCGACCAAGACGCTTTTTGAGTGCGCAAGCCCACACTCAGCACTTTCAACAGTTAATACACGAATAAGACGCGGTGACAGCCGCGCAAGGCGCCAGGCTCGCACCGCGAGCGCCGACGGTGGAGGAACTGTTGTTGTTCCATACAGGCATGCCGCTGTTGGTGGTCCAGTAGTTGCTGTCATGGTGACTGCTCGGGACGTGCTGCGCAAACCAGCGAGCGCGTCAGTCCACGTGTGGCAAGCCAGCACGACACAGGCGCGCCGAGCTGCAAAGCGCGCGCACAACCACAGCTGTGCTCTGTAGCGCCGGCGCGCAGGCTGCGGCGCGGCCCGCGCGGGTGGCAAACCTTGTAAGGGTCCATTTTGCACCCGTCAGCCGTCGCCCGCAACCGCTCTACTAGCCTACCAGCGGGTTACCAAGCCAACAGTCCCACCTCTGCTGTGCTATCTGACGCTGAGATTGCTTTGCAGGGAAAGTGCCACCTCAGCAGCAAAGTTGAGTGAAGGTGCCCTATTGGGGTGTGCAGGGCTTGTATGCAAATCAGCCAATGACAGCCCAACTGTTACTTAACCCGCCAGCCCAGCGCTATAGCTCGGGCAGCGCTAACTGCCTGACACAGCTGGTGTAATGAGTGCGCCTCAGAGTACACGAGTGCGCATACTGGGCGCACGTCGCATGCCTGGCAGCTTCTGCAGCTGCCGCCGTGCCGTGACGCGTGCCCAGTAGTGTGGCGCGGACCGGCATGGGCGGGGCAGGAAGACGCGCAACAACATGTTCAGTTTCGGGCTCAGCTCGTCTGATGAGGACACCGGCCGGCAGCCCAGCGCCTGCGACACCACCTGCGGCAGCTTGGAAGGCGCGCCGCAGTCCACAGACCGGGCCTCCAATAAAGCCATTGGAGAACACACGCGCCGCCAAATGCCTTGCCTTCAACATGCGACCCCTACTAGCACGCTGCGCCCGTCACTCTGGTGCTCGCAGAGTGCTTCAGCGGAAGTGAGGGACGCTCCTGCGCAGGTGCGGGTACGGAGGCCTACCAGCTGCAGGCGACCTGCGCTGTGGTGGCCGGCGGCGTGTGCGCGCTCTCGGCGCCCTGCACAGCCGCACCTGGAGAGCTGGGCCGCGACACGCTGTCGCAGCTCGACCAGTGCGCCCTTTGGCCACGGCACTGCTTTGCTTGCACGTCTGGATGTTTCGTGTACGTGAGGAGCGCTACTGACAGCAAGTGCGTGCTTCATCCCACAAGGCAGTACCCAGGTCAGCCGCTCACTCGCGTCCATCCCCGCAGGGGTCCCGCCGCTCCGTGCACCGCGGGGCATGAGCAGGGGCTGCGCCAGAACCTGGCGCGCCTGGCCATGCAGGCAGACGGTATCAGCCCTGACCCTAGCATGGCCGCCAACACAGGCTCGCCGCACAGCATGCCTGCCACGCCCCAGCTGGCCCGGCCGGACGGGGCTCCGGGCGGGGCAGCCATATGCCTTTCCTCGGGGCAGCCCGGTGTGGGACATCGTGAGCGGACCGCGGGTAGCCGGGCGGCCGAGCTCGCCGCGCTGCTGGAAGCCAGCGAGGCGCGCGCCGGCTCGCTAGCCGCGGCGCTCGCGCAGCGGAGGGCCGACTCCCCCGCAGGGACGCCCGTCGGCACGCCCAGGTACAGACACAGTGACGCTGAACGCGTTTGGCAGGATGGTGCCCACTTGTTGAAGGTCAGGCGGGCAGCGCCCTCTGTGTACCTGTCGCCGGGCTCGCACGTCACGGTGCCAGCTCTCAGGGGACGCAGCAATGACAGCCGCAGAGAATGACTGGGAAATCCTGGGCCGCAGCGAGCTGCGCTGGACAGGAGGGCGGAAGCCAGAGCTCTAACGTGTGCTGGTCCGGCTGCAGGGCTGCGCCCGCCGTGTGCCTGTCGCCGGGCTCGCGCGCGGCGGCGGCCGGGCTGGCGGTGGAGGCGGCGCTGGCG
>JAABUZ0100008522.1_pt1 | contig 12034 bp, 10 predicted proteins | sample 5562091 | NCBI WGS metagenome assembly JAABUZ01 (sample SAMN12813069, study PRJNA571459) | rock metagenome | isolation source: Antarctica rocks | place: Antarctica: Victoria Land, Linnaeus Terrace sud | collected 2015-12-21
CGCTGGTTCTCCGCGCGTAACGCCCCGATCTCTGCCGCCTGCCCTTCGATCACATTGCGCAGCAGGTCCAGGATACGTCGTGCCTCCGGGTCCGTGACCCCACTCAGATCCAGATCGTCCAGCACCCTCACGCTCCGTCACCTCCCGATTCACTGGCCTCAGTATACCTGCCCCGACTTTTTGAGAAGATACGCGTGCGGCGCGACGTGCGTGGCGGCGTAGCCCTTGAACAGGATGCCCTTCAACTGCGGATTCTCGGCCTCGATGGCGCGCATGGCGTCGTCGATGGTCTGGCCGATGTCCGGCTGCGCGGCGCGCGCCAGGACGGCGTCCCAGCGCGCCGGCGGCGGCACCCAGAAGACGTTGACGGAGAGGTATTCGTCGCGGTCCTCGGCCACGGCGCGCAGGTCGTCCTCGCCCGCGCCCGGCACGTAGTAGTCGGACCGCTCCTCGCGCACGGCCTGCTCCAGCCAGGCGTGGCGCTCGGCAAAGGCGTCGGAGACGTACTTGAGGAAGATCAGCCCCAGCACGATGTACTTGTAGTCGGAGGGCGAGACGGCGCCGCGCAGCAGGTCGGCCGCGTTGAAGAGGTCCGCCGCATGGGTCAGGTCGCCGGCCCCGTCCTCCAGCGGCAGGGGCGCGGCGACGGTGTAGCTCTCGGAGCGGGCCATGTATATCAGCTTTCGCTAGGGAAAGAGACGGGCAACGGGATAGGTGAAGCCCGGCACGACGCTTTCCCCGTCAAGCGCGTCGGCGACCGTCAGGGTCGCGGAGGGCGCGTCAGCGCCGGGGCGCCACACATCGACCGTCTGCTCGTCGGCCCACGCGATCCATACCAGGGACGTGCCGCCCCGCAGGTAGCGCCGGGCCTTCTTGTCCATGGCGTCGTGGTCCTGCGACGCGGAGGCAACCTCGACGGCCAGATCGGGGGCAAAGGGGATAGGCTCGCGGGGCGCCACCAGGGGCGCACGGAAAGCGTCGTAGAACCCGATGTCGGGCAGCAGGCCGGTGTTCGGCTGCCCCGTGTGCTCGAAGTCGTAGACCTCATCGGGTAGCGTGACGGTGCCCAGTCCGTGCGCCTGGACGAACGCGGCAAGCGGAAAGATAAGGCTGCGGGTGATAGCTCCCGCCTCGGGTCTGGTCCCTGCTATGCGGACGAGCACCCCCTTCACGACTTCGTAGCGATACCCGTCGTCGTCCGGCCAGTCCAGCAGGTCCGCAACGGTCATATGGTGCGGCGCATGGGGTACAATCTCGGCCCATGGCGCGATAGGGTCCGGCGGCAACGCGCGTATAGCTGCCATCGCTCCGTTGTCCTCCATCCATCGGCGGTTTATGTAAGCCGTCGAGACACTTCAGTGTCCGGTCCCTGCCATGCGACTTTAGTTGCAGGCCGTACACGACCGCCAGGTATTTTACGCCGACATGTACTAGAGTGTACTACATCCAGCGCCGGCGTCCGCCTCTTCGAGGAGGCGGATGGCTGGATAGATGCGGACGTAACTCCGGTAGAGCCTGTCGTAGGCGGCGACCCGGTCCGGCTGCGGGTCGACAACCTCCCCGTCGTCTCCGCCGAACCAGGCGGCGACGCCGTCCGGCACGGATGTGAACCATCCCTGCCCCACGGCCACCGGTACAGCCGCGGCCAGGGCGCCGGCCGCGCCTGGCAGTGCCCGGACGTGGACCCGCACGGCGCAGATGTCCGCGATCAGTTGGCGGAGCAAGGGGCTGCGCGCCATGCCGCCCACCAGGGTGACGCGCGGCGCGGCGGACCCAAGCGCCTCCAGCACCTGGCGCAACGCGAAGCACACGCCCTCCAACGCCGCCCAGCCCAGAGCCCCACGCCCTGTCCCGACGCCCAGCCGGACAAACGTGCCCAGCGCCCGCGTCTCCCGCACGGGGCTCCGTTCACCGGTGAGGTAGGGCAGGAATAGCGCGCCGCCGCTACGCCCCGGCGTGTCCAGCAGCAGCCGCTCGAAGGCCGCGTAGCCGTTCTCCTCCTCCTGGTCCGCAGCCGACTCGGGGGCCACGAGGTCGACGATCCAGCGATGCGCGCCGCCCGCGTTGAGCAGCGGCGCGACCTTGATCAGCGTGCCGGGCATCACGTAGGGCAGGTAGCGCACGCCCTCGCCCCCGCCGCCTCTGCTTCCGTCGCCCGCGTCGCCTCTGCCATTCGCGCCCACCATCTCCGTGACCGTGGCCGCCCAGCCGCTGGTCCCCAGGTAGAGGTAGGTGCGCCCCGGTGCGGTCACGCCGGCCGAGAGGGTGGCCGCGGCCGCGTCCCCCATGCCGCCATAGGCGGGCGTGCCCTCCGGGAGGCCGGTCGCGGCCGCGCCCCGTGCGGACACGGTCCCCGCCACCGCGTCGGGCGCCACGAGCGCGGGGAGCAGGGCAGAGGACACGCCCGCGAGGGCACACCACGCGCGCCTCCAGTCGCCGGCGCCCAGGTCGAACAGGCCCGTCGTCGCGGCCGTCGTGGCGTCCGTGCCGCAAGCGCCGGACAGCCGGGCCAGGATGTAGTCCTTGGCGTTGAACACAACATGCGCGCACGCGGCGAGTCGCCCCGCCTCGTGGTCTCGTAGCCACGCGAGCTTGGCGAGGGGCGAGGTCCCATCTATAAAGTCCAGGTCGTCGCCCGCCTCGTCGGCGGGCAGCAGCGCCCTGAGCCGGGCGGCCTGGGCGACGGCCCGCGCGTCACTGTAGAGGATGGCGGGGCGCACCGCCGTGTTGTCCCGCGCCAGCAGGATAACGTCCTGCATCTGCCCGGTCAGCGCGGCCGCCTCCACCTGCTCCGGCGCGTAGCCGGCCCGCCAGAATGCTGCGCAGAGGTCGCGCACGGCCCGCCACCAGTCCTCCGGGTCCTGCTCGACGAGGCCAGCGGCCGGATACGCCGTGGCGTAGGACCTCGTCTCCTCGTGGACGATGCCGCGCGCCCGCTCCACGAGCACGCCCTTAGCCGTGGTCGTGCCGATGTCGAAGGCGGCAATCAGTCCCCCGCGCGCCATCCGTCCCCCGCGCGCCATCCGTCCCCCTTCCCTCTGTCCGCCTGATCCGCCTGATCCGCCTGATCCGCCTGATCCGCCTGATCCGCCTGATCCGCCTGATCCGCCTGATCCGCCTGATCCGCCTGATCCGCCTGCGACTGAAGTCGCATGGCAAAGAACGACGACTAAAGTCGTTAGATCGGCTTTTGCTGAGACACTTCAGTGTCCGTGGTTTGCCATGCGACTTCAGTCGCAGGCCCCCACGCTACTGGTCTTGTCCCACCTTCTGCACGATGATCGCGGCGACGATGATCGCGCCGGTCAGGATATCCTGCAGCGGCGTGGCCACGCTGAGCATGGTCAGGCCGTCCTCCAGCGTACCGATGAGCACGGCGCCCACCAAGGTGCCCCAGATGTTGGGGACCCCCTCGTGGAAGACGGTCATGCCCAGGAAGACCGCCGCGTAGGACTGCAGGAACAGGTCGCTGCCCGCCGTGGGGCTGGCGCTGCCGATGTGCGAGGCGAGCACGGCGCCGGTGAGGGCGGCCAGGCCGGCGCACAGGCTGAAGGCGACGACCTTGACCAGTTGTACCCGTACCCCCGAGATGCGGGCCGCCGACTCGTTGCCGCCGACGGCATAGACCCGTCGCCCGAACGAGGTCTGGGACAGAATAATCCAGGCCAGCACGGCCAGCGCGATCATCATGATCGACGGCACGGGGACCGCGCCGAGCTTGCCCTGCCCCAGGTCCGTGAAATCGGCGGGAATATTGTCGAACACGGTCGTCCCGCCGCTGAGCTGCAGCGTGAGGCCCGCGATGGCCGTGCCGGCGGCCAGCGTGGTGATGAAGGAGAGCACGCGGAACCTCGTCACTAGCCAGCCCATCAACGCGCCAAGGCCGCAGCCCACGAGGAGGGTCAGGACGACACAGAGCGGGAGGGGCAGGCCCGCGATGGCCAACTCCGCCGTCACGACGCCGCCCAATCCGGCCATCGCCCCGATCGAGAGGTCGTACTCCGCGACGGCCATGATGACCGTCGCGCCGATGGCCATCATCACCAGGAAGGATATTTGTAGGCTGACGTTCAGCAGATTCTGCGCCGTCGCGAAATGGGGCACGAAGACAGAGAAGGCCACGATGAGGACGATAAGGGCGATGAGCGTCCCGTAGACGCGCAGCACGGCGCCAAGATCGAGGGAGGGCGCGCGGCCGCCGACCTTGCTACCCCGCGTTTGCGTCCTCATGCGCCCCCTCCCTCTCGTCTTCCGCCTCGTAGCACAGGCGCAGGATCTCGGCCGCGTCGATCTCCCCGCGCGGCGCGGCGGCAACCGTCCGCCCCGCCCCCATGACGACCACGCGGTCCGCCACCTCCAGCACCTCCGTCAGGTCCGACGAGACGAACAGGACGCCGCGCCCCTCTCGCGCCCGGTCGATCAGCAGGCGATGGATGAGCTGGCGCGTGCCCACGTCGACGGCGTGCGTCGGCTCGTCGCACAGGAGGATGTCCGGCTCCATCAGCAGCATCCGCGCGAGGAGGACCTTCTGCTGGTTTCCCCCGCTCAGCGTGTCGACGAGTTGCCCCTCCCCCCGCGTCTTGATCGCAAACCGCTCTATCTGGGCGCGCACGACGCGTCGCTCGGCCCGACGCCGGATGAGGCCGAAGCGGGTGTGCGCGCCGACTGTCTGCAAGGTCATGTTGTCGCGCACCGAGTGGCGCGCGACGAGACCATGCGCCCGACGATCTTCGCTCAACATGGACATCCCGGCCCCCATGGCGCGCCGCGGCGACAGCCGGCGAAGGGGCGTCCCGCGCAGCAGAACCTCGCCGCCCCGGCGCGGCCGCAGGCCATAGAGCGCCTCCACAAGCTCGGTCCGCCCCGCCCCGGCCAGCCCGAACAGGCCCACGACCTCGCCCGCGCGCAGGGTGAGGGAGGCGTCGACCACCCGGCCGTCGCGCGTCGCCAGGTGGCGCACGTCGAGCAGCGGCGGCGCGTCCCGCGCGTCGACGCGCGCCGCGCCCCTCTGCTGGGCGGTCGGGGCGGCCGGCCGCCCGGTGATCAGCGCGATGAGGCGCTCTTTGCTCACCTCCCGCGTCGCCATGGCGCCGGCCACCCGCCCGTTGCGGAGCACCGTGACGCGGTCGGAGATCCGCAGGACCTCTTCCAAACGATGCGAGACGTAGAGGAACGAGGTCCCCGTTCTTTTCAGGCGCGCCATGACGGCGAAGAGGCGGCGCGCCTCATGGTCGGTGAGCGAGGCCGTGGGCTCGTCGAGGACCAGCAGCCGGTTGACGACGAGGCAGGCGCGCGCGAGCTCGAGCATCGTCTGCTCCGCCGGCGACATGTCCCGCACCGAGCGCGAGAGCGGGACCTCGATGTCGAGCTCATCCAGGACCCTCCGCGCCCGCGCACGCATCGCCGCCCAATCCACGAACAACCCTCCCCGGCGGGCGTACGGCAAGCCCATGAACAGGTTTTCCAGGCCGCTCATGGCGGGGGCCAGCTGCCGGTCCTGATGGATCGCGTTGATGCCCGCGCGCCGCGCCTCGAGCGGCGTGCGCGGCGCGAGGGGCTGGCCGCCGAGCGCCATCGTCCCGGCGCTCGCCCCGTAGACGCCCGTCACGATCCGCACCAGCGTCGACTTGCCCGCCCCGTTCTCGCCCACCAGGGCGTGGACCTCGCCCTCGCTCACGCCCAACGACACGTCGTCCAGGACAGTGACGGGGCCGAACCGCTTTGTCAGACCCTCGATCTGGAGCATCGTGTCCCTCCTTGGTACGACAACGTGACCGTGGCCTGCTGACCCAAGTCGCATGGCAAACAACGGACACTAAAGTGCCTCTATACGTGTCGCCCTGACAGCTTTAGTCGTCGTTCCATGCCATGCAACGTGGGTTGTGGGCTGGCCCTGACGTTGTCGTCGTAGCGTGGCGCTCCCGCCTCTCCAACAGGCTGGATGGTCTCCCGCTAGCGCGTGATCAGGCTCGCCGGCGCGTAGAGCTGGGTCGCGGTCGGGCGTTGGCCGGCGAAGACGCGCGCCACCTGCGCCACGATCAAGCTGGCCTGCGTATCGAAGTGCTGCTTGACCGTGGCCACCAGCGCCGTGCCGCGCTTGATCAGGCTCACCGCCTGGTCCGAGCCATCGATGCCAGTGACGAGGATGCCGGCGCGTCCCGCGGCCTGAATGGCCTGCGTCGCCCCGATCGCCGGCTCGTCCCAGCCGCACCAGACCCCGTTGATGGACCCCTCGGTCGGATTGGCCGTCAGCAAGTTCGTGGTGATCGAGTTCCCGCTCTGCACCATCGAGGAGACGTCGATCTGCTGCTGGGCGACGACATGCAGGCCCGGATACTTCTTGAGCAGGCGGTAGAACTGCTTGGTGCGCTCGTTCACCTCGGGCTGGGGCGTGTAGGTGAGCACGACGAGGTTGCCCTTGTAGTTGAGGCGCTTGAACAGGTAGAGCGTCACCAGGGACGACATCTGGTCGCTGTTGGAGCTCGCGCTGGCCTCGACGCCGGGGATCGCCGCCGCGTCAAGGCCAAACACCGGGATGTGCGCCTTGACCGCGTCGGCGATCTGCCCTTTGAGCAGGTGCAGGTCCGTGCTGACGACGATGATGGCGCTGACTCTGCTATTGATCTCATCCTCCATCTTGCCCGCGAGCGTGCCGATATTGCCGTCGCTGGACACGACGACCGTCGTCCAGCCGTGCGCGGCGCCGTCCGCTTGCAGCAGGCCCACCATCTGATGCGTCGCCGGCGCCGTCAGGTAGGGCGTCACGATGGCGACGGTGCGCACCGCCGCCCCATGCGCGGCGCGCGCGGGGACGGCCGGCAAGGCGACGGCCGAGGCGGCGAGGGCAGCGGCGAGGGCGAGGGTTGCAGCGCGATAGAACGTGCGATTCATAGCATATACTCCTTTGCCTGAGAGGGCGGCGGGATACAGATACAGATACAGCCGCTGTTGAGTACTATCTCTATCTTTGCACTTTTTGTTTGCCTACCACATGTTGTGGTTCATCAAGCGCCGAAACCACAACATATAGAGCGTAGAGGCCGTTTTACTTGACCATAATCGAAAAGTGCAAAGATAGTGGTACTATAATCGTTCGGGGCGTGATACTTCAAATGTGTGTACGCAACGGGCGACCATGTAGGGGCGTCTTGCATACATCCTGGCATCGCCGCCTTGCCGGGGTAGGGGCGTCTTGCATACGCCCTGGTCCTGCATGCGAGGGCGTATGCAATAATACGCCCCTACCCCGTCTGCTCAGGGCAGGCGGGTGGCCTGGCGCGCGGCGTCCTCGTCCCAGTCGATAGGCGAGATGGGCGGGGCCTCGCGCAGGTGGGCGTAGTCGTTGTAGCAGACCAGGCGCCAGCGCGGCGACGGGTCGCCCTCGCGGTGGCGCTGCTGCCAGTGCGTGATCGAGGTGTTGTGGGTGTCGAACTGCACCGGCGGCTTGGGGACCACGGGCAGGCCCATGAAGTGCAGGATCGAGCCGTCGATGACCCCGCCGTGGCACACGATCACCACCCGCTTGCCGCGCTGTTCGCGCGCGATGCGCTCCAGGGATCGCGCGACGCGGCCCATGAAGGTGACCCAACTCTCGCCGTTGGGCGCGATGACGCCGGCCGGGTCGCGGTCCCAGTCGGGAAGGCCGAAGGTCTCCTTGAGTTGCGCGATGGTCATGCCGTCGGCGTCGCCCGGTCGCATCTCCTGCACCTCGGCGTCCCAGATGATGGGCCGACCGACGGCGGGCGCGATAATCTCGGCGGTTTGGCGCGTGCGCGGCAGCGTGCTCGAGATAAAAACCTCAGCCCGCAACTCTCCCGTCTCCCGCAGGCGGTCGCGCAGGCGCTCGCATTGGTCCACGCCGCGCGCGGTCAGCCCGGTATCCCCTTCCATCCCGCCGATGATCGGCTCGACGTTGCTGACCGCCTCGCCATGACGGATCAGATACAGGCTCGTCTCCCACGAGAACGCGCTCATGACGACACCTCCCACACGAACAGGCTCATGCTAGCGCCTCCCACACAAACGAACAGGCTCATGCCGATGTCTCGCGCGCTGTCATGGCCACGTCGACGGCGCGCCGCAGCGCCCGCCGCGTCAGCACGCCCGCCAGGTGCGCGCGATACTCATGCGACCCATAGAGGTCGGACCGCAGCTCGACGCCCTCCGCGGCATGGGCGGCGGCCGCGCCCAGCGTCGCCTCGTCGGGACGCCGGCCGCGCAAGGCTTCCTCGACGCCGGCCGCGCGCACGGCGCGCACGCCCGCGCCGGTGACGCCCACTCGCACCTCGTCCAGCGTCCCGTCGCCGGCCAGGGTCGCCGTCGCGGCCACGCCGACCAGCGCATAGCCGGAGGCCGGATTGCGGAACTTCTGATACGATCTACCGGCGCGAGGGGACTGGCGCGGGATGGCGATGGAGACCAGGATCTCGTCGGGACGGAGCGCCGTAGCGTGGGCGCCCCGGAAGAAGTCGGCCGCTGCGACCGTGCGCGTGCCCTTGGGCCCCCGCAGCGCGAACGAGGCGTCCAGGACCAGCAGCGCGGCCGGCGCGTCGGCGGAGGGATCGGCGTGGGCGACCGAGCCGCCGAGCGTGCCGCGGTTGCGCACCTGCTGATCGCCCACCTGCGCCATCAAGTCGATCAACAGCGGGCAGGCCGCGGCCACGGCCGGCGCGTCGAGCAGGTCGGCGAAGGTGGCGGCGGCGCCGATGGTCAACGTGTCCTCGTCGACCGCGACCCCCGCTAGCCCCGGCGTGCGGCTGATGTCGACGAGCAAACGCGGCGTCAGGCGGCGCTCGCGCAGCAGCGGGAGTAGGCTGTGGCCCCCCGCCAGGATGGTGGCTTCTCCATCGTAGCGGCGCAGCAGGTCCGTGGCCTCGGCGGCGGACGCGGCGACGACGTAGTCGAAAGGGCTAGGATACACGGCTGAGGCCGTCCTCTGCCACTGCTGGCGTCGTCTGACGTAGCCTCGTCGCCGCGGCGTCGATGGCCGTGACAATGGTCTCGTAGCCGGTGCAGCGGCACAGGTTGCCCTTGATGCCGAGGCGGATCTCGTCCTCGGTCGGGTGCGGGTTGCGCAACAGCAGACCGTAGGCGGCCATGATCATGCCGGGGGTGCAATAGCCGCACTGCAGGCCGTGATGCTCCCAGAACGCCTCTTGCAGCGGGTGCAGCGCCGGCGTCCCGTCCCCGTCGCCATCCGCGGCCGGGCTGCCGGCGGACGCGGCCGGGGCCAACCCCTCGATAGTGGTGATGGCCGCGCCATCGGCCTGCACGGCCAGGATCGAGCAGGATTTCACGGCCCGCCCATCCATGACCACGGTACAGGCGCCGCATTGGGCGGTGGTGCAGCCGATCTGCGCGCCGGTCAACCCCGCCACCTCGCGGATATACTGCGCCAGCAGCAGGCGCGGCTCGACCTCGTGCGCTTGCTCCACGCCGTTGATGGTGAGCGAAACCCTCAAGCCGTCCCTCTCCTCTGTGTTTTCCGCGTTCGGCGATACGTTTAATGGCTAATGGGCGCGCCAGTACGCGTGGCCTGCCCCACGCGACCAGGCGTTGGCCTCGATGGGGCTACCGGCGGTAGAAATCTTGTGGCACGTTGCGGATGTTGGCCGAGCTTGGCAGGTCCATCAGGCAGTGCAACGCGCGCGTCGCGACGCGGCAGCGCAGGTCCTGGACCAGTGTGGCGTAGTAGCCGAACTGCTGCTGGGTGTAGAGCTCCAGCGTCAGCGCGCCGCCATGCGCGCGGCCGCTGTGGATGCTGATCAGGAACTTTCCCACCGCGCCGTTGTTGCCGTGCCTGATCGCGTCGCCATCGCCGCCGACGCGGCCATCGGCGCGTTGGCGCAGGCGCAACGTCTCGACCTGACCCGGAGCCTTATATACCCAGGAGCCGGTCACGGTTCTCAAGGCGGCCGAGGGTCCGGGCAACGGAGCGGCCACACCTCCGCCGCGCTGTACCGGTGGCCGGGTGGGCGCGGCGGCCGGCGCGACCGTGGCGGCCGGCGCGGCACTGCTGTCCGTCGTACCGGGCATCGCACACGCGCTGAGCGTCGGGGCCAGCAAGGCCAGGGCCGGCAGCGCCAGCCAGCGCCGCGGCCGCCGGCCTTTGAGGTTTCTCGTCGCCATCCCAGTCCGCACTGTCCGCTCTCCCCCTATCCTCTATCACCGTACAGCCGGATTGTAGCAGCACGGCAGCTTCGGCGCAGGGAAAACGCCTGCGACCGCGGTCGCAGGTCGGATACCACAATTTTAAGGCGCATCCCCACAAGCCTACGGACGGGCAGGGTTGTGGGTGTCGCTAGCCTGACCCTTCAGGGGTCCGTGTCCTGCCATGACCTTTCAAGGTCAGGCCATCCCAAGCGTCGCGAACACCTCGTCGGCCGCCCCTATCGTGGCCTGGATATCCTCGTCGCTATGGGCCAGCGAGACAAAGATGGCCTCGAACTGTGCCGGCGCCAGGTACACGCCGCGCTCGATCATGCCGTTGAAGAAGCGCGCGTAGGCCGCGGTGTCCGAGGCGCGGGCGCTCGTGTAGTCCTTTACCGGGGCGGAGGCGAAGAACAGCGTGCCGATGGAGCCCACGCAGGTCCCATAGACCGACACGCCGTGGCCTCGCGCCGACGCCAGCAGGCCCGCGTGCAGCGTCGCGCTGAGTTCGTCCAGCCGCCCGTAGACGCCCGGCTCGGCCAGCATATCGAGCAGGGCGATGCCCGCCGTCATGGCCAGCGGGTTCCCCGACAGCGTGCCCGCCTGGTAGACCGGGCCAAGCGGCGCCACCAGGGACATGATGTCGCGCCGCCCGCCGTACGCGCCCACGGGCAGGCCGCCGCCGATGATCTTACCCAGACAGGTCATATCGGGTTCCACACCGTAGAGCTGCTGCGCCCCGCCAAGCGCCACTCGAAAGCCGCTGATGATCTCGTCGAAGACCAGCAGCGCGCCGTACTGCCTCGTCAGCCTGCGCGCGCCCTCCAGATAACCTGGCGCCGGGGGTACTACGCCCATGTTGGCGGGGATCGGCTCCAGGATAAAGGCGGCCACGTCGAAGGTCTGCAGCGCCCGCTCCAGCGCGTCGAGGTCATTGAAGGGGATGTTGACCGTGGTCGCGGCCACGGCGGCGGGCACGCCCGGCGAGTCAGGGACGCCCAGCGTGGTGGCCGCCGAGCCGGCGCGCGCCAGCAGCGCGTCGGAGTGGCCGTGGTAGCCGCCCTCCACCTTGACGATGATATCGCGGCGCGTGTAGGCGCGAGCAATGCGCAAGGCGCTCATCGTGGCCTCGGTGCCCGAGGACACGAAGCGCGTCAGATCCATATGCGGGAAAGCGCGGCGCACGCGGCGGGCCAGTGCGGTCTCCAGGCGGGTGGGCGCGCCATAGCTTGTACCGCGCGCGGCCGCGTCCTTGATCGCCGCGACCAGTGGGGCGGGAGCGTGGCCGGCAATCAGCGGGCCGTAGGAGAGCACGTAGTCCGTGTAGCGATTGCCGTCGGCGTCGTAGAGGTAGGCGCCCTCCCCACGCTCGATGAAGCGGGGCGTGCCGCCGACCGCCTTGAACGCGCGCACGGGACTGTCGACGCCGCCCGGAATATACTCCTGGGCCTCGGCAAAGAGGCGCTGCGAGGCGGCGATGCGCTGCGTGCCATGCATGCCCGGCGTCCCGTCGAGGTCTTGCGTGTCCGGCGGCGCGCCGGCCGTGTCGCGCTCGTCGAGCGTGCTCTCTCCTGTATCTGTCGTCATGGTCGCGAAATACCCTTCCAGGGCTCGCACGAGCCCCTCGCTAGTGTGGTCGGAGGCCACGATGTGCGGGTGCAGGCCCGCCTCGCGCGCCGCCCGGGCCGTGGACGGCCCGATGCAGGCCACGACGGCGCCTGCGAGGCGAGCCGGGGCCGCATCCCCGCCTAGCGCCGCCACCAGGTTGCGCACCGCCGACGGGCTGGCCAGGGTCACCGCGTCCCCACTTATGCCGCTACCGTTGGTGGGCGATTGTACCTGGGAGCGCGGGCGTCCCGCCCGTCCCCGCGTTGGATCCGGGACG